>Ga0196963_10000252_pt1 | contig 50592 bp, 62 predicted proteins | sample S1_5metaG_FD_148600 | JGI IMG/M metagenome (GOLD analysis project Ga0196963, IMG submission 148600) | Soil microbial communities from Anza Borrego desert, Southern California, United States - S1_5 | ecosystem: Environmental > Terrestrial > Soil > Desert | place: USA: California | collected... | reverse complement strand
TTCTTCGGGTTGACGCGAGGCGCGCGCTCCTTGACGCCGGCGGCGTCGAGGAAGCGGGCGACGCGGTCGCTCGGCTGGGCGCCCACCGAGAGCCAGTGGCGGGCGCGGTCGGCGTCGAGCTTTACCTGGTCGGGGCTGTCCTTGGGCAGCAACGGATTGTAGCTGCCGATCCGCTCGATAAACTTACCGTCGCGCGAGGTGCGGGCGTCGGCGACGATGATCTTGTAATAAGGGCGCTTCTTCGCGCCGCCCCGGGAAAGCCGAATGGAAACTGCCATTTTTTTACGTTCCTTCTGTCATACTTGAGCCTATTTCTTCATAAACTTTTCGAAGCCGGGCGGGAGGTTCATCGGCGCTCCGCCCTGGCCGGGCAGGCCGGGGATGCCGCCGCCTCCGGGAAGGCCGGGCATGCCGCCCATCCCGCCGCCGCCGAACAGCGCGCCGAGCTTGCCGAGCCCGCCCATCTTGCGGATCTTCTTCATCGCGCCGGCCATGTCCTGGTGCATCTTGAGGAGCTTGTTGACCTCCTGCACCGTACGTCCCGAGCCCTTGGCGACGCGGATCTTGCGCTTGGCGTTGAGCAGCTCGGGCCGCTTGCGCTCCTTCGGAGTCATCGAGGAGATGATCGCGTCGAGATGGACCAGGACCTTGCGGTCCATCCCGCTCGCCTCCATCGCGCCGGCGACCTTCTTCATCCCCGGCAGCATCGCAGCGAGGCCGGTGAGGCCGCCCATCCGCTGCATCTGGCCGAGCTGGGCGCGCAGGTCGTCGAGGTCGAACTGGCCCTTGGCCATCTTGCGGGCGAGCGCCTCGGCTTCCTCGACCTGGATCGTCTCCTGGGCGCGCTCGACCAGGCCGACGACGTCGCCCATGCCGAGGATCCGCCCCGCCACCCGCTCGGGATGGAAGCCCTCGAGGGCGTCGATGCCCTCGCCGACGCCGGCGAACTTGATCGGCTTGCCGGTGACGGCGCGCATCGACAAGGCGGCGCCGCCGCGGGCATCGCCGTCGAGGCGGGTGAGGACGATGCCGGTGAGGTCGACCTGCGCGGAGAAGCTCGAAGCCACGTTGACCGCGTCCTGGCCGGTCAGGGCGTCGACGACGAGCAGGATCTCGGCCGGGCTCGACACGTCGGCCACCGCCTTCATCTCGTCCATCAGGGCCTGGTCGACGTGGAGCCGGCCGGCGGTGTCGAGGATGAGAACGTCGTAGCCCTGGAGGCGGGCGGCCTGGAGCGCACGGCGGGCGATGTCGACCGGCTGTTGGCCGGCGACGACCGGGAGCGTGGCCACCTCCGCCTTCTCGCCGAGCACGCGCAATTGCTCCTGCGCGGCCGGCCGGGCGACGTCCAGCGACGCCATCATCACCTTCTTGCCGCCCTTTTCGCGGATTCGGTGGGCGATCTTGGCGGTGGTTGTGGTCTTGCCCGAGCCCTGCAGGCCGACCATCATCACCACCGCGGGCGGGGTGACGTCGAGGTTCAGCTCCGCGGCGTCGGCGCCGAGTATGCCGACGAGCGCGTCGTGGACGATCTTGACGACCTGCTGCCCCGGCGTGACCGACCTCAGCACCTGCTGGCCGACCGCCTGCTCGGTCGCCCGGTCGACAAACTCGCGCACCACCGGCAGAGCGACGTCGGCCTCGAGCAGGGCGATCCTGACCTCGCGCATCGCCCCGCGAACGTCGGCCTCGGTCAGCGCGCCGCGGCCGCGCAGCCGGTCGAAGACGGCGCCGAGGCGGTCACTCAGACTGTCGAACATGCTCTTCCTTCCACCACGGCCGCAAACGCGAAAAACGCCGGCGGGCGAAACCTCGCCGGCCAGCGCGCGCCCCCCCGGGGCGCTGTTCTTATCCCAATGGGATGTGGGGGCGCATAGCGGCGGGGGGAAGGGATGGCAAGGGCGCCGCCGGCCTCAGCCGCCGAAGAAGCCCTTCGCTTTGCGAGTCAGCCAGGCGATGGCGCTTTCCGCACCGAGCCCGGCAAAGACTCCCAGCGAGGCGAGCGCCGGCACCGACAGATTGTTGACGGCGCTGACGGCGGTGGCTTGAGTTTCGGGGACCAGGAAGGCGGTCCCGGCCGAGACGACGAAATAGACCATGAAGCCGGTCAGGGCGCCAAGCAGCGGCGAAGCGATGAAGGCGCGAAAATAGTAGCTCTCCTCGTCCGGGCTCTCGCGCCGCCGCCTGAGCAGCGTCACGAGAGAACCGACGGCGGCGCCGATCGACGCCATCAGCGCCGTGAAGACGGCGACGACAACGCCTTGCGGGAGCGCGAACAGCCAGCGGAAAGCCGGCAGCTCGATGCTTCGATAGGATTCGGCCACCGGCCGAAGCGGGTCCTTCAGGGCGGCGGTAAGTTGCTCGCGTTTCGCGCTGCTCTGCCGGAGCGACGCACTGATCCGGTTGACGGCGACACTCTTCTCGATTGCCTTGCGCTGGGCAGCGTCGAGATTGGCCGCTTTGGGCGAAAGATCGGTACGGCCCTGGCTGAGCTGCGCGGCCTGCTCCGAGCAATCGATAATCAGCTGCCAGTCGGCGGTACAATGCTCCAGCTTGCGATCCAGCTGGCACAGCTTGCGCTCGGCGGCCGGGGCCGTGCACTGGCGCGAGGCGTTCCGGACCCCAGCAGTGGTGAGGATGCTCACCGCCGCCCGTCGCATCGCGTCCCGCTCCTCGAACAGCTCCTGAAGGGCTACCTGCCGATCGTGCGTGAGCTTCGTGTGGTTCCGGGCTTCCTCCTCCGCCGCTGCCAGATCGTTCGCGAGAGTGACCACGCGATAGGTGGCGAGGCGAGCGTCGCCATTGTCGTAGGCAGCCCTCGCGGCCGAGTGCATCTCGAGCGCGCTGTAGAAGGTGACGAAGGCGAGCGGAACGAGCGCGAACCAGACCAGCCCGAGGACCACGGCCGTGGCTATCATTCTTGCACTTGCCATCGCCCGCCCCTTCGCGATCCCCGTCCCGCCGCATTGGCTAACACGAAGCAAATGGGCTTGCGAGAGCGCCAGCTGGGCGGCGGATCGACTCCCGGCCCTGCTTCCGGCCCAAAAGGGGAAGGCTCAGCCCCTGAACCGCACCGCTTCCTCCGAGCCGCCGGTGGCGTCGCCCTCGCTGTAGCTGTGGGCGCCGGTGCCGGCGAGGTGGCCGCCCTCGACGATCAGATATTCGTCGCGGATCGGCCGTCCCTCGAGCCAGCATTCGAGGATCTCGCGCGTTCCCGCGGCGTAGCGGGCCTGGGCGGAGAGGGAGGAGCCGGAGATGTGCGGGGTCATGCCGTTGTGAGGCATGGTGCGCCACGGATGGTCGCGCGGCGCGGGCTGGGGGAACCAGACGTCGCCGGCATAGCCGGCCAGTCGGCCTTCCTCGAGGGCGCGGACGACGGCGTCGCGGTTGACGATCTTGCCGCGCGCGGTGTTGACCAGATAGGCGCCGCGCTTCATCCGCGCGATCATCGCGTCGTCGAACAGATTCTCCGTCTCCGGATGGAGCGGGCAGTTGATGGTGACGACGTCGCACTGCGCGACCATGTCCTCGACACTGTCGTGCCAGGTGACCCCCAGCTCTTCCTCGACCTCGCGCGGAAGGCGGTGGCGGTCGTAATAATGGAGGTGGACGTCGAACGGCTTCATCCGCCGCAGCACTGCAAGTCCGATCCGTCCGGCGGCGACGGTGCCGACATGCATGCCCTCGACGTCGAACGAACGGGTGACGCAATCGGCGATGTTCCAGCCGCCGCTCCGGGCGATGTCGTGCGCCGGGATGTAGTTCCTGACCAGCGCCAGGATCGCCATGACGACATGCTCGGCGACGCTGATCGAGTTGCAGTAGGTGACCTCGGCGACCGTGATACCGCGTTCGATCGCCGCCTGCAGGTCGACATGGTCGGAGCCGATGCCGGCGGTGATGGCGAGCTTCAGCCGCGCCGCCTTCCCGATCCGCTCGCGGGTGAGGTAGGCGGGCCAGAAAGGCTGCGAGATGACGACGTCGGCGTCGGCCAGCTCGCGCTCGAACTCGGAATCGGGTCCGTCCTTGTCGGAAGTGACGACGAGCTGGTGCCCCTCCCCTTCCAGCCAGGTCCGCAGTCCGAGCGCGCCGGTGACGCTGCCGAGCAGCTGGCCCGGCGTGAAGTCGATCTCCCGGGGCGTGGGCAGGGTCTGGCCGTCGGGATAATGCTCGATCCTCGGCAGGCCGGCGCGCGGGCCGCCGCTCGGATAGCCCTCGTCGGGATCGTCGTAGAGCACGCACAAGATCTTCGCCATTGCTCGCCTCCCTGGAACCGGCCCGGGTCATCCTACACCACAACGGCGCCGGCGACAGCGGGTCCACGATCCGCGCGAACGATCCGATTTGCGCAGTCCGGGCAATGTGAAGGATAAGCGCCGGACCAGCGGCGCGGGAGCGAGGCGATGTACATTCCACCGGGTTTCGGAACGGTCAGCCCCTATATCTTCGCCGACGGAGCGGAGCGGCTGGTCGACTTTCTCGTCGAGGGTCTGGGCGGCGCCGAGACCGTCCGTACGACCAGCCCGAACGGAACGATCGCCAATTGCCAGGTGGCGATCGGCGATTCGACGGTGATGGTGAGCGAAGCGGGCGGTCGCTTCCCGCCGTCCCGGGCCAGCTTCTATCTCTATGTCGAGGATGCCGACGCAGCGGTGGCGCGTGCGCTCGCGGAAGGCGGCGGGCTCGTCATGGAGGTGGGCGACATGCCCTATGGAGACCGGCAAGGCGGGGTCGAGGATCCATGCGGCAACATCTGGTGGATCTCGCAGCGGCTGGTCGACGAGCCCTATTCGTGAATGTGTCTCTGCTCCCGCTCTTGCTCGCGCTCGCGGGCGCCGGCACCCAGACCGGGCCCGCCGTCGCCGGCTATTACCGCCTCGTCCAAGAGCAGGACGTGGCCTCGAGCCTAGTCCTGCGGCCGGACGGACGGTTCGAATATTCCCTGGCGGCCGGCGCACTGGACGAAAGGGCCGAGGGACGGTGGAGCCTGGCCGACGGACTGATCGTCCTGGCCACCGAGCCGAAGCCGGTGCCGCCGCCATGAGCAAGCCGCCGCTCATCCTCGTCGATGCCGACGCCTGTCCGGTCAAGGAGGAGATCTACAAGGTCGCCTTCCGCCACGGCGCGGCCGTGCAGATCGTCAGCAATGCGCATCTGCGCGTGCCGGCGCATCCGCTGATCGAGCGGGTGATCGTCGGCGCCGGCTTCGACGCAGCGGACGACTGGATCGCGGAGCGCGCCGGACCGCGGACGATCGTGGTGACCGGCGACATTTTGCTCGCCGACCGCTGCCTCAAGGCGGGTGCGGCGGTGATCGGGCCGAACGGGCGACCGTTCACCCCGGCCTCGATCGGAGCGGCGGTGGCGACCCGGGCGATCATGGCCGACCTTCGCGCCGGGATGGGCGGCCCCGGCGGCGGGCCGGCGCCGTTCGCCAGGGCCGACCGCTCGCGCTTCCTGTCGGCGCTCGACGAAGCCCTGGTTCGGCTGAAGCGGAATTGATTGTGGTTTTTGCGATGGCACCGATTGAGCCTTAGAGTAAATGCGAATCGCTACGAGGAGAAAGCCATGGATCGGGATAGCGCTGAGACGGGCCTCAAGGCCTGGAGAAAGCCCAAGGTGAGGCGCCTCGCGAGCGGCGGCGCCGAGGAGAACGCCAATAGCGGGGCAGACGGAAGCGGCTGGTCCTAAGGGAAGCGACCCGCGGCCGAGACCGCGGCGCGCAAATGGTCTTCGAGCTGCGCCGCATTGCGCGCCCAGGTAAACGATCGCACCGCTTCGCGAACCGCGTGGCGCGGAGGCGGGCTGGTGAGCAGCTGGTGCACGGCGGCTGCAATCGCCGCCGGGTCGGGCGCGACGACGCGGCCATATTCAGGATGGTCGATCAATCGGGCCGCCTCCCCCGCGGACGTCGAAACGACCGGAGTCCCGCAGGCGAGCGATTCCATCCGCACGTTGCCGAAGCCCTCGACAGCGGAGCAGTGGAGGGTGACATCGGCGGCCCCGAACAGCGCTGGAAGCAGAGGGTGGGGCACCGAGCCGAGCAGGCGCAGACGGCCCGACACGCCCAGTCGCCGCGCCCGTTCGCCAAGCGCAGCCGCCTCGGGTCCGGAACCGACGATGATGAGCGTGGCATCGTCGATCAGGGCGAGCGCTTCAACGGCGAGATGCTGCCGCTTCTCGGGTGTCAAGTTGCCGACCGCGATCAGCAGCGGCCCGTCGACGCCGAGCCGGCTTTTCGCCGCGGCCGGATCGACGGGGCGGAACATATCGGAATCGACTCCGGGATAGTGGACCGCGATGGAATCGCTGGCCAAGCCCGCCGCCGCCATCTTCTCCTTCAGCTCGCCGCTGACCGCGAGTAGCCCCTGCGCGGCCCGGGCGGCCGCCAACGTCTGGCCGCGGGTCGCCCTAGCCGCGACTCGATGCTCGAAGTCCATCCCCCTCGCTTTGATCACGACCGGCACTCCGAACAACCGTCCGAGGGCGACGGCTGCCGGACCGTCCGGCCAGGAGAATTCCGCCGACACGATGTCGAACGGGAAATCGCGGCGAATCTCGGCGGCCACCGACGCCAGCGCATGGGCCAGCGCCGCGGGCCGCAGCGCCGGCAGATAAGGCAGCTGAGCGAAGCGCGGCCGGTGGACGCCGAGGCCCTTCCACGTCTCTCGGCGGGGTACGCCCTCGAGGGCCCGCCCTGCCTTGGAGAGGAAGAACGGCGCATGGCCAAGAGGCGCGACCACTTCCACCCCGACCCCGGGCCGGGCGGCGAGCTCCAGCGTCTGGCGCTCGATGAAATTGCCCAGATTGGGCCGCAGGCGGTCGGGAAAGCGGCTGGTGAGGACGAGGACTCGGATCATCGGCGGGCCGCCCGCCGGCGCCCGCGCGGCTTCAGCGGGCGGGCCCGTCGGACATCGCGCCATAGCCCTGCCGCACCGTCACCGGCTCAATGCAATTGCCGACTCGGTTGACCACGGTCAGCGTGAGATCGCCGGACGGCAGCTCGCCGAGGCGCTTCACCCGCGGGGCATCGCGAATTCGGGCGGGGCGCACCTTCAGATCGTGTCGGCAGAGCGGCGCCGGAGCGGCGGTCTGGCCCGCTTTGGGCGGCGCCGGCGTCCCGGCCGCAGAGGCGCCCGGAACAGTCAAAGCGAGTGCGACGAGAGCAAGGCGCATGACGTCCCCTTTCGAGCCGCTATGATAGCGTCCCGGACGGCGAAAAGGGAGAGGGAGATGGAGGTGCGGACGGCGAGCTGCCGCTGCGGCGCGCTCAAGGCGAGGGCCCGCGGCGAGCCGAAGTGGATCTCGGTCTGCCATTGCCTCCACTGCAAGGCGCGGACCGGCAGCGCCTTTTCGTGGAACGCGCATTATCCCGAGGATCGGGTGGAAACCGAAGGCGCGGCAAGCCGCTGGACCCGAACCAGCGACGACGGCGAGCGCCGGTGCAGCTATGATTTCTGCCCGACCTGCGGGGCGACCGCCTGGTACCGGATCGAGGCCCGGCCGGGCCTGGTGACGATCCCGGCCGGCAATTTCGCCGATCCCGATTTCGGCGAGCCGGCCTATTCCGGCTTCGGCGTCCGGCGCTGCCCCTGGGTCCGGCTCGAGACCGAGGGGGCGCTGGACGAGCGCTGAGGTGGACTTGCCACCCTCCCCTCCCTAGATGGCGGCGGCGATGAAGCGCCACTTCCTCAAGATGCACGGCCTCGGCAACGATTTCGCGATCTTCGACGCGCGCGAGACGCCGCTGGCGATGGACGCTGAGCGCGCCCGGTCGCTGGCCGACCGGCGGACCGGGATCGGCTGCGACCAGCTGATCCTGCTCGAGCCGAGCGCGGTCGCCGACGTCCGAATGCGAATCTGGAATTCGGACGGCGGCGAGGTCAGCGCCTGCGGCAATGCCGCGCGCTCCGTCGCGCTCCTGCTTGGCGGAGAGGCGAGGATCGAGACCGCTGGGGGGCTGCTCGCGGCCTCGGCGAACGGCGAGGCGGCGACGATCGACATGGGCCAGCCCCGTTTCGGCTGGGACGAGATCCCGCTCGCTTATCCGATGGACACGGCGGCGATGCCGGTCGGCTGGGACGAGCTTCGGCAGCCCTTCGCCGTCAATGTCGGCAATCCGCACATCGTCTTCTTCGTCGAGGATGCCCGGGGCGTCGACCTGGAAACACTCGGGCCCTCGATCGAGCGGGACCCTTTGTTTCCCCAGAGAGTGAACGTGAACGTGGCCTCGATCGAGGAGGGCACGATCCGGCTGCACGTCTGGGAGCGGGGCGCCGGTCTCACCCGCGCCTGCGGAACCGGGGCCTGCGCAACCGCCGTGGCGGCGATCAGCCGCAAGCTGGTGTCGAGCCCGGTCGATGTGCGCCTGCCCGGCGGCACCCTCGCCGTCGACTGGGCGCCCGGCGGTACGATCCGGATGAGCGGCCCGGCGGCGCGGGTCTTCGAAGGCGAGATCGAATTGTGAGCGGCCTGCAGCTGATCACATTGGGCTGCCGGCTCAACGCCGCCGAGAGCGAGGCGATGCGCTCGCTCGCCCGAGCCGAGGACGATCTGATCATCGTCAACAGCTGCGCCGTGACCAATGAGGCGGTGCGGCAGACCCGCCAGGCGATCCGCCGGGCGAAGCGGGCGCGGCCCGCGGCGCGGGTAATCGTCACCGGTTGCGCGGCGCAGATCGAGCCGGAGACCTTCGCCGCGATGCCCGAGGTCGCTCGAGTAGTGGGGAATGCGGACAAATTCGATCTCGCGTCGTTCCAGCCGAGGCTGAAACCCCCGGGGGTGAAAGGCGCCGAGATTGTCCTCGCTGGGGCCCCGGCCTCCGCTGGGGCTACGGTCTCCGACATCTTCGCCGTTCGCGAAACCGCGCCGCACCTCGTCGCCGGCTTCGCCGAGCGCAGCCGGGCGTTCGTCGAGGTGCAGAACGGGTGCGACCACCGCTGCACCTTCTGCATCATCCCCTATGGACGCGGGAACAGCCGCAGCGTGCCGGCGGGGCTCGTCGTCGAACGGATCGGCGCGCTCGTCGATCAGGGTTTCCGCGAGGTCGTTCTGACCGGGGTCGACGTCACCAGCTACGGACCGGACCTGCCCGGCTCGCCGACGCTGGCGATGCTGATCGAACGCATCCTGAGGCACGTACCGGAACTGCCGCGGCTGCGGCTCTCATCGCTCGACTGCATCGAGATCGACGCCCGCCTCGAAGAGATCATCGCCCACGAACCGCGCTTCATGCCGCACCTCCATATGAGCTTCCAGGCCGGCGACGACATGGTGCTGAAGCGGATGAAACGGCGGCACAGTCGCGGGCAGGCGGTGGAGATGGTGGCGCGTCTTAAGGCGAAGAGGCCGGCTCTGGCGATCGGCGCCGACCTCATCGCCGGTTTCCCGACCGAGACGGACGAGATGCACGAGAACAGTGTCGCGCTGGTCGACGAGTGCGACATCGTCATGGGCCATATTTTCCCTTTCTCGCCGAAACGCGGAACGCCGGCGGCGCGGATGCCGCAGGTACCGTCGGCGGTCGTCAAGGAGCGGGCGCGGCGCCTCCGGGAAGCCTGCGCGCGCAGGAAGGCGGCGTGGCTGCGGGGCTTGGTCGGAACGACGCAGCGGGTGCTGGTCGAGAAGGATGGCCGCGGTCACGCCGAGAATTTCGCGCCGGTCCTTGTCCGTCGCCCCGGCCAAGGGCAGGGCGGTAGTTCGAATTCCGGCCGCGAGGCCAGCCTGTGCCTGGAGGAGGGTGCGCTTGTCGAGGCCGAGATTGCCGCGGTCGATGGCGACAGCCTCGTCGGATCGCCCGTATGAGCGAGGCGACCTGGCTCGACCGGCTGCAGGCCGGCTTCAGGAAGACTTCCGACCGGCTCGGCGACAATCTCACCGGCCTGTTCACCCGGGCCGCGCTCGACGAGGAGACGCTCGACGAGATCGAGGAGGCGCTGATCGCCTCCGATCTCGGCCCGGCAACCTCGGCGAAGATTCGCTCGCGGCTCGCCGGCGAGCGGTTCGAGCGGGGCCTCAGCGAATATGCGGTGCGCGAGATCGTCGCTGAGGAGCTGGAGAAGATTCTCGCGCCGGTCGCTGTGCCCCTGCAGATCGATGCGTTTCCGAGGCCGCAGGTGATCCTCGTCGTCGGCGTCAACGGTTCGGGCAAGACCACGACTATCGCCAAGCTCGGCCACCTCCTGCTCGAGCAGGATTACGGCGTGCTGCTCGCCGCAGGTGACACGTTTCGCGCGGCGGCGATCGAGCAATTGAAGATCTGGGCCGAGCGGATCGGAGTGCCGGTCATCGCCGGCCCGGAAGGCGGCGACAGCTCAGCGATCGTCTTCGACGGCGTCAAGAAGGCCACCGCCGAAGGCATCGACACCTTGATCGTCGACACCGCCGGCCGCCTCCAGAACAAGAAGGTGCTGATGGACGAGCTCGCCAAGATCCGGCGGGTGCTGGGCCGGCTCAATCCGGAGGCGCCGCACAATGTCGTGCTGGTGCTCGATGCGACGACCGGGCAGAACGCGCTCAGCCAGATCGAGGTGTTCAGGGAAGTTGCCGGGGTGACCGGCCTGGTGATGACCAAGCTCGACGGGACCGCGCGGGGCGGCGTGCTGGTCGCCGCGGCCGAGCAATATGGGCTGCCCATCCATGCGATCGGCGTGGGCGAGGGCATCAACGATCTGCGGCCGTTCGACGCGCGCGAAACCGCGCGGGCGATCGCGGGACTGGGACGGGAGTGAGCGTGGCGAAAGCGAAAGAAACGGAACCGTCGGCGTTCGGCCGGCTGATGATCGACCTCGGACCCCTGCTGGTCTTCTTCCTGGTCAACTTTCTCGCACCGGTGCCCGACGTCCTCAGAATCTTCTACGCAACCGGCGCCTTCATGGCGGCGATGATCGTGGCGATGCTGATCTCCTACCTGCGCTACCGCCACATTTCGCCGCTGCTGTGGTTTTCCGGCGTGATGGTGGTGATCCTCGGCGGTGTCACCATCTGGCTGCACAACGACGTCTTCATCAAGATCAAGCCGACTCTCTATTATCTGTTCATCGCCGGCCTTCTCGGCTTCGGCCTGATGACTCGTCGCAACCTGCTGAAGATGGTGCTCGGCAGCGCCTATCCCGGCCTGTCCGAGCGAGGCTGGATGCTGCTCAGCCGCAACTGGGCTCTGTTCTTCGTGGCGATGGCAGTCGTCAACGAGGCCGTCTGGCGGACGACCAGCACCAATTTCTGGGTCGGCTTCAAGCTCTGGGGCTTCCTCCCCGCCACCTTCCTGTTCGCGATCGCCAACGTTCCGATGCTGATGCGCCACGGCATGGAGCTCGACAAGGCGAAGCAGGATCCGCCGGTGCCGCCGTCGCAATGAAGGGGTCGGAGCGAAACGGCGCGATTGTCTCCGTCCGCGGGCTTTCCAAGCGCTATGCCGGCGGCCACGAGGCGCTGAAGGATGTCAGCCTCGACATCCGCAAGGGAGAGATTTTCGCCCTGCTCGGCCCCAATGGCGCCGGCAAGACGACGCTGATCAGCATCGTCTGCGGGATCGTCACGCCGACCTCGGGCGAGGTCGAGGTCGACGGCCGCGACATCGTCCGCGACTATCGCGCCGCCCGCGCCCGGATCGGCCTGGTGCCGCAGGAGCTGCACACCGACGCGTTCGAGAGCGTCTGGTCGACCGTCAGCTTCAGCCGCGGCCTCTTCGGCAAGCCGCCGAGCCCCGCTTATGTCGAGAAAGTGCTCAAGGATCTGTCGCTGTGGGATAAGCGCAAGGCGAAGATCATGGAGCTGTCAGGCGGGATGAAGCGGCGGGTGATGATCGCCAAGGCGCTCAGCCACGAGCCCGACATCCTGTTCCTCGACGAGCCGACCGCGGGCGTCGACGTCGAGCTCCGCCGCGACATGTGGGCGCTGGTGCGCCGGCTGCGGGAGAGCGGCGTCACCATCATCCTCACCACCCACTATATCGAGGAAGCGGAGGAGATGGCCGACCGGGTCGGCGTCATCTCCCGCGGCGAGCTGATCGTCGTCGAGGAGAAGACGATCCTGATGAAGAAGCTCGGCAAGAAGGAGCTGACCCTCAACCTCAGCGAGGTCATGACCGAGATCCCGCCCGAGCTGGCGGAATGGAAGCTGACGCTCAAGGCCGACGGGCACGAGCTGGAATATGTGTTCGACGGCGCCGCCGAGCGCACCGGCGTACCCTCACTGCTGTCGCGGATGCGCGACCTCGGCATTGGCTTCAAGGACCTCAACACCCGCCAGAGCTCGCTCGAGGACATTTTCGTCTCTCTCGTCCACGAGCGCGGCCGATGACCTTCAACCGCTACGGCGTCTGGGCGATCTACCGGTTCGAGATGGCGCGGGCGCTCAGGACCCTCTGGCAGAGCCTGGTCACGCCGGTGATCACCACCTCGCTCTATTTCGTGGTGTTCGGCGCCGCGATCGGCTCCCGCATGACCGAGGTGCAGGACGTCCCTTACGGCGCCTTCATCGTTCCCGGGCTGATCATGCTGTCGCTGTTCACGCAAAGCATCTTCAACGCCTCGTTCGGCATCTTCTTCCCGAAGTTCACCGGCACGATCTACGAGATCCTTTCCGCCCCCATCTCGCCGCTCGAGATCGTCATCGGCTATGTCGGCGCGGCGGCGACCAAGTCGGTGGCCCTGGGCCTCGTCATCCTCGCCACGGCGGCCTTTTTCGTGCCGCTGCAGATCCTCCATCCGGCCTGGATGATCGCCTTCCTGCTGCTGATCGCCGTCACGTTCAGCCTGTTCGGCTTCATCATCGGCATCTGGGGCAAGAACTTCGAGCAAATCCAGTTCGTGCCGATGCTGATCGTGACTCCGCTGACCTTCCTCGGGGGCGCCTTCTACTCGGTCGACATGCTGCCCGAGCCGTGGCGCACCGCGACCCTGTTCAACCCCGTCGTCTATCTGATCAGCGGCTTTCGCTGGAGCTTCTACGGCGTCGGCGACGTGGCGGTCGGAATCAGCCTCGCCGCGACCCTCGGCTTCCTGCTGCTCTGCCTCGCCATCGTCGCCTGGATCTTCCGGACCGGATACCGGCTGAAGAGCTAGGCTTCCTGGTCGGCGCGGCCGATCCCGCCGCCGTCGAGATTGCGGGCGACGAACGCCCAGTCGACCAGATGGCCGAGCACAGCGTCGACGAACCTTCCGCGATCGTTGCGGTAGTCGATATAATAAGCATGTTCCCAGACATCGACCGTGAGCAGCGGCCGCAGGCCGTCGTGCGCGGGCGGCGAGTCGCCGTCATGGAGCGAAGTGATGGCCAGCGCGCCGCGGTCGAGGGTCAACCAGGTCCAGCCGCTCGCGAAATGCTCGACCGCCTCCTCCTTGAGGGCGGCGAGCATGACCTCGACCGAGCCATATTCGTCCTCGATCATCGCCGCCAGACGCCCCGTTGGCCGCTGCCCTTCGGGCGGCGCGAGGCATTGCCAGAAGAAATTGTGGTTCCAGTGCTGGCCGGCGAGGTTGCCGAGCGCGGCGTCGCCCTGCTCCCTCGCCGCCCGGATCAGGCCGGTCAGCGCAATCCCATCCAGCCCCTTTTCGGCCACCGCGTCATTGAGCTTGTCGACATAGGCTCTGTGGTGCTTGCCGTGGTGATAGTCGAGCGTCTCCGCCGACATGAAATCGCCGAGCGCGTCGCGGGCGAACGGCAGGTCCGGAAGCGTGAACGGCATGGCCCGATCTCCTTCACCACGCCAACGCGCGGCGGTGGGAGTCGATGCCCGGACCAGGGCGAAGTCGTTAGCGGACCCGGAACCGCGCCAGGTCGGCCTTGGGATCGCGCCATTTCGGATCGATCCGGCTCGCCTGGAGATAGTCGAGATAGGCGGCGCGGACCTGGCCGGTCAGCTCATTGGCGACGGCCCGGCCGTAATAAGCGAGCTCGGGCCGGCGCGTCTTCTTGGCGAGCGCGCTGTCGAACATCGGCCGCGCCTGCTGGGCGGCGTCGGGAAGATGAAGGAGCGCGAAGCCCTTGTTCAAATAGGCTTCGGGCTCGTTCGGATCGCGCCGGAGCGCGGCGTCATAGTCGACGATCGCGTCGTCGACATTGCCGAGCCGCGCCTTCAGGATGCCCCGGTTCACCAACGTCGCGACGGTGTCGTAATTGCTGAGCGTGTCATGACGGAGCGCTTCATCGCAGGTCCGGATCAGATTCATGCTCGGCATGCTGCGCGATTCTGCCGCCTCGTAGCAGAGCCGGGCGGACGAGTTGCCGAGGACGGTGACGGCGCCGGCGGCGGGCGTGGCGGCGAGCAGGGCCGCGGCGGCGAAGAGGAATTTACTGCCCATGGCGAATCCTCCTTGCGGGACGATCTTCATAGCAGAATCGCCGCCGCCGCGCCACTGCCAGGGGTTGCTTAGTCGCAACGCGGGCCACGTTGGTCGATAAGACGCTAACCCTGCAGCTGGTGGCGCTTCATCGCGTGGCGGAGCTGGTCATAGCTGAGGCTCAGGGCCGCCGCCGCCGCGCGCTGGTTCCAGCGGCATTTCTCGAGCGCGGCGGCGAGGATCGCCTTCTCATATTCGGCGACGGCGAGTCGGAAGTCGGCGCAATCCTCCGGATCCCACCGATTCTCGGCCGTGGTGCCCGGGACGGGCGCAGGAAGCACCTCGACGGCATGGTCCGAGTTCGCCGGCTGCGGCCGCCAGGGCGATTCGAACGGATCGAACTGGATGCGGTCGATCGGCCGCTCATGATCTTCCCAGCGATAGACCGCCCTCTCCACGACGTTCCTCAATTCGCGGACGTTGCCGGGCCAGGTGTAGTTGAGCAGCCGGTCCATCGCGCCGTTGCTGAATCCGGGCCAGTCGGGCCATTCCAGCTCCAGCGCCATCCGCCTCGCGAAATGGTCGGCGAGCACCGGTATGTCGCTGCTTCGGTGGCGGAGCGGCGGCAGGGTCACGACCTCGAACGAAAGGCGGTCGAGCAGGTCGGCGCGGAAGCGGTTCCTCTCGGCGAGGCGCGGCAGGTCCTCGTTGGTCGCGGCGACGATGCGGACGTCGACATTGATCGGCCGGGACGCGCCGATCCGGGTCACCTCGCCATATTCGACGACGCGCAGCAGCCGCTCCTGCGCCGCCTGGCTCAGCGTCGCCAGCTCGTCGAGGAAGAGGGTGCCGCCATCCGCCTCCTCGAAGCGGCCGGCGCGGGACTTGGTGGCGCCGGTGAACGCGCCCGCCTCGTGGCCGAACAGCTCGGCCTCGATCAGGGTTTCGGGCAAAGCCGCGCAGTTCATCGCGACCAGCGGGCCGTCCCAGCGCGACGAGAGGTGATGGAGGCGCTCGGCGATCAGCTCCTTGCCGGTGCCGCGCTCGCCGATCACCAGCACCGGCCGGTCGAGCGGCGCGGCGCGGCTCGCGCGCTCGACCGCATCGAGGAAGGAGGAGGACTGGCCGATCAGCTGGGTGTTGCGTTCCATGCCCAACTATTGGGACGATTCACCACCCGTTGGCAAGATTGAGCGAGCGGCGCAAAGGGAAATATCATTGAGAAATCGCAGTTTTACGCCACTTTTCGGCTTTGGCACGCAGCTTGTAATGATGGAGGCATACGGCCGCTCGGGCGGCGACGAATTTCAGGTTCAGGGAGGTAGAAATGATCGACAAGCTGGGGCAGATGGTGGTGGCGACGGTCGGCGCGATGGTGCTGACCACGACGGCCGTAGGCGCCGCGGTCGGCCCGGCGCGGGCGATCGAGACCATGCCGGTCGGGCTTGTGACGGTTCCGGTTTCGGGCCAGGCTCAGGTCTGACCCGCGGGCGGCGGCGCGGGAGGGTTGCCCCCTTGCCTTCCCGCCCGCTGCCTCAAAGCTTGCGTAGCTCTAGGAGTGATTGAATGGGCATTTTCTCCCGCACGCGCGACATCGTTGCCGCCAATTTCGCGGACCTTCTCGACAAGGCCGAGGACCCGGCGAAGATGATCCGGATGATCATCCTCGAGATGGAGGAGACTTTGGTCGAGGTGCGCGCCAGCGCCGCGCGCACGATCGCCGACCAGAAGGAGATGCGCCGCCAGATCGCCCGCCTCGACAAGCTCCAGGAGAGCTGGACCGAGAAGGCCGAGCTGGCGCTGTCCAAGGACCGCGAGGACCTCGCCAAGGCGGCGCTGGTCGAGAAGCAGAAGGCGGCCGACATGGCGGACAGCCTCAAGGCCGAGATCGAGCTGCTCGACGACGCGCTGCGCGCCTCGGAGGCCGATATCGCCAAGCTGCAGGGCAAGCTGCGCGAGGCCCGCACCCGCCAGAACGCCATCCAGAGCCGGCTCGAGAGCGCCAACCAGCGCGCCCGGCTACGCGAGATGTACGCGGGTCCGAAGGTCGATGAGGCCTTCTCGCGCTTCGACGTGCTGGAGCGGCGGGCGGACAATGCCGAAGGCCGCGCCGACGCGCTCGCGCTCGGCGCCCCGCCCAAGACGCTGGAGGAAGAGATCGCCGAGCTCCGTAACTCGGAGAAGGTCGACGCCGAGTTGGAAGCGCTCAAGGCGCGGCTGAGCAAGAAGGAGGGCTGAGGCGATGGAAGACGTTGCCGGCATCTTCGTGGGCGGCATTGCCGTCGTCGTCCTGTTCATCGGCCTGCCCTGGCTGATCTTCCACTACATCACCCGCTGGAAGACCGCCGCGACGCTGACCAGTGACGACGAGCGGCTGATGGAGGAATTGTACGACCTCGCCCGCCGGCTCGACGACCGGATGTGCTCGATCGAGCGGATCATGACCGCCGAGAATCCGAACTGGCGGGCGGTCGCCTGCGATCCGGTCGCGACCGGCATCGAGGACCGTACCGTCACCAACCAAGCCGCCGGGAGGATCGGCCGATGAGCGCGCGCCACACCAAATTCTACCTCGACAAGAAGAACGGCAAGTTCATGGGCGTCTGCGCCGGCATCGCGGACTATACCGGCGTCGACGTGACGCTGGTTCGGATCGGCACGGTGCTGCTCACCGTGCTCGGCTCGGGGATGACGATCATCGCCTATTTCATCGTCGGCTGGATCGCCCCCAATAAGCCGCGCGAGCTGCGCGACGAGACCCCCGAGCAGACCAAGTTCTGGCAGGGCGTGCGCGCCTCGCCGGCGCGGACGGTGCGAGACGTGCGCTCGCGCTTCCGCGACATCGATCGCCGGCTCGCCGAGGTCGAAACCTATGTGACCAGCTCGAACAGTCGGCTCGCCCGCGAAATCGAGCAGCTGCGGTAGCGGCGAGGAGCAAGGGGAGGATCGCCATGTCCTGGGAGGGACCCGAATTCGTCATCGCCATCATTGCGATCAGCACGTTCGGCTGGATCATGAGCAGCTGGATCCGAGCGAGACACGGCTATCCGCTCGAAAATGAGTGGCGCGGCACGACGCGCAAGGAGGATCCGGAAGCCGCCCGCCGGATCGAGTCGCTCACCGGCGAGAACAGCGCGCTCAAGGGCCAGATCGGCCGGCTCGAGGAGCGGATCGCGGTGCTCGAGCGGATCGCCACCGATCCCGCGGAGCGCACCGCCCGCGAAATCGATTCGTTGCGCTAGTCCAACACAGGGAAACACACTGAAATGACTCCGGAAAGACTCGAAAAGCTGGCCTTCGTTGCGCAGCTCTTCCCGTTCATCGCGATCATCGTCAGCGTCGGCGTCGCCGGCTGGGTGGTGACCACCTGGCTCAGGATCAAAAACGGCTACCCGCTCGACGGCGCCTGGGGCCAGGCCGTCTATCCGAAGACCGACCAGGAGACGATCGAACGGATCAAGCTGCTGAGCAGCGAGAACGCGCAGCTGCGCGCCGAGCTCGGCTCGATCAAGGACCGGCTCGCCACCGTCGAGCGGATCGTCACCGACGACAGCCACCGTCTGACGCAGGAGATCGAAGCCCTGCGCCTGCCCAAGAACTGAGCCGGAGAGCGAAATGGCCACCTGGATCTGGGTCCTGATACCGCTGGCGGCGATCTTCGCCGGCGTCGTCACCAAATGGCTGCAGCTCAAGGAAAGGCAGATCGAGGCGGTCACCCGCGACGCCGCCGAGAAGGCGGCGCAATATGCCGCCCAGACCGAACGGCTCGAGCATCGCGTGCGGGTGCTGGAGCGGATCGTCACCGACAAGGGCATCGACGTCGCCGACGAGATCGAGCGGCTGCGCGACCGGCCGGTGAATTGACGGCGCGCCTCAGGAGGAAGTGAAATGAATCAGTTCGAAATGGTGGTGGTGATCGTGGCGATCGTCATGATGGCGAGCGTTTTGCGCGCCCGCTACGGCCGCCGCCGCGGCCGCCACCAGCGCGACGAGGGAATGCCGGCGGCGGCGGCCGAAAACAGCCGTCTCAAGGAAGAGGTACAGGCGCTGCGCGACCGCATCGCCGTGCTCGAGCGGATCACGGTCGAGAAGGAAAGCACCCTCGAGCGCGAGATCGAGAAGCTGCGCGACCGCTAGGAAGCTCGACGATGCGCGACCCGGCCAGCCTCATCGTTCTTTTCGCGGCCGCGCTGTCGGCGGTCGCACTGGCCAGCGCAGCGGGGCTGAAGGGCTGGGCGGGCTGGCTCGAGCTGAGGCGACTCGAGCTCGCCGGACGCGGCGGCGGCGGGCGCTCGAACGCCGGCGCCCGAATCGAGCTGGCCGACCTTCGCGAGCGCGTGCGTCGGCTGGAGGCGATCGCCAACGGCGCCGAACCCTGACTCTGGGTGAATATCCCCTCTTGTTTGACGGGAGAGGGACCTTTGCCTGGTGCCGCCGCTCTGGTAGCGGGCGGTCCATGGGCTCCCATTCCCTCGCCGACGTCTACGCCGATTACGAGCTGCTCGAAGCCGACGATCGCTACCGGCTGCTGATCGACCTCGGCCGCGCGCTCGAACCGATGCCGGACGCGCTCAAGACCGACGCCACCCTGGTGCGGGGCTGCTCGGCCGCGGTCTGGCTCTATCCAGTCGAGCGCGACGGGCGGCTCCATTTCCTCGCCGACAGCAACGCCGCGATCACCAAGGGCATCGTCGCCCTGGTCCTGCTCGCCGTCCAGGACCGCAGCCCGCGAGAGATTCTCGATACCGACGTCGAGGCGGCGCTGGCGCCGTTCGACCTCAGGAACCAGCTCAGCTCGAACCGCACCCAGGGCATCCCCAACATGATCGCCCTCGTCCGCGAGACGGCGGCACGGCTGGCGGCATGAACCGGCCGCGGACCGAGCGGTCGTTCGACCCGCTCCTGTTCACGGAATTCGCCCGCAAGGTCGGCCATGGCGGCGCGCTCGGCATCCTCTATGTCGGCCATGGCGCCGACTGGGTCGAGCTCGGCCTCGACTGGCAGGAGAAGCTGGTCGGCGTGCCGGAAACCGGCGTGCTGGCCTCGGGGCCGATCATCAGCCTGATGGACATGGCGACGAGCATGGCGATCTGGGTCAAGCTCGGCCGCTTCCGCCATCAGGCGACGCTCGACATGCGCGTCGACTATCTGCGCCCGGCGACTCCGGGCAAGCGCATCCACGGCCGCGGCGAATGCTACGGCGTGACGAAGAGCGTCGGCTTCGTGCGCGGGCTGGCGCATGACGGCGACGCGAGCGACCCGGTGGCGCACGTGACGGGCACGTTCATGTTCATCGACTAACCGTCATCCCGGCAAAAGCCGGGACCTCGGGTCGAACGTCCAGGCGGTTCGCACCGGAACACCGCCGGGGCGGCTCTGGGCGAGGCCCGGGTTTCCGGGAGGTGGAGTCTCGCCAGCGACCCCGCCACGCCCTTAAAGTTCAACGACCAAATTCGCCAAGGCCAACGGATGGACTCCACCATGTGTCCGGTCGCGGTGCCGCCGAGCTCTGAATTCATGGTCATGGTCGCTCCCATGATCGTGGTCGCGGTCATGGTCGTGGTCGTGGTCGCGGTCATGGTCACCGCCATGGTGACGGCCAGAGTCATCGCGATCGTCTTCATCCAGGCGGGTTCGCTCTCCAAGATGGTCGTCTGTCGTGATTACCCAAGGTGAACCCTTTAATTCTGGGTCGACGAAGTTGAACCACAGGGGAATTTTCAGCACTCCGCGATGGTCCTCTGGCAGTTTCCTCACTTCGGTCGCCAGGCTCGACTGGCGCACGTCGCCCAGACGACAGACGAACGAAGCCCATCGACCCGTCGCGCCATTTTCCGGGTAGGATTTGAACTCGGTCACAAAGTCCTTTCCGGCCGAATCGTGCAAGGGCAGATTCACAAATGGCGGTTCCGCAAACAGGAGCCTCTGCTTCCCTTTAGGATCGGTGGCGTTCAGACGAAACGCGTAGGCACAAACTTCATCGCTTGCCGCGTAGATGTCCAACCCGCTCAACGGCGATCGCGGACGCTGCAGATCGCTGGGATCCCACGGAAGCTTGCCGCCCTTTGCCACAGCCGTGATTCGCTCTTGGTGTTTGCCCTTTTCGACTGGCTCCTCGAAATGCCATTTATACACCGCGAGGCCGTCGGTAGCGCCGACTTCGAAGAAATAGATACGCGTAACGTCCGGGTCAGGGTCGGCCATCTCGATCACTCCTCACTGCTGGCGCCGCCAGGCGCTTTGGGGGACGACCAGACGGCGCTATAGCGGCCGCGCGCGGCCGATCGCCGGCTGTTGACCCGCACTAGCATAACGGCGGCGGTCGCGACCGTGACGCTCGTCACGCGGCACTGGCGTCATTATCCTCGCATTGCAGGGGCATATCAGGAGACTTCGGAGCGCTCCGCCCATTACAGCGGCTCTTGGCCCCGGCCTTCGCGACGACGATCAGCCGCCGCGGCGCTCCTCGGCTTTCCTAAGAACTTCATAAGCGGCCTGGACGGCCTGGAACCGCTTCGCCGCCTCGGCGTCGCCCGGGGCGGCGTCGGGGTGGTTGGCCTTGGCGAGGCGGCGCCAGGCGGCCTTGATCGCTTCGAACGGAGCGTCGGTCTCGACTTCGAGGGTCTCCAGCGCCCGCATCTCGTCGCGGCTTCGGCTGCCGTCGCCCGGACCGCCCCAGCCGTAATGGCTGGCCTGGCGATAGCCGTTGGCGCCGCGCCTCTCGTCGGCCTCGCGGGCGGCGGCGTCCTCGGCGGTGAGACCCTCGAAATAATTCCAGTTGCGGTTGTACTCGGCCGCATGCGCCTCGCAGAACCACCAGCGGTCGCGGCTGTGCGGCGATTTCGGCGCCGGGCGGTCGCCGGGCCGGTCGCAGCCCTCGCGGTCGCACAGCCGCATCTGCGCCGCGTCGCGCTTCGCGCCATAGCCTCGCCAGCGCGGAAATCCCCAGTCGTTGGAGCGGGTCTGTCGAGCCATGTCGCTTTCTTGTCCAAACCCGGCGGAAAAGTGCCAGAGGATCTATAAGCCGGGTTCTGTCCGCCCCGTAAAGGGCTGTGCGGCCATTCGTCTGGGAGGCGGATCGCTCCGCCCCTCAAGCAACCAACCCGGACGGCATCGGGCGGAACGAGCCCAGCCATCCCTATTCGGTCTTGCTCCCGGTGGGGTTTGCCGTGCCGGCCGCCGTTGCCGGGGCCGCGGTGGGCTCTTACCCCACCCTTTCACTGTCGCAGGGCCGAAGCCGGAGCGACCTGCTTTCTGTGGCACTTTCCCTGGGGTCGCCCCCGCCGGGCGTTACCCGGCACCGTCGTTCCATGGAGCCCGGACTTTCCTCCCCACTCGCCCCTGATCAAATTCGGGGTTCGCGGAGTGGCCGCCCGATCCTCTGGCAGTGCCTATTTAGGAGGTGCGCTGCGACTGTCCAAGAGCAAACCGAGCAGGATCGCGCGAGTCTCCCCGTCAATTTCGCCGTCGATCAGCTCGGGCCGGAAGCGGCGCTGGAAGGCGGTGACCGCCGCCTTGGGCTTGTGAACGTCATAACCGTAGCGTTCGAGCGCGAGCAGGAACCCGCCGTCCGTCCACAGCGGATCGATCAGATTTCGAGTCGGCCGCGGCATGGCGAGGCCGAGCTTCGCCAGGCGCGCCCAGTCGAACAATTCGCCCGGGTCGCGCTTGCGCGCCGGCGCCACGTCGGAATGGCCGACCACGTAAGGCGGCCGGATGCGGTGCCGGGCGACAAGGTCCGCGACCAGCGGGACGAGCGCCTCCATCTGCGGCTCGGGAAAGGGCCGGTAGCCGAACTCGTGGCCGGGATTGACGATCTCGATGCCGATGCTGGCCGAATTGATGTCGGTGACGCCCCGCCAGTAAGCGCGGCCGGCGTGCCACGCGCGCTTTTCCTCGTCGACCAGGCGCAGCACCTCGCCGTCCTCGCCGACCAGATAATGAGCCGAAACTCTGGCCTCGCGATCCCTCAGCCGGGCGATGGCCGAGCCTGCGTCCGCCATGCCGGTATAGTGGAGGACGAGCATCGAGACCGGCAGCGCGCGCTCATCGAAATTGGGCGAAGGGCAGTCGACGATGCCGTCCATCGCCCCCTCCCGCGCCAAAAACGGCGCGCCGTCAAGAGGCGGCCCGGCGCCGTTCGGAGCGCGTCGGGGCGCGGCGATAAAGCCCGCGACATTCGGGATCGGAGACGAAGGAGTCGGTCTGGCCGATCACCGTCTCGCCCGCCCCGAGCATGAGTATGGCGTCGTCGGCGGCCGCGTCGGCGAGGCGGGCGAAGGCCGAGCGCCGAACGGCCGGCGAGAAATAGAGGAGGACGTTGCGGCAGAGGATGACGTCGAACCGGTCCGCGGTCTTATTCTCGCCGAGCAGGCTGGCGACCTCGAAGCGCACCGCCCGCCTCAGCTCGGGCGCGATCCTCCAGGCGGCGCCCGGCAGCTCTTCGAACCAGCGCATCATCTGCACTACGGAAAGGCCGCGCTGGACCTCGAATTGCGAATAGACGCCGGTCCTCGCCTGCTCGATCGGACCGCGGGCGACATCGGTGCCGAAGATGTCGATCGACCAGCCCGCCCACCGCGCCTTCTGCTCGGCGAAGTGCATGGCGATCGAATAGGCTTCCTGACCGGTCGAGCAGCCGGCGCACCAGATGGCGAGCCGGCGCTCGCGCCGGCGCGCCTCCCCGAGCCGATTCAGCGCCGGGCCGAGCAACAGCTCGAGCGCCGCGCGGTCGCGGTAGAAGAAGGTCTCGTTGTTGAGCAGCTGCTCGACCACCTCGTCGGCGAGGCCTTCGTCGGTGCGCGCGACCAAAGCGGCGACCAGCCCGTCGAGCGACGCGATGTCGCGCTCGCGCATCAGCGGCTGCAGGGCGGTCTCGATCCGCCAGCGCCGGCTCATCGTGAGCTGCTGGCCGGTGCGGGATTCGAGCAGGCCGGCGAGGATCCGGCTGGACGCGTCGCTCACCTCCATGCGGCCGTCTCCGCCCGCGCCGCGATTCGGGCGGCGATCTTGGCCGGCGGCAGCACCGCCGCGGCGAGTCCGGCCTCGGCGACGGCTCGTGGCATGCCCCACACCGCGCAGCTCTGCCGGTCCTGGGCGATCATCGTGCCGCCGCGGGCGACCAGCTGGCGACTGCCGGCGAGGCCGTCGCGGCCCATGCCGCTCAGCACCACGCCGACCGCGGCCCGACCGTAAGTGCCGGCGACCGCCTCGAGCATGATGTCGACCGAGGGGATGCAGCCGCCGCGGGCGATGTCGCGGTCGAGTCGGACCACCACCACCGCGCCCTTCTGCTCGAGCCGGATATGGGCGTCGCCGGGCGCCAGCACGATTTCCTCCGGCGCCAGCCGAAGCCCGTCCTCGGCAATTCGGACCACCCGCCCCGACGCGGCCTCCACCTGCCGAGCGAAGAAGGGCACGAAGACGGCGGGGAGATGCTGGGTGATCAGGACCGGCGCGCCGATCCGCGCCGGCAGCGCCCTGAGCAAGGCGGTGACCGCATGAAGGCCGCCGGTCGAGGCGCCGATGGCGAGGCAGCCGAGCTTCGCCTCGGGCGGCGCGTCCGCCTCCGCCGGCGCGCCGGCGACGGGCAGCGGCCGTCCCATGCGCCGGAGCCGGTCGGCGAGAACTTCCGAGAAGCGGCCGTTGAAGGCCTCCGCCCCGGGTTTGGACAGCGTCTCCGCCGCTCCCGGCCCGAGGGCCTCCACCGCCGCCTCCGCCACTCCGTCGCAGAAGGCCGAGACGATCAGAACGCGCGCGCCGCGGCCGAGCCGGACGATTTCGGGCAGCGCCTCGAGGCCGCTCTCGCCCGGCATCTGCACGTCGAGCAGGACGACGTCGACCTTGGTCTCGGCGAGCAGCCGGAGCGCCTCGCCGGCGTCGCCGGCGGTGGCGACGATCTCGAACTCGGAAAAGGTCGCCAGCATTCGCGACAGAACCGCGCGCGCCACCTGCGAATCGTCGACGATCATCAGCCTCACGGGCGGCGCGGCCGGAGCATCCGCCGCGCGGGCGGCGGGCGGGCTCACGCGACCCCGACGATCTGCAGCTTGCTCTCGAGCGTCTCGCGATCGAAGGGCTTCATCACATATTCGTCGGCGCCGGCATCGATCGCGGCGCGGATGTGCGCGGCGTCGTTCTCGGTGGTGCAGAACACGACCTTGGGCTGGGTCTCGAATTGCTTCTGGCGAAGCGTGCGCAGGAACTCCATCCCGCCCATCACCGGCATGTTCCAGTCGAGCAGGACCACGTCCGGCATACGCGCCTCGCAACGCGACAGCGCCTCGCGCCCGTCCTCCGCCTCGTCGACCGCGAAGTCGAGCGTTTCGAGGATATGGCGGGCGACCTTGCGGATCACCTTTGAGTCATCGACGACAAGACAGCTCTTCATACCTGCTCTCGCTGTTCCCGCGGCCGAATCCTAGCCGCAATTCGTAAGCACGTTCTTAAAGCCATTACGCCGCCTCCCGGGCCGGGCCCGCGATCAGCGCCTCGACGTCGACGAGGAGCAACAGGTCGCCCTCGGCCTCGACGATCGACCGTCCGATCCGCCGCCAGCCGCCGACCAGGGAAGCTCCCGCCGGCTGGCGTTCACCGCCCGCTTCGACGACATCCTCGACCGCCTCGACCAGCAGGGCATAGGGATGGCCGTCCACCACCGTCATCACCGCTTCGCCGCGCCCCTCGCCGAGGCGGCGCGACGAATCCAGCGACGCGAGGCAGTCGATCACGGTCAGCACCCGGCTTCGCAGGGCGGCGAGGCCGGCGACATGCCCGGCCGCGCCCGGCACCGGCGTCAGGGCGTCGATTTCGACCACCGATTCGACGTCGGCCGCGGGAAGCGCGATCCGCTCCCCACCGAGGCGCACGATGAGAAGCAGCTCAGCCACGGCGGCGCCTCCGCCGGGCCGGAGCCCCGCCCGCCAAGGCGGCGAGCAAGGCTTCACGATCATAGCGGTGGACGCTGTCATGGTCGCCCTCCGGCGCGCTCCGCACCCGGACGAGGCGGGCGCCGCCGGGAAGCGGCGTTTCGGCGGCGTCGTCACTGACGATGACCACCGCGGCCGCTTCGCTCGCGGCGGAACCGCTGGCAACGACCATATAGCCGGCGCTCTCGACGAGCGGCCGCAGGATGGCCTCCATGAACGGATCGCCCGAGGGGATGGCGCAGACTGGCCGCGCCCGGTCCGACGCCGGGCCGCTGTGGCGGGCGAACAGCCAGTGGAGATCGAGCAATTCGGCCTGTTCGTCGCCGACCAGGACGACTCCCCGCACCTCGCCGGGCCGCGGGGCGGCGATCATATCGGAGGGAAGCGGAAGGATGTCGACGACCTCGGCGAAGCCGTAGGCGATCTCGGTCGCGCCGTCGCCCAGGCGAAGCAGCCGGATCGGTCGGTCGGGAACCGCCTCCCCGCAACCTTCGAGCGGCAGCAAGGTGTCGCCGATCGCGACATGAAGACGACCGGCGCTGAGCTGCACCGCGTCCTGCCGGACGTCCTCGATTCGCTGCACGGCCGCCACCGGCACCAGCCGGCGGACACCGGCGAGCGTCCTGAACAGCAGCGCCGGCGGTCCTTCGCCGGCTTCCGCGGTCGGGGACGGGGCTGCTTCGGCTTCGGCGTCCCGCCGCTGCAGCGACAGCCCCGCCTTGGCCGCGATCCCGGGAGGGTCGAGCAGCAGCACCGGCTTGCCGTCGTCGGCGAGGGTGGTGCCAGCATAGAGTCCGGCCGCCATGACGGCGGGCGCCGCCGGCTTGACCACCAGCTCCTCATGGTCGTGAATGTCGTCGACCGCCAAAGCATAAGGATCGGCGCCGGCGGGCCTGAGCAGGACGAGGCTCTGCGCGGTGGGATCCGCCGCGGCTGGGTAGCCCAGCGCCTGGCGCAGATAGACCAGCGGGAGCCGTCGGCCGCGGATGGTGGCGACCGCGGCGCCGCCGACGCTTTCGACGCGCACGCCGCCGCCTTTGACCCGGACGATCTCTTCAATCGCCGGGCGCGGGATGGCGTAGACCTGGCCGGCCGCACCGACGGTCAGTGCCGGGATGATGGTGAGCGTAAGCGGCACGCGCAGGGTGAACCGAACCCCTTGGCCGGCATGGCTCTCGACCTCGACCAGCCCGCCGATCCGTTCGATGTTGGCGCGGACCACGTCCATGCCCACGCCGCGGCCGGAAAGGTCGGTCACGGTCGCCGCGGTCGACAGTCCCGGCTCGAAGATCAGCGCATTCTTCTGCGCTTCGCCGAGGCGGTCCGCACGCTCGGCCGGGACCAGCCCGGCCGCGATCGCCCGGCGGACCAGTCTCTCGCCGTCGATCCCGCGGCCGTCGTCGCTGATTTCCAACAGGATCTGGTTGCCCGCCTGGCGGGCGCGGACCCGAAGGCGGCCGCTGTCGCTCTTGCCGGCGCGGCGACGCTCGGCGGGGGTTTCAATGCCGTGGTCGATCGCGTTGCGGACGATATGGCTGAGCGGGTCGCGGATCATCTCGATCATCTCGCGGTCGATCTCGACGTCGCCGCCGTCGATCTCGAGCGCGACCAGCTTGCCGGTCTGGCCGGAGAGGTCGCGGACCATCCGCGGCAGCGGTGCGAACAGATTGTCGATGCGCTGCATCCGGGTTCGGGTGATCGAGTCGCGAAGGTCGGCGATGGTGGCGGAGACCCGGTCGAACGCCGTCTCGAGGTCGCTGCGGCCGCCGGCCTCGCGGATGCGGCGGGCGAGCTCGTTGCGCGCGAGCACCAGGTCCGAGACCCCGCTCATCATCCGGTCGAGCAGGTCCACCGGCAGGCGGATGGTGCGGATCGAGGCGCGCGCCGCGTGGGTCGCCGGGGCCGCTTCCGCCTCCCCCGCTTCGGCCGGCGCCTCGGACGAAAGCGCCTCGATCAAGGCGCTGTCATCCTCGCTCCCGACTACCTCTCCGGTTTCGAGCGCTTCGACCAGCTCGCCGATCCGGTCGATCACCCCGAGCACCGCGCTGACCAGCCGGGCATCGGCCGCGCGCGCGCCGGACCGCACCGCGGCAAGCGCGTCCTCGGCCGCGTGGCTGAGGGACCGGATGCGGGGCAGGTCGAAGAAGCCGCTATTGCCCTTGACGGTGTGGACGAAGCGGAAGATCTCGTCGAGCCGGGCGCGGTCCCCGGGCGCCGCCTCCCACGCGACGATCTCGCCGGAAAGCGCTTCCAGCATCTCGCGCGTCTCCGCGATGAAATCGTTGATCAGGTCGTCCACAGGGCCCCGCCGCAAATGCGCCGGACGAGGCTTAGGCAGGGTTGGTTAAGAAGCCGTTTACCGGGCATCGTCCCACCGAAGGCTGGGACCCCAGGGGGTGAAAAGCACGGATATCATCACCCGCCGGGGCCCCGACCTTCGCCGGGGCGAGGGTCCAGGGCCCGAGATCATCACCCGCCGGGGCCCCAACCTTCGCTGGGGCGACGTTCAGGTCGCCGGGATGCTCGCGCCGATCAGCAGCACGCCTTCTTCCTGGTCGGCGACCTGGACCTCGCCGCCGCCTTCCTGGAGCAGGCAGTGGACCAGCCAGGCGGCGGCGGCTCGCGGGGCGATCGATTCCTCGGCGACGTCGCCGAGCAGGGCCCGCTTCAATTCGGGATCGAGAACGATGCGCGGGCCGTCGGCGCGGACGACGATGTCGAGACCGGCGTCATGCTTCTCGGCGCCGACGTCGAGCCGGCCGCCACGGACGAGGGCGTCGCCGGCGATCAGCACGAGGTTGAGAAGCACCTTGAGCGCCGGCTTGCTCATCGTCGGCTCGTCGACCATCCAGCCCAGCTGGATGCGGCCGTCGCCGCCGAACAGCCCCTCGATCGCCACCCGCGCCTCGCGGGTGTCGACCTCGTCGCCGAAGCCGCCCGCGGCGCCGAAGGCCAAGCGGAAGAATTTGAGCTTGTTGGCCGAGGCACGAGCGCTCTCGCCAAGCAGGTCCATGCAGCGCGCGCGCATCTCCGGATCATGCTCGTCGGCGAGCAGCTCGATGCCGTTGTTGAGCGCTCCGACCGGCGAGAGCAGGTCATGGCAGAGGCGCGAACAGAGAAGCGAAGCAAATTCGTGGGATTTCATGGCGGTTGCTGCCCCTGTCGCGCCGGTTTCGCCTCTATTGGCCGGATGGGAATCGAGTTGCAAGGCACCTCCTCGTCACTTCTGCGAAGCGCGCGTCTCTTCCGTCACCTCGCCGAAGCCTGGGGCCCAGGGGGTGAATCGCGCCGCCTCTTTCACCCGCCGGGATGCCAGCCGTGGCTGACATGACGGGTGGGCTTGATATCGCTCCAGGCATCGCCACATCGGATCCGAAATGACCCGGGGGGAGTCGACCATCGCCGTGACGATCGCCGCCGACGCCGCCGGGCAGCGCCTTGACCGGGCGCTTGCCGCCGCCTTTCCTACCCTGTCGCGCGAGCGATTGAAGGCGCTGATCTCGAGCGGGCGGGTGACGGGGCCGGCGGGGCCGGTGCGCGACCCGGCGGGGAAGGCGCTGGCCGGCGCCTACATCGTCTCGGTGCCGGAGCCAGCGCCGGCCCATAACGAGGCGCAGGACATCGCGCTCGCGATCGTCTTCGAGGACGAGCACCTCCTCGTGGTCGACAAGCCGGCGGGAATGGTCGTCCATCCCGCCGCGGGCAATGCCGACCAGACGATGGTCAACGCCCTCCTCCACCATTGCTCGGGACACCTGTCGGGGATCGGCGGAGTCGCCCGGCCGGGCATCGTCCACCGGATCGACAAGGGCACCTCGGGCCTGCTCGTCGTCGCCAAGACCGACCCGGCCCATGAAGGTCTGGCGGCGCAGTTCGCCCGCCACAGCATCGCGCGAGTGTACAAGGCAATCGTCGCGGGGCTTCCGAGCCCGCCCGCCGGGACGATCGACGCGCCGCTCGCCCGCTCCGCGGCGAACCGCCAGAAGATGGCGATCGTCGCGGGATCGCGCGGCAAGCGGGCGGTGACCCACTATCGGCTGCTCGAGCCGCTGCGCGAAGCGGCGCTGGTCGAATGCCGTCTCGAAACCGGGCGGACCCACCAGGTGCGGGTACACATGACGTCGATCGGCCATCCGCTGCTCGGCGATCCGAGCTATGGAAGGACCCGACAGGCTCATCGGGAGTTATTGAAAAAATTGGGTTTTGAACGGCAAGCGCTGCACGCGGCGGAGCTCGGCTTCGTCCACCCCGTGACAAAGCAGGCTCTGTCGTTCAAAAGCGACGTTCCGTCCGATATGCAGGAACTGTTAAGCGCGCTGGCGCTATAGAGGGGACGGGACCGGCACAGCAGAAAATTCCGGACCAGGGAGTAAGTGAAGACGATGGCTAGCGGCAGAAACGTCCCGGCGACGATCCCCGCGATGAGCGGCGAAGCGGGCCTCAACCGCTATCTCGCCGAGATCAAGAAATTCCCGATCCTCGCCCCCGAGGAGGAATATATGCTGGCCAAGCGCTGGACCGAGCATCAGGACACCGATGCCGCCGCCAAGCTGGTCAACTCGCACCTGCGCCTCGTCGCCAAGATCGCGATGGGCTATCGCGGCTACGGCCTGCCCGTCTCGGAGCTGATCTCGGAGGGCAATATCGGCCTGATGCAGGGCGTGAAGAAATTCGAGCCCGACCGCGGCTTCCGCCTCGCCACCTATGCGATGTGGTGGATCCGCGCCTCGATCCAGGAATTCATCCTTCGCTCCTGGTCGCTGGTGAAGATGGGCACCACCGCGGCGCAGAAGAAACTGTTCTTCAATCTCAGGCGGATGAAGAACCAGATCGAGGCGTTCGAGGACGGCGACCTCAAGCCCGAGGACGTCACCAAGATCGCCACCGATCTCGGCGTCTCGGAGGAGGACGTCGTCTCGATGAACCGCCGGATGGCGATGGGCGGCGACACGTCATTGAACGTGCCGCTGCGCGAGGAAGGCGACGGCCAGTGGCAGGACTGGCTGGTCGACACCGATCCGCTGCAGGACGAGCGCGTCGCCGAGGCCCAGGAGAGCCAGGTGCGGCACGAACTGCTGATCGAGGCGATGAAGGCCTTGAACGACCGCGAGAAGCACATCCTCACCGAGCGGCGCCTGACCGACGAGCCCAAGACGCTCGAGGAATTGAGCCAGGTCTACGACGTCAGCCGCGAGCGCATCCGCCAGATCGAGGTCCGCGCCTTCGAGAAATTGCAGAAGGCGCTGATGGGCCTCGCCGGCGAGCGGCGGCTGCTGCCGGCGAGCTGAACGTCACCCCGGCGAAGGCCGGGGTCCCAGGAGACCTGCCGTGACTTCTTGTCCTGGGATCCCGGCCTGCGCCGGGATGACGAGAACCCCCTCCTGCCCTTCGGTGCGCGGATGCCTCGCATAAGGGCCCGCAAGCGCGGCTGGATCGGCCGGGCGGTCGGCTGGCTGGTCAAGGGCTTCTTCCTTTTCATTCTGTTGAGCCTGCTCTGGGTGCTGCTCTATCGCTTCGTGAACCCGCCTTTCACCTTCACCATGCTCGGTGACCGCCTCGGCGGGCGGTACGTCACCCGCGAGTGGATGAGCCTCGAGCGCATCGACCGCGATATGGTGCGAGCCGCGATCGCGGCCGAGGACAGCAAGTTCTGCTCGCACTGGGGCTTCGATCAGGACGCGATCGCCGAGGCGATGCGGCGCAACGCCAAAGGCGGCTCGGTCATCCGCGGCGGCTCGACGATCAGCCAGCAGACCGCGAAGAATGCCTTCCTGTGGCAGGGCGGCGGCTATGCCCGAAAGGGCCTCGAGGCCTGGTTCACGTTGCTGATCGAGAATCTGTGGGGAAAGCGCCGGATCATGGAGGTCTATCTGAACGTCGCCGAAACGGGGATCGGCACCTACGGCGTCAATGCGGGGTCGAAGCGCTACTTCAACCATGACGCAGGCGCGATGAGCCGGACCGAGGCGGCGCGGATCGCGGCCGTCCTGCCGCTTCCCAAGAAACGCGGCGCGAGAGCACCCAAAGGCTTCACCCGCCGCTATGGCAGCGCGATCGCCGCGCGGATCGGCGTCGTCGGACGGGATGGGCTGGACCGGTGCGTCTACGAGGGCGAACCGGCGCCCGATCGGGAATCCGCCGCACCGGCACGGCCGCGGACGGCGCCCAGGGCGAAGGCCGGAACGCCGCCGCCCGGCCCGCTGCCGGGCGAGGAATATGAGCGGCCGCAGCCGGCACCGTCCTCGGTGCAGCCGGTACCCGAGATCGACCCGGCGCCGGCTCCGCCACCTGACGAGCCGCCGGCGGCCAACGACGCGGCGGTCAGAACGGCATCTTGAACCCGGGCGGGAGCGGCAGGCCGGCGGTCATCTTCGACATCTCGGCCTGGGCCGCCTGATCGGCCTTGGCGCGCGCGTCATTGATCGCGGCGGCGACCAGATCTTCGACCATCTGCTTTTCCGTCGGGGCGAGCAGGCTCTCGTCGATCTCGACCGCGATGATCCGGCCCTTGGCGCTGGCGCGGATCTTGACCAGGCCGCCGCCCGAAAGACCCTCGACCTCGATCCGGTCGAGCCCCTCCTGCGCCTTCATTAGCTCGGCCTGGGCGTTCTGGGCCATCTTCAGAATTTCGTCAAAATCGGGCATTTCAGCCACTCCGTCGCTCGTCGAGGGTGAAGCCGGCCAGCTCCGCCCCGGGAAAAGCTTCCATCGCCGCCTTGACCAGCGGCGCCTCGAGCACCGCCTGCTTCAGCGCCGCCTCGGCCGCTTGCTCCTGCTCCCGCAGGGTCGGCTCCGCCGCGCCGTCGGACAGCGCCACGCGCCATTTCTGGCCGAATATGGCGTCCGTCGCCTCGCGCAGAGTGCGCAGGAACGCTTCGACGTCGCGGATCTCGCGGACATTGCCGCTCTGCTGGAGAAGGAGGCTGGGCGGTCCATATTCTACCAGCCGGTAATTCTCGCGCAGCTGGTGGGCGAGAATCGCCCTGCCCTTGCTCTCGATGAGGTCCGTGAAGGCTTCGAACGACGGCGGCGCCGCCAGCATCGCCTCCTGCCCGGGCGGCGGCGAGGGCGCGGCGCCCGGCCGCGCCGAAGCCGCCTCGCCGCCCGCCAGCCTTTCGAGCAGGGCGCCCGGATCCGGGATTTCGGCGGCGTGGATGACGCGCAGCAGCGCCATCTCGGCCGCTTCGAGGGGCATCGGTGCGGCATGGACCTCGGCGAGACCCTTCAGGAGCAGCTGCCAGAGGCGATGGATGGCGGCATAGGAGAGCCGGCTCGCCCAGTCGGCATAGGCCTCGCGCTCCTCGGCGGACTGGGCGGGATCGTCGGCTCCGCCGACCTTGGCGCGGGTGATGGCGTGGACGCTCTCAAGGAGTCCGCGCACGACCGCACCCGGCTCGACTCCGAGATCATATTGGTCGCGAAGAGCGGCGAGCGCCGCCGCCGCGTCGCCGGCGAGAAGCAAAGCGAGCAGGCGGCGGATCGCGCCCCGGTCCGAGAGCCCAAGCATGTTGCGGATCTGGTCGGCGGTGACTCCGCCCGACCCGTGAGCGATGGCCTGGTCGAGGATCGACAGGCCGTCGCGGGCCGAGCCTTCCGCGGCGCGGGCGATCAGGGCGAGCGCCTCCGGCTCGACCTCGACCCCTTCCCGCTCCGCCACCTCGCCGAAATGGGCGGCGAGCCGGTCGGCCGGGATACGCCTGAGGTCGAAGCGCTGGCAGCGCGAGAGGACCGTGACCGGAACCTTGTGCACCTCGGTTGTGGCGAACAGAAACTTAACATGCTCAGGCGGTTCTTCGAGAGTCTTGAGAAGGCCGTTGAACGCCTGCTTCGACAGCATATGGACTTCGTCGATGATGTAGACCTTGTAGCGCGCCGAAACCGAGGCGTAGCGCACCGCCTCGATGATCTCGCGCACGTCGTCGATGCCGGTGTGGCTGGCGGCGTCCATCTCGATCACGTCGATATGGCGACCCTCGGCGATCGCCCGGCACGGCTCGCAGGTTCCGCAGGGAGAAATGGTCGGGCCGCCCTTCCCATCCGGACCGACACAGTTCAGCGCCTTGGCGATCAAGCGGGCGGTCGACGTCTTGCCGACGCCGCGAACTCCGGTGAGCAGGAAGGCGTGGGCGAGCCGGTCGCGCTCGATCGCATTGCCCAGCGTGCGCACCATCGCGTCCTGGCCGATCAGTTCGGCGAAGCTCTGCGGCCGGTATTTGCGGGCGAGCACCCGATAAGGCTGCGCCTTGGCCGGCTGCGGCGGCTCGTCGAGACCGAAGCCTGGGGAGTCGTCAGGGGATTCGGATGCCATGGGGGGAGACTAGCCTATATCGTCATGCCAGCGAAGGCTGGCATCCCAGTGAGTTAAGAAGGCCGCGTTTTTCACCCCCTGAGCCCCAGCCTGCGCTGGGGCGACGGGCAAGTGGGAGCCGGAAACGACCCGGCGCTTGAACTCGTTACGGCTGCTTCCTTCCGGACCTGACCGGGTTGGCGAGAGCGCCGTCCGCCCGACTCCCGCGGCGCATATGGGGCGAAGGACGGATTTGCGCAAGCTTGTGTTCCTTGCCGAAGGCCTTCGGCCGGAAGGGCCTAAGCGAAGGTCTCCGCCACCAGCCGGCCGACCGAGGCGTGGGCGGCCGCGCGGGTCGCGTCGTCGGCGTTGCCGCCGCTCTGGTAGCAGGCGACGATGACGGGCGGCTTGGCGGACCGCCAGGCGATGGCGACGTCGTTGAAGGCGCCGTTGGCGCCGGTGCCGGTCTTGTGCCGCACCAGCCAGGGCGGAACCGGAAATCCGGCCTTCAGCCGATCGGGGCCGGGCACCGATTTGCCGAGCCAGGTGGACAGATGATTGCGCGACTGCCGCGACAGGACCTCACCGAGCATCAGGGCGCGGACGAGCCCCACCATCGCGGCCGGGCTGGTGGTGTCGCGGGGATCGCCGGGCAGGTTGGAGTTCAGCTCCGGCTCGAAGCGGTCGAGCCGGGTGACCGGATCGCCGCAGTCGCGGATGAAGCGGGTCAGCGCCCGCGGACCGCCGATCCGGCGCAGAAGCATGTTGGCGGCGCTGTTGTCGCTCAGCTCGACGATCGCGGAGCACAGCCTGACGAGGGAGAGGCTGCCCTCGCCGCGATAGCGCTCGACCGCGGGCGAGTGGGGAAGCGGATCGCCGGCGGGAAAGGGCAGCTTGTCGTCGAGCGAGAGCTCGCCCCGGTCGGCCAGAGCCAGCACCATCGCCGCCAGCGGCAACTTGAAGGTAGAGGCCAGGGCGTAGCGCGAATCGGCGTCGAAACTCAGCGCGCGGCCGGAGCCGGTGTCGAGCGCGGCGACGCCGAGTCGGCCGCCGGGGCCGAGCGTGGCGCGGACCGCCTCGAGACGGGCGTCCGAATGGTCCGAAGCGGGGCCGGGCGGGCCCGCTTTGGCGCAGGCGCCCGCGGCGAGGGCGGCGGCGAGGAAGGTCCGTCGGTCGATCATCCTCATCTGCCCTGCATGTCGTGGGCCTCGCCGGGCATCCGTACCGTCAGCGTGCCGAGGTCGTCGCTGAGGATGATCTGGCAGGCGAGGCGCGAGGTGCGGGTGACTCGGGCGGCAAGGTCGAGCAGGTCCTCCTCCTCCTCGCTGGCGCGGGGCAGCCGGGCGAAATCCTCGGCGGCGACGATGACGTGGCAAGTCGAGCAGGCCATCTGCCCCTCGCACGTCCCCTCGAGCGGCTGGCCGTGGGCCTGGGCGAGGTCGAGCAGCCTGTCCCCCGACGCGCCGCGCACCTCCTGGACGTGGTTGCCGTCCGCGGAGACGAATCGGACCAGGGTCATGCGAAGCTCAGCTGGCGGTCGGCGGCCTCGCCGATCAGGCGCAAGGCCGCGGTGAGCTCGGCTTCATCCGTATAGCGGCCGAAGCCGAGGCGGATGGTCGAGCGGGATTCGCGGTCGGAAAGGCCCAAGGCGGCAAGGACGTGGCTGGGCCGCCCCGAGCCGCTCGCACAGGCGGAACCGGCGGAGAAGGCGACGTCGCGCACCTCCGAGATCATTCGTGCGGCGTCGATGCCGGGTCGGGTCAGGCTGACATTGCCCTTGTAGCGGGCATTCGGGGAGCCGTTGAGCGTCCAGCCGGGCAAGAGTCCGAGAGCCAGCGACCACAGGCGCCGGACATGGGCATGGTCCGCCTCGCGACGCACCTCGAGCAGGCGGGCCGCCTCGCCGAAGCCCACGCACAGGGCCGGCGACAGCGTCCCCGACCGGATGCCGCCCTCCTGGCCGCCGCCATGAAGCAGGGGATCGATCGCGGTTCCGTCGCGGATCCAGAGCGCGCCGATGCCCTTGGGACCGTGCACCTTGTGGGCCGACAGCGCCACCAGGTCGCAGCTCTCGAGCGGCAGCGGCACGCGGCCGAAGCCCTGCACCGCATCGCACAGGAAGAGCGCACCACAGCGGCGGGCGATGGCGGCGATCTCGGCCACCGGCTGGACGACGCCGATCTCGTTGTTGACGAGCATGGCCGCGACGAGACCGGTGCGATCATCGATCCGCTGTCGGAGCAGGTCCAAGAATGCGAGTCCGTCCCTCCCGACCGGAAGCAGGTCGATCTCGAAACCTTGGCCGCCGAGCCACTCGACCGTGTCCAGCACCGCCGCATGCTCGGTAGCGAGGGTGACGATGCGCCTTCGGTCCGCCGGCAGCCGTGCCGCCGCGCCCTTCAGCGCCCAGTTGATTCCCTCGGTCGCGCCGGAGGTGAAGTAGAGCTTGCCGGGGCGGTCGGCGGCGCCGAGGGCCGAGATCAACCTCCCTCGGGCGACCTCGACCGCCGCGGCCGCCTCGCGACCGAGCCGGTGACTGCTGTGGGGATTGGCGAAGCCCGTCTCCAGCCAGGGCCGCATCGCCGCGGCCACCTCGGGCGCAAGCGGCGTGGTCGCCTGATAATCGAGATAGACAGAGGAGCTCACGCGGCGCGGCGTTTCCCGTACATCGCCGCCCACTCGCCGAGCAGGGCATCGATGTCGCTCTCGCGAGTCTGCGGGCCGAAGCTGACTCTGATCACCTCACGGGCTTCCTCCTCCGGCCAACCCATGGCGGTCAGCACGTGGCTGGTCTTGAGGCTGCCCGAGGCGCAGGCGCTGCCGGCGGTGACGGCGATGCCGGCGAGGTCGAGCTGCATCATCTGGGCGGCGCCCGGAACTCCCGGCATCCGGTAGCAGGCGATGGTGGCGATGCGCGGCGAATCGCCGGCGACGACCTCGCCGCCGGCGGCGCGAATGGCGGAATCGAGCCGGTCGCGAAGCCGTTTCGCCTCCGCGTACCAGCCATGACCGGCCTCGCACGCCGCGGCGAAGCCCATGATCGAGGGCAACGCCGCGGTACCGGGCCGGAAGCCCCCTTCCTGACCGCCGATCGCGTCGAGCGTGGCGGTGTCCCTGACCAGCAGCGCGCCGATCCCCGGCGGACCGCCGAATTTGTGCGCGGCGACGATCAGGAAATCGGCGTCCGGCAGCGGCAGCTTGCCCGCGCTCTGCGCGCAGTCGCTGAGCAGCAGCCCGCCGGCGGCGCGAATTCGGGTCGCGACCTCTTCGAGCGGCTGGATCACGCCGGTTTCGTTGTTGACCGACTGCACCGCGACCAGCGGCCGGCGGGCCACTTCGAGCGCGCGGTCGAGATCCGCGAGGTCGATCCGACCGTCGCCGCCGGCGGCGACCTGTCGCGCTTCCGGCGCGCTGCGCAGCACGGCGGGGTGTTCGATCGACGAAAGGATGCGCTCGCCGGCGCGGGCGCGGCGAACGACCAGCTCGATCGCCTCGGTGGCGCCTGAGGTAAAGATCAGCGTCCCGTTCCAGCCGAGCGCGGCCGCGATCCGCCGCCGAGCTTCCTCCAGCCGCGCTCGCGCCGCCCGCCCCTCGGCGTGGGGCGACGACGGATTGGCCCAGTCGCGGCACGCCTCGGCGATTGCGGCGGCGGCCTCGGGAAGGATCGGCGTGGTCGAAGCATGGTCGAGATAGATGCGTGTCGGCACGTCTTCCCTTTCAAATTGCACGGCGGGCGCGCTCGCCTATATAGAACGGCACGCGCGCGGGGGCAGCCCCGCTCTTTCTTCTCAGCGATCCGCAGGTGCAATGCCCGAAGTCATTTTCCCCGGTCCTGAAGGCCGTCTCGAAGGGCGTTTCAGCCCCGGCCCACGGCCGCGCGCACCCGTCGCCCTGATCCTCCATCCCCATCCCCAGGGCGGCGGGACGATGAACAACGCGATCGTCCAGGCGCTGTACAAGACCTTCGTCCGTCGCGGCTTCGCGACGCTGAGGTTCAATTTCCGCGGCGTCGGCAAGAGCCAGGGCGTGTTCGACAACGGCATCGGCGAGCTCTCGGACGCCGCCTCGGCGCTCGACTGGGTGCAGCAGGTCCATCCGGAGGCCGAGACGACCTGGATCGCGGGCTTCAGCTTCGGCGCCTGGATCGGGATGCAATTGCTGATGCGCCGGCCCGAGGTGCGCGGCTTCATCTCGATCGCACCGCCGGCCAACATGTACGATTTCACCTTCCTCGCCCCCTGCCCCGCCTCCGGCATCATCATCCAGGGCGAGGGCGACGAGGTGGTAACTCCGATCGCGGTTCAGAAGCTGGTCGACAAGTTGAGGACCCAGAAGCACATCACCATCCATCATTCGACCATCCCGGGGGCGAACCATTTCTTCGTCAACGAGATGCCGCAGCTGATGAAGGCGGTGGACCAGTATCTCGACTTCAGGCTGGACCCGAGCTGCCCGATCCGCTGAGCTAAATGGTCGAGTTGGGGTCGTCGTGGTCGGCGCACGCGGCGTCGGACTGCTCGCGCGGCTCGTGGTCCTTGCGGAACTCCGCCTCGAGCGCGTCGAGCCGGGCGCGCGCCCGGCGGAACTCGGCTTCCGCGGCCTGCCACCGGGGCAGCTGAAAGCTGTCGCTGAAGAGCTGCTTGCCGGTCGCGTCGACCGCGACGACCTGCCAGGTCCTCGCTCCTGCCAGCGCCGTCAGCAGCGGCCGCGCCGAGAGTCCGCCGCTGATCCCGCCGGTCAGGCCGTCCTTGTCCCGGAAGCGGCGGGCGCTGCGCGCGGTCATCAGCCGGTCGGCGCCGGCATAGGCGCCGTCGCCCCAATAATGGGCCCAGACCGGGCCCTCCACCCTCGTGTACCAGGCGAAGTGGATATGGACAAAGTCCGGGCCGCTGCGGAAGGCGTCCGCCTGCTTCCGCCCGGCCCTGAACGACCGCTTGCGGGTGGGCTGCGGGCCCGCCGGGTCGGGATGGATGGTCCAGGTCACCGAATGCCGGCCGCGATGATCGCCCGGCTCATGGACAGTCACGATGTAAGGCGAGTGATCCGAGTCCGCGCCGAAATGGCGGAGAACGCCCCCGCGATAGCCGTCGACCTCGACCACGGCCGAGCACACCCACCCATGGGCGCCGCCGTGATTCTGAGCGGAGACCGCCGTCCCGCTGTCGGCTTCCGGCGCCGGCGCTTGCGGCAGAGCCAGGGCGACGGCGAGGAGCACGGCGCTCACAGCGTCCACACCAGCACGTTGCCGAAGAGGACCATGGCGGCGACGAGCATCAGCAGGCCTTGTTTGCGTTCCCTGCGCTTGACCAGCAGATAGAGGCCGCCGCCGGTCAGCGCGAAGGCGGCAAGGACGGCGATCGACAGCAGGGTGGCGCCGAGTCCGGTCATAATCGCTGCTTGTGCCATCCAATACTGGGCGAAAACAGGGGGAGGCTTTTACGAATGGTTAAAGCGGAAGGCATAGCCTCCGCGATATGACTGACCGGGACGCGCAGAGGCAGCTGGACGAAGCGTTCGAGCGGATCGAGGAGACGATCCTGCCGAGCCTCTCGCTCATGCTCGACACGCTGCTCGAAGCGGCGGCGCTCGCCCGGCCCGGCCACGACGGCGAGGCGTTCGCGGCTGAGCTAAGAACGCTCGGCCTCGAGCTGGAGGAATTGATCCGGCAGGTCGAGGCCGCCTCGCCGGCGCGGATCGACGCCGCCGGCTACCGGACCGTCTCGGCGGCCTGAGTCGCCAGGATGCCGGCGTAAAGCGCCGGATCGACGTTGCCGCCCGAGACGACGACCACGGTCCGCCCGGTCACCGCGCCCGCCTTGCCGGCCAGCAGCGCCGCAAGCGCGACGACCCCGCCCGGCTCCGCCACGATGCGCAGGTGCCGCGCGGCGAAGGCGATCGCCGAGTCGACCTCCGCTTCGCTCACCGAAAGTCCCCGCGCCCGCGCGTCCCGCAGCGCGCCGAGGGTGAGGGGAGAGACGAGCTTCGTCTGCAGCGCGTCGCAGCGCGTCGACGGCGCCGGCTCTACGACCGGAACGGGCCTGCCCGCCTCGAGCGATCGCGCCATGTCGTCCCAGCCCTCCGGTTCGACCGTGACTATATCCGAGGCGGCGAGGGCCAGCGCGATGCCGGCGGAAAGCCCGCCGCCGCCGCACGGGACGAGGACCTTGTCCGGGGCCTGGCCGAGCTGCCGGGCAATCTCGACTCCGACGCTCCCCTGCCCTTCGATGATGTCGACGTCGTCGAAAGACGGAACGAGTGTCGCGCCGCGCGCCTCGGCAAGGGCGGCGGCGATTGCCTCGCGGCTCTCCTTGGCGCGGTCGTAGGCGACGATCTCCGCCCCCGCTGCCAGAGTCGCGTCCCGCTTTACCGCCGGCGCGTCGGCCGGCATGACGATGGTGGCGGGGATGCCGAGGCGCCGCGCCGCAATCGCCACGCCCTGGGCATGGTTGCCCGAGGAAAAGGCGACGACGCCACGCTCGCGCTCCGCGTGGCCGAGGAGAAGCAGCCGGTTGGTCGCGCCGCGCAGCTTGAAGCTGCCGCCCTCCTGCAGACACTCGGCCTTCACCCACAGCCGGACGCCGCCCCACTGCAGCGGCAGAAGCGGGGTCCTGGTGACGTGCGGCGCGATCCGATTGGCCGCGGCTCGAACACCTTCGAAAGTGGGCAACCGAGCGGCCACGGCAGCAGGCGATTCTTCCATCGTCCGCTGGCCTTACCGGCGCCAATGCTTTCCCTCAATGCGCCGGCGGCGCGGCCTTGGCGGCCGGCGGCAGCGCCCATAGCCGCGGAATGACGAATTCAGCCGCCCTGCCGCCGAGGGGTGAGCGACGGCGGCGCCGGGATTCTCCGCTCTGTCCGCCGCGCTCGGGACACCATTCGGCGTAGCGCCATCGGAGCGACCTAAGCTGCTGAATATGCTTGCGAAAAACCGACACTTTACATGCCGGGGCAGTAACCATATATCCGCCCCGCTGCCCCATGGGGACTTCCAACAACCGCAAGGCAGCTTTTTCGTCAACTACCGCCTTTGGAGGTCCCTTGAGTTGCACAAGCACCATAGCGCGCTGGGGCTAGCGACCGCCCTGCGACCGGTTCAGCCGGTCACGCTCCTTCGTCCGCACGCCGCAACGCGCGCCGCCCGCTTCTTCATCGAGAAGTTTCCGGGCCGGTCGCTCTATGCGGTGAAGGCGAACCCGTCGCCGGACCTGCTCCGCATCCTGTGGGAGAGCGGCGTGACGCATTACGACGTCGCGTCGATCGCCGAGGTGCGGCTGGTCGCGGAGACGCTGCCCGACGCGATCCAGTGCTTCATGCACCCGGTCAAGGCCGAGGAGGCGATCGCCGAAGCCTATGCGCTCGGCGTGCGCACCTTCTCGCTCGACACGATGGAGGAGCTCGACAAGATCGTCCGCGCCACCGGCGGCGCCGACGACCTCAACCTGTGCGTGCGCATCCGGGTCTCGTCCGACCATGCCAAGTTGAGCCTCGCCTCCAAGTTCGGCGCGGAGCCGGATGAAGTGAAGGCTTTGCTGTTCGCCACCCGCCAGGCGGCGGACGCGCTCGGCATCTGCTTCCATGTCGGCAGCCAGGCGATGACTCCGGCCGCCTATGGGGAAGCGATGGAGCGGGTTCGCTCGGCGATCGTCGAGGCGGCGGTCACGGTCGACATCGTCGACGTCGGCGGCGGCTTTCCGTCCATCTATCCCGGGATGGAGCCGCCGCCGCTCGAGGCCTATTTCGACGTCATCTCGCGCGCCTTCGAGAGCCTGCCCATCTCCTATTCGGCGGAGCTTTGGTGCGAGCCCGGGCGGGCGCTGTGCGCCGAATATGCGAGCCTTCTGGTCCGAGTCGAGAAGCGCCGCGGCGACCAGCTCTACATCAACGACGGCGCCTACGGCGCGCTGTTCGACGCCGCCCATATCGGCTGGCGTTTCCCGGTCCGGCTGGTGCGCGAGGAGGAATCGCACGTCCGCGACATGGCGTTCAGCTTCTACGGGCCGACCTGCGACGATCTCGACCATATGGCGGGGCCATTCCTGCTGCCGGCCGATGTCGGCCCGGGCGACTATATCGAGATCGGCATGCTCGGCGCCTATGGCTGCGCGATGCGCACCGGCTTCAACGGTTTCGGAACGGTGGTTAAGGTCGAGGCCGGGGACGAGCCGATGGCGACGCTCTATGACGGAGCGGAGCGCAAGATCGCTCGTTCAAGTGTCGTGACGCTGTAACTGGATCGTCATGCCAGCGCAGGCTGGCATCCCAGCGAGAACTCTCCCCGAGGCCCCAGCCTTCGCTGGGGCGACGGCGGATATGGAGACTGAAGTGAACACCGAAGCCCCCCGCAACGACACCCGCAAGGCCGAGCTGCTGTCGACCGTCGTCGAGCATATCGACATCAAGAGCTTCGACGCGCGGCCGATCGTCGACGCGATGAAGAAGATGAGCTTCACCAGCCGAGACCTCGGCCGGGCCGCCGACATCTACAACCAGATGCTCGCCGATCCCGAATGCTCGATCTTCCTGGTGATTGCCGGCTCGACCTCGGCGGGCGGCTGCATGGACCTTTATGCGGAGCTGGTCCGCAACAACATGGTCGACGCCGTGGTCGCTACCGGCGCCACGATCGTCGACATGGACTTCTTCGAAGCGCTTGGGCACAAGCACTACCAAGCCCTTGAAATCCCTGACGACGATACGTTGCGATCACTCTATATCGACCGCATCTACGACACCTATATCGACGAGGAGGCACTCCAGCAGACCGACCACACGATCGGCGCGATCGCCGCTTCGCTCGAGCCGCGGCCCTATTCCTCGCGCGCCTTCATCCGCGAGATGGGCAAGTGGCTGGTGGAAAACGGCAGGAAGGAGAACAGCCTCGTCAAGCTCGCTTACGAGAATGACGTGCCGATCTTCTGTCCGGCTTTCACCGACAGCTCGGCCGGCTTCGGGCTGGTCAAGCACCAGGTCGACGCGATGAAGGCCGGACGTTCCTATCTGACGCTCGATTCGATCGCCGACTTCCGCGAGCTGACCGACATCAAGATCAAGGCCGGCACCTCGGGCCTGCTGATGATCGGCGGCGGAGTTCCGAAGAATTTCGTCCAGGACACGGTCGTCTGCGCCGAGATCCTCGGCCACGAGGTCGACGTTCACAAATATGCGGTCCAGATCACGGTCGCCGACGTCCGCGACGGCGCCTGCTCCTCGTCCACTCTCCAGGAAGCCGCGAGCTGGGGCAAGGTCTCGACCGCGATGGAGCAGATGGTGTTCGCCGAGGCGACCAGCGTGCTGCCTCTGCTGGCTTCGGATGCCTATCATCGCGGTCACTGGCAGGGTCGGGCGAAGCGGCGCTTCGCCAGGCTGTTCGACTGACGTCGCCCCAGCGGAGGCTGGGGCCCCGGCGAGTGAAGGGCGCTGATTTCTTTCACCTGCCGGGATGCCAGCCTGCGCTGGCATGACGAATTGAACTTGCCCTCATTTTGACGCACCCTCCCCCTCTCTCAAGGGGGAGGTACGCCATGAATAGTCCGATTCTAGCACCGGTCGTCGCGCTCGTCGCGTGGACGCTGCTGATCATGATCTGGATGATGGTCACGCGCTTCGCGGCGATGCGCCGCAAGGGCATCTCGCTGAAGGGGCGAGTCGGCGGCCGTGGCGGAGTCGCACTCGAGGGCGTCGTCGAGGACGAGGTGATGTGGAAGGCGCACAACTACATGCACCTCGTCGAGCAGCCGACCCTGTTCTACGCGATCGCGCTGGTGCTCGCGATCGCCCATGCCGGCGGCGGCTACAGCCTGATCCTCGCCTGGGCCTATGTGATCCTTCGGATCCTGCACAGCCTCGTTCAGACCACCGTCAACATCGTCGCCTATCGATTCCTGCTCTGGGCGCTGTCGTCGCTGGCGCTGATCGGACTCACCATCCAGGCGATAAGGGTGGTCTGCAGCCACTTCTAGCGGCTGAACGCGCCGACCAGCTCGACATGGGTCGACCAGCGGAACTGGCCGACCGGCCGGATCCAGTCGAGCCGGTAACCGCCTGCAGCGAGGACGGCGGCGTCGCGGGCGAAGGTCGAGGGATTGCAGGAGACGTACGCGAGGCGCTTCACGGCCGAGCGGGCAAGCATGACCGCCTGCTCCTTCGCGCCGGCGCGGGGCGGATCGATAACGACCGCCTCGAAGCGCTCGAGCTCGGCCGGGTCCAACGGGCGGCGGTAAAGGTCGCGATGATCGACGAACACCGGGCGGCGCGCGCGTCCGGCGGCGGCCTTGAGGGCGAGCGCGGCGTCGCGATCGCCCTCGACGGCGAGGATCCGACCGGTCAGGGCCAGCGCGAACGTGCCGAGGCCGGCGAACAGGTCTGCCGCGATGCGAGCCTCGCTTACCGCCAGGCGGACCGAATCGACCAAGGCCGCCTCGCCTTCGGCCGTCGCCTGGAGGAAGGCGCCGTGCGGAAGCGCGACCGGGATTGCGCCGAGCGTGACGGTGACGGGCTCCGGCTCCCAGAGTGTCCGGGCGCCGTAGCCGTCGTCGAGCGCGAGCCGGGCGAGGCGATGCTCGCGGGCGAAGTCGGTCAGCGCCTCGACCGCGGTCAGGCTCTCGGCCACGACCTTCTCCAGGAGAAGGTCGACGCCCTGGTCGGCGAGCGTCAACCTCACTCCGGCTTGTCCCGCCGGCCTCAGCCGACGCAGCAGCCCCGCGAGCGGAGCGACCAGCGCGAACAGCTCGGGGCGCAGAATGTGGCATTCGCGCATGTCGACCACGCGGTGGCTCGCCTCGGCGTTGAAACCGAGCGCGCCGCTCCGCTCAGCCCGCAACGCGGCCCGGCGGCGACTGTTCGGAGGCGAGATATGGGCGGGAAGGATATCGGCGCCGACAACGCCCTGCGCCGCCAGCGCCGAGACGATGCGATCGCGCATGAAGCCGGCATAAGCCGGATCGTCGACATGCTGAAGCTGGCAGCCGCCGCATTCGGGGAAATGGCGGCAGAGCGGCACCTGGCGGTGTGGCCCCGCTTCGACGAGGCCGTCGGCGAGCACCCGGTCGCCCGGCGCGGTGAGCGGATGGTAGCGGCCGCTCTCGCCGACGCCGTCGCCGCGGGCGGCGAGGGCGACGATCAGATCCCCGTCATTCACCGGCATTCGGCTAGGGCGGCGGGGAGATGGTCGAGGAGGTCGTCGGCGATCAGCCCGGGGCCCGCGAGAGCGGCGGCGCGCCCGTGCAGCCACACCGCCTCGCAGGCGGCCTCGAACCGCTCGAGACCCGAAGCGAGCCGCGCCGCGACGATCCCGGCGAGGACGTCTCCGGTACCCGCCGACGCCAGCCAGCCGGAGCCGGACGTGGCGATGGCGGCGCGGCCGTCGGGCGCGACAACGACTGTGTCCGGCCCCTTGTAGACGATCACCGCCCCGGACAGGGCGGCGGCAGCCCTCGCCTGCTCCACCTTGCTGCCGCCGTGGCCGGGGAAGGTCCGGGCGAATTCGCCGGCATGAGGAGTGAGGATCGCATGGTCGAGGGCGCGCGGGTTTTCTCCTAGCAAGGCCAAAGCGTCGGCATCGTAGACGGTCGATGTTCGAACCGCCTCGACCGCGTCGAGCAAGGCAGCGGCCTTGCGGCCGCGACCGAGGCCGGGACCGACGGCGATCGTGCCGATCCGCTTGTCGTCGAAGATCAGGCCGGGTTTGTCGCTCTGGACGACGGCGGCGGGCACGGCGCCGATCGGCGACGGCGCGATCAGCCGGACGTAGCCGGCGCCGCCGCGAAGCGCCGCCGACGCGGTCAGCGCGGCCGCGCCGGGCATTTCGCCGGCGAGCACGACGACATAGCCGCGACGATATTTATGGTCGTCAGGACCCGGCGGGGCCAGTCGCGGGCGCGCGAGTTCGTGGAGCAGGCTCGCCGCTTCGATGCCGATATCGGCGACGACGATCCGGCCCATGCGGCGCGCGGCGGGCTGCAGCCGGTGCGAGGGCTTGAGCGTCGCGAACGTTATCGTGAGGTCGAAATCGGGCACCGGCGAAAGGATGGAGCCATCGTCGGTGGCGACGCCGCTCGGCAGGTCGACAGCGATCCGCGCGCGCGCCGCCGCGGCGAGGGCGCCGAGGCATCGCGAGACGGCCTCGTCGAGCGGCCGCGCGAGACCGGTGCCGAATAGCGCGTCGACCAGGAGCGGCGCCGGTACCGCCTCGGCCAGGGTCTCCACCGACCCGTCCCAGGCGGCCCGCGCGGCCTGCGCGTCGGCGGTTCTCGGTTCGGCGAGCGCGGCGACCCGGACGCCGACGCCGCGCTCGGCGAGGCGACGGGCGATAACGTAGCCGTCGCCGCCATTGTTGCCGGGACCGCACAGGACCAGCGCCGGCATCGGCCCGGCGAAGCGCCAGATAGCCTCCGCCGCCGCGGTCCCGGCCCGTTCCATCAACTGCGTGCCCGGGGTTCCGGCCGCGATGGCGACCGCCTCGGCCGCGCGCATCTCGGCCGCGGTGAGGATGAAGCGCGTCATGGCCGCCGCGCCGGGAGGAGATAGCGATCGGAGCCGATCTCGACCTCAACCAGGCCGTTGCCCAACTGCGTAACCTCTGCGGCTTCGACGCCGTCTGCGGTCTCGATCTCGGCACCGTCGCCCGACGCGACCAGCCGCCTGAAGCCGCCGTTCGGACCGCGGACGATGAGGAGGGCTCCGTCGACGCGGGGACTCCGCTCGACCGTGCAGACCCGAGCGAAAGCCGTCGCGCCGTCGACCGCGCAGGCGATCCGCTCGCCCGGCGCGTCGGGGGCGGGACCGCCGCAGCCCGCCAACAGCGGCAAGAGAGAAGCAAGGCGCTTCATGCGTGGCTTCTCCCCCATTGGCGCGGGCCAGGCAAGCGAGGCTCAGCCCGGCCGCCGCAGCGACGCCAGCCTTTCGCGAAAGGCGGCCGATCCGAACAGGGCGTCGAAATCGCGGTCCTGCCGATCGTCGCGGCTCATGCCCTCGCTCGCCAGACGGACGGCCCGCTTGAGCACGGCGACGCTGTCGCGGTCATTGGCGAGGATCGCCCGCGCGAGGCCGTCGACCGCCGCCCCAACGTCCACCACGTCCATCTCGACGAGGCCCATCCGTGCCGCCTCGGCCGCGTCGACCGGCTCCGCCCCGAGCAGCAGCCGCGAAGCCTGGCCCGGGCCAACCAGTGCGACCAGGCGGGCGACGTCCTCCTGCGGGTAGGAGATGCCGAATTTGGCCGGGGTGATCGCGAACCGGGCGCCAACCCCCGCGATCCTGAGGTCGCAGGCCATCGCCAGGGCGACGCCCGCCCCGTAGCACGGCCCTTCGATCGCGGCGATGGTCGCAATCGGCACGTGGCGCAATGCGTCCAGTCCCTCCCGCATCGCCGTCCGAAACTCGGTCGCGCGCGCGGGATCGGCGACGAAGGCCGCGAAGTCGTCGAGATCCGCCCCGGCGCAGAACGAGTCCCGGTTGCCCGCGACGACGAGCAGGCGCGCGCCGGATTCGGCCGCCTCGGTGCAGCATCGCGCCAATCGCGCCCATCCCGAGGCCGGAACGGCGTTGCGCGCGCCGGGACGATCGAGGCGAAGCCGGGCAATGGCTTCGTCGAGGATCAGATCGAACATCGCTCGATTTGGCGTCGCGCGACGGCTTTGTCGCCACAAAAAAGAGCCGGCCGCCCGGTCGGGAGCGGCCGGCTCTCAGGGGAGCCATGGCGCCGGCTCCGCGCGCGGCGGAGCGGGACCATGTGCGAATGTCCACAAGCCCCCTCGGGTCCTGTTTCGACTCGTCGCGTTCCCGGCAGCAAGGAGCGTGCCACGACGGAAGTCCGCGGCTTACGATGGTTAAAAGCGGCAAAGCGGCGTCCCGGGCCGGGACGCGCGGGTCACCTCAGACGGGTCGCGAGTTGCCACCAGGCCGGCCGAGCGGCCGCGATGGCCGCTGCGGCGGCATCACGCGCGGCTTCCGATTCGAACGTTGCGAAGCAGGTGGCTCCGGAGCCCGTCATGCGCACGAGCCTGGCCCCGGGCCGGGCACGAAGCGCTTCCAGAACGTCGCCGATCGCCGGCACAAGCGCTCGCGCCGGCGGCTCCAGATCATTGCCCGTGGAGGGCTCGCCCCGCCAGCGGCGGAACACGTCGGCCGTCGACAGTTTCACCCCAGGATTGACGAGCAGAAGGGGGGCTCCGGCTTCGTCCGTGTCGGCCGGCTCGAGAAGATCGCCGCGGCCGGTACCGCGAACCGTGCGCGAGAGGAGGCAAGCGGGGACGTCGGCGCCGAGTTGCCGCGCCAGGTCCCCAAGGTCGCTGTCGGCGGCGTCGAGCGCCCACCACCGCGACAGCAGCCTGAGCGCGGCCGCCGCATCGGCGGAGCCGCCGCCGATCCCCGCCGCGACAGGCAGCCGCTTGTCCAGCGTCAGCGCCGCGCCCCGGCCGCCGCCAAGCAGCTGGGCGGCACGAAGCACCAGATTCTGCTCGTTAGTGGGGAGCTCGGCCGCGAACGGGCCGACCACCCGAAGGCTCAGCGCCTGCCCCTCGGCGACGCTCAGGCGATCGCCCTCCTCGGCGAAGGCGAATAGCGTATCAATCTCGTGGAAGCCGTCCGTCCGTCTGCCTCGCACGCTCAGCGCGAGATTGATCTTCGCGTAGGCGGTTTCCTCCATCAGGGAGCGGCGAGATCCGGCCGAAGTCCCGTGTCGATCTTGCTGCGCAGCCGGTCCACCGCCGCGCCCTGTGCGTACGGCAGGGCCGCCTGCCAGACGTAACGCGCTTCATAGCGACGCCCGGCGCTGTAATAAGCGTCACCGAGATGCTCGGCGATGGCGGCGTCGGCCGGCTGCCCCCGTGCGGCCCGCTCGAGCAGCTCGATCGCCTTGGGAACGTCGCCGCGGACATAATGGGCCCAGCCGAGGGAATCGGTGATGGCCGCGTCGTCTGGCTGGAGCCGGCTCGCCTCGCCGATCAGCCGTTCCGCCTCGGCCAAATTCTCACGACGCTCGAGCTGCGAATAGCCGAGAAAGTTCAGTACCACCGGCTGGTGCGGCGCAAGCCGGTGCGCTTCCTCGAGGGCGGCCTTGCCGCCCCGCCAGTCGCCGGCCTGGGTGAGCGCGCTGCCGCGCAGCAGCCACAGCGCCCACAAAGGATGTTGAGCCTCGACGCCCGCCTTGGCGAGGTCCAGCGCCCTGCCGTAAGCGGCGGCCGCTTCGGCATGACGCTGGGCTTGGCCAAGGATGTCGCCGAGCCGAGTCCAATTGTCGATCGCCGAGGGCTCGTCCGCGGCCGCCTGCCGCGCCTCGGCGAGCGCTTCCTCGGTGCGGTTCGCCTCGACGAGGACGGTCATTCGGCGGTCGGCCGCGGCGGCGGCGAACAGATCGTCGCGCGGGACTTTGGCCAGCGCCGCCAGCGCCGCCTCGTGACGGCCCTGCCCGGCGAGCAGATCGCCGGCGATCAGCCAGCCTTCCGCGCTTTCCGGAGCGAGGAAGGTGGCGAGGCGGGCGAAGCTCAGCGCCAACTGCGGCACCTCCTGGCCGTTGAGGTCGATCGCGATCCGTCCGACCAGAGCGGCCATTCCGGCCGCCGGCGTGGCGATCTCGCCGCCGAGCCGCTGGCCCGCGCCGAGCCGGCGGCGGGCTTCGGCGAGCGCCTCGGCCTCGCCCTGGAGCAGCGCCAGCGCCTCCTTCGACGCGCCCTTTCTGGCCAGGCTCGCCGCCGCGGCGATGCGTAGTCGCTGGGCCCGGAGGGGCTGGTCCTCGAGCAGCGGCGCGAGCGCAGCCGCGCCTTCGCGCGTCTTGCCGCCGGCCATCAGCAACAGCGGCCGGTGCTCAGACGCGTATGTCGAGGCGAGGGCGTTTCCGGACGCGCCCTCGAGCGCCTTCAGCGGATCGCCCTTGCCGCTGCCCTGCGCCAGCCAGCCGCGCAGCAATGGCGTCAGGAAAGAGAAGACCTCGTCCTGCTCCAGCCGGTCGATCTGCCGCGCCGCCTCCTTCCACTGCCGGGCGCGGAAAGCCTCGCCGACGAGGAGCAGGCGGCCGTCCGGCGCGAGCTTGCCCGCGGCATCGAGCAGGCGCGCCGCCTGCAGCGCCAGCGGCCGGTCGCCGGCGGCGATCGCCTGCGAAAGGGCGCGGCCGGCCAGCACCTCGTTTCCGGGCGCCAGCGCGAGCGCGGCCCCGTAATTGCGCGCCGCCTGCTCGGCCGCGCCGGAACTATCGGCGACGCGGGCGCGGACATAGGCGGCCAGGGCCGACGTCTCATCGACGCTCGCCGCGGCGGGAATGGCGAAGAGCAGCAGGACGCCGACCATGGCTGCCCTCACCGTCATTCCGGCGGGTGAACGGCGACGGAGGATTTCGCCCCCTGGGGTCCCAGCCTTCGCTGGGACGACGCGCGAATTTCTACATATTGGGATAGTTCGGTCCTCCTCCGCCTTCCGGCACGACCCAGTTGATGTTCTGAGTCGGGTCCTTGATGTCGCAGGTTTTGCAGTGAACGCAATTCTGGGCATTGATCTGCAGCCTCACGGCCCCGCCTTCCTCGACGAATTCGTAGACGCCCGCCGGACAATAACGCTGCTCCGGACCGTCGTAGAGCGGCAGGTTGACCGCGGTCGGGATCGCCGGGTCCTTGAGGGTGAGGTGGACCGGCTGGTCCTCCTCGTGATTGGTGTTGGAGATGAACACCGAGGAGAGGCGGTCGAAGCTGATCACGCCGTCAGGCTTGGGATAGTCGATCGGCCTCACCAGGTCCTTGCGATAGAGCGTGTCGTGGTCGGGATGGTGCTTCAGGGTGAACGGCAGGCCGATCTTCAGGGTGCGCATCCACAAGTCGATGCCGGCGAGCAGGGTCCCGGCGGCGCCGCCGAACCGGGCGACCAATGGTTCGACATTTCGCACCGTCTTAAGTTCGGCTGCTATCCAGCTGTTGCGAAGCGATTCCTCATAGGAAGAAAGCTCGTCGCCGCCGCGGTCGGCGGCGATCGCGGCGAAGGCGGCTTCGGCGGCGAGCATGCCGGACTTCATGGCGGTGTGGCTGCCCTTGATTCGAGGCACATTGACGAAGCCGGCGGCGCAGCCGATCAGCGCGCCGCCTGGGAAAGCGAGCTTCGGCACCGACTTGTG
>Ga0196963_10000251_pt1 | contig 50670 bp, 45 predicted proteins | sample S1_5metaG_FD_148600 | JGI IMG/M metagenome (GOLD analysis project Ga0196963, IMG submission 148600) | Soil microbial communities from Anza Borrego desert, Southern California, United States - S1_5 | ecosystem: Environmental > Terrestrial > Soil > Desert | place: USA: California | collected... | reverse complement strand
GTGGGGGTGTGTGGCGGCAGGGCTTTGATGGCCAGTGCACCGGCGAAGAGGCCGAGCACGGCGGCGATGGCCCAGATGACGGGGCCGTGCCGGAACCTCAGACCTGACTCGTTGAGTGTGTCGTCGCCCTTCATGAGGGCAGGAGTCTAGGGAAGAGCGCGGCGAGCGGCTTGCGCAGGAGGAGCAGGAGCAGGGTCGCGCCGATGCAGCCGATGAGGTTGGCTCGCATGTCGGCCCACTCGCAGCTGCGGTTGACCCACTCGATAGCCTGGCCGAGCTCGTCCACGACGGCGTAGGCGCAGGAGACGAGGCAGCTGAGGACGAGGTTGCGCCAGGAGAGCGGGGGGCCGAACCAGCCGCAGGCCGCGCAGAGCACGGCCCACACGGCGAAGACGACGACGTGGATGGCCTTGTCGGTGCCCTCGGGGCCGGGGGCCTGGAGCTTGGGCCAGTGGGTGCCGATGCACAGTGCGATGGCGTAGGCCCAGAAGAGGACGAGGACCCAGCGGTGGCGATTGAACGGCGCGGCGGGGGAGGTCACCCGCCGACCTTGGCGACCGCCGGCATGGGCGTGGGCACCACCACGATGTTGGGCGCGGCCATCTCACGGCGCTTGGCGAGCATCTGGTCCCACTCTTTCAGCAGGACGTCGGCGAGGGCGTTGTAGTCCTCGGCGCCGCTGGCCTGCGGGGCGTACTCGAAGATGGTCTTGCCGAAGCTGGGGCACTCGGCGAGCTTGATGTTGCGGCGGACGGCGGGGCGGAGCACGCGGGCGTACTTCCACGGGGCGTCGCCCTTGCGGGCCTCGTCGAAGAAGCCGTCGAGGTCGGCGACGACCTCGCGGGTGTGGGTGCTGGCCGCGTCGTGCATGCAGAGGACGACGCCGGTGACCTTGAGGCGCGGGTTGACGCCCTGGCTGACGAGCTTGACCGTCTCGAGGAGCTTCCCGACACCCTGGAGGGCGAGGAAGTGGGCCTGCATGGGGATGAGGACCTCGCGGGCGCAGGCGAGGCCGTTGATGGTGAGCAGGCCGAGCGAGGGCGGGCAGTCGAGCAGGACGAACTCGAAGCGGTCGCCGAGCTTCGCGAGGGCACGCTCGAGGCGGCGCTGACGGTCGGGGGTGCCGGCGAGCTCGCCCTCGACGGCAGCGAGCGCGGTTTCGGCGGGGAGCACGGCGAGGTTCTTGCTGCGCTCCTGGACGATGCGGCCGATGTCGGCGTTCTCGTCCATCATCACGTCGTAGACCGAGCCCTTGAGGTTCTCGGGGTCGACGCCGAGGTGGAGGGTGGCGTGTGCCTGGGGGTCGAGGTCAACGACCAGGGTCGAGCGGCCGGCCTTGGCGAAGGCGGCGGCGAGGTTGACGGTGGTGGTGGTCTTGCCGACGCCGCCCTTCTGGTTCATCAGGGCGATGAGGCGGACGGGCTTGCTGGTCGGCTCGGGCATGGGCCGAGTATATCGGCAAGGTCGGCAGAAACTGCCGAGTTTGGAGGCGCAGGAATTCTCAGGAAGCTGTCGGTTCCTCGACGGGCTCGGCGGCGGCGTCTGCGACGGGGACGTTCGCGGTGACCGTGGTGGGGGAGGTGGCGGGCGATTGCGTCGCCACGGGGGTGGGGGCGGGCACCACCGGCGAAGTGATGGTGGTCTGCACCTTGGGCTCGGGCTTCTTGTCGTAGGCGGCGGCCTGGGCCTCGATGGCGCGCCGGCGGGCGATCTTGATGGCGGTGACGCCGATGTAAGCCGCGAGGATCATCGCGAGGAGGTAGATGATGCGGGCGCGGACGAGGCTCATCCCGACGCCCAGTGCGGCGAAGGAGGCGGCGATGCCGTAAAGGCAGAGGACCGCGCCCTTGACGCCGAAGGCGCGCCGGAGCATGTGGTGGAGGTGCTGGTCGTCGGCGGCGGAGATGCTCTTGCCCTCCATCTTGCGACGGACGATGGCGAGGGCGGTGTCGAGGATGGGGAGGGCGTAGATGATGAGCCCGGCGACGACGAGGTGTGTCTGACCCTTGTCGCCCAGGGTGAGGATGATCACGCAGGTGCAGAAGCCAAGGAGCAGGGAGCCGGCGTCCCCCAGGAAGATGGTCGCTGGGTTGAAGTTGTGGGGGAGGAAGCCCAGGCAGGCGCCGAGCACCGCGAGGCACATGATGATGCGCTGGGAGTCCCGCGGGCCGTCGTCGACCACTGCCAGGCCCAGCGCGACCACGAGCAGGCCGGCGGAGGAGATGGCGGTGGTTCCCGAGAGCAGGCCGTCGAGGCCGTCGATGAGGTTCGAGGCGTTGCAGAGGGCGAGCACTGCGACGGCGATGATTGCGGTGCCGGCCCAGTAGACGACGTCGATGGGGATGGTGTCGGCGCCTGCGATGGGGAAGGGCAGCGGGATGTTGAGGAGGATGGTGGGGGAGCCGCCGATGACCTTGGTGGCGATGCCGAGGGAGTCGGCGAGGGGGATGAGCAGTCCGGCGGCGAGCTTGACGCCGACGTTCTCGTAGGCGAGGGCCGCGGCGGCGAAGAGCTGGCCGCCGATCTTGACACGGGGGCTGATGCCGAAGACGTCGTCGAGGAAGCCGACGATCATGATGACGGTCATGCCCAGGAGCACGGAGATAGGCACGTGCTGGTGGTAGACGCCGTACTTCTCCTCGAGGTGGGCGGGCTTGACGGGGTGCCACTCAATGAGCCAGGGGAGCTTGAGGGCGAGCAGGCTGTAGAAGATGCCGCCCACGATGCCCACGAACACGGCGACACCGCCGAGGTAGGCAATGGGGATGCGGTGGACCTTGCGGGGGTCGCTGGGGCGGTCGATCACGCCGTTGGCGACTGCCAGCTTGCGCATGATGGGCGTGGCGAAGAGCGTGAGGACAAAGGAGACGATGAGGACGCCGATGTAGCCCTCGAAGACCGACAGGCGGGTGAGGAGGTTGGAGGCGGTGGTGGCGGCGTCGGTCGCGGTGTGTGTGGCGGCCTCCGCGGCGTCCGCGGTGGTCTCAGTCGCTGCTTGTGCCAGGATGGCCCAGACGCCTGTCACTGCTTGCCTCGCTTGAAGTCGGTAGAGAATGAAGCGGCAACGTCGAGGATGGTGCGTTCCAGAGGGATGCGTGGGGCGAAGCCGACGGCGGCGCGGAGGCGGGAGAGGTCGGGCCGGCGCTGGCCGAGGTCCTCGAACCCGCGGGTGTAGGCCTGAGTGTAGGGGATTTTGCGGACGCCGGAGGTGGAGCGCAGAGTGGTGATGACGGAGCTTGCAAGTTCGCCGATGGTGATGGGGGTGTCGGCGCCGACGTTGAAGACCTGGCCGTGGCAGGCGGGGTTGGCCATGAGGCGCGGCAGGACCTCGACCACATCGCGCACATCGCAGAAGCAGCGGGACTGTGTGCCGTCGCCGTAGACCTCGAGGTCGCGGCCTTCGAGCGCGGCCTGCACGAAGCGGGGCAGGACCATGCCGTACTCGCCGACCTGGCGCGGGCCGACCGTGTTGAAGAAGCGGGTGACGACCGCGGGCAGGCCCTGCTGGGCGTGGTAGGCAAGGGCGAGGTACTCGTCGACGGCCTTGGTGCAGGCATAGGACCAGCGCGACATCGTGGTGGGGCCGTAGACAACGTCGTCTTCTTCGGAGAAGGGCGAGCGGGTGGACTTGCCGTACACCTCGCTGCTGGAGGCGATGAGCGTGGGGACGCCGCGGCCTTCGCGGGAGCGGGTAGCGGCGAAGCGGAGCAGGGCGGAGGTCTGCTCGATGTTGGTCTCGATGGAGCGGATGGGGTCGGCGATGATGAGCTTGACGCCCACTGCGGCGGCCAGGTGATAGATCTCGTCGAAGGTCTCGCCCTTGCCGAAGGCGGCGAGGGCGTCCTTGAGGTCGGCCTCCACGAAGCGGAGGCGCTCGTGCATCGCGGGAAGGTTGCTGCGGCGGCCGGTGGAGAGGTTGTCGACGACGGTTACGTGGTCGCCGCGGGCGAGGAGGAGCTCGGTGAGGTGGGACCCGATAAAGCCCGCACCCCCGCTCACCACCACCCGGCGGTGTTCACCTGGGGTCGTGCTGGCGGGCGGGGGTGGGGTCATGGCTGAAGATTACCAGTGGGCCGGGCGCGGTGCTCAGGCCTGCTGGTACTCGTGGGCGGCGCGGATGTTGCCCTTCATGTAGCCGCCGCTGGAGGAGCGGACGGCGTTGACGACGACGCCCAGGAACTCGCTGCGGCCGTCGCTGAGCTCGTTCTTGACGCGGGCGATCATGCCGCGCTTCTCGGCGAGGGCGCGGACGACGAGGATGGAGGCGTCGCAGCGGTGGGCGAGGGCGACGCCGTCGCCGGCGACGATGGCGGGGGCGCAGTCGATGAGGATGAGGTCGTAGTCCTGGCGGGCGCGGTTGAGGACGTCCGTCATGGCGTCGGTGGCGAGGCGCTCGAAGACGCGGTGCTCCTTGCTGCCGGCGCTGAGGACGTCGAGGTTGGGCGTGGAGGTTGCCTGGATGGCGTCGGTCAGCTCTACGCTGCGGGCGAGGACGTCGGCGAGGCCCTTGCCCTCGCTGAGGCCCATGACGCGGTGCAGCGAGGGGCGGCGGAAGTTGGCGTCCACGACGAGCACGCGCTTGTCGGCGGCGGCGAAGGCGAAAGCGAGGTTGGAGACGGCGCTGGTGGCGCCGCTGCCCGGCATGCCGGCGATGACCAGGAGCGTCTTGTGGTCGGCGGCGGCGACGCGCTTGGCGACGCTGCCGCGGATCTGGCGGAAGCTCTCGGCGACGATGCCGCGGGGGCGGTCGCGGAAGGCGGTCTCGGTGGCGCCGACGCCCGAGGGGTCTTCCGACGCTTCGGGGACCCAGCCCAGGAGCTTGGTGCGCGGGATGATGGAGATGTCGGAGGGGCCCTTGACGCGCTGGTCGACGACCTCGCGCAGGACAACCAGGCCGCCGACGAGGCCGACGCAGAGGATCATGCCCGCGGGGAGCATGAGCTTCCACTTGGGGAAAGACATCTCGTTGGGGGTCTTCTCGGGCTGGAGCAGGACCACGCGGTTGAAGCTGCCCATCTGCTGGAGGCTGAGCAGATTCTGGAAGGATGCGGTGGTGTCCGCCTTACTCGCCATGATGGTGCGGATCTGGTTCTCGATGTCGTCGAGCTGGCCCTGCGCGGTGGTGAGGTCGGTGAGGCGACGCTTGTAGGCGCCGCTCTCCTGCACGAGCTTCTCCTCCTGGCTTTCGAGCTGGGCGACGCCCTTGGCGAGCTCATCGAGCTCGCCGGCGAACATCTTGGCGAGGCGCTCGCTCTTCACGCGCTCGAGGTTCTGGCGGGCGCCCTCGAGGTTGGCGTCCACCATGCGGACTTCGCGGTGGTCGGGGGAGAGGCCGCGGTTGAGCAGCATCTGGCGGGTGGTCTCGAGCTTGGAGATCATGGACTGGACCTCGAGCACCGCGGGGTCCTTCTCGATGTTGGCGAGCAGCTCAGGGGAGAAGCCGCCGGCCTGCTGCTGCTCCTGCATCTGGGTCAGGCGCTTGCGGGCGCTCTGGAGGGAGAGCGAGACCTGCTGGAGCTCTTCCTCGGTGTTGGCCAGGAGCATGCGCGTCGCGTTGGCGGCGTCGCGGATGGCGTCAAGGCTCATGGTGGTGACGAGGCCGTCACGCTTGCGGGCGAGGTTCTTGAGCTCGATGTCGTAGCGGTCGATCTGGTCGCGGATGGCCTTCACGCGGTCGTCGGAGAGGTCCTGCGTCTGGCTCTTGAGGACGAGGGTGTACTTCTCGCGCACGAGGCGGAGGATCTCGGTGGCGTCTTCCTTGTTGCTGTCGGAAACCGAGAGCTCGATCAGGTTGGTCTGGGGGAGGACGCGGGCGCCGACGATGTCGCGCAGCTCCTCGGTCATCTTGTCGTAGCGGGGGGCCTGCATGCCCGTGGAGCCGTCAACCTCCAGGAACTGCTTGGCCCAGCCGGAGGCCTTGTTGATCAGCTGGGGGTCCTCGGCGACCTTGGCGAGGACGATGTCGGAGGTCATCATGCGGACCTGCGTCTGCATGAAGCGGTCCATCTCCTGACCGCCGACGTACTGGGCGTTGGCGCCGCCGACGTCCTCCTGCGGGGGGAGGCAGTTGAAGATCGCGACGGGCGACCACTTGGGGGCGACGGTGCGCAGGACCAGGTGGGCGCCGACGCCCAGCACCGCGCCGGCGACGGCGGCGCCGCCCAGCACGAGCTTGTACTTGTTGAGCAGCTTGAGCGGATCGATGCTGCCGGCCTGCGCCGCGAGGGCGGCGGGCGGCGTTGCGGTCGAGCCCATGCGCGCGGGCTGGTTCATCACGGGTGCTGCACTGGCCGGAAGCGTCGTCATAGGTACATTCCTCTACTGCCCATCGCGGCCGGGTGACCGCCCCCACGCGCCGCGGCCCCGCAACAGGGCGCAGCGATCACAAACTGGCGTGAGTCTGCCTCGATACTGTCGGTCCGATACTCCCCTGACTTGCGTGAAGTTCGGATTCTCAGGCCGAACCGATCCGTTTCCTGACCTCTTCGAGGTCGGTCTTTGATTGGGCGGGAATAGCGGATGGGTTGTTTTCCTGGATTTTGACCGCGTCGGCGATCGCCTTGCGTGCGTCATCCTTGCGGCCGAGGGCGTCGAGGATCTCGGCCTTGTGCATGAAAACAGAGACCGCCGTGAGCGGCGACATCTGCATGCCCTCGGCGCGGGCGATGGTGGCGAGGGCCTTGTCCTTGTCACCGGTCTTGAGGTAGCACACCGCGAGCGTGTCGAGCACGTCGGCGGTGGGGTTCTTCTCGGCCACCTGCTGGGCGAGCTTGAGGGCCTCGGCGGGCTGGCTGGTGCGCTTCACCAGGGTGTAGGCAAGATTGTTCATCACCTCGAGGTCGTCGGGGAACTCGGCGAGGCCGGCCTGCATGGCGGCGGCGGCCTCGGGGTAGCGCTCGGCGGCGTAGAGGTTGCTGCTGTAGGTGCGGTGGACCATCTGACGCAGCGGCTTGTTCTGGGAGGTGCGGAGGAGCTGCTTCATCACCTCGAAGCCCTGCTCACGCACGGCGGTGTCCTCCATCATGAGCATGCCGCGGAAGAACGAGGCCCACTCGGTGGAGCGGCCGGAGTTCATGAGGTCCTCGAGGAAGCTGCGCTGGGCGGAGCGCTCGGGGAGGATGCGGCGGAGCTCGCCGTACCACTGGAGCATCATGCGAGGATCGTCCGAGGGGACGATCGCGAGGGCGTCGGCAGCGGAGCGGAGGGCCTGCGCCGACTTGTTCTGCAGCATGGCGATGCGGGCCTGCACCATGAGGAGGCCGGGGTTGCTGGCAACGCGGGCCTTGAGCTGGGCGGAGTTGAGGACGCGCTCGGCGTCGGCCGCAAAGGGCTGGGGCTTGGCTGAGAGCAGCGTGTCGAGGTAGCGGAGGGCGGTGGTGTCGCTCGGGTCGATGCTGTAGGCCCGCTCCATGAAGCGGACGGCCTGCGACCAGCGGTCGCGGATGGCGAAGACCTGCGCCACCATGGTGAAGGCGCCCACGTCGCGCTGACGCTTAGTGAGGGCGCGGTCGGCGACCTCCAGGGCCTCCTGCTCGCGGCTGTTCTCGAGCATGTAGGCGATGAGGCCGCTGAGCAGCTCGTTGTCGTGCGGGTAGATGTCGAGCGCGGCCTTCAGGTCGTTGATGGCCCTCTCGGGATCGCTCAGGTCCTTGTACACCATGGCGCGGAGGCGGAGGGCCTGCCAGAGCTGCGGGTTGAGCTTCACGGCCTGCGTCAGGTCGGCCTCGGCGGCGCGGAAGAGCGGGCGGGCCTCGTCGGCCTGCTTGCCCGCGGCCGACTCCATGATCGCCTGCCCGCGGCGCATGAACACGGAAGCGTCCTGGGGGAAGCGCGCCACGGCGCGGTCGAGCAGGTCCATGCGGCCCTTGGCGTCCTTCTGCTGGTTCTTGATCTCGGCGGCGACGAGGATGGTCACTGCGTCGAGGTCAGGGGCCGTCAGCATGGGGGTGACGATGGCCGAGGCTTCGGTGAACTTGCCGAGCTGGAGGTAGCACTCCGCGAGGCGCTTTTCGTAGATGCGGTTGGGTGTGTCGGCCTTGGCCGCGAGGATCTGGCGGCAGGCCTCGGCGGCGCGGTCGAGCTTGTTGAGGGCCATGCACGAATCGGCGATGGCGCGGTCGATGTTGGCGGTGGCCTTGTCCTGGAAGGGGCGGGCGCGGTCGAGGATCGCGAGGCCGCCCTCGACGTCCTGGCGCTGCATGAGGAACTGGGCGTAGGCGACGAACGAGTCGGCGTTGAGCTTGCCCGCGGCCTCCTGCTGCTTGATGTAGTTCTCGAAGACCTCACGGGCCCTGGCGGCGTTGCGGTCGGCCCAGTGCCACGCGGCGTCCAGGCCGACCACGTCAAGCCCGGGCGCGCGCTGCATGAGGTCGTCGATGATGGGCCGGGCCTTGGTGCGGTCGCTGTCCATGTGGATGGACGCGAGGGCGATGGCGTTGTCGCGGTCCTCGGGGGAGACCTGGTAGAGCTGCGTGCGGCGCTGGAGGGCCTTGGCGCGGTCGCCGCCGGGCACGGTGGCCTCGAGGATGAGCCACATGTGCACGAAGTCGCCGTCACCGCTGGCGAACTGCTCGTAGTTGCGGGCGCTGGTGAGGGCGTCGTCGAGCTGTCCCGAGCGCATCTGGGCGCTCACGAGGTCCTTGATCGCGCCGACGTCATCGGGGCGGAGGGCAAGGGCCTGGCGGAAGGAGGCGATGGCATCGGTGACACGCCCCGCCTTCAGCTGAAGGTGGCCGAGGAGGCGCCAGGTCTCGGGCTGCACGCCGCCTCGTCCTGTGGCCTGCTGCAGGACGGTGACGGCGGTTTCGGCGTTGCCCTTGGCGGATTCGAGGCGTGCGCGGAAGGTGGCCCCGTCGATCGCGTCTACGTTCTCGCGCTGGCCGCGGGCGGCGAGCTCCTCGGCGCGTGTCCAGTCCTTGTCCTCGACGGCGCTGATGAAGTCGATCTCGACCACGCGCTTGTCGTTGGGGGCTGTCTGCTTGGCCTTGTCGAGCGCGGCGCGGGCGTCGGCCTTCTTGTTGAACTCGGTGTAGATGTTGTACTCGTTCAGGAGGCGCTCGACCTCGTCATTGGCGGTGGCCATCCTGTTGAGCTCGAGGCGCTGCTTGAGCGGGTCGTTCTCGGCGAGGCTGACCTCGAAGTACCGCAGTTCGGCGTGGCCCGGGTTGGCTTCAAGGCCCTTGCGGATGGCGTCGAGTGCGCCGGCCTTGTTGTTGTTGCGGATCTCCGCCATGGCCAGCGTGCGGTACAGACGCGGGTCGGTGGACTTGAGGCGGTCCATGTCAGCTCGTACCTTCGCGACGACCTTGGCCGGGCCGGTGGGATCGTTTGAGAGCTCCCTGGTCATCTTGTCGACTTCGAGGACGACCTGGAGGATGGGGTCGGAAACCTGCTCACCCTTCACGTGGCCGCGGAGGACCTCGAGCTGCTGCTTGATCGCCTGGTTGTTGGGCTGGGTGCTCTGGACCCACGTGAGCAGCTGCTCGGCGCGGGCGTAGTTGCGGAGCATCATCTCCACCTCGGCGAGGCGGGCCACGGCGAGGATGTTGTTGGGCTGAGCGCGGACGACGTTCTCGAGCTGGGTCTTAGCGGCGCCGGGCTCGTTGCGCATGACCGAGACCTCTGCCGCGAGCATCATGGCATCGATCATCGAGCCGCGGGTGTCGCGGTTGAACTGCGTGAGCAGGCGGTCCGCCTTCGTCAGGTCGCCCTCCATGATGGCGAGCTGGGCGTCGGTGAGCATGGCGCCAGGCGTCGAGGCGTCTACCTGCGCGACGAGCTCATCGCGGAGCTTGCGCATGCGGGCGATGGACTTGTCGCGATCAGCGGCTTCGGTGATGCCGCGGTAGACCTGGAAGATCGCCTGGCCCTGGCGGACGCGGGCGTCGGCCTTCTTTGAGAAGAGCAGCTGGCCCTCCACCGAGAGCGGGGGCACGGGCATGTCGATGACTTTCTGCAGGATCCCGATCGCGTCCTCGTGCTCCTTGCGGGTAGAGGCGAAGTCGGCCAGAAGCATGTGCAGGTCGGCGTCGGCGGGGCGGGCCTGCAATGCGGCGCGGACGATGCCCTCGGTGCGGGAGAAGCCCGCGGCGGCGTCGATCGAGCCCTCGAGCTCGCGGAGCATCTGGATGCCGCGGAGTGGGAGCGTCGTGGCCTGGGCCCTGGCGAGCTCCGCGGCGGCCTCGATCCTGGGCTTCATGGCGGCGACGAGCTGGCGGTTGAGCTCCCGGACTTCGTCGGCGCTGGGCTTGTCGGTGCGCTGGGCGAGCTCGCGCATGCGGCGGTCGAGCTCCTGGCGGGTCTGCACGATAGTGGCGAGGGCGTTGCCGGGGTTCTTCGCGAGGAAGTCGGTGATGACTTTCTCGGCGCTCGCCATGTGCTTGTTGGCTTCATCGAGGTTGTTGGCGGTCGCGGCCTTGTTGGCGGCGAGGCCGTGCCAGACCGCGAGCCACTGGGCGGAATCCTGATCACCGGGCGCTGCGGCGAGCGCTGCCTCGAGGTCGGCCTTGGCGCCCTCGACGAGCTCCTTGGGAGCATCGGGGGTGTTAAGGGCGATTCGGAGTCGGGCCATGCCGCGGTAGCGACGGAGGGATTCGGACTCGGCGGAGGGGGCCGGGTACTTGGAGAGGATGAGGTCCGCGTCGGCGATGACGTCCTCGTAGCCCTCCTTGTAGAAGGGCATGGACTCGAGCATGTCCTGGCGGAGCTCGAAGTACTCGCGCTTGTCGGCGATCTGGTCGCTCACCAGGGCGAGCTGGCGGACGGAGAGGGCGAGCTCCTTGTGGAAGGCGTCGGAGTAGGAGCGCTGGGACTCGCGGTTGGTCTGCTTGAGGGCCGTGATCCACTTGCGGAGGAACTCGGTGTTGGTCTTCTCTTTGTTGACGGCCTTGGCGTAGGTGTCCGCGGCCTCCTTGTACTGCTTGGCGGCCATCTTCTGGTCGCCCATGCGGGCCAGGTCGGCGCCGGAGTTCTGAAGGAGGACGTAGGCGGTGTAGGACAGCCCGCCGATGACGACGGCGGCGCCGGCGGTGAGGCCAACCACGAACTTCGTATTCACGTTCCCGGCCATGGACAATGCTCCTGCCGGCGCGTCAGGTGCGCCGGTTCTCGAATCTCGCGCTCAGGCGTTGCCGCCGGGCGGTGTGCTTCCGTCGGTATCGGTGGGGGGTGGGTAGCGTCCGGCTTCGACCTCGACCCAATCGGGGGTGCAGCGCATGAGGTCGCCGAAGAGCTCGTCGAGCAGCTGGGCCGAAAGCGCGGCCAGCTCCTCCTGAGAGGTGACGTCGGGCGTGGTGACCTGCACCTTCATGTAGAACGCGTAGGTGGCGGAGAGGTTGAAGGCGAGCAGGCGGACGTCCTCGGCGCGGGCGACGCACCCGCCGTTGGCCACGAAGAAGTACCCCGCGTAGAGGTCCTTCCCGTGGTCGATGAACTTCATCGTGTGGATCTTGATGGTGTCAGGGTCGCGAGGCATGCGGACGTACACGCCGTCGCTGCTGCGGACTTTTGTGATGCGGCCCTTGAGCTGCTCGGGCACGTCGCGGTCGGGCATGAAGCGGGTGCGGTCGAGGGGCAGGGGGAGGTCCTGCGTGAGCGTGCCCAGCTGCATGCCGCCGGCGACGAAGCAGCGGTCGGCGACGTGGGGCACGGTGTCGATCATGCCGGTGTAGTACGCCGCGTGGAGGCTGATGCTGCGGGGCTTCTTGCCCTGGGCGGGAAACTTCTCGAGGTAGACGCGGGTGATGTAGTTCTTGGTGCCGAGGGTGGCCTCGACCTCGGCGGTCTCGCGGTGGTCGCCGGTGGTGCACACCCAGGAGCTGGTCTCAAAGGGGACGGAGGTGAGCAGGCGGCCGCCCTCGGGGTGGATGGGCAGCTTCTTGATGGAGATCTTGAAGTGGTCGATGGCGAGAGGCATCGCGATGGCGGCGATGGTGAGCAGGCCGAGCGCGACCACGAAGGGGACGGTAAAGAAGCGGCGGATGGGCTCAGGCACGGGTCACCCCGGCTTTCTTGATGGGCTTCTTGGCGTCGGGAGCCTCGCGGACGATACGGCTGAGGAGCCACTGGATGCCCATGAACATGGCGAGGCCGACGCCCAGCAGGACGGTGCCGATGACCATGTGGGCGTCGCCGGTGGCGAGGTCGGGCTTCCACAGGCTGAGCAGGCCGAGCACGGCTACGCGGAGGATGTTGTTGAACACCGCGACCGGAATGGCCAGCAGCATGAGGGAGACGCGCTGCCACCAGACCTTGGTCGTGAGGAGTGCAACCGCGCCGGCAAGGGCCATGAAGGCGACGACCATGCGCATGCCCGAGCACGCCTCGGCGACGTTGAGGGCCTTGCCGCCGACGGTGAGCGTGTTGCCGTCGATAAACACGACGAAGTCGGCGCCCAGGGCGCTGATCACCCGGAGCACGAGCCACGCGCCCTGCGCGGCGATCTGCTGTAGGGCGAAAGTGATCTTGATGATCACCTGCTCGGAGTTCGACACCGCGAAAACGAGGTAGGCGATGGGCAGGAAGATGACCTGGAAGATGGAGGGGCCCAGCAGCAGCAGGCAGAGGCCGGCCAAGGTCAGCACCATCGAGAACCCCATGAACATGTGGTTGGGGAACCCGACGATGAAGAAGAAGTAGCAGACGATCCCGAGGATGAGGGGGAGCAGGCCGGGCCAGAAGGTGCTGGCGCGGCGTTTCTGGAGCTCGGCCCGGTTCTGCCAGATCGCCCATGCGGAGATGAGCGGGACGACGAACGCGTGGCCCCAGTCCTCCATCGCGCCGGCGCTGTGGCGGGCCTGGCGATCAAAGAAGACCGCGAAGAGGCCTGCAAACGCGGTGAACAGAAGGACACCCTTCACCCATGCGAGGATGGTGAGGCCGGCGATGCCGGAGGCCCCTTGAGGGGCTGTGATCGCTTGAGTACCGCTGGTCGCCATAACGGGGGATCGACAGGAGGCCCGGACTACAACCCTGACAAACGCAGGCCGGGGTCCGCCATCGTACGTGCCCGTGCGACCCTCTGGTTCGCCCGGAGCCGCGCCTTGTGGCGAAACCCCCGCCCGTTCGGTCAGGTGTTAGGTAGTTCGGCCTACTGGCCCAGCGCGTTGAGCGGAGGCGGCCCGAACAGGTCGTTGCTGATGTTGCGATCCAGCACAAACCCGAACCCGTAGCTGGCGCGGAAGCCGTTCCGGATAACCGCGAGGGGCAGGGCCCACCATGTCGTGCCGACGTTGATGCGGTCGTTTGGCTTGAGCCAGACGTCGGGCTGGGTCTTCTGCCCGATCGCCTTGCCATCGAGCATGATCGTTGCCTCGCGGTTGTGGTCCAGGAGGCGGGTGAGGTCGATGCGCTCGGGGATGGCGAGGTTGCCGAAGCCGCCGGCGGAGTCGATCGCACGCATCAGCGTCAGACCGCCGCTGGTGGGCAGCTGGTAGGGGCCGGGGCGGGCGACCTGTCCGCTCACGTACACAAGGCCGCTGGGGGGCGCTGGGACGCGGATCACGTCGCCCGGGCGGATGATGATGTTGACGCGCTGCTCGCCCGCGAGGAGGTCGCGCATGCGGATGCGGATGACGCGCTGCGTGATGAGGTTCTCGGTCTCGCCTCCGGGGGCCGCGGCCTGGCGGGCGGTGCGTCCGCCGGAACGGACCCACTTGCCGTTGACGAAGATCCAGGCACCCTCGTCGGCGGTCTGCGGGATGCCCTCGGGCGCGGGCTGGGCGGTGCGGGCCGCGTCGTTCTCCGGGAGGTTGACGATGGGGGCCTGGCCGGTGGTGCTGGGGGTCGGTTCAGGCTGGAACATCCCGGGCGAGGTCGGGCGGGGAGCAGGGTCAGACCCGGGCAGCGGCACCGCCGGGGCCGGCGCCGGCGGCTGGGCCGGCTGCGCTGGATCCGCCGGCGCGGGCTGCGTCGGCTGCGGCGCGATCTCATCGATCAGGCGGTTGAGGTCCTGACCGGTGGGCTGCTGCGGCTGCGTCGGCTGCTGCGGGTTGGTGGGGGCCTGCGGGACCTGGCCCTGCGTGACCTCTTCCGACAGCGGCACCTGACGGATCACGTAGATCTCGTCGACGTTCTGGTCGAAGCGGCCGCCGGAGGTGAGGGCCTCGAGAAGGCGGTAGTCGGCACGAGGAATGAAGTACGGGCCGGGGCTCTGGACCTCGCCGATGATGTTGTACGTCTGCTGACGCTGGCCGCGGGCGTCGACGAGCACGAGGGGCTCGGCGACCAGGCGCTTCATGGCGTTGCGGATGACCTCGGTGGCCTCGTCGGTGGTAAGGCCGCCGATCTGGAGGCGGCCGAGCTGCGGGAGCTCGATGGTGCCGCGGGGGTCGACGGTGCGCTGGTAGGTCTCGGGGCGGCCCGTCTCGATGAGGTCATAGAGGGTGATGTCGAGCTGGTCGCCGGGGCCGATGCGGTAGGCCTGGGGCAGCGGGATGAGATCGGCCGGCACGGGCTCGCTGGTCTCGACCAGCTCCCCGGTATCGTCCTCGATCGCGGCGAGGCGGTCGAGGATGGGCATGACGGTGGGGGTGGGGTCCCACCGCCCGTTGACGCTGGGGTCCATGAAGGAATCGGCGCAGCCGCCGAGGAGGCCGGCGGCGGCGATGGCCGTGCCGGCGGCGATGCGGAGAACCTTGGCCTGACTCTTCACCTGACCGATCTCATTCTTCAAGACCCGCTCCTTTGACTTGGCCGCGGCCGCGTGACCCCTGGTCGCTAGCGTCCGCTCACCGGGCGTCCTACCCCGTCACTATGCCCCCGACTTGGTCGCCTTGCCGGACGACCTGGCGGAGGAGCCCATCATAGATCCCCCACCCGGTGTTTCCCCTTCCCAGAGGGAGGGGCCGACAACTACCGATCGTCCGATAGAGGCGGCTTCATGAGTTCGCCTGCACAGGCTATCGGAATGGGCGGCCTGACGGGGCGACCTGGTGAGGGGCCCGGGCGGGGGGACCGGCTGAGGGGACGGGGAACCCGGCAGGTACGCTGCCCGGGTCCAGCTGGTTTGCCCTAGAGTCCTTTCACATGACCGCCGGCCAGCCCTCTGCTCAACCTGATGTCGCTTCGCCCGCGGGCGCAAGTCCTGCCGACCCAATCGCCCGGACGCTCGCGCGTCACCCGCGCCCGCTGGGTGGCGATCCGCTGAAGATGGTCGATCGGCCGGTGCTGTCGCTTTCGGACCGGATCATCAACAACCAGGGCGGGGCCAAGGACCAGATCGCGGTAAAGCGCAAGCCGCCCTGGCTGCGGGCGAAGGTGCCGGGGGGCCCGGGGTACAACCGCCTGCGCGGGATCATGAGCGAGCACAAGCTGCACACCGTGTGCGAGGAGGCGGGCTGCCCGAACATGGGCGAGTGCTGGGCCCGCGGGGTCGCCACAATCATGATCCTGGGGGACACGTGCACGCGGGCGTGCGGGTTCTGCAATGTGAAGACGGGGCGGCCGCAGCCTCTGGACAAGGACGAGCCGCGCCGCGTGGCCGAGAGTCTCGCCCTGATGGGGCTCAAGCACGTGGTAGTGACGAGCGTCAACCGCGACGAGCTGCCCGACGGGGGCGCGGGGGTCTGGGCCGAGACGATCATCCGGAGCAAGGAGGCGTGCCCGGAGATGTCGATCGAGGTGCTGATTCCGGACTTCGAGGGGAACTGGGCCGCGCTGCAGATGGTGATCGATGCGCGGCCGCACATCATCAACCACAACCTGGAGACGGTGCGGCGGATGTACCCGGCGGTGCGTCCGAGCGCGAAGTTTGACCGGAGCGTGGAGCTGCTGCGGCGGGTGAAGGAGCAGGGGATCGTCGCGAAGACGGGGATCATGGTGGGGATCGGGGAGCGAGATGACGAGGTGCTGGCGCTGATGGAGGACGTGCAGGCCCGCACTCGCACGCGCGTGAACGGCGGGGCCGAGGACACGATGGACATCCTGACCATCGGGCAGTACCTGCAGCCGACGCGCAACCACCTGCCCCTGGACCGCTGGGTGACTCCGGAGCAGTTTGAGATGTTCCGGCGGGAGGGGCTGGCGCGGGGGTTCAAGGTGGTGGAGTCGGGGCCGCTGGTGCGGTCGAGCTACCACGCGGACCACCAGGCGGATGTGCTGACGGACATCATGAAGATGCGCTGCTGAGCCGTACGCCGATAGGACGCATAGGACTCATATGAGGCATAGGAGAGGCCATGGATGATGGTGCCTTCCTGAGGGCGTTCCGTGCGCAGCAGATTCCGGCCGTGGAGTGGACGCACCGGGCGCACGTGTGGGCCGCGTACCTGATGCTGCTGGAGATGCCGCTGGGGGATGCAGTCGCCGCGATGCGCGAGGGGATCAAGAAGCTGAACGCGGCTCATGGCCTGGTGGAAACGCCCGAGCGCGGGTACCACGAGACTCTGACGCGGGCGTGGGTGACGGTGATCGATTCGACTGTGCGATCGCGGGGGCGGGCGGAGTCCTTCGAGGCGTTCGCGGCGGAGCACCCGCACCTCTTGTGTGTACGACGCTGCGGCTGTTCTATTCGCCGTCGGGGATGCCGGCGCGGGCGCGGTATGAGTGGGTGGAGCCTGACTTGGCGCCGCTGCCGCGGTGAGCTCCGGTTTGGTTAGTAAGGGTCTGATCTGAACCGGGTTGCACCGCGAGGCGCTGCACGCTTGACTACGCAGGCCCGTTTGGCTAGTGTGCACTAACCCGCATCTCTCTCTGGAGAACACCGATGAAGACGCTGCTTGCTGCTTTGCTCGTCCTTGCCGCGATGATCGTGACCGGTTGCTCGACGCCCTCGCTGAACGCGCTGGCGTCGGATGAGACGGTCGTGGCTGACACGGGGATCGTGGGCACGTGGGAACCGGTGAACGAGGACGGCAAGGAGGCGGAGGAGTACTACGTCGTCTCGGATGCGGGCGAGAAGACGTACACGGTCAAGCTCGTCAAGGAGGGTGAGGAGAAGGGCATGCAGTTCTCGATGCAGCTGGTGAAGCTTGGGGATCACCAGTTCATCGATCTGACGATGACCAGGACCGACCGCGACGAGGTGGGCGAGCGGTTCGGCACCATGGCTGCGCCGATGCACAACTTTTTCCGCTGCAAACGGAATGGTGATGCCCTTCAGATCTGGCCCCTTGAGCACGACGCGCTCGAGAAGGGGCTGAAGGATGGGACGTTCAAGCTGGGGCACGCGGAGCACGGCAAGGAGAAGAAGGTCGTGCTGACGGCGTCGACCGAGGACCTGCAGGCGTTCTTCAAGGCCAACGCCGAGCACAAGGACCTGTGGGGCGACATCGGAACGCTCAAGCGGAAGGCGGCGAAGAAGTAAGCGGGTGGCTCGGAGCGCGCGGGCCTACAGCCCAGCCCGCTCGCGGATCAGCTTGTCCATCGTGGGCGGCACAGGCATCGCGCTCAGGCGGGACTGTTTGACCAGTGCGAATGACGCGAAGTGCTTGTCCGCCTTGAGCTCGGCGAGCGTGACCGGCGTCATCGCAGCTTTGACGGGCTTGAGGTCAACTACGGCGAACTTGGGCGATCCCTCTGGCGTGAGGCCGGGGCGATCAGGGTCCTCGTACGGGTTGCTTACCGCTTTCGCGAGACCGACCACGGCCTTCTCGTCCCCGGTGTGGTAGACGAGCACTTCGTCGCCCTTCCTGATCGAGCGGATCGCCTGCAAGGCCGCGGGGTTGGAGACACCTGACCAGCAGGTCTTCCTGTCTGTGACGAGGTCGGCGAAGCTGTACTCGCCGGGCTCTGTCTTGAGCAGGAAGGTTGGCATGGGCTGAGTCTAAGCGCAACGAAAAGGGCCCGCCTTGCGGCGGGCCCTGGGAAGAAGCTCAGGTCAGGTCAGCGGATCAGCAGTTGCCGCCGCCCAGGACGCGGAAGAAGGCCTCGATGTCCTGGTCGGTGCCGGCGTCGCCGTCGGCATTGAAGTCGGACCCGAGGTGCCAGCAGGTCTGGCAGCAGGTGCCGCCGATGCAGGCGAAGAAGGCCTCGATGTCCTGGTCGGTGCCGGTGTCACCGTCGCCGTTGTAGTCGGCGGTGCCGCAGGTGGCGGGGCAGGGGTTCTGGGCGGGCACGTTGTTGACGGTCCGCGTGGTATTGCCGGTGCCGATGGTGGAGCCGGCGACGCTCACGGCCACCGTGCCGTTGGCGTTCTCGATACCGACAGTGGCGCCGCTGATGGCGGCCGCCGCGACGGTGCCGTAACGGAACTCAACGTGGCCGGTGCCCTCGTGCAGCACGGCCTGGAAGGTGCTGCTGTTGTTGGGGGTGATGTTCCACTCGGTCACGTTGTTCCACTCGACGGTGAAGCGGCGGTTGGGGGCCACGCCGTCGGTGCGGTAGTAGCAGTCGCCCTGGTCAGCGAGGTCGTAGTCGTTCCAGGCGACGTAGATGGCGTTGTTGGGCACGTTGGCGTTGGGGATGGCGCCGTTCTGGTAGGAGACGTTCGCCGTTGTGCCGAACTGCAGGTAGCCGTTGGAGTGGATGTGCACCGAGCCGTAGTTGGTGCCGTAGAAGGGGAACGAGAAGGGCAGGCCGACCTGCTGCGAGCACTCATCGCAACCGCTGACGGTCGCGGCGGCGGTGGTGCCTGCCTGGCCGACGATGGTCGCGAAGCCCGAGCCGGTGCTGGTGATGGTGTAGGTGGCTGCTCCGCAGTTGCTGGCGTCGCCGCGGTAGGTGCCGCCGGCCTGGGTGCACTGGTAGGCGCTCTGGATGGAGCAGTTGCCAGCGATGCAGCAGCCGCCGCTGGGGGCGGCGGTCAGGTTGAAGTTGATGCTGCCGGTCGCGATCCGCGACTGGGCGTCGCTGGCGGTGAAGGTGACGCTGCGAGCGCCGGCGGTGAGGGGCTCGGGCAGGGTGGCCAGGAAGCTGAAGACGTTGTCCCCGGCGGTGACGTCACCATGGGTGCCGTCGTCGTAGAAGGCCTGCTCCGCGGAGCCGTTGATGTTGGTGAGGTTGCCGACCACGGTCACGCCCGTGCTGGTGGGATTGGTGGCGGGGATCACGTTGACGGTCAGCAGGGTGCTGCCGGTGATCTGGACGGTGCTGGGAGTGGCGGTGCCGCCGCCGTCGAGCGGGGCGGGGAAGGAGCCGGGGCTCTGGGCAGAAGCCAGGAACTGGCTGGGCGAGCCGGAGCGCCACAGGCCCATCTTGACGTTGCCCACGCCCGCGGGGGGGACGTTGGTGTCGAAGCGGAAGTTGTACAGCGTGCTCCAGCGGAGGGCGTTGGCGCGGATGTTCTGTGCCTCGGTCTCGCAGGCGAAGGTCAGGGCATCGTTGGCGCGGGTGGTGGTCCACGGCGCGTCGCTGAAGTTCTGGTTGCCGTCGCCGTCACCGCTGTGGTACTTGGGGCAGGTGAAGCCAATGTTGGTCACGGTCGCGGCGTCGGGAACCGGGATCGAGAAGCTGCCGCCGCTGCGGTGCGAGTTGAGGTTGAAGATCGCGTACTCGTAACGCCACATTCCGCCGCCGAGGTCGTAGGCCTTGGAGCCGACGATGAAGCGGCCGTCATTGGCGACGTCGACGTTGGTGAGGGTCACGCCGGGCTCGCACACGGCCCAGGCGCGGATCGCCGGGTTCATGCGCGACGTGTTTGCGACCGCGCCGGTCGCGGTGGAGAAGGCAACGCTGCGGTCCGTCGCGGTGCCGGTGATGGCGAGCTCGCGGTAAGAGGCGTTGTTGTTCTTGTTGCCGGCGGCGGCGTCATCCTGGGAGACGTATTGCGATTCACCGAAGTAACGCTCGGCGGCGGCGGTGCCGCCGGCGGAGTTGGTGACCTCCGAGAGGGCGAACTGGAGGCGGCGGTAGACGCTGCCGCTGCCGCCCGTGCCGGTGGCGGGGCCGCCGGTGGGGAACCAACCGGTGGAGGCGTTCACCTGGTACTTGGGCCCGAGGCCGTTCTGGCTCGCGTTGCGTTCGGCGGTGTAGGGGTCGGAGCAGCCGACGCCCAGCAGCGAGCCGCTTCCGGGGTTGTTGCAGGTGCAGCAGACGTTGCCGGTGAGAGCGGTGAAGCCGTGCTTCAGCCAGCTCTGGCCGATCTGCTCGAAACGGCCGGTGCCGTTCACCACTTTGTAGCGGTACATGTTCTGGGTGATGGCGGGGTGGGTGTTCGCCGGGAAGGCGTTCCAGAGCAGGTTCTGGTTGCCCAGGTTGCAGGAAGTGGTGGCCATCGAGAATGCATCGATGCCGCCGACGGGCGTGTAGTTCGAAGTGTTCGGGAGGTCGCCAACGATCACGTCGGGCCCCTGCGAGGGGGCGCCGCAGGTCTGCCCCATGGCCTGACCGGCGAGCGTGGTGAGCGTGGCGGCAACACACAGACCCAGGTAACGCGTGCTCTGATCCATCGATGCGACCTCTCTTGCAGGGCCCTCGGCTCACAGTGGACCAGCGCACCCCTGACGTCAGGCGACACTGCTTCCCTTGGGCAAACTCAATTGGCGAACGCCCGGGCGACTGCCCGGCGGTTCCAGCGTACCGCAACCCGGAGGCGGGCACAACAGGATTCGGTATCGGGTCTCGCCCCGTTCCGCTGGAGAGTGAAACTGGAGAATCCTGCAAGGGCGCCGATAACCGGCGACAGGGGCCCGGCTGGGTGGATACCCGGGTCGGGGGGCGTTCAGGTCACAGGTTGCCGCGACGGCCCTGCTCGATCTCCAGGGCCTCGAAAAGGGCCTTGAAGTTGCCCTTGCCGAAGGACTGGCTGCCGCGCCGGCAGATGATCTCGAAGAAGAGGGTGGGCCGGTCCTGGAGCGGTTTGGTGAAGAGCTGCAGGAGGTAGCCCTCGTCGTCGGCATCCACCAGGATGCCGAGCTTCTTGATGGCCTCGTGGTCCTCACGGACAGCGGGGTGCCCGTGGCTGGTGAGCATGGTGTTCACCCGGTCCCAGACCTTCTCGTAGTAGGCGTCAGGCAGGGTGAGGAAGTCCACGCCGCGGGAGCGGAGGGCGGCGATGGAGTAGAGCTCGTCGTCGGTGCGGAGTGCGAGGTGCTGGACGCCGGGGGTGTTGGCGTGCCAGTCGAGGTACTCCTGGATCTGGCTCTTCTTCTTACCCGGCGCGGGCTCGTTGATGGGCATCTTGATGAGGTGGTTGCCGCTGGCCATCACCTTGGACATGAGGGCCGAGTACTCGGTCGAGATGTCGGCGTCGTCGAAGTGCTTGAACATCTTGAACTCGAGCACGTTCTCGTACCACGCGACCCAGTGGTTCATCATGCCGAGCTCGACGTTGCCGACGAGGTGGTCGACGTACTTGAGGCCGCAGGGGTTCTTCTTGTTGTACTCGTTGATGGCGAGGACGGAGGTGCCCATCTGCGGGGCGCAGCCGGCCGCGGCGGGGCCGCAATCGCCGCCGTCGAGGCGCTTGAAGTTGGGCTTGAAGAGGCCGCCCTGCTTGACACAGGTGAGCTCGTAGTCGCCGGTGCGGGAGACGAAGGTGTGGTTGACGCGCCCGTAGGTCTTGATCCCCGCCATGGTGACGGTGCCGCGGCCGTCCTTGAAGGTGCGAGGCTCGTAGGCGGACTGCGCGCCGTTGCGGATGGCGCGCTCCCAGGCCTTCTCGGCGTCGAACACGGTGAAGGCGACGTCCTTGACCCCGTCGCCGTACATCGCGACTTCCATGGCCGCGGGGTGCATGGGCGAGAGGGGCGTGGTGAGGATGAATCGGATGTTGCCCTGGGTGAGGAGGTAGTGGGCCGCGTCGCGCTGGCCGGTGGTGAGGTCAGAGACCTGCTCGATCTGGAAGCCGAAGCAGTGGGCGTAGAAGAACGCGGCCTGCTTGGCGTTGCCAACGTAGAACTGCACGTGGTCGACGTCGATCAGCTGGAGCGGATCGGTGGAAGGAGCGGCTGTGGGGGAGGGCTGGCGGGAGATGGTGGTCATGGGGGCCTCCGTGAACTCAACCGATTGTAGTGCGATGTTGAGCGAAGGCGGCAAGGATTGAGGGATGACTTCCTTGGGAGAACTGTCCATGAAGTGCCCCTCGTGCAAGACGCCGGACCTGGTGATGTCGGAACGGCAGGGTGTGGAGATCGACTATTGCCCGCAGTGCCGCGGCGTGTGGCTGGATAGGGGCGAGCTCGACAAGATCCTGGAGCGGAGCGCCCGCGAGAGCGCGGGGGCGGCGCCAAGCGCGGCCCCGCCGCCGGGGTATGGGCAGCAGCCGTACCCGTACCAGGGGCGCAAGCCGGACGACAGCGGGGTGTACACGGCGCAGGGCGGGCAGTTTCCGCAGTACCCGCACCCCCACCCGCACTACAAGAAGAAGCACTGGCTCTCTGACCTTTTCGACTGATACTTTCAGGCGCGGTCGGTAGACTCCCGCGGCTTGCCGCAGGAGGTATTGATTGAGCCAGTCCACGAGTGAGCGTGCGTCCACGTCCGCTGCTGCCTCGACAATGCCCAGCGTAGGTGAGGCCGCACCGCCGCCGGTTGACTTCGTGTCGCCGCAGCTGACGTGGCGGTCGATCGTGACGAGCATCGTGCTGGGGGGCACGCTGAGCATCTGCAACGTGTACACGGGCCTGAAGATCGGCTGGGGCCTGAACATGTCGATCACGGGCATCCTGCTCGCGTTCGCGTTCTGGTACGCGGTGACGAAGGTGTTCGTGAACACGCGGATGTACGGGAAGCTGGAGAACAACGTGAGCCAGGCGGCGATTTCGGCCGCGGGCGCGGTGAGCAGCGCCGGGCTGGTGTCGGCGATTCCGGCGCTCACGTTGATCGACGGCACGGTGCTGCCGTGGTGGAAGCTGAGCGTGTGGGTGACGTCGGTGTGCTTCGTGGGCATCGCGGTGGCGATGGGGCTGCGGCGGCAGATGGTCATTGTCGACAAGCTGCCGTTCCCGGGCGGGCTTGCGTGCGCGTCGACGCTGACGGAGATTTACAACACCGGCGCGGAGGCGCTCAAGCGCGTGGGGATGCTGGGTATTGGGGCGGTGCTGGGGGGCGGGCTGAAGCTGGTAGACATCCTGCGGGCGGCGGCGGCGAAAAAGGTCGGAGCGACGGTGCCGCTCAACGACTTTGGCGTGACGATCTTTGGGAAGCCTGCCGGGAGCATGTTCGGGTTCGCGCTCGAGAACACGGGGCTGATGGTCGCGGTGGGCGGCTTGGTGGGCGTGCGGGCGGGGGTATCGATCCTGCTGGGCGCGATCGCGGGGTGGGTGGTGATCGGGGGGCAGCTGCTCGAGCGCGGCATTGCAAGCGACCGCAAGACGATCGGCGAGTGGATCCTGTGGCCGGGCGTGACGCTGATGGTGGTGGCGTCGCTGACGTCGTTCGCGTTCTCGATGCCTTCAATCCTGAGGTCGTTCCGGAGAACGAGCGGCGGGGCGGGCGGGGTCGGCGGGGACACGGGCGAGGTGTCACGCCGCTGGTTCATGATCTCGCTGGTGGTGGCCCTGATCATCGCGGTGTTCCTGCAGACGGAGTTCTTCAATATCGCGTGGTGGGCGGCGGTGCTGGCGGTGCTGCTGTCGTTTGTCCTGGCGGTGGTCGCGTCTCGAGTGAGCGGCGAGACCAACGTGGCGCCGGTGGGCCCGATGGGCAAGGTGACGCAGCTCATGTTCGCGGTGATCGCGCCGAACAGCCCGAGCGCGAACCTCATGACCGCCAACATCACCTCCGGCGCGGCCTCGCAGTGCGCGGACCTCATGCACGACCTCAAGTGCGGGTACTTGCTGGGGGCCGTCGCGCGGAAGCAGGTCGTGTCGCAGGTAATTGGCGCGATGGTGGGGGCGGTGGTGGCGTCGGGGTTCTACCTCGTGCTCATCCCCAAGCCGCAGGAGCAGCTGTTGACGCCGGAGTGGCCGGCGCCGGCGGTGGTGCAGTGGAAGGCGGTGGCGGACCTGTTCGCCAAGGGCTTTGAGTCGCTGCCACCGGGCGTGATCCCGGCGGTGTACATCGCCGCGGCGGTGGGGGTGCTCCTCCCGGTGCTCGAAAAGCTGCTGCCCAAGAAGGTGGGCGTGTGGGTGCCGAGCGCGGCGTCGCTGGGCCTCGCTTTCGTGATCCCCGCGTGGAACGGCATCTCGATGTTCCTGGGCGCGATAATTGGGCTCGGACTGCAGCGGCTGTTCCCGACGTGGACCGAGCGGTTCTTCGTGACGCTGTGCGCGGGTGTGATCGCGGGCGAGAGCCTTGTGGGCGCGGGTGATGCGATCCGACTGGTGCTCGCGGGGGCGGGGACGAAGTAAGTCCCGTCTCTACGCCGATGTGCGGCGAGAGTGCACCAACCGGACCGGTGGCTGCGCCGTCGCCGGATTTGGGGTGAACGCCCCCCGGGGTTGTCCGGCCTAACGACGCGCGCGGGGCGTGTTCGGTGCCGGTGCGCAACACGCTGCAATCGCAGGCATCTACGCGGCGCGGGCGGGAGTTGTTGGCAGGTTGTCCGCAGTGTTTGCACAGGGGGAAAGCCGAGCGGGGATCGGCTTTACACTCGCCGCTTCGTGCCGCGACGGACGTGGCGCGTTTCACACAGCAACCACGGAGGAGTCAGCCATGGCAGAGCCCACCAACACGACCGTCATCGGCGCGGACACGCACATCAAGGGCGAGATGCGGTTCGAGTCCACCGCCCGCATCCTGGGCACGTTCGAGGGGACCATCGAGGCCAAGGGCGAGCTGCAGGTGGCGAGCGGCGCGTCGTGCAAGGCCGCGGTCGAGGCGATCAAGGTCCTGGTCGACGGCGAGGTTGATGGCAACCTGACCGCGAAGGAGCGCGTGGAGCTGACCGCAAAGGCGAAGATGAAGGGCGACCTTGTGGCCGCGCGTCTGGTTGTCGCTGACGGCGCGTCGTTCACCGGTCACGTGAAGGTCGGTCCCGACGCCCACGGCAGCGGCACCGCCCACTCCTTCGCTGAGCACAAGCCGATGGGCTACGCCGCGCCCGGCGCGAACAAGGGCCCGGACAACCAGCTGAAGAAGTAAACGGGAGGTCAGCCGCTCGCCGGGCCGCTCGGTGCACATCGCTGTGCATAGCGTGCGACCCGGGGCTATGCCCATGGCCGATTCCGCGCCCAATCCCCGCACGATTCAGTGCTACCACTGCCGCCAGCGGTTTGAGATTGCCCGGCAGGCCCAGAGCACATCATGCCCCAAGTGCAGCCGGCAGCTGCGGCTTGAGGACGTGGTGGTCAAGACGCTCGAGGCCGTGCGGAAGATCCAGACCTGCGGGAAGGTGGTGGTGCAGAAGAAGGGCCGCATCATCGCGCAGTCGGTGGAGGCGCACCTGGGCGTCCACGTCGAGGGCATCATGGAGGCCAACGTGGTCAGCGGCGGCCCTGTGACGATCGGGTCCAAGGCCCAGTGGAAGGGCGACTGCGCCGCCCCGTCGGTGGTGATCGAGGATGGGTGCGTGATCACCGGCGGGTACTTCGCGTTCCCGGAGGATCGGCTGGGGCTGCACGTGGAGGTGAAGGAGCTGCCCAAGGGGGCCGTGGCGCCGCCGGCGTAGGTCGCATGGCGCCGGGATTCCCGTGGGTGTACGTCGGCTGGGAGGGCGCGGTAGGCTGCCACGCTGCATGGATGCACCTGAGTCTCCAAAGCCCATGAACCTGGTGTTCTTCGGCTCCGGCGCGTTCGGGCTGCCGACGCTGAAGGCGATCGCGCGGGTGCACAACGTGCGGGCGATCGTGTCACAGCCGGACCGGCCCGCAGGGCGAGGGTCGCAACTGACGCCCACGCCGATTGCGGAGTTCGCGGCGAGGGAGCTGCCGCACATTCCGGTCATCAAGCCCGAGGACGTGAACGTGCCGGAGGTGGCGCTGCGGATCCAGGGCTTCGGGGCCGAGGCCGCGGTGGTGATCGCGTTCGGGCAGAAGCTCTCGCCGGGGGTGCTGCCGCCGGAGGTGCCGGGAGCGGCGGTGACGTCGCGGGCCATCAACCTGCACGCGTCGCTGCTGCCGCGGTGGCGGGGCGCGGCGCCGATCAACGCGGCCATCCTCGCGGGGGATGCGGTCACGGGCAACTCCGTCATCACAATCGCTCCGCGGATGGACGCGGGTCTGGTGCTGGCGCAGTCGCGGCTGCCGATCGACCCGCTGGTTACCGCGGGCGAGCTGCACGACCAGCTCTCGGAGCAGGGGCCGGCGCTGATCCTCGATGTGCTCGCGCGCATGCAGAGTGGCACGCTCACCGGCGAAACCCAGGACGACGCGCTCGTCACGAAGGCCCGCAAGCTGCACAAGAAGGACGGCGTCATCGACTTCGCCGACGGCGCCGAGGCGTGCCGCCGCAAGGTCCACGGCCTCACCCCCTGGCCGGGCGTCACCGTCACCTTCCGCAACGAGCCCCTGAAGGTGCTGCGTGTTCAGGTGGTGGAACAGGGGCATAACGCCGCGCCGGGCACGCTGATCGATGCGGCCGCGGGGTTGGTCGCCTGCGGAGGGGGGAGCACCGGTCAGGAGACCGGTGCCACCAGAGGGGATTGCCTGCGGCTGCTGGAGGTGCAACCCTCCGGCGGCAAAAAGATGGCGTGGGTTCAGTTCGCCAATGGGCGGAGACCACCGCTGAAGGATCGCGAGATGCTCGGAGGAGGAGCACCGTCGTGATGACGCTCTGGGACTTGTTGAAGCCGTTGACCGATGCGCTGAGCGGGACCAAGCCCGTGAAGAAGCCACTGCGCGCCAAGGCGATCACCAAGCCGGTGAAGCCCGCGTCCAAGGCGGTCGCGGTTGCGGCCAAGCCCGCGGTCACCAAGCCCGCTGTTTCGAAGCCGGCGAAGCTCGGCCCGGCGGCCATGGCCAACGCGGGCGGCGCAACCCGCACCGCGCCCGCGGCCATTACCACAGCGACCAAGCGCCGCCCCCCCGCCCGCAAGCGCAAAGTGGCACCGGTCTCCCGGCCGGTGCTGGACGTCCCGAGCACCGGTCAGGAGACCGGTGCCACCCAATCCAAGGCCCCCGCGATCTCTATGGAGGAGCGCTACGAGGCCATGACCCGCGAGATGCTCGCCAAGTACAACGTCCGCGTCCGCAAGTGGCGCACGAGCATGTCCGGCATCGCGTGGTACGTCACCTACCGCGACGGCCACGTCCAGAAACTCATCGAGAGCCCCAAGCCCAAGGGCCCGATGTCCGCGGCCATCTTCCTCCACGAAATCGGCCACCACGCCATCGGGTTCAACGTCTACAAGCCGCGCTGCCTTGAGGAATACCACGCCTGGCAGTTCTCGCTCCGCGAGATGGAACGGTTTGGGTTCACGATCAGCGAGGGGGTGCAGCGGCGTGTGTTCCGGTCGCTGCGGTACGCGGTGGCGAAGGCGCAGCGGCGGGGCATCAGGGAGGTGCCGGTGGAGTTGACGCCGTACATACCGACGCCGGCGCGAAACAGGATTTGACTCGGAGAACGTTGGGAACGAGCCCCGAACGAAGTGAGTGGGCCTGACTCGCGCTTGAGCGCACGACGCGGTCGAGGAACCCCTCACTGCGTTCGGGGCTCGTTACTAACGGTTCACGCTGGTCGATGCAGCAGCGTTCGGAATGAACAGCCTCGCGAGCAGCACGACACCCAGCCCCGGCGCAAGCCACCATGTCTGCCGCTCGATGAAGCCCATCCAGTACATCGGCGACGCGGCGAGCACGGCGAAGGCGTAGACCTGGAGCGTGCGGCGGGTGAGGGGGCCGCGGTTGAGGACGCACAGCCACACGTACGCGGGGAAGGCGAGGCCGTAAAAGGCCATGAAGCCGCGGTAGACGAGTTCGGGGGCTGAGAGCGGGCCGCTGGCGCCGCGGTATGGCGGCACGTGCCAGGCGAGCAGCGCGAGGCCGAGGCCGATCAGCAGCGCGAGGAACGCGGCGTTGGCCGGTGCACGCGGGCCGGCGGGGGAGGGGCGGGCGTCGAGCCACGACTTGTGGACCATGACGGTGTAGATGAGCTGGACCGCCACGTGGGCGAGCAGCGGCAGGGCGACGATCGCGAGCAGGCCGGGGTGCACGTGCTCGGCGCGGGCGGTGGCGATGCCGAGTAGTGGAGGCGCGTAGTCGCGCGTCAGCAGGATCATGGCAAAGAAGAGCACGCCGAAGCCGATCACGAAAGCCGCGTTCCCGGCCCGCCCGGGCAGGTGCTGGCGTGCCTGGTGGAAGGTGAGGTCCAGGTAGGGGCAGAGGGCGAACCCAAACAGCACCACCGGCGCGAGCCACACGAGCTCGGCTTCGGGCAGATGCTGAGCGACCACGGATGAGGGCGGGTCGGAGGCGTACCACGCGGCGGCGAGGAAGGCGGAAGCGGCGAAGACCGCCAGCGCGAATGCGCGGGTCCAGAATGTCCTACGGCCTCGCACGGCCTGGCCGCAGAGGAGGATGACGCCGGCCGCGGGGATGATCACCCAGCGGCCCGCGTTGTCAGGCAGGCCGAGCACCATCCAGAAGAAGAAGAACCACTGGAACGCGGCCGTGACCAGCGAGAAGGCCCAGCACGCCCAGCCGTGGCGGGCGACGAGGGCTTCGCTCGCGCCGGGGCGGGCGAGGAGCACGCCCATGAGGGCCGCGCCGACGACGTTGGGGACCGCGAAGACCCAGAAACTCGCGGGGCCGAAGTCGCGCAGGAGGAAGACCGGCAGGAACATGCCGATGCACCACGTCCATGAGCAGGCGAGGAAGGCTGCCCAGCCGAAGATGCGGGTGAACGTGGGAGGATCGGCGGTGGTCACGCGCGGAAGGATAACACGCGCAGAGCGCGTGTTGTTCTGTAGCAACGTGTCGTGACGGACCACCGAGATGAAGACAGCTCGGTGGCACGGCCGCGGCTCAGCTGACCTTGCGCGTATCGCCGCGCTTGGCCTTCTGGTGAATCGTCGGCGTCACGTGGAACGTCGCTACGCACTTGCCCACCCGCCGCTCCTTGCTCGCCATCTTGGCCAGCAGCATGTCTTTCTTCTTGAGCTTGGCGAGGGTCTCGGGCACCACGGCCTGCTGCATGATCTCGAGGTCCAGCGTGGCGTTGAACTCCTTGCCGGTCGCGATCAGGGCCTTGATGTCATCGCGCGGGACGACGTTGTAGATCGCGGGACCCAGGCAGGGGCGGAGGAACTTGTACTCCAGGTGCTTGCAGACGATGGTGTAGTCCCCGCCCGTGATGCCGAAGATGTACATGCCGCCGGCGATTTCGCTGTTGGCGAGCAGGGCCGCGCCGGCCATGGCGTTGTACCAGTTGCGGTTAAAGCGGCGGAAGGGCAGCACGGCCGTGTAGGAGGTCTCGCTGACCTGCCGCATGCGGATGCCGCTCTTGAAGGCGTAGGGCAACCAGATGAGCGAGCAGACGCGGTGCCAGAAGTGGTTGCGGGTGGAGAGGCGGGCGACGAATGCTTCGACGCGGTCCATCAGCGAGAGCCGCACCTGGTTCTTGCGGTCCGCGGGGCTGGGCTCCATCGCGGCCTGTTCGAGCGCGGCCTCGGACATCTCCGGCTCGGTGCTCGGCTGGGCGGGCGTGGACATGGTGGGGGGGACGGGAGAGGCCGGGGCCGGAGCGGTGAAGGCTGTGGGGGAAGCGTTGGCGGTGAATGGAGAGGAGTTCCGCCCATCACCTGGCACGGCACGCTCGAACGGGTCTGGTCGGATCGCGGAGGTGGACATCGCGGTTCAAACTTCAACGTCTGTCGGTCAGTTGGCCTCTTTCGTACGAGGGCTGGAATGCTAGGTTGTGAACCGGGGCTCATTCGGCATGGTCGGCGGGCAGGAGGGGCTCGGGCCAGCTTGCCCAGACTCACAACCCGCTGGCGATGAACAAACGCGCGTCCAGCTCAGGGCTGGTCCTCCACAAGATCGAACCAGCCCTTGTCATTCGGACGGACCCGCCGCACTGGATTTCCTGGTTCGTGGTCCAGTACGAGCAGCCAGTCCCGTGCCGCGGCCTCGGTGAGGAACCAGCGGCGGGTCAGCATGCTGGTGTAGGGCTCGACGTCGTAGGCGAGGTTGTAGGTGGCGCCGACGTGGGCGGCGGTGGGCATGACGTCGGGGGTGAAGACGACGGTACGGCCGTTCGTGTCGGTGAACTTCACGGCCTGCTGGCCCCAAGTGTGGCCGGGCACCAGGAAGACGCTGATGCCGGGGAACCCGGGCAGCTCGCTCTCGCGCTGCTCGATGGTGAGCATGGGCATGGCGTCGCGGTCGGGGGCGAGGCCGGGGGCGAAGGGGCGGGGTGAGTCGATGGTGCGGACCTGGTCGCGGATGGGCTCGAGGTGGTCGACGAAGTACGTGCGGGTCATCACGCTCTTCTGGGCGAGGGCGTCCAGCCATTCGCGTTCCTGCGTGAACACCACGGCATTGGGGAAGGTGCGATTGACGGCGTGGTCAGGGCGGGCGGCGGCCATGCCGGAGGCGGGGCCGGTCCACTCGGGCGTTTCGCCCTCGCGGGTGAGGCGGGTAAGGCCGCCGGCGTGGTCGAAGTGGAGGTGGGAGCAGATGGCCGCGTTGATGGACTCGGGCGCGACGTTGACTTCCGCAAGGGCGTCGCCGATCCAGCGGTCTGACATCGCGAAGAGGTCTTTGGACTTCTGGTCGAGCTTGTTGCCGGTGCCGACCTCGATGATGACACGCTTGCCCCCGCCCTCGAGCAGCAGGCAGTTGTGCTGCACGGTGATGCGGCCCTTCTCGTCCGTAGGCACGCTGCGCGACCAGACCGTGCGCGGGATCAGGCCGAACATCGAGCCGCCGTCAAGCCTGAACTCGCCGGCCCGCAGGAGCCGCCACGAGTACGTCGGTGAACTCTCCATGAAGGCAGGGTAGCGGGTGCGCTGAGGCCCGCGCGATCGCGCCGCTCAGCCGCCCAACCAGCCACCACACTCCGAACCGCAGTTCACCCGGGACTCAGCGGTTCTGTGCTGGATGCATCGTACTGAAAGGGTGACGCCTGCCGGGTCGCGGACCGTGTCCCGAGCCCCGGAACCACGGCAACGACTCACTAGGAGCAGAACCATGAAGAACGTGACCAAGATCCTGGCCCTGCTGGCCCTGGCCCTCACGACCGTCGCGATGACGGCCTGCAACACCACCAAGGGCTTCGGCGAGGACCTGCAGAGCGGCGGCGAGAACCTCTCCGACGAGGCCCGTGACAGCGGCGCCCGCGACTAACCCGAACGCATCCGCGGCCAGCCCGGCGGTGTGTCGTTTGCCGCCGGGCAGCTTGTGAAAGGAGTCACCTATGAAGAAGTACATTGCTCGTCTGATGGCGCTCGCCTGCCTGGTTGGCGCCGCCTGCGTCCTCCCTGCCTGCAACACGACCCGCGGCTTCGGCGACGACGTCGACTCGCTGGGTGAGAACATCGAGGACGCCGCCGAGGACAACGGCGCCCGCGACTGATCCCTCAACACCAGCCCGGGCTCCGGCCCGGATTGGATCTGCACGGAGTACACCCGCCGCGCGAAAGCCCGGCGCCTGTGCTCCGTGTTCTCGTTTTTGGGATGGGCCGATCGAGAGAGCGGTTGCGCTCACTCGGGCTGTTCAGTGAGCTTTGCCAGCAGCGAAGCGGCACGCTCGTTCTGGGGATCGATCTCGAGGGCGAGCCTGAGTTGGACGATGGCGCCTTCCAGATCGCCCGCTTTGTAGAGCGCACGCCCGTACTTGAATGCCCACCCCTCCGGGTCATGATGTGCGGCGGTCTCGATCATGCGCAAGCCCTCGTCTCCTTCGTAAACGCATTGAAGGAACGCTCCGCAGAACCCGACGCCGTCCCAGTTCTCCGGCTCCGCGACTGCGGCGCGTCGGTACCACACCTCGGCCTCATCGAGCTCCCGGTTTTCCCACAGCCGGTTGCCGAGCTTTGCGAGCAGGTACAGGTCATTCGGCGCGAATCGAACCGCGCGGCGGAGAAGCGAGATTTGGTCCGCGATGGCCTCGGGGCACGACTCGTATAGAGCGAATGCCCGCCGATCCAGACGATCCGCCTGCTCGGCCGCGCTGCGTCGGTCGTGCCTGCCAGCGGCCCTCGTGGGCCGCCGGTGCGGAGGACGTTTCACGTTGTCGGGTTGGTGAGTGTCACGCCTCATGTCGCCGCCGGGCGGGGCAGTTGCACCCAGCTCGTCTGCGTGTGCCGCACGATCGCGCCCGTGGTCAGGTAGATCACCTGCTCGGCGATGTTGGTGCAGTGGTCGGCGATCAGCTCGCACATGGTCGCCACCTCGTGCAGGCGGAAGGCGTGCTCCACCGGCATGATCCCGCGGGCGATCTTTTCTTCGGCGTCGCGCAGAATGGCGTCCTTGAAGGCCGTGACGGCGTGCTGGCTCTGGAGCACGATGTTGGCCAGGTGGGGATCGTTACGCATGACCGAGGTGTTGACGTCCCGCAGGATGCCCACGACGCTGTTGGCCATCACGCGGAAGGTGTCGGGGATCGGCATGCGGATCGGCGCGATCGCGATCTGTCGGCCCATGTCCGCGAGGTCGCAGGCGACGTCGGCCACCCGCTCCATCTCGTTGTTCACCTTGGCAATCGTCAGCACCGCCCGCAGCTGGCCGGGGTTGAGCTCGCTGCCCTGACGCGTTGCGTCGGTCAGCATGTCAACGCATGCCCGCTCGATCTGCACATCCGCGGCGTCGATGATGTCGTCCTGGGCGATCACCACGCCCGCCCGCTCGACGTTGCCGGCGAAGATGGTGTCGAAGGCCTGCTCGAGCATGCCCTGCACGCGACGGCCCTGCTCCACAAGGTCGGCCTGAAGCTGAACCGTGCGTTTGATGAACCCTTCGGGTGAGGTCGGCATAGCGGCGTCCGTGATCGCTTGAGAACCAAACGATAGACCCCGACCCGGTGCCGGGAGGGATCGCGGGCCGCTCTTCATCCGGCGCTGCACGGGCCCTGCCCAAGTGGCCCAGGCGCGTGTACGCTTGCCTTCCCGCCGCAGACCGCTCACCGGCCGCGGCTCAACCAATGGGAGGCCGCGCATGTCCTTCGATATTCAGTCCATCTCCGCACGCCAGGTCCTCGATTCCCGCGGCAACCCGACGGTCGAAGTCGATGTGGTGCTCGATTCCGGGTTCCTCGGCCGGGCGGCGGTGCCGTCGGGCGCCTCAACGGGCGAGCACGAGGCGGTTGAGCTGCGGGACGGGGACAAGAAGGTGTACCTGGGCAAGGGCGTGATGAACGCCGTGGAGAACGTGAACGAGAAGATCGCCCCGGAGCTGCTGGGCCACGACGCCCGCGATCAGGAGGCGATCGACTACATGCTGAACCGGCTCGACGGCAGTCCCAACAAGGCGAACCTGGGGGCGAACGGGATTCTGGGTGTGTCGATGGCGGTTGCGAAGGCCGCGGCCCTGGCGAGCGATCTGCCGCTGTTCCGCTACTTGGGCGGGGCAGGCGCAAAGGTGCTGCCGGTGCCGATGCTGAACGTGCTCAACGGCGGGGCGCACGCGGACAACACGGTGGACTTCCAGGAGTTCATGATCCAGCCGTGGGGGTTCAGCAACTTCGGGGACGCGATGCGGGCGGGCGTGGAGATCTACCACACGCTCAAGAAGGTGCTGAAGGACAAGAACCTCTCCACGGCGGTGGGGGATGAGGGCGGCTTCGCGCCCAACCTCAAGGACAACGAGGACGCGCTGAAGCTGCTGGAAGAGGCCACCGCGAAGGCCGGGTACAAGTGGGGCGAGCAGATCTTCGTGGCTTTGGACCCAGCGACGAGCGAGTGCTGGAACCACGCGGAGAAGGCGGGCAAGAAGGGCTACATGCTCTTCAAGAGCACCAAGGACGTGCTCACGACTGACCAGATGATCGACCTATGGACCGGCTGGTGCAAGAAGTACCCGATCCGCTCCATCGAGGATGGGCTGGCCGAGAACGACTGGGAAGGCTGGAAGAAGCTCACCGCGGCCCTGGGGCAGAAGGTGCAGCTCGTTGGCGACGACCTGTTCGTCACCAACAAGAAGTTCCTCCAGCGCGGGCTCAAGGAGAACGCGGCCAACGCCATCCTCGTGAAGGTCAACCAGATCGGCACACTGAGCGAGACCTTCGACGCGGTGAACCTGGCGATGCGGAACCGCTACGCGGCGGTGCTCAGCCACCGCAGCGGCGAGACTGAGGACTCGACCATCGCGGATATCGCCGTGGCGACCAACTGCGGGCAGATCAAGACTGGAGCCCCGTGCCGCAGCGACCGCAACGCGAAGTACAACCAGCTCATCCGCATTGCCGAGCAGCTCGGCGAACAGGCGGAGTACGGGGCCAGCACCTGGTGGCGGTGAGGCAGCCACTACACCCGCGGCCGCACCAGCTCCTCGAGCTCCGATAACCCCCTCGCCACCGCCAGCTCCACATCGGGCACCACCGTGGACTGATCCAGCGCATCCCCCGCGCCCGCATCACGCATCGAGCGATACTGCTCACCGGTGACGCCCGCAACCAGCACCCGCCGCCCGGCCGCGCGCGCCTGCTTCAGCAGCGCCCGAAGCTCCAGGGCGGCGTTGTCGTCGATCACTGTGACATCCGTGAGGTCCAGGATGACCACCCGCTTGTCCAACGGCAGCCGCTCCCACCAGCGCAGCAGGTCGGGCAACCGGTGCACGCCGCCTTTACGGTCGCGGTCCTTGCGCAGGTGGTACAGGGCCAGACCGTACGGGAGACCAAACCCGCCGGAGCCCTCGACGAGTGTTGAGGGCTCGATCTCACAGATCGGCGTGCGTACGTCGTGCCACACGATCCAGAGCAGCAGCAGCACTGGGCCGAACATCGCCCACTCCGGCAGCCGCTCGTACGCGAAGGTCCCCACCCCCGCGCCCACCGCGAATGAGGCCACCACCGAGAACAGCAAAGCCAGGCGGCGCGCGGTCGGGTGCGTGCGCACGCTGTGGACGAGGGCCGTGGCGGGAGCGGGGGGGCTGCTGCGGTTGCGGTCGCGCAGCCAGTACAGGAACTGCACGAGCTCGAGCCCCAGGTCGGTGAATACGCCAGTCATGTGGGTGGTGCGGATCACGCCGCCCGAGATGCGCGTGATGGTCGCGTTCTGGAGGCCCATGGCCGCGGACGCAAGCCCGGTCATCACGTGCAGGCGTGCCCCCGTCTCTACCGACCCCGGCACGTGCGACCGAACCAGCCACGCGAACGCCGCGAGCATCGCGAGCTGGAGCGTGATGGGCAGCACGTAGATCGACTCCCAACCGCGCCGCCGCCCGGTCTCGGTGCACAGGGCCGACAGCACCGCGCCCGCGAAGAACGCCGCTAGCAGGAAGGAGATGAAGGCCGGCCAGCGGCCCTCCGCGAGCCGCTCGCCCCAAAGCGACACTGACCCTGTGACATGGCTCGTCACGGTCGCGCAGGTCAGCAGCGTCATGACGTTGGTGAAACCGGCCACCCACGCCAGGGTGATTGCGAGGCGCGCCTGCTGCGTGAAGGAGTGGGCCTGGGAGACCAGCATCGGTGCCGATCCTATCGGTCACCGGGTCGTGCTTTCAAAACTGGGGCAGGCGGCAAAAAAACACGAGCGTGCCGGGAGGAATCGGCACGCCCGTGTGATCGCGCAGAAGGGGTTTCAGTACGGTGCGCGGCTCAGCGGCGCCGGCGACGGAGGGCAACAAGCCCCAGGCCGGCCAACCCCAGCCCGGCCGTCCCGGGCAGCGGGATGATGACCGTCTGCCCGAAGCCCTGGTCGACGAACGACGCGGAAGCCGTGCCGCCCTCACCTGCGGCGAAGAAACGCACGTTCTTCACGACGTTGATGTGGGTGACGGGCTCGCTCGACACGAAGTCGTGCCCGTACACGTTGGGACCACCCTCGGTGGCCTGCACGTTGCCGGTGCCGATCAGCATGTCGGCGGCGGTGCGCATCGTCTCGTCCACGCGGGCGAACGAGCCGGCGCCGGTCGCGGCGCCGTTGAAGCGCAGCTGGCCGTGCGTGAGGCGGTAGCCCTGGGCCGCGAACTCAGGGGCCACGGTCACCGAGTAGGTGAGCATGAAGCCGCTGGGGTCGAGGTCGCCCGGGGTGAGGTCGTTGAAGGCGCCCGTGAGCCGGAAGCCCACGCCCGTCATCGGGTCGGCGTTCTGGAAGGAGCTGATGAAGATCTGGTTGGCGTTGAACTGGTCCGAGAGGAACGAGTTCTGGGTGAAGGTGAAGATCTTGTCGCCCACGCGGAATGAGTGGCCAAGGACGTTGGCCAGCGTCATGCCGGGTTGGTCGATGTCGATCATCGTCTGGGCGCTCGCTGCGCCCGCCAGAGACAGCGCCATGAGCACTGCGCCGGCAACTGCTTTCCTGTGCATCGATGTTCTCCTGCGTCCGAGTTAGAAGGCCGAGAGCTCGGCTGAGGAACCTGATGGCGGTGGGGGCTTTCCGAGCGAATCGCCCCCGCCCGCCGGGAGTGCTGAGTTAGCGACGGCGACGACGGATCGCCAGGGCGCCCAGGCCCGCCGCCGCGAGAGCGCCGGTGGTGGGCAGCGGGATGACGACCTGGTTGAAGGCCTGGTCGACGAAGGACGCGGCCGCGGTGCCGGTCGGGCCGTTGGCGAAGAACTGCACGTCCTTGACCAGCTTGAGCTTGGTCATGCCCAGCACGCTGGCGAAGGTGTCCTGGTGGTCGGAGGCGCCGCCGCCGATGGCGTAGACCGAGTGGTTGCCCAGGATCTGGTTGTTGACGTTCATCACCGTCTCGTCAACGCGGGCGAAGGAGCCGTTGCCGGTGGCCGAGCCGTTGAAGCGCAGGTCAGCGCCGGAGAACCGCATGCCCTGGGCGATGAACTGGGGCAGGATCTCGACCGTGTACTGCAGGATAAAGTCGGTGCCCACGCCGCCCGGGGCGTCGTTGAAGGCGCCGGTGAGGCGGAAGCCCACGCCCACGTTCGGGTTCGGGGTGCTCAGCGGGGAGATGAAGATCTGGCTGGCGTTGAAGTCCGCCGACTGGAACGCGTTGGCGGGCATGGTGAACAGCTTGTCGCCCACGATGAACTGGCGGCCGATGACCGACGCCAGGGTCGTGTTGGGCTGGCTGATGTCCACCAGCTGGGCCTGGGCCGTAGAGGCGAGCCCTGCGGCCGAAACGAGAACTGCTGCGAGAATCTTCTTCATGGTCGCGATCTCCTGTCCCCGTTTGTGGGGGCGACCCGGTGAATGAGACGGCGCGTGCGGACCGGGCGACGCCTGCGCCGGACGTCCTCCGTAACTTCCCGACTCACCTTTGACGGTGGGGAATGCGGACCACGAAGAGATACATCGTGCTGGTCGAGCCAACAAAAGTTTACCCGGTGACTGGCGCGAACCCGTGCGCAGAAGCCTGTAAACACAGGCCTTTTCGGCGTAGTAAAGGCAAACTATTCTGCCCCTGACCGCGCCTTCAATGAGCGCGTGCTTACACGTAATCACCCGGTTTGTTCATCGCACCCTCCCACCGTCTGTGCCGGATGAGTAAGCAACCCGCCCTTCTCATCGAACCACTGGAGTTCGTTTCATCCACCCGGCCTGAGAAGCGCCGGCGAGACCCACGGGAACCCACTCACCTCGTGCAACCGAACCCTCCAGCTGGCCGATGAGTAGAGGTACGGGCGCACGCCCCAAGTCAAAGCCCGGGTTCTCGGACCACCTACAGTCCGTTCCGACCCGGGCCGCCGCGGTTGGAACGCATCTCCCGGGACCTACAAGCATGTGCGGAATCGTCGCCTACGTCGGCACCAAACCCTGCCAGAACCTCCTCCTTGAGGGCCTCAAGCGCCTCGAGTACCGCGGCTATGACTCCGCCGGGCTGGCCACCATCGACGGCGGCAAGATCAAGGTCGTCAAGACCGTTGGGCGTGTTGCGAACCTTGAGGACAAGCTCGAGGAGATGGGCGGGCTCCCTGGCACCATTGGCATGTGCCACACCCGATGGGCGACCCACGGCGGCGTGACGGACATCAACGCGCACCCCCACACCGACGACAAGTCCGGCATCTGCCTGATCCACAACGGCATCATCGAGAACTACGCCTCCCTCCGCACGCTGCTGGAGGAGAAGGGGCACAAGTTCCGGAGCCAGACCGACACGGAGGTGCTGGCGATGCTCATCGGGGAGCTCTACGAGGGCGACCTCGAGGCGGCGGTGCAGGCGGCCCTCCGCGAGTGCACCGGGGCGTACGGCATCGTGGTGATGTGCGAGAAGGAGCCCGAGACGCTGGTGGCCGCCCGCAAGGGGTCGCCGCTGATGGTGGGGGTGGGAAACGGCGAGTTCATCATCGCGTCGGACGGCTCCGCGATCGTGTCGCACACGTCGCAGGCCTTCAACCTCGATGACTACCAGGTGGTGAAGGTGACGCCGAAGGGGTTCCGCACCTCAACCATTCACAACGTGCCGGTCACGCCCAAGGTCGAGCAGCTCGAGCTCGAGCTCCAGGAGATCGAGCTGGGCGCCTACTCGCACTTCATGCAGAAGGAGATCTTCGAGCAGCCCAAGGCGCTGCGGAACTGCTTCCGTGGGCGGTTCAACCCTGCTGATGGCAAGGTCGTCCTTGGTGGGCTGTCAAACCTCTCCAAGGAGCTGACCAAGGCGCGCCGCATCGTGCTGACGGCGCAGGGCACGGCCCTGCACGCCGCGATGATCGGCGAGTACCTGCTCGAGGACCTTGCCAAAATCCCGTCCGTCGCCGAGTACGCGAGCGAGTTCCGCTACCGCAACCCGATCATCGAGGACGGCACGGTGGTCGTCGCCGTCAGCCAGTCGGGCGAGACCGCCGACACGCTGGCTGCGCTGCATGAAGCCCGCGACCGGGGGGCGCTGGCTCTCGGCGTGATCAACGTGGTGGGCTCGTCCATTTCGCGTGAGACCGACGCGGGCGTGTACCTGCGTGTGGGCCCGGAGATCGGCGTCGCTTCCACCAAGGCCTTCACAGGGCAGGTGGCCGTGCTCACGATGATCACGTTGTTCATGGCCCGCCGCCGCTTCATGTCGCCGGACCAGTGCGGGGAGTACCTCCGCGCCCTCGACAGCATCCCCGAGAAGATCGAGCGTGTGCTGGCGCAGGACGAGAAGGTGAAGCGCGTCACAGAGAAGTACTGCGAGCGAGAGAACTGGCTGTTCCTGGGGCGCGGGTACAACTACCCAACCGCCCTCGAGGGCGCCCTCAAGCTCAAGGAGATCAGCTACATCCACGCCGAGGGCATGCCCGCCGCGGAGATGAAGCACGGCCCTATCGCCCTCATCAACGACGGGATGCCGGCGGTGTTCATCGCCAACCGAGGTCGCCAGTACGACAAGGTGATGTCCAACATCCAGGAGGTCCGCGCTCGGGGCGGGCACGTGATTGCCGTCGCCACTGAGGGCGACGAGCAGATCAAGAAGTACGCGGAGGACGTCCTCTACGTCCCCGACATCCCCGAGCCGCTCAGCCCCATGCTGACGGTCATCCCGCTCCAGCTCATGGCCTACCACGCGGCGGTCATCCGCGGGCACGACGTGGACAAGCCGCGGAACCTGGCGAAGAGCGTGACGGTGGAGTGACGCCGGGGCTGAACGGCGGGCCCATGCCGTCGATGTTCCCAAGCCGGTGAGGGTCGCTCATGACCGCCTCACCGAAGTCGTATGGGCAATCAGCGCCCGCGCGCCATCAATGCAGCATGGCCCTGCCCTTCGTCAACCGCGAGGACGCCGGCCGCCAGCTCGCGGCCGCGCTCGTCGCCTACGGCAATGACCCTGACTTGATCGTGCTTGGGCTGCCTCGCGGCGGCGTGGTGGTTGCATTCGAGGTGGCCGGGGCCTTGCACGCGCCCTTGGATGTGTTCGTCGTCCGCAAACTCGGGGTCCCAGGTTTTGAGGAGCTGGCCTTCGGGGCGATCGCCAGTGGCGGGCAGATCGTGCTGAACCAAGACGTCATGGCCGATGCCGGGCTGACCCACTCAGCCATGCAGCGGGTCATCGAGCTCGAGACGGCCGAGCTGGAGCGGCGCGAGCGGCTGTTCCACTCAACCGGAGTGCAGGTCCAGGACAAGATCGTGATCCTCGTCGACGACGGCCTGGCGACCGGCGCAACAATGCGCGTTGGCATTCAGGCGCTGCGGCAGATGCAGCCACGTCGCATCGTGGCCGCGGTGCCGGTGGGCGCTCCCGACATCGTTCGGTCCATCGGGAAAGAGGCCGACGAGATTGTGTGCGTGGAGACGCCGACGCCCTTCGGCGGCGTCGGCCGCTGGTACGACGACTTCTCGCAGACCACCGACACGCAGGTCCGCCACCTGCTCGAGCGTGCCCACGCCGGGCACGCGCACTGATTGGAGGAGGAAGCCGCATGGTCGCACTCGGAGGAACGGCATGGGACGTGGTAGGCGCAGTCAAGCGCGAGCTGGTCGAGCTCGATGGCGAGCACGACCTTGGCCCTATCCCGGAGTGGATCGGCAATGCCCGCATCGTCCTCATGGGCGAGGCAACGCACGGCACGCAGGAGTTCTACGCGTACAGGGCCGCGCTCTCGAAGCACCTGATCACGCGCCACGGGTTCAACGCCTTCGCGGTCGAGGCGGACTGGCCGGACGCGTACCGCGTCAACCGTTTTATCCGCGGCGCCAGCAGCGATCAGCATGCGATCGATGCTCTGGGCGACTTCAGGCGGTTCCCGATGTGGATGTGGCGCAACGACCAGGTGCTCGACCTGATCGGCTGGCTCCGCGAGCACAACGATGAACTGCCGCCGCAGCGGCGCGTCGGCTTCTACGGCCTGGACCTCTACAGCCTGCACGCCTCCATGAACGCGGTAGTGCGGTACCTCGAGTCGATCGACCCTGACGCGGCCAAACGTGCCCGCCAGCGGTACGCCTGCTTCGACCAGTTTGGCGAGGAGCCCTCCAACTACGGGCGCGGCACGCTCTTCGGGGCGGGCGAGAAGTGCGACCAGGAGGTCGTGGCGCAGCTGATGGAGCTCCGCGAAGACGCGGCGAAGCTGATCCATAGGGACGGCCCGGCCGCGGAGGATGAGCTGTTCTTCGCCCAGCAGAACGCCCTCGTCGCCGCCAACGCCGAGCGGTACTACCGCGTCATGTTCTCGGGGCGTGTGTCTTCCTGGAACCTGCGCGATCAGCACATGGCGCAAACCCTCGACGCGCTCGTCTCCCACCTCTCCCGGCGCGGCGAGCGGGCCAAGGTCATCGTATGGGCGCACAACTCGCACCTCGGCGACGCCCGCGCGACCGAGATGGGTGAGGACGGCGAGCTCAACCTCGGCCAGCTTGCACGTCAGCGGTACGGCGATCAGTGCTTCGCCTTGGGCTTCAGCACGTACGACGGCACGGTCACCGCCGCGCACGAGTGGGACGGACCGCACCTCCGCAGGCACGTGCGGCCCGGGCTGCCGGGCAGCTATGAGGACGCGTTCCATCAAACCGGCACGCGTCACTTCGCGCTGCGGCTCCAGGGCGATGAGTCCCGCGCCGAGCTCCGCCATCGTCTGCTGCAGCGCGCCATCGGCGTCATCTATAAGCCCGAGACCGAGCGTCGCAGCCACTACTTCCACGCCGTGCTCGCCGACCAGTTCGACGCGGTGGTGCACCTGGACCACACGCGGGCGCTCGAGCCCCTGGATCAGGTCAGCGAGTGGGAGCACGCCGAGGCCGAGACCTACCCCACCGGCCTGTAAACCTCAAGAAGGATGACGCCATGGTCGCACGCACCTCACGTTCCGCTCTCCGGCCAGACCCGGTGCAGGTACCCGCGGGTGTGATCGTGCTGGAGGGCGACCTCGCGGTCCCGCCCGGGGCCCACGGCGTTGTCCTCTTTGCCCACGGCAGCGGCAGCGGGCGTCACTCGCCCCGCAACCGTGCGGTGGCGACGGCCCTGAACGACCGCGGGTTTGCCACGCTGCTCCTCGACCTGCTCACGCAGCAGGAAGAGGTGGTCGACGACCGTACCGCGCACATCCGCTTCGACATCCCGCTGCTGGCGGGGCGCCTTGCTTACGCGGCCGAGTGGCTGGGGACCCAGATGACAACACGGACGCTGCCGCTGGGGCTGTTCGGCGCCAGCACGGGCGCTGGCGCGGCCCTCATCACGGCGGCACAGAAGCCCGACATGGTGAAGGCGGTCGTCTCCCGCGGCGGCCGGCCCGACCTCGCGCATGAGCACCTGCCGCGGGTGAAGTGTCCGACGCTCCTGATCATCGGCGGGCGCGATGAGCCGGTGATTGAGCTCAACGAGCAGGCCCGCGCCCAGATGACCGCGCCGGTCACAATGGAGATCGTCGCGGGTGCGACCCACCTGTTCGAGGAGCCCGGCACGCTCGAGAAGGTCGCCGAGCTCGCGGCCAACTGGTTCGACCAGTGGTTGCGGTGAGATGCGTCCTTAGCGTGCCAGCGCCATCAGCCGCGCGATCCGCTCTTGTATCGGCGGGTGCGAGGCGAACATCGAGTCAAGCCGCTGGTGCGCTTCGCGCATTTTGCGGAGCGGGTTGACGATGAAGAGGTGGGCCGTGCCACGGTTCGCCTTCTCGATCAGCGGCTCATTATCGTCAGCGAGCTTCGCCAGGGCCGACGCCAGCCCCTCCGGGTTCCGCGTCAGTTCCACCGCTCCTGCGTCGGCCAGGTACTCGCGCTCGCGCGAGTAGGCCATCTGCACCATCCGGGCCACGATCGGCGCGACGATGGACAGGATGATCGCGAGGATCAGCAGCACCAGCACGATCGCCCCGCCGCCGTCCTTCCCGCCCCGCCGCCCGCCCCGCCCCGGGCGGGTGTGCCGGAGGATGCGCCAGAACGCGTCCGCCGCGAACACGATGAGCCCGACCATGGTCGCCATCAGCATGGCGAAGCGAATGTCCAGGTGCCGCACGTGGGCCATCTCGTGTGCGATCACGCCCTGGAGCTCCTCGCGGTTGAGCCGGGCCCGCAGGCCCGAGGTAATCGCCACCGCGGCGTGCTGCGGGTCGCGCCCGGTCGCGAAGGCGTTCAGCGCCGTCTCCTCGATGATGAACACCCGCGGCATCGGCAGTCCGGCGGCGATCGCCATCTCCTCCACGACGTTGTACAGCTCGAGGTCCTCTTCGGGCGTGATGGGCCGCGCCCCCGACATCGACAGGATCGCCGAGGCTCCGCCGAACCAGGACCACGCCATGACCACCAGCGCGGCCCCCAGGCCGGCGACGCCGCCCATGACCGCCGAGGGCACAAGCTGCTCGGGTGCCGAGGCCCCGCCGTACGCCACCACCGCGGCCACGATCACGCACCCCATGAGCATCGCCAGGATGACCATGAAGATCATCAGCAGCGTGGAGGACCGCTTGTTTTTCGCGATCAGGTCGAGGTACGTGAGCGTCCCGGGGTACGCGCGGACCCGCTCCCGCATCTGCGGCTGCGCGGCGATCGCCTCCAGCGGCCTCGCCATAGGACCTATAGGACCTCTGGGACCTATACGACCTACGTCTTCACTCATGTGAACGACACCTTCGGCGCCTCACGCTCCACCGCGGCGGTGGTGTTGAAGTAGTCCTTCTTCTGGAAGTTGAACGCGCCGGCGATGAGGGCCGTGGGGAAGCTCTGGCGGGCCTCCTCGTAGCGTGCCACGGTGTCGTTGTAGTGCTGGCGCGAGAAGCCGATGCGGTTCTCCGTGCTCGTCAGCTCCTCCTGCAGCTTGCCGAAGTTGGCGTTGGCCTTGAGGTCGGGGTAGGCCTCGCTGATGGCCAGCAGCCGGCCCAGCGTCGCGCCCAGCATCCCCTCGGCCTCGGCCCGCTGGGCGACGCTCGCGCTCCCCCCCGCCAGGCTCACGGCCTGGTTGCGGGCCTGGATCACCGCTTCCAGCGTCCCCCGCTCGTGCCCGGCGTAGCCCTTTACTGTCTCCACGAGGTTGGGGATCAGGTCGTACCGCCGCTTGAGCTGCACGTCGATCTGCGACCAGGCGTTCTCCGTGTCGATCCGCTTGCGGACCAGCGCGTTGTACATCCCCATCACGATCAGCACCAGCACCACGAAGATGCCGGCGACCACCAGCCCGACGAGCAGCCCACTGCTGATTCCACCCATGGCGATTGTCTCCTGGCGCTGGCTGTGCACGCCGCGCCCTGTTCCATCATAATGGTTCGGCACCTGACCGGCCGGGTTTCGCCTAGGCTCCCCGGCCATAGGGCGGCAGGCCGGCACGTCAGGATGTAAGGGAGCAGCGCACGCATGGATCAGCAGCGGCGGAGCAGTGGGGGCAGCGGAGGCAGCGGGGGTGTTGGCGGTTGGCACCAGAGCGCCGGCATCGGCCTGGGCAGCCTCGGGTTCGCCGACCTCATGGCCACGCTCGTCTGGCCGCGCCTGCTCGCCGCCGCCCGCCTGGCCCTGCGCCCCGCGCGCCTGGGGCTGGGCGTGCTCATGCTCGTGCTGATCGGGCTGATCGCCCAGATCCCGCGGCTGTGGGTCCGCACCGGGGCCGACACCCCCTACGACGGCCCGCTCTCGATGGGGTCGGACCTCGCCCGCCGGGGGCTCTCAAAGATCATCCACGGCGTCTTCGACCTCTCGCCCAAGGACGCTGCGGCGGGGCTGTTTGACCTTTTCATCGAGCTGCCCCGCCAGCTGATCGACCAGTACCCGTGGGGGTCGCTGGCGGTGTTCGTGCCCGCGCTGCTGGTGTGGGCGGTGGGGGGCGGGGCGATTGCCCGCAGCGCGGCGACCGAGTTCTCGCTCGACCGCCGCACGAGCTGGCCCCGTGCCCTGGCCTTTGCCCTTTCGCGTTGGGGCTCGCTGTTCAGCTCCCTTGCGGCGCCTCTGCTGATCGTGGGGCTGCTGATTGGGCTCATGGCGGTGCTGGGTTTGGGGCTGCTGGGCATCGCGTACGTGAACGTCGTGACCTCGATGCTCTACTTCCTGGTGCTGCTCGCCGGGTTTGTCGCCGTCGTCATCCTGGTGGCGTACCTGCTGGCCACGCCCATGCTGGTGCCCGCGTGCGCCTGCGAGGGCACCGACGCCATCGACGGCATCCAGCGCTGCTACGCGTACGTGACCGGCCGCCCCTTCAAGCTCGTGCTGTACAGCGCCATCCTGCTGGTGCAGGCGGTGGTGGTGGCGGTGGTGATCGGGGCCCTGGCCCAGGCCACCATCAGCCTTTCGCTGTGGTCCAGCTCGCTGCTGCTGCCTGAGTTCTTTGGCTACGCCGTGCAGGCCCAGGGCGACCCGTCGATCACGGTGGACACCGCGGCTCTCTCGCCCACCGCGGCCTTCGCTACGCGGGTGGTGGGCTTCTGGGTCGCGGTGCCGGCGCTCATCGTCGGCGCGTACGTGGTGAGCTTCTGGTTCTCGGGGGGCACGGTGCTGTACCTGCTGATGCGGCAGGTCTGCGACGGCCAGGACACCGGCGAGCTCTGGACCCCCGGCCTGATCGCCGGGACTCATGCGACGCCCGAGGCCGAGCCGGCGCCCGAGGTGGACGAGGAGGAGTGAGGCCAAACACGGAGGCACGGAGAGCACGGAGGGGGCACGGAAGAGGAGTCTGACGCAAGAAGGCGGAAGCCTGATGCATCGCAGCGACGATTCGCTCTTTTATCCGACATCCGACATCCGACATCCGACATCCGACATTCCCTTCGCGCCTTCGCTCCCCTTCGCGACCTTCGCGTTCAAAAAAAGAAACGGCGTCCAAGGGACGCCGCTCCAGGCCCCGTGACCGCTTACGCCGTCACGAGCGTGTGGGGGTTTGGAAGGTGATCAGTCCTTCTTGGGCTTCTTCTCGCCCTCGGGCTTGCCCGCCGGCTTGTCGCCCTCAGGAGCGCGCTCGCGACGCGGGCGCTCGCCCTCGCCGCCGCCCGCGCCGGGGCCGCCGGGGCGACGCATGGCCGGCCCGCGGGGCACGCGCTCCTCGAAGGTCTTCATCTGCTCCTCGCTGAGCACGCCCTTGAGGGCCTTGCTCAGGTTCTCGCGGGCCTCGCGCCGGGTTTCCTGGGCCGCCTGCGGGTCCTCGCGCATCTTGGCGAGCACGCCCTGCTGGGCCACCACGAAGTCCTCGATGGCGTTCTGGGCCTGCTGCTGCTTGGAGGTGTCCAGCTTCATCTCCAGGATCACGTCGGTCATGCGGTCCCACGCCGGGCCGGTCATGCCCGCGGCGCCCAGCGAGCTGCTCAGCTTCGTGGCGTTCTCGCTCGACACCTTGGCGTCGGTCACGGCCTTGGCGAACTTCTCGCGGGTGGACGCTTCGACCTCGCGCATGGCCTCGAGCGGGTTGGTGCCCTCTCCGCGGTTGCGGCCGATCTCTTCCATCTTGGTGCGCAGCGTCTCGCGCGACTCCACGTACGCCTTGGCCACCGCGGTGGTCTGCTCGCTGGAGAGGCTCAGCCGCTTGGCCGCGGCGGTCGCCTGGGCGTTCCACGCGGCCTCCAGCTTCTCCTTGCTCAGCTGCTGACCCATACGCCGCTCGCCCCCGCCCTCGCCGGGGCCGCGACGCGGGCGCTCGCCCTCGCCGCCGTCACGCGGCTGGCCATCACGGGGCTGGCGCTCCCGCGGCCGCTCTCCCTCCTTCTTCTCCGGCTGCGCGAACGCCCCGGTGGTCAGGGCGCCAAGGGACAGGGACAGGAACAACGCCTTCGCTGCGGTCTTCATTCGAAACTCCGGGTTTGGCCCGTGGGTGCGGCCTTGGTTCGGTATGGGGGACGCCATCGGGCGGCCCGCCTGCTCACGAGTGAGAACTCCCCACGCCCGCGCCATTGTTACGCGGCCCCCGGTCAAACGCCGGGGCCTGGTGGTTATTGCTGGTTCCCAGCCGGGCGGGGAGGCGTTTGAACGCGAAGGCCGCGAAGGGGAGCGAAGGCGCGAAGAGGGAAGGCAGGTACGCGGAGTTGCGCGGAAGGGCGGAGTTTCGCGGAGAAGACGGGAGGAAGGCTGCCGGGTGCGCAGAAACGGCCCTTTGAATGACTCCAACCCAGGCCTTGGAAGCACTGTTCCATGCCTTGAACGGACTGTTTAAGGCCTTGAACGCTCTGCTCCATGCCTTAAGCACGCTGCTTAAGGCACAGAATGCTCTGCTCCAGGCCTTAAACGCGCTGCTTCATGCCTTGAACGCTTCGCTCCATGCCTTAGCCGTGCTCCTTAAGGCATCGAATGCTCTGCCCCAGGCCTTGAACGCTCCGACGCATGGCTTGTGCGCTCTGAATCATGGTTTGCGCGCTCCGAATCATGGCTTGTGCGCTCCGAATCATGGCTTGTGCGCTCCGAATCATGGCTTGCGCGCTCTGAATCATGGCTCGCGCGCTCTGAGTAATGGCCTGCTCGGTGGGCAGAATGGCCGCCAGGACGCTCAGAAGCCCGTTCACGACCCGAACTCCGCGCACCTCCGCCCCCTCCGCGAAACTCCGCGGTAGTGCCTTGGCTTTCCGTTCAACCCTGCGGAACAACGGGCCGATGCTCAGGCGAGCGGCAGCAGGTCCGCCTGCGTGATGACCGGCGGCAGGTGGGCGAGCGTGCGCGCCCGCGCCACATCGAACTCGCCGCTGCGCGTCCGCCGCAGGGCCGTGAGCATGCCGCCGACGTTGAGTGCCGCCCCCAGGTCGCGGGCCAGCGAGCGGATGTACGTGCCCTTGCCGCACGTGATCCGCACCTGCACCAGCGGCCACTCGAACGACAGCACCTCGAACGCGTCCACACGCACCGGCCGCGCCGCCAGCTCCACGGCCCTGCCCTTGCGGGCGAGGTCGTAGGAGCGCTGCCCGCCCACGCTGATGGCGGAGAAGCTGGGCGGACGCTGCATGATGACGCCGGTGAACTGCTCGCGTGCGATGCGCTCAATGTCGGAGCGCGTGGGCAGCACCGCCGGCAGCGGCACTTCGGTCAGCGCCCCCTCCGCGTCGTCCGTCGTCGACGTGCGGGCGAGGTCGATGCTCGCCTCGTACACCTTGGTGTCCGCCATGTACCGGTCGCACAGCTTGGTGGCCTTGCCCACCAGCACCACCAGCAGCCCTGTGGCGAGCGGGTCCAAGGTCCCAGCGTGCCCGACCTTGATCCGCTTGGGCACGTGCGGCCCCGCCTTGCGCAGGCGCGAGCGAACGATGGCGCACACGTCCATGGAGGTATAGCCCGTGTCCTTGTCAACGAGCAGGATGCCCGCGGGGGGAAGTTCGGGAGTGACGGAGTGACGCAGTGACGAAGTGGTGTCGTCACCTACGCCGCCCGATTGTCCGCCACTCTCCGTCACTTCGTCACTCCGTCACTTCGTCACTGCCCCTCATGGCCGCACCGCCGCGAAGCACAGGTGCACCACCCGCCCCTTGGAGTAGTTGAACCCCGACACCGTCGTCACCGGGATGTACTTGTTCTGCGCTACCAGCATTGTTCCCGGCACCACCGCCAAGCCCTTGGGGTTCTCCGCGAACCAGGCGTCCAGCTCCGCGGGCTCGATCCGCTGCACCCGCCCGCGCGTCTCGAACACCAGGCTGTCCTCGTGGAAACCGATCAGGCCGCGCGAAGGGTCCGACCCTACGGCCGCGAGCGGGAACTGCCCGCCGGGGTCCAGGTGCCGCAGCTGCGCCGCCAGAGTCCGCGAGACCCAGAGGCCACTGAGGCGCGGCATGGCCCCGCCCAGCACCGCGGCGCTCACGGCGAAGGTGAGGATGGCGACGCCGACCACGCGGGGCCAGTCACCCCGCTGCAGCCCGCGCCACGCGAGGGCCACGAAGACCGCCGCGATGCCCAGGCCCAGGACCGCCGCGCCCGCGGCTCCGGCTTTGCTCGGCAGCACCGCGTACGCGAGCACGCCCGCGGCGATCAGTGCAAACAGCGGCACCGACACCATCCACAGCGCCACCGCCCACCGCACGATGCGTTTCTTGAGCAGCTCGCGCAGCTCCGTCGCGCTGATGACGCACGCCCCGGCCGTGAGCACGGCCAGTATTGGGTACACGGGCATGGTGTAGTGGGGGAGCTTGGTGCCCACGAGTTCCATGAGGATCCACGTGGGCACGACAAAGCACAGCAGCAGCTTCCCGGGTGGCCCGCCGCTCCGCGGCGGTGCCTTGAACCCCTGTGAAGCAGATTGCTCGCGGTGTGTTGGTGCACCCGAAGAGCCGCCGCGGAGCGGCGGGGTACCCAGGGCCCGCCACACGCCCACCCCTACGAACACGCTCCCCGGGAACAGCAGCGCGGGGAGCAGCAGCGTGTGGTAGCCCGGGAACCCGCCGTGCCCCTCCTTGGGCTCGAGCGAGCGGCCCAGCGTCTCATCGAGCACGGTCTTCCACCACACCTCGAACCCGACCTCCCGCGCCACCATCCAAACCCAGGGCAGCACGCATGCGGCAACGATGACGACTCCCAGCAGCGGCCGCAGCCCCAGCACCCAGCGCCACTCCCGCCGCACGATGCAGACCGCCAGCACGCCGAGCGCCACGACCAGCAGCGTCACCGGCCCCTTGGTCATGACACCCGCGCCGACGGCGAGCCAGAGGAGAAGTGACGAAGTGACAGAGTAACGGAGTGACGCCGTTTCCCGGCCACTCGTGCTCTGCCTTCTCACCTCGTCACTTCGCCACTTCGTCACTCCGTCACTTCTGACCACCAGCCACACCGCCACCACCGTGCACAGCACCAGCACCATGTCCGCCCGCGCCTGCCTCGCCTCCCACCAGAACACCGGCGCCACGGCGATCATCGCCCCCGCCAGCACCCCCGCGAACGGGCCGTACAGGCGCGCGCCCATCCGCCACGTCACCAGCACCACGCCGATGGCCGCGAGCAGCGAAGGGACGCGGTACATCCACACCTTGTCCTTGGAAACGTCCCCGCCGGTCAGCACCCACGCCGATCCCGCCTGCATCCAGTAGATCAGCGGCGGCTTGTTCAGCCGCAGCTTCCCCTGCACCCGCGGCACGACGTAGTCCCCCGACTCCAGCATCTGCCGCGACGCCTGCGCAAACCGCGATTCGTCGCGGTCCACCGCCGGTGTGCCCGCGAAGCCGGGCAGGTACACTGACAGGCACAGCACGATCAGCAGCGCCGCTGCCGACCACCCGCGCCACAGCCCCGAGCCAGTCCAGCCCGGAACCTCAGCCACCTGCATGCCCGACCCGTCCACACGCATCGAGGCCGATGATACGAGCATGGGCGGCGTCGCCCCGGCGCGCCTGTCGGTGCGGCGCGTCGTGATCATCCTGTCGCTCACGCTCGCGGCGATCGCCGCCCTTCTGCCCCTCGATGGCGCTGTCCTGCGCTTCACGGCCCGCTTCCAGCCTGGGCAGGACCTTGCACTGGGTGGCGACCTGCGGCGCGAGCTGCTGTTCGTGCAGCAGTGGGGGGACGGCGTGTGCATCTTCCTGGTGCTCACCGGCGCGTACCTGCTCGACCCCCTGCGCCGCCGAAGACTGTGGGACGCCCTGGGCGCGGTGGCCGTCACCGCCATTGCCTACCAGTCGCTCAAGATTCTGGTGGGCCGCCCCCGGCCCAAGTTCGACGACCCCCTCCGCTTCTTTGCGTCCATCGACCCCTACCCGCTCGCTATCGATGGCGAGCCGGTCACCCGCTACTCCTGGGAGTTCTGGCGCGGCATCTCCTCGGACCTTTGGTCCATGCCCAGCAGCCACACCGCCGCGGCCATGTGCCTGTCGGTCATCCTTGCCCGCTTTTACCCGCGCCTGACCCGGCTGGTCATTCCCCTCGCGTTTGTGGTGGGGGCGTGCCGCGTGATCTTCGCGGCCCACTACCCGACTGATGTCATCGCGGGGCTGTGCGTCGGCTACCTCGCCACCTCACTCGCCCTCGATCGCCGCTGGGGCACACGCCTCGCCGCCCGTCTCGGCCTGCTCAAGCCCGCCTGAGCCGGCCGCTACCCGCCAGCCCCGGAAACCGCCGACACACCCGCCTCCGACAAGAGA
>Ga0196963_10000250_pt1 | contig 50684 bp, 42 predicted proteins | sample S1_5metaG_FD_148600 | JGI IMG/M metagenome (GOLD analysis project Ga0196963, IMG submission 148600) | Soil microbial communities from Anza Borrego desert, Southern California, United States - S1_5 | ecosystem: Environmental > Terrestrial > Soil > Desert | place: USA: California | collected... | reverse complement strand
TGGCGACGCAGAATCCGATCGAGCAGGAAGGCACCTATCCGCTGCCCGAGGCGCAGACCGACCGTTTCCTGATGAAGGTGAAGGTCGACTACCCGTCGGCCGCCGAGGAGCGCCAGATCCTCGACCGCGCGATGGGCGCGATCGGCCCGCAGCCGCAGGCGGTGCTGGACCCGGCGGCCCTGGCGCGCGCCCAGGCGCTGACCGCGACCGTGCACATGGACGACCGGCTCAAGGACTACTGCATCGGCCTGGTGCGCGCGTCGCGCGACGCCAAGGCCGCCGGCATCGCCAGCCTCGACGGCCTGATCGAGCTCGGCGCCAGCCCGCGCGCCTCGATCGCGCTGGCGGCCTCGGCGCGCGCCCAGGCGTTCCTCGAGGGACGCGGGTTCGTCACCCCGCAGGACGTGAAGACCGTCGCCGCCGACGTCCTGCGCCACCGCATCCAGCCGTCGTACGAGGCCGAAGCCGAGGAGCTCGACAGCGACGCCCTGGTCGCGCGCCTGCTGGAGCACGTCGCGGTCCCGTGACTCCCGCCTCGCCGACGCTCAAGGATGTCCTGCGCCAGGTGAAGCGCATCGAGCTGCGCACCGAGCGGCTGGTGTCGTCGCTGGCGGCGGGTCGCTATCGCAGCGCGTTCAAGGGCCAGGGCCTCGAGTTCGACGAGGTGCGCGAGTACACCCCGGGCGACGACGTGCGCACCATCGACTGGAACGTCACGGCCCGCGCCGGACGTCCCTACGTCAAGGTGTTCCGCGAGGAACGCGAGCTGACGACCATGCTGCTGGTCGACGTCTCCGGCTCGATGCGCTTCGGCGCGATCCCCGCGATCTCGCCGCGCGCGAAGCTGGCGTTGGCGGCCGAGGCCGCCGCGGTGGTCGCGGTGACCGCCCTGCGCAACCACGACCGCATCGGGCTGACGGCGTTCAGCGACCGCAGCGAGCTGCACCTGCCGCCGCGCAAGGGCCGCGGCCACGCCATGCGCCTGCTGCGCGAGGTGCTGGCGGCGCAGGCGCGTCATGGGCGCGGCACCGACATCGCCGCCGCGCTCGACGCGTTGGTCGCGCACGCCAAGAAACGCACGGTCTGCTTCCTGGTCAGCGACTTCCTGTCCGGCGACGAGGCGCTGGCGCGGGCCCTGGCGCGCGCGGCGCGGCGCCACGACGTGGTCGGTCTGCGCATCGCCGATCCGGCCGAGCAGGCCCTGCCGGCGGGTGCGACGCCGCTGGTCCTCGCCGATCCGGAAGGCGACGAGGAGCTGGTGCTGTCGGCGGGACGCCATGCGCGCGCGGCGTACGCCGCCGCGTACGCCGCGCAGCGCGGCCGCGTCCAGAGCCTGTTCCGGGCCGCGGGATGCGATCTCGTCGACCTCAGCACCGATCAGCCCGCGTTCACGGCGATGAGCCGGTTCTTCGCCCAGCGGCGCCGGCGGATCCATGCTTGAGCTGAGCCGCTCCGCGCTGCGCAGCCTCGCGCTCATCGTGCTGTGCGCGGCGCTGGTCGCAGGCGACGCCGTCGCGACGCCGACCGTGACCATGTCCGCCGCGCCGGCGCAGGTCGACGTCGGCCGCGAGGTCACGGTGACCTTGTCGTACGCTTGGCCCGCGGGCTGGACGGTCGTCGCCGAGCCCGATCCGGCGCGCGACTTCGCCGCGCTTTTCGTCACCTCGTTCCCGCCCGTCGAGAAGATCGCGACCGGCGAGGCGGAGGAACGCCGCTGGCGCCTGACCGTGCTCGCGCCGCAGAGCGGCGCGTGGTCGCTGCCGCGGCCGACGCTGACGGTGCGCGCGCCGGATGGCGCCGAGCACCGCGCGCAGGCGCCCGAGGTGATCGTCGCGGTCGGCACCGCCAACGCGCCGGCGCAGCTCGCGGCGGCGCGGCCGTTGTGGACCCGTCCGGAGAGCGTGATCGGCGACGACCACGACGCGTGGCGCTGGATCGCGGTCGCGATCTGCGCCTTGCTGGCCGCGGCGATCGCCGCCATCGTCCTGCGGCGCCGCGCCGCGGAGTCCGGCCCGACCGCGCACGCGCGCTTCCACGCCGCGCTCGCCGGCGTCCGCTCGGCGGGCGATGGCAAGGAGGCGGGCGCGCGCCTGAGCCTGGCGCTGCGCGCGTTCGCCGGCGCGACCTGGCGCTTCGACGGCGCCGGCTCGACGACGCGCGAGCTGGCGCAGCTGCTGAAGCCGCGCGCGCCGGAGGGCGAGACGCGGACGGTGGTGCGCATGCTCGAGGAGCTCGACGGGCTGCGCTGGTCGCCGGACCAGCTGCCCGCCTCGCAGGTCACGCCGCTGATCGACGAGGCACGCAGCTGGGCGGACGGCGTGCAGCGCCGGCTCGACGAGGAGGCGCGCGCCGCCCTCGCGGAGAAACGCGCCAAGCGCACTGACCGCGCCGCGTCCGCGACGAAGGCGGGCTGATCATGGAGTTCCGCTTCGCCGATCCGTGGCTCCTGCTCCTGCTCGTCGCGTCGCTGGTCGTGCTGCTGCGCCGCCCGCGGCGCGGCGGCGCCGAGTTCGGCGCGTATGCGCTGGCGAGGCTCGCGCTCTCGCCGAGCCGCGGCCCGCTGCTGCACCGCCTGCTGATCGCCGGGGGCCTGGCCGCGTTCGCCCTGGCGGCCGCGCGCCCGCAGTACGGCCGCACGGTCATCGAGCGCGCCGAGAGCGGCCGCGACATCATGCTGGTGCTCGATCTGAGCCCGAGCATGCGCGCCGACGACATGGTCGACCGCGACCACCGCCGCTGCGACCGGCTGCAGGCGGTGATGGCGGCGGCCATCGACTTCGTGGCGCGCCGGCCGAACGACCGCATCGGCCTGGTGTTCTTCGCGCGCACGGCGATGACCAGCTGCCCGCTGACCTACGACCACGAGACCGTGCGCGCGTTCATCGAGCGCACCGAGCGCCAGCAGCGCGCGCTGTGGGACGAGGGCCACAAGGGCCTGCTCAGCGACGGCACCAACATCGGCCTCGGGCTGGGCACGGCGCTGCGCGCGCTGCAGGATCCGCTCAGCAAGGGCCGCGCGATGGTGCTGATCACCGACGGCATCGACACGCGCAAGCTGCCGAACTGGGTCGATCCGCTGGTCGCGGCGCGCCACGCGAAGACCAAGGACGTCACCATCCACGCGCTCGGCGTCGGCAACGCCGACGGCACGATCAGCGCCACCGACCCGTTCGGCGGCATGCACCTGCAGCGCGTGCCGCGCGACCTGCTGCCCGACCTGGGACGGCTGCGCGAGATCGCCGGGCTCACCGAGGGCGTCGCCGCCATCGCCGGCGACGCGCAGGAGCTCGACGGGCTGCTGGCGCGCATCGACGAGCTCGAGGAGACCGAGCGCTCGGTGCCGACGCGCGAGGACTACGCCGACCGCTTCCACTGGCCGCTCGTCGTCGGGCTGACGCTGCTGGCGCTGGCCTGCCTGTGCGAACCACGCCTGCGCGGTGTCGCATGATGGGCTGGGGCGACATCCGCTGGTTGTGGCTGCTCGCGGCGCTGGTCGTGCTCGCGGCGCTGCGCCTGGCGTGGAGCGCGGCGACCCGGCGCGCGCGCGCCGGCGTCGGCGCGGGCCTGGCCGGATCGACGCCGCGCGTCGGCCGGCGGCGCGAACGCGTGCGCGCGATCGCGCTGTGGAGCGCGTTGGCGCTGGCGTGCATCGCCGTCGCCGGGCCGCGCTGGGGCGCGGCCGACGAGGCGCGGCGCCAGGTCGGCGCCGACCTGCTGCTGGCGATCGACTGCAGCCGGTCGATGCTCGCGACCGACCTCTATCCGGACCGCATGCGCGTCGCGCGACGCAAGGCGATGGACCTGCTGCACCTCGCTCCCGAGACCCGCATGGCGCTGCTGCCGTTCGCCGGCGCGTCGCTGCTGCGCTGCCCGCTGACCGGCGACCACCAGGCGCTCGGCCAGATCCTCGAGGACTGCGATCCCGAGCTCTTCCCGGCCGAGCACGGCTACCAGGGCACCGCGATCGGCGCGGCGGTGCGCCAGGGCCTGCGCCTGCTCGACCGCCAGGTCGAACGCGGCCAGGCCATCCTGGTGATCAGCGACGGCGCCGATCCGGACCAGGAGGCGGTCGCCGCCGCGGCGAAGCAGGCGCAGGCCCAGGGCGTGCCGGTGTACGGCCTGTTCATCGGCGCGGTCGACGGCAAGGCCGAGATCGAGATCGACGGCGTGAAGCGCAGCGTCGCCGCCGAGATGACCTCGCTGACGACGCTCGCCGACCAGACCGGCGCGATCGTGGTCAGCGCGACGCTCGACGACGGCGATGTGCGCGCGCTGCACGAGCACCTCGGCGCGGCCGTCGCCCAGACGCCGTGGGAGGAGCGCCGCCGCATCGTCCAGAGCGAGCGCTACCGGTGGCCGCTGATCGCCGCGATCATCCTGACCACGGGGGCGATGCTCCTGCCGACGCGCCGGCGCGTGGCGGAGGCGGCATGAGGACGCTGTGCCTGCTGCTGCTGGCGTGCGCCGCGTGCGCGGCGCAGTCCGGCGACGAGCGCGAGGCGTGGCCGCGCTTCGACGCCGCGAACCGCCTGATGGCCACCGATCCGGCGGCGGGTCGCGCGGCGCTCGAGGCGCTGCTGCTCGACCATCCGGGCCTGCACGCGGCCAGCTACAACCTCGGCTGCCTGCTGCTCGACGACGACGCCGAGGGCGCCGCGCGCCGCTTCCAGGCGGCGACCGCGAGCCCGCAGCCGGAGCTGAGCGCGCACGCCTGGCACAACCTCGCCCTCGCCCACGAGAAGCTCGGCCGCGGCGCCGAGGCGCTCGAGGCGGCGGCGAAGGCGGTGCTGCTGAAGCCCGACGACGCCGACCTGGTGCGCACGCGCGACGAGCTGCGCCGGGTGCTGATCGCCCGCCAGGACGAGGCGCGGCGGGCGAAGGAGGAGGAGGCGAAGAAGCTGGCCCTGGTCGGCGCGACGCTGCCTGCCGGGCGCGTCGGCGAAGCCTACGACCAGCGCCTCACCGCGCGCGGCGGCACGCCGCCGTACCGCTTCGCGCCCGGCGCCGAGGCCACCCTGCCCGAGGGCCTGGCGCTGGACGCCGATGGCCGCCTGCACGGCACGCCGACGGCGGCGGGCAAGCTCAGCCTGCCGATCACCGTGCAGGACGCGGCGACATCGGTGAACGGCGCGGTGGCGCTCGAGGTCGAGCCGACGCCGGCGATCACCACCGTCGAGCTGCCCGAGGCGATCATCGGCATCGACTACCGCGCCGAACTCGCCGCCGTCGGTCTCGACCAGCCGCGCTGGACGGTCGAGGGCCTGCGCGACGGCCTGCGTCTCGAGCAGGATCGCGCCGGCGCGCGCATCGTCGGCACGCCGACGACCATGGGCGAGGTCGCGCTCGCGCTGCGCGCTGCCGACCGCGAGCGCAGCGCGCAGGCCACCCTGCCGCTGGCGATCACCGACCGCTTCGCCCCGGCCGAGCCGCGCCTGCCGCCGGCGACCGCGTGGGCCCCCTACACGCATCGCCAGGGCGTGCGCGGTCCTCCGCAGGGCTATCGCTGGCGTCACGCCGCGGCGCAGGGCGGCATCGGCATTGCCGCCGACGGCGCCACCAGCGGCGCGCCGGTGCAGGCCGGCGATCTGGAGCTGACCACGACGATCGTCGCCGACGACGGCCGCGCGCGCGACGTCGCGGTGGTGCTGCCGGTCAACCCGCCGCCGGTCATCGAGGTCGCCGATCCGATCGCCGCGCAGCAGGGCAGGATCCTCGATCTGCCGCTGACCGTCACCGGCGGCACGCCGCCGTACGCCTGGTCGATCGCCGAGGGCACGCTTCCCGGCGGCCTCAGGCTCGAACGCGATGGCGCGCTGCGCGGCGCGCCCAGCGAGGTCGGCGACTTCGCGATCACCCTGCAGTGCGCCGACCGCTGGCAGGCGACGACCCAGCAGAAGACCACCGTGCGGGTCGAGAAGCCGCAGGACGACCAGGCGGACAAGGACGACGAGAAGAAGGACGAGCAGGCGAAGGACGACGAGAAGCAGGATCAGCAGCAGCAGGATGGCGGCGAGGACCAGGCGAAGGACGAGCAGCAGCAGCCGGGCGAGGATCAGCCCGGGCAGGGCGATCAGGCGAAGGACGACGCGAAGTCGGGCCAGGGCGGCCAGGACGACAGGGAACAGCCGGGTGAGCCCGGTGATCAGCCGCCCAAGCCCGGCGAGCAGCCACCCAAGCCCGGCGAGCAGCAGCCCAAGCCCGGCGAGCAGGCGAAGAACGATGCGACCGACGACGCCGCCGAGGCCGGCGCGCAGGCATCGGCCGAAGCGCAGGCCGATGCGCAGCAGCAGGCCCAGACCCTGACCGGCGCCGCGGCGGACCGCTGGCTCGAGCAGCTGCCGCCCGAGGACCGCGCCGGCCTGCGCCTGCAGATGCTGCTCGACGGCAACGCGCCGCGCGGCCAGGGCGAGCAGACGTGGTGAGGACCTGCGCGCTGATCCTGCTGACCGGCGCGCTCGGCGCCGTCGAGGTCGTGGTCGAATGGCCCGAGCTCATGGCGCCGAACCGCGCCGTCGACCTCTCGATCCGCATCGTCGACGCGCCGGCGGCGCTCAGCGCGATCGAGCTGCCGAACGCCGACGGCGTGCAGTCGCAGCTGCTCAATTCGGTCAGCGCCTCGAGCTCGGTCGGCAGCGATGGTCGGCGCACCTCGGTCGAGGAGCGCGCCTTCCGCATGGTGGCGAGCGTCGAGGGCGAGCTCGTCCTGCCACCCATCACCGTCCGCTTCCGCGACGGCACGAAGGCCGAGTCGCCGCCCGCGACGATCCGCGTCGGTCCCGGCGACGCGAGCCTGGTCGGCGAGGTCGTCGCGGTCGCGCGCTTCGTGCCCGATCGCATCGTGCCGGGCGAGCAGACCGAGCTGGTCTACACCATCTACCTGCGCCGCGGCGACGTCAGCGAGCTCGGCATCGCGCCGCCCGCCGACGCCATCCTCCTCGGCGAGATGACGCAGCGCGCGCGCACCACCATCGACGCCGACAACAAGCAGTGGCAGGGCACGACCTTCACCTGGCCGCTGACCTTCGCCGAGCCCGGCGAACGCCGCGTCGTCGGCCAGCAGAAGTACGAGGTCGCCAAGGGTTACGACCTCTTCAACCGGCCGATCCAGGTCCAGCGCAAGGCGGTCGCGATCAAGCCGGCGACGCTCGTGGTCGAGTCCCTGCCCAGCGCCGGCCGCCCCGACGACTTCCACGGCCTGATCGGGCCGGTCACCGCCGCGGCGACGCTCGAGCGCGAACGCATCACCGTCGGCGAAGGCACCGCGTTCACCTTCGCCGTCAGCGGCCGCCAGGTCGATCTGCTGCCGCGGCCGACGCTGACGCTGCCGGCCGGCGTCACCGCCTATCCGCGCGACGTCGCCGCCGAGCCCGGCCGACGCGCGTTCACGTGGGACCTGGTCCCGGCGACCGCGGGCGACGTGGCGTTGCCGGCGCTGTCGGTGGCGTACTTCGATCCGGCGTCGCGCGGCTATCGCCGCGCCGCCAGCGAGCCGCTGACGCTGCAGGTCGTGCCGGGGCGCGACCAGCCGCTGACCGTCGTCGGTCGGCTCGCCCCCCGCCCCGAGCCGACGGCCACGGCGCGCGCGACGGGGCCGACGCTGCCCCCGCCGCTGCGCGGCGCGGCGCCGCCGGCGGCGCCGCCGTGGCTGGCCGCGATCGGCTTCATCGTCGGAGCGCTGGTCGGCGGCGGCGCCGCCGTGGTCGGCTGGATGCGCGCGCGCGGGCCGCGGACACCGCCGCCCGGCGCGTCGCTGGCGAAGGCGGTCGAGGCGGGCGATCTCGATCGCGCCGCGGAAGCGCTCCACCTGCTGACGCCACGCCTGCGCGACGACGCGTCGCGGGCGCTGGCGGCGCGCCTGGCCGAGGCCGTCGACACCGCGCGCTTCGGCGGCGCGTCGCTGCCAGGCGAGGCGCTGCGGTGGGCGCGGCAGCTGCGGGATCGATCATGACCCGGCGCCTCGCCATCGCGGCATCGATCGCGGTCCTGGCATCAGCATCGCCGATGGCCGCGGCAGAGGATGCCTACGCGGCCTGGGAGCGCGGCGATCCGGCGGCATCGCTCGCCGCCCTGAGCGAGCGCGCCCACGCCACCGACCGCTGGGACGCGTGGCTCGACGCGGGCCTGGCCGCGGCCGCCGCCGGCGAACGCGGCCAGGCCGCCGCGGCGCTGCTCGCCGCGCACCGGCGCGCGCCCGAACGCGCGGAACCCCGCCAGGCGCTGGCGGCGATCGGTGCGACGCTGCCGCCCGGCTGGCTCGATCGCCTGGGCCCCATCGCATGGCCGGGGCTCGGCTGGAGCGGCGCCGCGCTCGCGACGCTGGCGGGGCTGGCGCTCGCCTTCGGCGCCGCGCGGCGACGCGGCCGCTGGATCGCGATCGGCGTGCTGGCGGCGCTGGCGGCGGCACCGGGCCAGATCGCGAGCTGGCGCGACCGCCGCGTGCCGCTGGCGGCGATCGTCGCCGACACGCATCTGTACGACAGCGCGGGCGCCGCCGGCGCGGCGCTCGGGGCGGGCACCCTGGTCGAGCGCGATGCGCACCAGCCGTGGGCCGGGCGCCGGCTGGTGCGTACGCCGGACGGCGCCAAGGGCTACGTCGCCGCCGCCGATCTCGCCGAGTGATGCCGCCGGCTTTTCGCTCCACGTCGGCGTCCGTCGCGTGAGCATCGCCGCCATGCCGGCCGAAACCGCGCCACAGGTCGAGACCGTCGAGAAGACCCATCTCGCGCCGCGCTGGCACGTCGTGCTGCTCAACGACGACGACCACACCTACGACTACGTGATCGAGATGCTCGGGGCGGTGTTCGCCCATCCGATCGAACAGGCGTTCGCCATGGCGCGCGAGGTCGACCTCAACGGCCGCGTGATCGTCGACACCACGTCGCGCGAGCGGGCCGAGCTGAAGCAGGAGCAGGTCCACGCCTTCGGCAAGGACTGGCGGATCGACGGCTGCGCCGGCTCGATGACGGCGGTGATCGAACCGGCGGAATAGGCGAGCGGGAAGCTCGAAGCTCGAAGCTCGAAGCTCGAAGCTCGAAGCTCGAAGCTTCAGCGGGCGCGCCGCGCGACGTGCACGCCGTCGCGCACCGGCAGCAGCACGTGGTCGAAGCGAGCGTCGGCCGCGATCAGCCCGTTGGTCTCGGCGATCGCGCGCGCCTCGGCGTCCTTCGGGTCCAGCACCTGGCCGCTCCACAGCGCGTTGTCGACCACGATCACGCCGCCGATCGGGACCAGCGCGGTCGCGGCTCGCCAGTAGTCGGGGTACGAGCCCTTGTCGGCATCGATGAACACCAGCTCGAACGCGCCGGACAGCGTCGCGATGGTGTCGAGCGCGCGGCCGACGCGCAGGTCGACCTTGCGGCCGTGCGGGCTCGCGGCGAAGTGCCGCCGGGCGATGGCGACGTGGGTCGGATCGAGCTCGCAGGTGATGACGCGGCCGTCGTCGGGCAGGCCCTCGGCGATCGACAGCGCGGAGTAGCCGGTGAACGTGCCGATCTCGAGCGCGCGCGTCGCCCCGACCATGCCGGCGAGCATCTTTAGCAGGCGCCCTTCGATGCGACCGGTGAGCATCTGCGCGCCGGGGAGGGACGCGGTGGCGCGCGCCACCGCCTGGAGCTCGGGCGGCTCCGCCGAGCTGGCGTCGCGGCAGTAGGCATCGATGCGATCGTCGACCAGGTGCATGCCGCGCACGATTCGCGCGGCGGCGCCGGCGACAAGCGGCGACGGCATTCCGACGCCGAGGGCGCGGGCTAGCGTGCCGGCATGATCGGCAGCCAGCCCTGATCCCGCTGATCGCCGCCGCCGAGCGCCTTCCGCCGGTCCTGCGCGCGCACGCGGACGATCCCGCCTGGCTGGCGTTCCTACGCGAGTTCACCGCCTTCGGCTGGAAGCACGCGCTCGCCTGCGTCTTCCCGGTGTTCATCTTCGCCATGCTCGGCGCCTCGCAGGTCGTCCACGTCCCCGGCCTGTACCGCTACGACGTGATCCTGCTCGGCTGCCTGGCGCTGCAGGCGGCGATGTGGTGGTCGCGGCTCGAGACCACCGACGAGGTCAAGGTCATCGCCGTCTTCCACCTGCTCGGCCTGGCGATGGAGCTGCACAAGGTGCGCGTCGGCTCGTGGAGCTACCCCGAGCCGGCGTGGTCGAAGGTCGGGGGCGTGCCGCTCTACAGCGGCTTCATGTACGCCTCGGTGGCGAGCTTCATGTGCCAGGCCTGGCGGCGCTTCGACCTGCGCATGGTGCATTGGCCGTCGGGCTGGGCCGCGGGCACGATCGGCGTCGGCATCTACCTGAACTTCTTCACCAACCGCTGGCTGCCGGACGTGCGCTGGTGGCTGTTCGCCGGCATGGCGGTGGTGTTCTGGCGCGCGCACGTCGAGTTCACGCCCAACGGCCCGCGCCGGCGCATGCCGGTGATCGCCGCGTTCTTCCTCATCGCCTTCTTCATCTGGCTGGCCGAGAACATCGCCACCTTCCTGGACGCCTGGAAATACCCGCACCAGCACGCCGGCTGGGCGGCGGTGAAGCTGCAGAAGCTGACCTCCTGGTCTCTGCTGGTGATCGTCACCATGATCCTGGTCGCCGGACTGAAGCGGGTGAAGGCGGCGCGCGCCGACGGCTGACGCGGCTGGCCTCGCCGACGCAGGCTCTACCCTGCGCGCCATGCCCAGCACCGACCTGAAGTTCGCCAACGCCGACGAGCACCGGGCCTGGCTCACGCGCCAGGCCGCCCTGCCGCGCGGCTGGCGCGTCGGCGCGACGCGCTTCGAGTTCCAGCCCGCCGAGGTGCGCAAGACGGCGAAGATGACCATCACCCTGATCGCGCCGGACAAGCCGGTCGAGTCGGTGGCGGCGATGTTCACCAAGAACGCGTTCCCCGGCGCGCCGGTCATCATCGGGCGCAAGCGCATGGCCGCCGGCACCCCGCTGGCCGCGATCGTCATCAACAACAAGGTCTCGAACGTCTGCGCGCCCAACGGCGTCGCCACCGCCGAGCGGCTGTGCGAGCGCCTCGGCCAGCTCATGAACCTCGAGGAAGCGCAGATCCTGCCCTCGTCGACCGGCGTCATCGGCTGGCGCCTGCCGATCGACTTCATGATCAACGCCCTGCCGGCGGCGGTCGAGTCGCTGCAGGGCAAGTCGATCCTGCCCGCGGCCGAGGGCATCGTCACCACCGACCTGTATCCGAAGATCCGCCGCGTCGAGCTGCCCGGCGGCGCGACGATCGTCGGCATCGCCAAGGGCGCCGGGATGATCGAGCCCAACCTCGCGACCATGCTGGTCTACGTGCTCACCGACGCCGACATCGTCCGCAACCAGCTGCAGCGCTACCTCGAGGAGGCGGTCGAGGAGTCGTTCAACTGCATCTCGATCGACAGCGACACCTCGACGTCCGACACCGTGGTCTGCGCCTCGACGCGCGCCGTGCCGTGCCCGGACCTGACCGCGTTCCGCCTCGGGCTGTTCCAGGTGTGCAGCGACCTCGCCGAGGACGTGGTGCGCAACGGCGAGGGCGTCCACCACGTCATCCGCGTCGCGGTCGGCGGCGCGCCCGACTACGAGACCGCGCGCGCGATCGGCAAGGCGGTGGTCAACTCGCCGCTCTTCCAGTGCGCGGTGTGCGGCAACGACGCCAACGTCGGCCGGCTGATCGCCGCCATCGGCAAGGAGGTCGGCGCGCGCCACGAGGGCCTCGACCTCTCGGGCTGCTCGATCGCGATGGGCGGCGAGAGCATCTACGAGGGCGGCGTCTTCCACCTCGATCCGGACAAGGAGCGCCGCCTGGTCGCGCACCTCAAGGCCGCCGAGATGTACGCCAGCGTGGCTCCGAAGGACGGCCTGACCTTCGTCCCGCCGATGCGCTTCCCGCCGCACGAGCGCGCGGTCGAGATCGAGATCGACCTCGGCGCCGGCGACGCCGCCTGCCTGGTGGTCGGCGCCGACCGCAGCCACGAGTACATCAGCGAGAACGCCGACTACCGCTCCTGAGCGGAGATGTCCGGGAACGCGTGGCGATATCCCGCCATGCGCGAACTTGCGGCGCCTGGCGCCGACGGTTAAGCGTGATGCGGAGGGTCGCCATGCTCCGCCACCTGGTCGTCGCCATCGCGCTCCTCGCGCCGCTCTCCGCCGAAGAGGCCGCCGCCGAGGCGCTGCGCGTCGCGATCATCCCCAAGGGCACGACCCACGAGTTCTGGAAGTCGATCCACGCCGGCGCGATCAAGGCCGAGCGCGAGTTCGACGCCGCCGGCACGCCGGTGGACATCATCTGGAAAGGGCCGCTCAAGGAGGACGACCGCACGCAGCAGATCGACGTGGTCCAGACCTTCATCGGCCAGGGCGTCGACGCGATCGTGCTCGCGCCGCTCGACTCGACGGCGCTGGTGGCGCCGGTCGAGGACGCGGTCGCGGCGGGCATCCCGGTGGTGATCATCGACTCCGGCCTGAAGACCGACCAGCACGCCAGCTTCGTCGCCACCGACAACCACGCCGGCGGCGTGCGCGGCGGCGAGCGCCTGGCCGAGGTGCTGGGCGGGAAGGGCCGGATCCTGCTGCTGCGTTACGCCGAGGGCTCGGCCTCGACCGAGGCGCGCGAGGCCGGCTTCCTCGAGGCGATCGCCAGGCATCCGGGCATCGAGATCGTCTCGCAGGACCAGTACGCGGGTCCGACGCGCGACAGCGCGCTGACTGCCGCGCAGAACCTGCTCAACCGCCACGGCGCCGTCATCCAGGGCGTGTTCACGCCCAACGAGTCGTCGACCGCGGGCATGATCCTGGCGCTCAAGGACGCGGGGCTCGCCGGCACCGTCACGCACGTCGGCTTCGACGCCAGCCCGCCGCTGATCGAGGCGCTGCGCGCGGGCGCGGTCCAGGGCCTGGTGGTGCAGGATCCGTTCCAGATGGGCTATCTCGGGGTGCGCAACGCGGTCGCGGCCAAGCGTGGCGAGACGGTCGCCAAGCAGGTCGACACGCCGGTGCAGGTGGTGACGCCGGAGAACATCGGCGAGGACGCGATCAGGGCGCTGATCGAGCCGCCGCTCGATCAGTACCTGAAGTGACGCCCTGACGTGACGCCCTGAAGTGACGCCCTGAAGTGACGCCCTGACGTGACGCAACAAGCCGCGCGCCTGCGCATGACCGGCATCGCCAAGCGCTTCGGCGCGACGGCGGCGCTGGTCGGCGTCGACCTCGAGCTCGCCCCCGGCGAGGTCCACGCGCTGATCGGCGAGAACGGCGCCGGCAAGAGCACGCTGATGAAGGTGCTGGCGGGCGTGCACGCGCCGGACGCCGGGGCGATGGCGCTCGACGGGGCGCCCTACGCGCCGCGTGGACCGGGCGACGCGCGGGCGCGCGGCATCGCGATGATCCATCAGGAGCTGATGCTCTGCCCGCACCTCGACGTCGCCGAGAACATCGCGCTGGGCGCCGAGCCGGCGCGCGCCGGCATCGTCCGCGTCGGCGCGCGACGGGCGCTGGCGCGGGCCGCGCTCGACCAGCTCGGCGTCGACATTCCGCTCGACGCGCCGGTCGGCGCGCTGTCGCCGGCGAGCCGGCAGCTGGTCGAGATCGCGCGCGCGCTGTCGTGGGGGCCGCGCGTGCTGGTCATGGACGAGCCGACCTCGTCGCTCACCGCGCGCGAGGTCGACCGCCTGTTCACCGCCGTGCGCCGCCTCGCCGCCGGCGGCGTCGCCGTGGTCTCCATCAGCCACATCCTCGAGGAGTGCCGCGCGCTCTGCCGGCGCTTCACGGTGCTGCGCGACGGCGCCACCGTCGCCGGCGGCGAGCTGGCGACGGTCGACGACGCCGCGCTCATCGCCGCGATGGTCGGGCGCCCGGTGACCGACATCTATCCGCGCTCGCCGCGCACGCCCGGCGTGGCCGCTCTGGCGCTGCGCGGCGTCAGCGGCGCGGACAAGCCGCGCGCCGTCGACCTGGTCGTGCATCACGGCGAGGTCGTCGGCCTGTTCGGGCTGGTCGGCGCGGGCCGGACCGAGCTGGCGCGCGCGGTGTTCGGCCTCGACCGGATGCGCGCCGGCCGCGTCGCGATCGGCGCCGCCGAGGATTCCGGCGCCGCGCCGCATCGCCGCTGGGCGCAGGGCGTCGGCCTGGTGAGCGAGGACCGCAAGGGCGAGGGCCTCGCGCTCGGCCTGGCGATCGCCGACAACCTGTGCCTGACGCGGCTCGGCGCGCACGCCACCGCCGGCTGCATCAGCGACCGCCGCCTGGATGCCGCCACGACCGCGCTGATGCGGCGCCTCGATGTGCGCGCTTCCGGGCCGACGCAGGCGGTCGGCGAGCTGTCGGGCGGCAACCAGCAGAAGGTCGCCGTCGCGCGCCTGCTGCACCACGGCGCCGGGATCCTGATCCTCGACGAGCCGTGCCGCGGCATCGACGTCGGCGCCAAGGCGGTGATCTACGCGCTGATCGACGAGCTGGCCCGCGCCGGCGCGGCGATCCTGCTGATCTCGTCGTACATCCCGGAGCTCCTCGGCGTCTGCGACCGCATCGCGGTCATGCGCCGGGGTACGCTCGATGCCGCGCGTACCGTGGGCGAGTGGGATGAACGATCGCTGTTGTCGGCGGCGATCCGATGACCGACCCGATCGCCATCGCCGAGCGCGGCCTCGCCCGCCGCACCGCGCTGCGCCGGTTGTGGTCCGCGCTCGGTCCGTTCCTGGTCCTGATCGGCGTGTGCGCGGTCCTGGCGCTGGTCGTCGGCGAGCCCTTCCTCGCGCCCAACAACCTGCGCAACATCCTCGTGCAGACGGTCATCGTCGCCGCCGGCGCGCTCGGCATGACCATGATCATCGTCGCCGGCGGCATCGATCTGAGCTCCGGGTCGGCGATAGCCCTGACCTCGGTCTGCGCCGCCTTGGCGCTCAAGGACGAGCACGGACCGATCGCGGCGATCGCCGCGGCGATCGCGGCCGGCGCCACGGTCGGCGCGGTCAATGGCGCGGCCATCGCCTGGCTGCGGCTGCCGCCGTTCATCGTGACGCTGGGCATGCTGGGCGTCGCGCGCGGCCTGGCCAAGGCGCTCGCCGACGAGCAGGCCGTCAACTTCGCGCCGACCTGGCTCGACCTGCTCATGCGCCCGATCCCGCGCGCCGCCGATCCGGCGTGGATCAAGGCGCTGGCGGTGGCGCCCGGCGTGTGGCTGATCGCGGTGCTGGCGGCGGCGATGATCCTGCTGATGCGGCGCAGCGTGTTCGGCCGGCACCTCTACGCGATCGGATCGAACGAGGCGGCGGCGCGCCTGTGCGGGATACGGATCGAGCGCACCAAGCTGGAGCTCTACGCGCTGGCCGGGGCGTTCTTCGGCTGCGCCGGGCTGCTCATGACCGCGCGCCTGCGTCAGGGCGATCCGACGACCGCGATGGGCCTCGAGCTCGACATCATCGCCGCGGTGGTGATCGGCGGCGCGTCGCTCGCCGGCGGCGTCGGGTCGATCACCGGATCGCTGATCGGCGCGCTGATCATGGCGGTGCTGCGCAACGGCTCGCAGCAGCTCGGCTGGCCGAACTACATGCAGGAGATCATCATCGGCGCGGTGATCGTCGTCGCCGTGGCGCTCGATCGGCTGCGGCAGGGGCGGAGCCGCGGCTGAGCGCCGCGGTCAGCCCGGATACCAGATCTTGCGCGGATCGTCGGCGGAGCGCCGGTAGTCCCACGCGGCGTCGATCAGCCGCGCCAGGTCGTAGCGCGGGCGCCAGCCGAGCAGGAACTTCGCCTTGTCGATGTCGAGCCAGGTCGAGCGGTACGGCGTCGGCACGTCGACCGACGGCAGCGAGCGCGTGCGCGCGAGGTGCTCGGCGGCGCGGCGGTAGTCGACCGGCTCGTCCATGCCGATGTTGAAGGTCTGCTGGCGCGCCTTGGGGTGGTCGAGGGCGATCGCGGTCGCCGCCGCGAGATCGCTGACGTGCACGAAGCCGCGCATGACCGGCTCGCCGGCCGGATCGAGCATCACCGGGAAGGTGCCGGCGCGCGCGTACGCGTCGGCTTTCGCCGCGCCGACCAGATCGCGCCAGCGCGGGCCGCCGAAGACGTCGTCGGCGAAGGTGTGGGCGTAGCGGAAATCGTCCTTCTCCATGATCCACGGCGCGCGCAGGCAGCAGCCGTCGAGCCCGTACTGGATGTAGTACTGCTCGAGCATGACCTCCTCGAGCACCTTGGAGAGCGCGTAGCAGCCCTCGTACGCCGAGTGCTTCTGCTGCTCGGTCACCGGCACGGGATGCGGGTAGACGAAGTGGCCCAGCGCCGCGTCGCCGCTCATCAGCACGAAGCGCTTCAGGGTCGGCGATCGGCGCGCCTCCTCGAGCAGCCAGAACAGGCCCTTCACCGCCACGTCCATGACGTCCTCCGGCGTCTCCTTGCACGTCGCGAGGTGGACGACGTGCGTGGCGTCGCGCATCGCCGAACGCACGACCTCGCGGTCCGAGATCGAGCCGCGCACCACCTCGACGCGCGGGCCGGCGGGGATGACGCGGTTGTGGCACAGCGCGCGCACGCGCTTGCCGGCGTGCGCGGGATCGGCCAGCAGGTGGTCGACGAAGACGCGGCCGACCTTGCCGGCGGCGCCGGTGACCAGGACGAGGGGCGAGGGCATGGATGCTCCGGTGCGCAGGTGAGGCGGCGGATCGGCGCGCACCAGCGCCGCCCGTGCGCGTACCCGGCGTTACAGCCGCTGGACCAGGCTGCCGGTGTTGACCGCCTCGAGACGGTCCCGCCCCTCGTCCGCGGGATAGAAGCGCGCCGGATCGAAGACGAAGTCGTAGCGCCCGCCACGGCCGAGGCCGAGCGCCTTGGCGCGCGTCATCATGTGCTCGAGGTGCTCCCGCCCGAAGGACGGCCATTGGACGCCGGCCTGGCAGTACGACGAGTCGATGAAGTAGCGCGGCCTGCCGACGCCACCCGGCTTGGCGCGGCGCGCGTGCATCATCGCGGAATGGACGATGATCGCCGTGCCGGGCGGGACGTCGTCGATGACCTTCGCCCCGGGGAGGTCGGCGGTGGCGAATGCCGCCATGCCATCGCGCTCCATGACCTTGTGGTGCGAGCCGGGCAGGATCATCAGATCGCCGATCGTGCCGTCGAGCCCGTTGAGGTAGAAGAAGACGTGGACCATCAGGTGCGAGCGGTTCGTCTGCGGGATCTGCTCGTAGTCGTGGTGCCAACACACGCCGCCGCAGCCGGCGTCGTGGCGGGCGGTGTGCAGGTGGTGGAGCGAGAACTCGGCTCCGCCCATCAGCTGGCCGAGGATCGCCATCAGCCGCGGCTCGGTGAGCAGGAAGCCGTGCTCGTGGTATTCGAGCTGCATCTTGCGCGGCGCCTGCTGCTGCTTGGCGTAGGGATCGATCGGCTTGGCGCGGTGGTCCTCGACGAACTGGTCGATCTCGGCCTTCAGCCGCCGATTGAGGTCGTCGGGGAGGAACCCCGGCAGGATGTGGTAACCGTTGTCGTGGAAGGCTTTGACCTGCTCGACGCTGAGCGTCGCGGTGGCGGGGTCGGCCTGGATGGTGCTGGTCATGGGGTGGCGCGCGCCGGGAAGGTGCCACGAGGGGATGTCGTGACTGGTCGGACAGGGTCCGACCGCCGGTGCGTGCTTGGTCGAAGCATACCATGGAAAACCTGGCGGACATGGCTGGAATGGGCACCTGCATATGAGATCTGGTCGCGACCTCCGCTATGAACCCGTGCCCGTGCCCGCGCGCCTCGCCGCGACCTTCAGCGCCTTCCGCACCTTCGCCGGGCACGGCGTGCGCGGGCACCTGTCGCTCGGCTACCAGGACAAGCGCGGCCGCTCGACCGACGTCACCGACGGAGCGTTCGCGACCTACGCCGGGATCCTGATCCTGCGCGGCGCCGGGACCTACACCGACTGGAACGGCCGGCTCTATCCGCTCGCCGCCGGCGATGTGTTCCAGCGCGTGCCGGGGCGCAAGCACACCGTGACCATCGATCCGGCGAGCGGCTGGGTCGAGTGCTGGGTCGACGTCGATGCCGAGCTCGCGCGGCGCTGGGGCGCGGTCGGCGTCGTCGATCTCGATCGCGCGGTGCTGCGTCCCGGTCTGGATCTGGCGATGATCGAGCGCCACGAGCGCGAGTACACCGAACTGCGCGCGGCCGCGGAAGGCGATCTCGGCCGGCGCTACGCCGCGATCGTCGCGCTGCTGCTCGACTGGTACGCCCGCGACCGCGCGCGCGCGACGCCGGATCCGGTCGCCACGCTGGTCGACGACGCGTGCCGCCTGCTCGCCGACGGCTGCGCCGACCGCGCTCTGGTCGCGACGGTCGCGCGCGGCGGCCTGAGCTACGAGCGCTTCCGCAAGGTCTTCCGCGCGCGCATGGGCGTCTCGCCCGGCGCCTACCGCATCCGCCGCCGCATCGACCGCGCGCGCGAGCTGCTGCTGTCAAGCCCCGCCACCGTCGCGGCGATCGCCGACGAGCTGGGCTACGCCAACCCGTTCGCGTTCTCGGCGCAGTTCAAGCAGCTGGTCGGCATCTCGCCGGAGCAGTACCGGCAGCGCACGCCGGGCGGGCACGGAGGCTGATCGCGTCTCGCTTCGCGCTTCGGGCTTCGGGCTTCGGGCTTCGGGCTTCGGGCTTCGGGCTTCGGGCTTCGGGCTTCGGGCTTCGGGCTTCGGGCTCAGCCCAGCCGCACCGCCGTCAGCACGAGGAACACCGGGATCTCGCGCGCCGCGCGATCCTCGGCCATGTAGCGCGGCCCCTTGGTGCCGCGGCGCGCGCTGCACAGCTCCTCCGCCGCGACGACGCCGAAGCCGGCGCCGCCGAGCGCCACCAGGTAGGTCGACAGCGGCCGGTGGAAGCTCGTCGACGACGCGCCGTCCTGCGGCATGCCGGGGTGGGTCTTTATCGGCAGGGCCTGCGGCGTGAGGTAGGCATCGACGCGGCGGAACTGGATGCCCCACTGCTCGTCCCAGCCCCACGCGGTGCGCTTGGGGATGCGGTAGCACGGGTGGCTCAGCACGATCACGAGTCGGCCGCCCGTCGGCAGGCGCCGGGCGATGCCGGCGAGCGCCGGCTCGATCGGATCGAGATCCTGCAGGGCCATCACCAGCGCGGCGTGGTCGGCGCGCTCGTCGCCGAGCGTCGCGTCGAGGGCGCGCGCGTCGCCGACCACGTACCGCTCGCTGGCGCCGGCGCGGCTCTGGGCCGCGGCGATGAGCGCGGGGCTGGCGTCGACGCCGAGCACGCGCACGCCATGCCCGGCGAGCGTCCGGCCGAGCACGCCCTGGCCGCAGCAGACGTCGAGCACGCGCTGTCCCGGCCGGGCCTGCAGCTGGCGCAGCGTCGCCGGCAGCACGAGATCGCGGTAGAAGTCGTCCCCGCCGGCGCCCTGGAGCTGGTCGTACCACGCGGCCTGCGGCTCCCACGCCGTCGGCGCGGCGGGCGCGGCGGGCGCGGCGGGCGGCGCGCCGGGTGCCGCCGCCGGCGCAGGCGGCCGGTCATCGCGGCGCCGGCGGCGCTCGTCGCGCTGCGGCGGACGATCATCGCGTCCACGCTGCCGGTCGCGCCGTTCGCCGCCCTGATCGTCCTCGCGTGGGCGCGGCGCGCGCGGCTGCGACGGCGGGCGCTTGGGGAATCGGGCGGCCATGGGCGCAGCGTCACGGCATCGCCCGCCCGCGCCAGCGGAGGTCAACGCCGCCGCTTCGCCTGCTTTCCGGGCGGCGTGCGCTTCGCGGGCGACGCCGGCTCGATCACCGGCGCGGGCCGGCGCGCGCGCCACCACACGAGCGCGACCAGGGTCAGCACCGGGCCGACGACGGCCGCCGCCACCGCGCGGTCGCCCCAGTCCGAGACCTCGCCACCGCGCCCGCTCAGCGCGACGCCGACGCGACGCAGCCAGCCGGCGCCGCCGCCATCGAGCGCGCTCAGCTGGATCCGGACGGACAACGACCAGAGGGTCAGTCCCAGGCCGACCACGGCGAGCAGCAGCGGAACGAGGCGTACCACGCGAGAGGATACCGCGACCACGATGCGGTCGCGAACGGTTCGTGTGGCGCCGGCGCCTGCCGGGGTACCATGCGCGGCATGCTCCGCGCCGCGCTCGCCGTCATCTCCGTCCTGATGCTCGCCCTGACGTCGGCGCCAGGCGCCGACCCGATCGCCGCACCGACCGTCGAGGCATCGCCGGTCGAGGCATCGCCGGCCGAGACCCCCGCCATCGTCGCCTACACGCACATCGACGGCGAGATCGACGACAACCAGGCCCGCTTCCTGCGCCGCGTCCTCGCCGATGCCAAGGCCGACGGCGCGCGCCGGATGGTGGTGCACATCACCAGCGACGGCGGCGAGCTCGGCGCCGCCGGCGACATGCTCACCGCGGCGCTGGCCGAGAAGGCCGAGACCCTCGAGCTGATCGCCTTCGTCGACGACCGCGCGATCTCGGCCGCGGCGCTGCTCGCCTATGGCCACCACCGGATCTACCTGACGCCGCAGAGCGGCATCGGCGACATCGGCGTGATCTTCATCAACCAGGCCGAGGGCAAGATCGAGTACGCGCCGGAGAAGATCGAGACGGTGGTGCGCGGCAAGCTGCGCCTGGCGTCGGAGAACCGCGGCTGGAACGCCGCGAAGCTGATGAAGATGACGGCGCGCAACCAGGAGCTGTACCGCTTCGACCTGCCCGAGGGGCAGGTGTTCGTGCTCGAGCACGACCTGCCGACGTGGCTGGCGGACCACCCGACGGTCGACGCCGACAGCAAGATCGTGGTCAAACCCAAGGACTCGCTGCTCTACTACACCGCGCGCGAGGCCGTCGACGAGCGGATGGCCACGGCACTGGTCGCCGATCTCGACGAGGTCTACGGCCTGCTCGGCGTCGAGCGCGCCGCGGTGCGCCCCTACGCGCCGACCGCGACCGAGCGCCTCGGCTGGCTGCTCGCCGGCTGGGCGCCGATCCTCTTCGCGCTCGGCGCGCTCTGCATCTTCATCGAGTTCAAGGCCCCCGGCGTCGGCCTGTGGGCGACGCTCGGCGCGGGCTTCTTCGGGCTCTTCTTCATCTGCCAGTACTTCCAGGACCTCGCCGGGAACCTCGAGATCGTGCTGATCGTCCTCGGCGTGCTCGCCGTGGCGCTCGAGTTCTCCTTCCTGCCGACCGGCGGCATCCTCGCCCTGCTCGGCATGGCCGCGGCGCTGTCCGGGGCGCTGCTCGCGTTCATGCCCGACGACCTGCAGTTCCAGCCCGGCGTCGAAGGCTGGGGCGACGCGGCGCTGGCGGCGCTGGTCGACGCATCGCTCGCCCTGATCGCGGTGACCGCCGGCGTCGTCGCGCTGATCTGGACGCTGCCCCGTTCGCCCGCCATGGCGACGATCGCCGCCAACGCCGAGATCGCGACCACCAGCGCCGGCGCGCTCGAGAAGCGCGCGGCGACCGTGGTCGGCCGGCGCGCGGTCGCGCGCACCGATCTGCGCCCGAGCGGCTTCGTCACGCTCGATGACGCGGACGTCAGCGCGGTCAGCGAGCACGGCGAGCACCTGCTGGCCGGCAGCGCGGTCGAGATCGTCGGCATGCGCTACGGCGAGGCGATCGTGCGCCCGGCGGGAGGCGCGTCGTGATCGCCTGGCTGATGCGCGCGGCGGCGGCGGCCCAGGCCGCGGCCGAGCCCGCTCCGGTCGCGCCGGCCGACGAGGGCCTCGACCTGATCGCCCGCCTCGGCATCGCCACCGGCCTGCTGGCGATCGCCCTGATCCTGCTGGTCCTCGAGTTCTTCGTCGTCAGCGGCGGCGTCATCGGCGCCCTCGCGGTCTGCGCGGGCATCGCCGCGATCTTCTACGCCTTCACCGTCGGCCCCGCCGCCGGCTGGGCGTTCATGGTCGCGACCCCGATCCTGGGGATCCTCGTGCTGAACTGGGGCCTGCGCCGCCTGCAGCGCTCGAAGCTGGTGGTCCAGGCGACGGTCAGCGGCGACGCCGGCTACCGCCACCGCCTCCACGAGCTCGGCATCGATCTCGGCGCGCGCGGCGTCCTGGTCACGGACGCCTTCCCGACCGGTCGCGCGCGTTTCCCCGGCGGCGACATCGACGTCTCGGTCCGCGGGGCCACCGCCGGCAAGGGCGCGGCCGTGGAAATCATTGCGATCGAGGGCCCGACGGTATTCGTTAGCGCGCGTTAAGAGCGCGGAGGTCCCCATGGCTGCTGGCATCCAGATCCACTACATCGTCATCGCGGCGGTCGTCGTCGTCGCCCTGGCGATCCTGATCTTCATCGGCAGCGCGCTCAGCCTGTGGTTCCAGTCGGTGACCTCGGGCGCGACGGTCAACCTGATCGACATCATCATGATGCGCTTCCGCAAGGTGAACCCGACGGTGATCGTCACCGCGCGCATCACCGCGGTCAAAGCCGGGGTCAACATCGAGACCAAGGACCTCGAGGCGCACTACCTGGCCGGCGGGCGCGTGCCGCGCGTCGTCGCCGCGCTGATCAACGCCAGCAAGGCCAACATCCCCCTGTCCTTCGACCGCGCCTGCGCCATCGACCTCGCCGGCCGCGACATCCTCGCCGCCGTGCAGACCTCGGTGAACCCCAAGGTCATCGATGTGCCCTCGGGTGAGATGGGCCGCGCCACGATCGACGGCATCGCCGGCGACGGCATCCAGCTGAAGGTCAAGGCGCGCGTCACCGTGCGCACCGCCCTCGACCGCCTGGTCGGCGGCGCGACCGAGGAGACCATCATCGCGCGCGTCGGCGAAGGCATCGTCACCACCATCGGCTCGTCGTCGTCGCACATGATGGTGCTCGAGAACCCCGACCGCATCTCCAAGACCGTGCTCGCGCGCGGCTTGGACGCCGGCACCGCCTTCGAGATCCTGTCGATCGACATCGCCGACATCGACGTCGGCGAGAACATCGGCGCGCGCCTGCGCACCGACAAGGCCGAGGCCGACAAGAAGGTCGCCCAGGCCGAGGCCGAGCAGCAGCGCGCCCGCGCCGTCGCGCGCGAGCAGGAGATGAGCGCGCTGGTCGTCGAGAACCGCGCCAAGGTCGTGCTCGCCGAAGCCGAGGTGCCGCTGGCGATCGCCGAGGCGTTCCGCGCCGGCAAGCTCGGCGTGATGGACTACTACAACATGAAGAACGTGATCTCGGACACCGAGATGCGCACCTCGATCGCCAATCCGAAGCCGCCGAGCGAGAAGCCCACCTGAGTCCCTGAGCCAGGAGCAGCAGCCATGGGCATCCTCGACGACGTCATGAAGACGCTGCAGGAGGCGATCGAGGAGGCGCAGGGCGGCGCCCCACGACGCCCCGCGCCGGGTCATCAGCAGCCGACGCAGCAGCAGCAGGACGACGCGCAGGCCCACGAGGCCTCGCGGCGCGTCGTCCAGGCCCGCGCGCTCCAGAAGCAGCAGCAGTCGGTCGCGGGTGCGCGCGAACGCATCGTCGCCAACAGCGACGCCGAACGGCACAAGGCCGAAGCCCAGGCGCGCGCCGCCATCGAGGCGCAGCAGGTGCGCCGCCGGAGCCAGCCGCGCCCCCTGCCGCGCGGGATCGCCGCCATGCTGGGCGATCCGGCGAGCGTGCGCGACGCCATCGTGCTGGCCGAGATCATCGGCAAGCCCAAGGCGCTGCAGCGCCGCTGAGCGCCCCTCGGGTCGGGCTTCGAGCTTCGAGCTGCGAGCTGCGAGCTGCGAGCTGCGAGCTGCGAGCTCCGAGCCTCGTGCCTCGCGCTACTCGGCCTGCGCCGCGCCGAGCTCCATGATCCGCACGTTGCGGATCTTCACCTCGCTGCCCTGGTGATGCTGCTGGAACGCCACGTGGCCGGTCTTGCGCTGCGCGTGCGTGGTGTCGACCACGACCTTCCCGTCGATGCTGATGACGATGTGCTCGCCCTCCGCGAGGACCTCCTGGGTGTACCAGGTCTTGGCCGGCACCGGCGCCTTGGCGAGGTTGACGATGCCATAGAGGCTGCCGCTCTTGGTCGGATCGCCGAAGTTGTCGTTGATCTGCGCCTCGTAGCCATCGGGCCAGCCATTGCCGAACGCCGTGCGGAAATACATGCCGCTGTTGCTGTTGTCGCCGATCCAGATGTCGGCGCTGAAGCGGAAGTCGGTGTAGTCGCCGCGCGGGCTGAAGATGTGGCTGACGCCGCCTTCGCCGCTGAGCACGCCGTCGGCGAAGGTCCAGCGCCCGAGCACCGTGCCGTCCGGCTTGTGGACCTCCTTGACCCCCTCCTGGTCCACGACGCGGTTGGCGCCGTCCTCGGGCGCGACCTTCCAGTCCTTGAAGGTCGCGGCGTCGAGGATCACGGCCCACCCCGCCTCGTCGGCGCCCGACGCCGCGACCGAGACGACGATGCACAGCGACAGGGCGAGCGGCAGCTTCATGACGGGAACCTCGGCCGCGATGCTGCGTGCCGGGACCGCTGAATCAAAGCTCGGTCCGCCTACCTGGGGCCGCCCAGGTCGTTGACGTGCGCGGTGCGCCGGCCCCGGGGCATCGGACGCGTCCAGACGCGATGCCGCCGACCGGACACGGCGCAGACGCAGGATCCTGTATGCCACCAGCGTGACGGTGCATGCCCCGGAGCGATGATGCGCGCCGAGGTGCCCTGGTCATGGCCGATGCATTCGCCCGCCCGCTCCCGGCCCTGACGCCCGAGCAGCGCTACTACCTCGACGTCAACGGGTACGTCGTGATCCCGAACGTCCTGAGCGCGGACGAGGTCGCCGAGCTGATGGAGGCGATCCACGGGCTGAAGGATGCCCTCCTGCACCTGCCTCCCGGGACGAGGATCCGCAACGCGCACCTGCTCCGCGGAATCGACACCATGACGGTCGGTTCGCCGGTCGAAGCGCATCCGGCGATCACCGCCTACTGCACGCACCCCCGGCTGGTCGGCATGGCCGAGGAGCTGATCGGCGGCGATGCGCGCATCTGCGAGGTCGGCGCGATCATCAACCGTCGCGCCGCCCCCGGGAGCGCGCCGTTCGCCTACAGCTTCCATACCGGCACGGACATCCCCTTCGCCAGCCACGTGAAGAACGGGCTCTACCACTGCTCCTTCGTCAAGACGCTGACCAACCTGACCGAGCTCCGATCCGCTGACGACGGCGGCACGGTCGTCATCGCCGGCAGCCACAAGATCGATCTGCCGGCGGAGACGATCATCGCCGCGGCGATGAAGGATCCGCGCCTGATCCATCAGGTCGTCGCCCCCGCGGGCTCGACGCTGCTGTTCAGCGAGACCCTGCTCCATTCGACGGCGCAGATCCGCAGCGATCGCGAGCGCACCATCCTGATCTGCGGCTACAACGCGCGGGTGATGCCCAGCTGGGACAGCTCCCCGTACACGCCGGAATTCGTCGCTCGGCTCCCCGAGTCGCACCGCGCGCTGTTCCTCGGCGTCGCGCACTGGACGCGCGGTCCGCGCTACCGGACGCTCGACCAGCCGGCCGATCCGACGGCGTACGCCAACCACCCGTGGCACGCGCACGATCCCGAGCGGCGCGTCGAAGCCGAACGCCGCGAGCCTGTCGCCACGATGGTCTGATCAGCGGCCCGCGCGGCGCTCAACGCCCGGCCGGATGCACCGCGTCGCAGAGCGTCTCCGCCGCGTCGAGCATGCCGATCCCGGCATCGTCGAGCAGCGCCGAATCCAGCTCGACGATGCCGTCGGCGGCGGTGCACGCGGCGACGCCCGCCATGCCCGGCAGACGGCGCAGGACGTCGCCCATGCCGCGCTTGGTGACGATCAGCGGCGGATCGAGCGCGATGAGATCCTCGACCGTGTATTCGGGCCAGTCGCGCCAGCGCGTCGCCGCCAGATCCGGGACGCCGGCGGCGGTGAGCACGTCGTGGTAGCTGGTGCCGACCGTGCCGCCGAACAGCCGATCGCCGTAGACCGCGAGGTAGATGCCGCCGCGACGCCCGATCGCCGGGACGCGCGCCGCGACCAGCGCGAAGCGCCGCCGCCAGGCGCGCGCCAGCGCCTGCGCGCGGTCGGGCACGGCGAACACCTCGCCGAGGCGGTGGATCGCCGGGATCAGCGTGACGACGCCGCGCGCCTCGCCGCAGTCGATGACCGCGATGCCGGCCTCGCGCAGCCGCTCGGCGCGCGCGTCGGCGGCGTCGAACGGCGACACCAGCACCGCGTCGGGACGCAGATCGATGATCGCCTCCAGCGCGTCGAGCCCGCTCAGCCGCGGGCGGTCGCCGAGACGATGGCTCGCGGCGCCGTGGTCGAAGGCGCTGACGGCGATCAGCCGCTCGGGCGCCGCCAGCTCGAGGCAGGCGGTATCGAGGTGGGCGAGCAGGCAGGCGACGCGGTGGTGACCGCCCCCCGGCACCACGGGCGGGGCCTGGGCACGGCTCGCGCCGGCGAACGATGCGACGGCGGTCAGCGACAGCGTGATGGCGACGACGACCGCCACCGCGTTGACGACGCCGGTCATGGCCGCACCGCGCTGCCCACGAGACGATAACCGCCGCCGTCGGGCTCGACGCCGTAGGCCGTGCGCAGCGGCCCGGCGGCGAGGACCTGCGTCGGCGCACCGGACGCGAGCACGCGGCCGTCGTGCAGGAGCACCGCGTGATCGGCGGCGCGGCGCACCTCGTCGAGCTGGTGCAGGACGACGACCACGACCCGGCCAGCGTCGGCGAGGCGGCGCATCGTCGCCAGGAACGCCAGCGCGTGACCGATGTCGAGCGCGCTGGTCGGCTCGTCGAAGAGGATAGCCTCGGCGCCGGTGGCCAGCGCGCGCGCCAGCAGCACGCGCTGCTGCTCGCCGACCGACAGGCGATCGAAGGCGCGTCCGGCCAGCGCCCCGGCGTCGCTGGCGGACAGCGCCGCGTCGATCGCGGCGCGGTCGGCCCGCGACAGCCCGCCGAGCGCGCCGCGGTGCGCGTAGCGGCCGTGCGCGACCACCTCGGCGACGCTCAGGCCGCTGTCGAGGGCGGTGCGCTGCGGCACGTAGGCGACGCGCCGCGCCCGCGCGCGGGCGTCGCGCGCGCGCAGGTCGTCGCCGGCCAGCGCGATGCCGCCGCGCGATGGCACGAGGCCGAGCACCGCGCGCAGGAGCGTCGACTTGCCCGCGCCGTTCGGCCCGATCAGGGCGGTCACCGCGCCGGCGCGCGCCGTCAGGCCGACGCCGTGCAGCACCGTGCGCGGACCGAGCGCGACCGTCAGATCGCTGATGACCAGGTCCTTCACCACGCCTCCCGCCGGCTGCGCACGAGCAGCGCGAGGAACACCGGTGCGCCGACCAGGCCGGTGACCACGCCCAGCGGCAGCTCGCCGCCGCCGGTGGCCAGCGGCGCGAGGCGCGCGGCGAGGTCGCAGGCGATCAGGAACGCCGCGCCGGCGAGCACCGCCGCCGGGATCAGCCGCCGGTGCGCGTGGCCGACGAACGGGCGCAGCGCGTGCGGCACGACCAGGCCGACGAACGGCACGCCGCCGCCGATCGCGGTGGCGGCAGCGACCAGCACCGCGACCCAGACCAGCGTCCACAGCCGCGTCGCGCGCACGTCGACGCCCAGCGCGCGCGCCTCGTCCTCGCCGGCGAGCAGCAGATCGAGCGGCCGTCCCCACCCCCACGCCGCGATCGCGCCGGCGCAGACCAGCGGCAGCGCCAGCAGGACGTGGCGTCCACCCTTGCCATCCACGCCGCCGAGGGTGAAGCGCACCATCGCGCGCCCGAGCTCCCAGGCGTCCTGCGCCAGCGCCGTCAGGCACGCGCCGACGCTGGTCAGCAGCGAGCCGAGGACGAAGCCCGCGAGCAGCAGCGCGATCGGCCCGGTGGCACGGCCGCTGATCGCCAGGAGCAGCGCCAGCGACGCGCCGGCGCCGAGCATGCAGCCGAGCGGCAGGGCCATCTCCGGCAGCAGCCACGCCGGCAGCGCCGCCGCGACCGCGCCATGCGCCAGCAGCACCGCCTGCCCGCCGAGCGCCGCGCCGGCGGTGGTGCCCAGCACCGACGGGCTGGCGAGCGGATTGCGGAACAGCCCCTGCATCAGGCAGCCGGCGACCGCCAGCGCCGCGCCGGCCAGCGCCGCGCACGCGGTGCGGTTGGCACGGAGCTCGATCAGCACCGCGCGCGTGCGCTCGTCGGCCAGGGACGCGCCGCCGACCAGGAGCGAGGCCGCCGCAAGCGCCAGGCCGGCGGAGACCAGGACGACGATGGTGACGGTGAAGCGGCGCATCGGCGTCGCCCACGATGGGCGCGGCGGCCTGTCCGCCATCACCAGCGCGCGCCGAGGCCGACGGAGGCGCTGCGCTCGGCGGTGGTGAAACCGGGATTCACCTCGTAGCGCGTGCCGGTCAGGTTCTCCGCGCGCGCGTAGAGCTCGAGCCAGCGCGTCGCCCACACCCCGGCGCTGGCCGAGGCCAGGAGGTACGGATCGAGGTCGGTGCCGACCACCACGCGCCGGCCGACGCGCTCGGCGGCGACCCGGAACCAGGCGCGCTCACCGGGTGTGCGGTGGGTCAGGACGATGCCGGCCCGGTGCTCCGGCGTGTCGGCGAGCGGCGCGCCGGTGCCGTCGTCGCTGCGCATGGCGGTGTAGTGCACCATCAGGCTGAGCGGCCGGGTGGTGTACGCGAGCGCGCTCTCGACGCCCTCGACGGTGGCGCCCGGCTCGTTGCGCGAGCGGAAGGTCGTCGGATCGAAGCCGATGCGCTGCCGGTAGTCGGTCGCGAACCAGGTGCCGGTCAGCTCGACCTCTTCGCTGACGGCGATGCGCGCGCCGATCTCGTAGTGCTCGCTCTCCTGCGCCTCGAGGTCCGGGTCACCGAACGCGGGGTCGAACAACTCGCTCAGGCTCGGGGCGCGGAACCCGCTGGCCACCGCGCCGAGCAGCGTCAGCCGCGCGTCGAACAGCGGGTACGCGCCGCCGAGCCGGAACGTGCTGGCGTCGCCCTCGCGCGAATGCTCATCGCGGCGCGCGACCAGGCTCAGCTCGTAGTCGTCGGGCGCATAGAGTCCCTGGGCCCAGATGCCGACCAGGTCGTCGTCGCCCTCGACCAGCGTGTCTCCTGCGGGATTGGTCACGACCAGGTCGCTGCGCCGGGCGTCGACGCCGAGCGTCAGGGCGGTGTGTTCGATGCCGTCCCAGGTCGCCCGCACGGCGCCATAGAGCTCGCGCGTGTCGCGCAGCGCCGAGCTGAACGCGCTGGTCTCGTTCGGGTACTCGCGGTCGTAGTCGGTGATCGCCAGATCGGCGGCCAGCGCCACGTCCTCGTGCACCTGCGCGGTGCCGCCGCCGGAGGCGCGCCACGACTCGAGCTCCTCGACCGGCAGCGCATCGTCGGGCTGCGCGGCGAAGGTCGGGAAGCCGGCGAAGCTGTCGTACTCGGTCTCGCCCAGGCTGCCGGCCAGCGCGACGTAGCCGCGGAGCAGATCCTTCGAACCGGCCTCGATCCGCGCGTTGCCGCCCAGGCGCCGGAAGCCGTCGGCCTCGTGGCCGTTGTCGTCGCCCTCGGCGCCGGCATCGGTCATGACGCTGAAGCCGTCGCTATGCAGTCCCGAGACGCCGAGCGCGTAGCCAGCCGAGCCGGCGATCGGCCCGGTCGCCGAGACCTCGGCGCGCGCCGTGTCGAAGCTGCCGTACTCGATGCGACCGTCGGCGTGGTGCGCGTCGGTCGGCCGCGCGGTGATCAGGTTGACCACGCCGCCGGCGGCGCGGCTGCCGTAGAGGCCGCTCTGCGCGCCCTTCACCACCTCGATGCGGCTCAGCCCGGCAGGCGAGAGCCAGATCAGATCGGGGCTGCTGTTGAAGTCGGCGGGGTCGTTGAACGGGATGCCGTCGATCTGCAACTGGGTGTCGCTCGACTGCGCGCCGCGCATGCGCACGCGCGTCAGGCTGCCGACGCCGCCGGCGAGATGCTGGATCTGCACGCCCGGCAGATCGCGCAGCGCCTCGTGGACCTGCGCCGGATGGCCGCGCTCGGCGAGCGCCGCGGCGTCGACGATCGCGACCGTCGAGGTGGTGCGCGCGAGCTCGTTCGCCTGGCGATCGGCGGTGACGACGATCTCGCCGTCGTCGTCGGCCGCCGCGGTCGCCGGCGCCTCGACCGGCGGCGGCTCGGCGCCGGGCGTGCAGGGGATGAGCGCCGCGAGCGCGGCGATGAGCAGGAACGGACGATCGGATGACATGCGACGGCTCCGCGGGAGTCAGGCCCGTCCCCGGCACCGCGCCAGGGATCGGCTCGCCGCGCGGCCACGTCGCCGCCGCCCGGCATCGCTGCCGGTTGGTGTGGCCCCGTTTCCCGAGGGCCGCGCCGCGAGGACCAGGCAGGTCTCCTGACTTCCGGATCATCCCGACCGCTGCCCTTCCCGCCCGCGAGGGCAGTGGGCGTGCAGCGTCGGTCCCCGGTCACAGTGGCGGGTCCGTGCCGGATTCGGGTCTCCCCTCACCGGCTTCCCTTTTCACCCGTGCGCTGACGCCACGGGCACCTGGTCGGGCGCGAATGTGGGCGGCGGCGCGGCGCTGGCCAGAGGGCGATCGCGGGTGGATGGAGCGTCCGTCGAGTCGCGGTCGGCGTCAGCGGTGCGGCGTGGCGAGCGCCGTCAGCGCCTTCGCGCCCAGCTCGAGGGGCAAGAACGGCTTCGCGATCACGTCGTCGACCGCTCCGCCCGTGGCGACGATCGCGTCGAAACCCGCGAGCGACGTCACGAGGATGATCGGCACCCCGCGCTGCCCGTCGCGCTTGCGCGCCTCGGCGGCGAACTCGATGCCGTTCATCTCCTCCATGAGCACGTCGCTGAGCACCAGCGAGGCGGCGTTGCCGGTCAGCCACGCCAGCGCCGACGCGGCATCGCCAAAGGTCTCGACGGCGAAACCGACGCGCCGCAACGACATGCGCATGACGCTGCGCGATACCGGATCGTCATCGACGATCACCGCCGGATGCGCGGCGGGGAACGTCGCATCGTCCTGGGCCGGCCGCGCGAGCACCTCGCGCGCAGCGGTCAGCGTGCGTCGCGCCGGGCGGTTGAAGTGCTCGGGCCACGCCGCCAGCTGGCGGACCAGCGCCTCGAGCGACGCCAGGAGCGCGGCGAGGTACGGCCGGGTGCCGGCGGCGAGGGCGCTGGCGCTGCGCAGCAGCAGCGCCAGATCGCCCGGATCGGCGTCCTCGATGCGCGCGGCGCGCACGGCCTTGTCGAGCCCGTGGCCGCAGCGGGCGACCGCCTCGTCGAGCGCGGGCGTCGCCGTCTGCGTGGAGACGGCCGCGCGCTGGTCGCTGGCCGCGGCGACGTCGTCCGCGACCAGGCGCTCCACCGCCTGGGCCAGCTGCCCCGGCGCGAGCGCGGCCTTGCTCAGGATCGCGTCGGCGCCGGCCTCGCGCGCCTCGCGCAGCTCGGCCTCGAAATACGCGTTCGACAGGACGATGATCCGCAGTCCGGCGAGCCGCTGATCGGCGCGCATCCGGCGGATCGCCTCGGATCCGCCGATGCCGTCCATCACCAGGTCGATGAGCACGGCGTCGAATCGCGCCTTCGCCACCAGCTCCAACGCCTGCTCGCCGGACGTCGCGGTGTCGATCGCGAAGCCGCGCGCCATCAGCGCGGCGCGGTGCAGGCGCAGGACGAGCTGGTCGTCGTCGACCAGCAGCAGCCGCCGCGCGCGCGGCTGGGCCGCGACTGCCGCCGGCGCCGGCGCCGGCAACCGTTCCCCGCCACCGCCGTCGAGGACGCGATCGAGCGCCTCGCGCAGCGCCCGCGGATCGGCATAGCGCGCGGCGCGATCGATCGCGCCGGCATGCAGGACCACGGCGCGCAGGGCCTCGGGGCAGCCCGGACGCAGGATGCCCGGATCGGGCAGCGGCTTCTCCATCGCCTGGAGCATCACCATCAACGGACTGGATCCGGTGAAGGCCGGACGTCCGACCAGCAGGCAGTAGAGGGTCGCTCCGAGCGCGTAGATGTCGGCGCGGATGTCGATGTTGCCGGCGCGGGCCTGCTCCGGCGCCATGAACGCCGGCGTCCCGACCGTCCGGCCCGCCATCGTCAGGCGGTCCGCGCCCGGGATCGCCGTGCGCGCGATGCCGAGATCGCCCAGCTTGGCGACGCCGGCCGCGTCGAGGAAGATGTTCTCGGGCTTGATGTCGCGGTGGATCAGACCGGCGGCGCCCAGCGCTTCGAGTCCGCGCGCGGCGTCGCGGCAGATGCGCGCCGCGAGCATCGGCTCGAGCCGGCCGCCCGAGCGGTCGGCGAGCTCCGCCGCCGAGCCTCCGCGCATCAGCTCCATGACCAGGTAGGGACAGCCGTCGTCCTCGCCGACGCCGCGCATCGCGACCACGTGCGGGCTGGCGACGGCGAGCAGCGCGCGGGCCTCGGCGGCGAAGCGCGCGCGGAACGCGCGGTCGTCGGTGAACGCCGGGGACAGGACCTTGACCGCGAACTCGTCGCCGGCGTCGTCGACGACGCGGTAGACCATGCCCATGCCGCCGACGCCGAGCGTGTCGCGCACCGCGTAGGGCCCGATCGTCGGCGGCTGGCTCGCCGCCACCTCCACCTGCCGGCGCAGCTCCTCCAGGCGGCCGTCGTCGAGGCGGCCGCCGTCGACCAGCGCGCGCAGCGCCCGCCCGGCGTCGCCGTGCTGCTCGAGCGCCGCGCGCGCGCGGTCGGGCTCGACCATGCCCTGCTGCACGGCGCGCTCGAGGACCGCTGCATCGCTCGGACCCGCGACCGTCTGACGCGTGTTCATCGAGTCTCCGCCACGGGCCGCATCCCACAGGGTACGTCCCGCGATCGGCGACCGCAACCCGGCCTCAGCGGCGCGCCGCGGCCGCGGCGGTCGCCGTCGCCGCGGCGGTCGCCTCGAGCTCGGGGATCAGCTCGCGGAAGGCGTCGACGGTCGCGTGGTCGCGCGCGAGGTCCTCGATGCGCGCGCACGCGGCGGCCACGGCGGTGGCGCCGATGACCGCGCTCGAGCCCCTCAGGCGGTGCGCGGCGCGGCGCAGGCGGTCCGCCTGATCGCCGTCTCGGCTGAGCGTGGCGATCTCGGCGACCGCACGGCGCAGCTCGACCTCGTATTCCCCCAGTACCGAATCGATCAGCGTCGAATCGACCTCGCCCATGTCAGCACGCAGGCGATCGACGACGGCGAGATCGAGCACCGGCACGACGGCCGTGCCGGTCATCGTCGGCGCGGTCGGCGCGGCTGGCGCGGTCGGCGCCGCAGCCGGAGCCGGAGCCGGAGCCGCCGTCGCGGAGGGAGGGCACCACGCGGTCAACGCACGACGCAGGTGCTCGAGCGAGATCGGCTTCGCCAGGACGTCATCCATTCCCGCGGCCAGGCACCGCTCGCGATCCTGGGCCAGGACGTTCGCCGTCAGCGCGATCACCGGCAGGCGCGGCGCGCCGCTCGCGCGCTCACGCCGGCGCAGCTCCATGGTCGCCTCGATGCCGCCCATGACCGGCATCTGGCAGTCCATCAGGACGAGGTCGTAGCGCGGCGCGCGCTCGGTCAGGAGCAACGCCTGCGCACCGTCCTCCGCGACATCGCACCGCCAGCCGAGCCGCGCCAGCTGCGCGATCACCACCTGGCGATTGATCGGATTGTCCTCGGCCACCAGCGCCCGGGGGGCGTTCGCGTCCGGGGCCGGCGTGGGCCGGACGACCGGGAAGGCTCGCGACGCGTCATCGCCGGCGAGCGCCGCGCCCAGCCGTTGACGCAGCTGGGCGGCGCGCAGCGGCTTGGTCAGCGTCGCGCGGACGAGGGCGAGATCGGTCGTCCGCTCGCGGCGATGCGCCTGCGCGGTGAGCAGCAGCACCACCAGGGACGACAGCGCCGCGTGCTCGCCGAGCGAACGCGCGAAATCCAGGCCGCCCATCCCGGGCATGTCGGTGTCGACCAGCGCGGCGCGATAGGCGTCGCCGTCGGCGACGGCGGCCTCGAGCATCGCGAGCGCGGCGGCGGCATCGGCGGCGACGTCGACCCGCACGCCCCAGCCGGTCAGCTGGCGGGTCGCGATCCCGCGCGCGGTCGCGTTGTCGTCGACGACGAGGATCCGCGCGCCGACCAGCGCCGCGGGCGGCGGCGGCTGCATCGCGTCGCCGTGGCGCGCCGCGGGGATCGAGAACCAGAACAGGCTGCCGCCGCCCGGGCGGCTGTGCACGCCGATCGAACCGCCCATCAGCTCGACCAGCCGCTTGCAGATCGCCAGGCCGAGGCCGGTACCGCCGAACCGTCGCGTGGTCGAGGCGTCGGCCTGCGCGAACGACTGGAACAGGCGGGCGATGGTCTCGTCGCTCATGCCGATGCCGGTGTCGTTGACCTCGACGCGGATGCGTTCGCCGTGGCCGCCGGGCTCGGCCAGGACGCGGACCACGACCTCGCCCTGCTCGGTGAACTTCACCGCGTTCGAGACCAGGTTGACGACGATCTGCCGCAGGCGCCCCGGATCGCCGATCACCTGGGCCGGCACCTGGGCATCGACCTCGCAGAGCAGCTCGATGCCCTTCCCCTGCGCGCGTTCGGCGAGCAGCACCAGCGACTCGTCGACGACCGCGCGCGGGTCGAACGGTATGCGCTCGATCTTGAGCTGGCCGGCCTCGATCTTGGAGAAGTCGAGGATGTCGTTGATGATCGCCAGCAGGTGGTCGGCGCTGGTCGCGACCGCATCGGCGAAGCGCCGCTGATCGCGATCGAGCTCGCTCTCGAGCAGCAGGCCGGTCATGCCGATGATGCCGTTCATCGGCGTGCGGATCTCGTGGCTCATGGTCGCCAGGAAGTCGCTCTTGATGCGGGCCGCCGCTTCCGCCGCCTCCTTCGCCGCCGACAGCTGCCGTTCGGTCGCGCGACGCTGCTCGATCTCGGTCGCCAGCGCGGCGTTGACCGCGGCGGCGTCCCTGGCGGCATCGTCGGCGCGCCGCGCCTGGCGCAGCGCGGCGACGAGCAGCGAGGCGCAGGCGAAGCCGAACAGCAGCAGCACATGCTGCAGGCGGCTGACCTCGGCGGCCGAGGTCTCGGGGCGTCGCCACACGTCCATCGTCCAGCGCGAACCGTAGAGCTCGACGATCTGCGGCACGACATGGGCGTCCGACGGCGGCTCGCCGTCGGCGTAGGCGACGACCTCGTCCTGGGCGATGCGCACGTGGTAGCGCGAGAGCAGCAGGCCGGACTCGATGACCGCCTCGAGCAGGTGCTCGACGCGGAACACGCCGACGATCCAGCCGAGGTGCCCGTCCTCGTGCCGGATCGGCACGATCGCCAGGACGCCCATGCCGCCCTGCAGGAGCTCGACGATCGGCGTGAACACCGTCTCGCCGCTCGCGCGCGCCGCGCGCAGCGCGACGCCGCGGATCGGATCGCGACCGAGGTCGGCGTCGATGGCCTGCTCGTTGCCGGCGATCGGGTACACCCAGCGCTCGATGCCCGCCTGGTCCACCCATGCGATCGCCTGGAAGTCGGGGAAGTGGCCGAGATGCGCCTGCGCGTCGTGCCGCCACTCGCTCTCCTCGGGCGCGCGGAACGCCCACCGGTTCGCCATGCGCTCGAGCGAACGGACGCGCGTCGCGATGCCGTTGACCAGCTCGCTCTTCGCGCTGATCGCGCCCGACGCGAGGTTGGCGCGCTCGGTGTTGGCGAAGTGCGTCTGCATCGCCCACCAGTAGATGGCGGTCATGATCACCATCATCGCGCCCGCCAGCCACGGCAGCCGACGCCGGAAGCGCCGTTCGAAATCGGGAGCGGATGCGCACGCCGTGGCGATGATGCCGATGCCGAGGCAGGCGAAGCCGACGGCGGTCTGCAGCGCCATGCGCGTCAGCCCGCCCCAGCCATAGGCGTCGGTGGTGCCGCTGAGGTACCCCAGCGTCGACACCTGCCCGATGACCGAGACCAAGCACCCGCATGCGACCGCGCCGATGAAGGACCACAGCCCGCGGCGGCAGCAGCACAGCACCCCGATCGCGGCCAGCAGATGCGCCGTGGCGGTGTTCGGCGCCATGCGCCCGAGATGCTTGGTGCGGGTCTCGATGTATTGGCGCATCAGCGCCTGGTCGATGCCGAGGTCGACGCCGAGGACGTACTGCGCCAGGGTCGCGGCGGCGAGCACCGCCACGACCAGCGCGACGACCGATGCGGCGACGGCCCGTCCCGACAGGCGCAGCAGCGTCGCGGCGCCGAGCGCGGCGAAGCACAGCGCGGTGTTGTAGAGCATCGGCACCAGATCCTGGTGGATCTGGACGAGGGCGCGGATGTGCAGGTGCCACCCGGCGACGACCGAGGCGCCGAGCAGGAGCGCGAATCCACCGCCGCCGTAGGCGAACGCTCGGACGACCATGGGCTCGGCGGTCGGCATGCGGATCCAGGATACCCTGGAAGCGGTCAGCCCGCCGCGTCGGGGTTCCCGCTCGATCGGCTCGGCTGCGACGAGGTTCGTTGAGCCGCGTCGCGCGTCGTCCGGCGCTGCGGTGGGCTTCCGGCTGGCGACCGCGCCCACGCCGGATCCAATCGCGGCAGCGCGGATCGGCATGCCCATGGACCTCATCGATCGTCGGCTCGCCCATCTGCACCACCGGCGGCGCGTCCAGCGCGCCTTCGACGCGTGGATGCCCTGGGCGGCGCTGTCGCTCGGGCTGGCAGCGGTGGCGGTGATGGTCGTGCGCCTGGGCGCGCCGGCGTTGGCGTGGGCCGTGCCGACCCTGGTCGCCGCCGGCGCCCTCGCGGCGCTGCCGATGGCCGCGCGCGGCTGGCGCCGGCGTGATCCGCCGGAGCTGCTCGCGGGGCACCTCGACGAGCTCGCCCGCGCGCAGGGCCTGGCGATGGCGTTGGCGGCCGACGACGCGCGCGATCGCGATGCCGACTGGGCCGCGCGCCTGCGCAGGCCCCTCGAGACGGTCGAGCTGCCCGCGTGGCGCTGGGCCGCGGCCAGGCCGATGCTGGTCGCCGGGATCTGCCTCGCGGTGGCGGTCGCGCTGCCGCAGGCGTCGCCGACCGCCACCATGCCGCCGTCGGTCGCCAATCTCTTCGCCCCGCTCGCCGCGCGGATCGACGAGGCGGCGGCCGAGCGCCTGCTGCCGCGCGACGACGAGCAGGCGGCGCGCGCGCGGCTCGAGGAGCTGGAGGCGCACGCCAGCGGCAGCGGCATGGATCAGACGCTGTGGGACGGGCTCGACCGGCTCGATCGCGATCTCGACGCCGCCGACGACGCCGCCGCGCAGCGCCTGGCGGCGGCGCTGGTCGAGGCCGAGACGCAGGCCGACGCGGCCGGCGACCAGGCGGCGACGCCGGGGTCGTCCGCGCAGATGCTCGCCGCGCTGGCCGAGCTGGCGGCACAGGCGCCCGGCCTGGTGCCGACGCTGCCGGAAGGCGCCGATGCCGCCGCCATGCAGGCGGCCCTGGCCGAGGCGGCGGCGAACGGCCTGCTCTCGCCGGAGCACCTCCAGGCGCTGCAGCGCGCCGGGCTGCGCGGCGGCAAGGAGATGCCGGGCGGCATGGACGACGCGGCGCGGCGCGCGCTGGCGAAACGCCTGGCCGAGCAGCTCGCCATCGGCATCGGCAAACTGCGCGGCGACGATGGCGGGAGCTGGGAGGAGCGCCTCGAGCGCGAGCGCGGCGGCCGCGGGCGGGGTCGCGGACGACGCGACGGAGAACCGGGCGTCGGTCGCGGTCCCGGGCACGAGCCGCTGTCGTTCGAGGATCGCGCGCGCCTGGACGGCGGCGCCGTCGACGGCCTGCCGCCCGGCGCGCGGCTGAATCCGGACGGCTCGGTCACGCTGGCCGAGCAGCAGCGCGGCGCCGAGCTGGACGAGGCGGCGCTGCACGCCGCCACCCGCGCCGCCGCGCGCGCGTTCGATCCCGGCGCCGCCGACGCGCGCCGCACCCGCGTCGCGCCGCGCCACCGCGCCACCATCGAACGCTACTTCGCCTCGACGCCGTCGGTGCCCGCCGCGGCGGCTGCGACACCGCCGGCCCCGGCCGTGCCGCCGCGGACAGCCGCGCCGACGACGCCCGTCCCCTGATCGGATGCGCATCCGGAAACGCCTGTCGCCGTCGCCGCGCATCCATACACCGCTGGCCACTCCATGACCACGCTCATCCCCGAAGCCGAACTCGAACGCCTGCACGCGCGCGCGCGCACGATCCTCGACGGGCTCGACCGCATCGTGCTCGGCCAGCAGCAGCTCAACCGGCTGGTGGTCGGCGGCATGCTCGCCGGCGGCCACGTGCTGCTCGAAGGCCTGCCCGGGCTCGGCAAGACCGAGCTGGTGAAGGGCCTGGCGGCGTTGTCCGGCCTCGACTACCGGCGCATCCAGTTCACGCCCGATCTGATGCCATCCGACATCACCGGCACCAACGTTCTCCACGAGACCCCGGACAAGGGCAAGCACCTGGTCTTCCGCCATGGGCCGATCTTCGGCCAGATCGTGCTGGCCGACGAGATCAACCGCGCCAGCCCCAAGACCCAGTCGGCGCTGCTCCAGGCGATGCAGGAGGGCACCGTCACGGTGTTCGACACCACCCATCGCCTGCCGCAGCCGTTCTTCGTGCTCGCGACGCAGAATCCGATCGAGCTGGACGGCACCTATCCGCTGCCCGAGGCGCAGCTCGACCGCTTCGCGATCAAGGCGGTCGTCACCGGCGTGACCTCCGAGACGCTGTGCCGGATCCTCATGGATCGCCCCGACGGCCGCCCGCCGGCGCCCGCCGCGGTCTGCGACGCGGCGCAGATGACCGAGCTCACCGCCGCGGTGCGACGCATCGCCCTGCCGCAGGCGGTCGCGGCGTTCATCGCGCGCCTGGTCAACGCCAGCCGGCCCGACCACGCCGACGCGCCGGGCGTCGTGCGGTCGTCGGTGCGCTGGGGCGCGAGCCCGCGCGCGGCGATCGCGCTGGCCGGCTGCGCGCGCGCGCACGCCTTCCTCGCCGGGCGGCCGGCGGTCGGCTTCGCCGACGTCAAGGCGCTGGCGACGCCGGTGCTCGCGCACCGCCTGGTGCTGGGCTACGAGGCTGGCCTGTCCGGCATCGGCGCGCCCCAGGTGGTCTCCGAACTGCTGGCGCAGGTCCCGGAGCTCGCGGCGTGAGGACGGCGCTGCTGATGCTGCTGCTGGCCGGCGCGCCGCTCGCCGCGGCAGATAGCATCGAGCTCTCGGCGACCATCCCGTGGATCGACCAGGACGGCTACACGCCGGTGGTGGTCGAGGCGCGCGCCGATCGCGACGCGGTGCTGCGCATCACCGCCGAGCAGGGGCGCGCGCACGCGACCACCGCGGTCGCGGTCGCCGCCGGCGTCGCCGTCAGGCGCACGCTGCTCATCCCGCCGGCGGCGGTGACCGGCAGCTACATCGGCGTGCGCTGGACGAGCGACGGCGCGGGCACCGGTGGCAGCGAAGGCCAGACCTACGCCAACGCGCAGTTCGGTCCGGACGACGCCGACGTGGTCATGCTCGATCCGAGCGAGGCGCTGCCGCTCGCCGATCTCGCGCGTCGGCTCGAAGGCCAGGTCTCGCTGCGCCAGCGCTACGGGACGGCCGGCAGCTTCACGCTGACCCGCATCCGCCGCCTCGCCGCCGAGGCTCTGCCCGACCGCTGGCAGGGCTGGCCGACGTGGCTGACCCTGATCGCGACCACCGAGGGCGAGGCGGCGCTCGACGGGGACCAGCGCCGCGCGATCGCCGACTGGACGCGCGCCGGCGGCGCGCTGTTCGTCGCGAGCGGGGCGCAGGTCGCCGGCTGGCGCGCCCTGGGCGTCGAGCCGACCGTGCTCGGACTGGCGCGCGGCGACGCCGGCGCGGTGATGGACGACGCGGCCGTGGCCGGCCTGGCCACGCGCCTGAACGCGACGCAGGAGGACCGCCTCGTCGTCGCCGACGCGCACAAGGTGCCCGGCACCGAGCGCGCTCCGATCGGCGGCTTCGTCATCGTCGGCGCGCTGTTCGCCCTGCTCGTCGGTCCGGTGAACCTGTGGTGGGTCCGGCGTCGCGATGCGCGGCACCTGTTCCTCATCACCACGCCGCTGCTCAGCCTCGCCACCTGCGCCGGCCTGCTGACCTACAACCTGATCGCCGAAGGCGTCGCCCTGCGCCGTTCGGCGCGGCAGATCGCGGTCGTCGACCAGCCGCGGGGCCGCGCGGCGATCTGGACCGCGGCGACGTACTTCGGCGGATTCGCCGGCGGCGACATCGCCCTCGATCCGGAGGCCAAGCTGCTGCCGTTCGAGCCGGGCCGCGGCGACCGCTGGAACCACCGCTACCAGCAGCAGCGCGACCTCGCGGCCTACGGCCTCGATTGGAGCGACGGCCAGCTCGCCACCGGCGGCTGGATCCCGGCGCGCATCAACCGCCACCTGGCGTACGCCGAGCTCCGGCCGCTGGGCGACCGCCTCATCGTCGCCCGCGACGGCGCGGGCTGGAGCGCGACCAACGGCTTCGCCGCGACCATGACCGCGCTGCGCTGGCGCGACGCGCAGGGGCGCTGGTGGGGCTGCGACGCCGCGCTCGCTCCGGGCGCGCGCGGCGCGCTCGCCCTGCAGCCGACGACCCTGGTGTGGATGGAGCCGGGCGGGCAGCTCCTGCAGGAGGTGCGCGCGGACGCCGGAGCGGCGGCGATGCGCGCCTGCGCGGACGCGGCCGGACGCCCCTACGCGGCGAGCGCCACGCTCGACGGGGCGCTCACGCCGCTGCCGGGTCCGACCGCCGAGGACGCGAAGCCGGTGTCGACCCTGCTGCTGACCATCGCCCCGCCGGAATAGACGCCGAAGCCCGAACCCGAAGGACCCCATGTCCCTGGTCGAAGTCAGCAACCTCTCGCGCTCGTTCGGCGATCTGCACGCCGTGCGCGACGTGTCGTTCGCCTTCGACGCCGGCGAGATCTACGGCTTCATCGGTCCCAACGGCGCGGGCAAGTCGACGACCATGCGCATCCTCGCGACGCTCGACATCCCGTCGCGCGGCGACTGCACCGTCGGCGGGCTGAGCACGGTCGACGACGCCGACAAGGTGCGCTCGCTGATCGGCTACATGCCGGACAGCTACGGCAGCTATCCCAACATGACGGTCGTCGAGTACCTCGACTTCTTCGCCCGCTCGTACGGCCTCAAGCACGAGGCCCGCGCGCGCGCGGTCGGCGACGTCGTCGAGTTCTGCCAGCTCGGCAACCTGCGCGGCAAGGCCATCACCACGCTGTCCAAGGGCATGAAGCAGCGGCTGTGCCTGGGCCGCTGCCTGATCCACGATCCCAAGCTGCTGATCCTCGACGAGCCCAGCGCCGGGCTCGACCCGCGCGCGCGCATCGAGTTCCGCGAGCTGCTGCTGGTCCTGGCCAAGCAGGGCAAGGCGATCTTCATCTCGAGCCATATCCTCGCCGACCTCGAGGAGCTGTGCCACGGCGTCGCGATCATCGAACGCGGCGAGCTGGTCGCCTCCGGCCGCGTCGACGACATCAAGGCGCGCGCCCAGGCGGCGATGCGCGCGAGCGATCAGGGCCGACGCGCCGCGGTGCTCGAGCTGCGCCTCGCCGCCGCCCACCCGTCGCTGGCGACCATCCTCGCCGAGCAGCCCGAGCTCTCGGACGTGCGCATCGAGAACACCCGCGCGACCGCGCGCGTGCGCGGCGACGAGGCGGCGGTCGCCGCGCTGGTCAAGCGCCTGGTCGACGCCGGCGTGCCGCTGTGCCACATCGCGTCGCGCGACGACAACCTCGAGGACCTGTTCATGCACCTGACCGAGGGGAAGGTGCAGTAGGCGTCGCGCGGCGACGCCGGGACCAGCCCCACGGCATGCGCAAGCGCCACGGTGCTGGACCGCGTGCGCCGGCTAGCCCGCCCTGTCCGCCTTGTCCGCCTTGTCCGCGTCGTCGGCGCGGCCCGGCTTCGTCATGCCGGAGATCGCCATCCAACGCGCGTTGCGCAGGACCTTCTTCTCGTCCGCCGTCTCGACGAACGGCTCGAGCTCGACGAGGAGGGCGAGGACCTTGTGGAAATGCTGCGATGCCAGCGCGTGCGCGAGGTCGCGCACGATCGCATCCGACTGCTCGGGTTGCTTCATGGGAGGGTTCCGACGCGCGACGACGGATCGACGACGGCATCGACCCACGCGGCGCCGGCGCGATCGCTCGCGGCGATGACCATGCCGGTGAGCCACGCGATCAGACCGGGGGCTGCCGCAGCCGGGCGGGCCGCGGTAGCGCGCATCGGCTCCGGTCCTCTGGTCATGTGGGCGTGGATGGTCCGCGCGAGCTCGTTGAGGCCGGCGAGCCGGTTGGGCTTGGTGTGGTAGGCATCGGCGCCCAACGCCAGGCACTCCGCGCGATCCTTCGGCGACGAGGACGACGTCAGGATGATCGTCGGGATGGCGGCGAGCGCGGGCGTGCCCTTGATGTGGGCGAGCACGTCGCGGCCGCTGACGCGCGGCATGTTCAGGTCGAGCACGATCGCATCGGGACGTTCCGCCTCGCCCGCCAGGACCCGCCCGAGGAGGTCGATCGCGTCCTGTCCGTTGATGGCGACCGAGATGCGCGCCGCGAGCGCCAGCTCGACGAAGACGTCGCGCAGCAGGTCGACATCGGCCGGATTGTCGTCGACGATCAGGAGGGACGGGATGGTCACGCGGATGCTCGCGGCAGGGTGAAGTGGAAGGTGGAGCCGTCGCCGGGAGACGACTCGACCCAGATCCTGCCGCCCATCCGCTCGATGATCTTCTTGCAGATCGCCAGGCCCATGCCGGTCCCCGGGTACTCGGATCGATCATGGAGACGCTGGAAGACGGCGAAGATCTTCTGGTGATGCGCGGGATCGATGCCGATGCCGTTGTCCGTGACCGAGAAGCGCACGTCCTCGGCGAAGGCGCCCGAGCTGATGGCGATCCTGGGATCCTGCTTCGGGCCGTACTTGATCGCGTTCTCGATCAGGTTCTGGAACACCTGGATGAGCTGCGCCTGGTTCGCGCGGACCATCGGCATGGGCCCCGTCGTGACCTCGACCTGGCGATCGGCGATCACCTGCACGAGGTTGTCGAGCGCGGCCTGGACCGCGGCGCCGGTGTCGATCGCGGAAAGCCCGGACGCGTCGCGGTCGATGCGGCTGTAGCGCAACAGCTCGTCGATCAGCTCGCGCATGCGCTCCGCCCCCTCGAGGGCGTAGCGCATGTAGCGGCCCTTCTGCTCCGCGGTGAGCGCGTCGCCCTGCTCGATCAGCTTCTGGATGTACATGCCGACCATGCGGATCGGCTCCTGCAGGTCGTGCGACGTGATGTAGTTGAACTGCTCCAGTTCCTCGTTGGAGCGCTTGAGCTCCTCCGCCTGGACGAGCAGCTGACGGGTCCGCTCCTCCAGCTCGCGCGTGCGCTCCTGCACCGCGACCTCGAGGTCGTCGGCATGGCGCCGGACCTGCTCCTCGACGGCGTGCCGTTCGGTCTCGTCGCGCGAGACCTTGGCGAAGCCGGTGAGCTTACCCGAGCCGTCGCGGATCGCCGTGATCAGGACCGACGCCCAGAACTTCGTGCCGTCCTTGCGCACCCGCCAGCCCTCGTCGCGCACCGACCCTTCGCGTGCCGCGCGGTCGAGGAGACGCTGCGGCTTCATCGCGTCGCGGTCCTCGCGCGCGAACATCTGCGAGACGTGCTTGCCGATGATCTCGCTGGACTCGTACCCCTTGATGCGCCGCCCGCCCGCGTTCCAGGTCCGGACGACGCCGTTCGCATCCAGCATGTAGATCGCGTACTCGCGGACCGAGTCGATGAGCAGCGCGAACAGCTGCGTGTCGGACGCGTAGGCGGACACGCGCGGAGCCGCCGCCGTCGGCGGGTCGACGCTCATGCCGTCATGATCGGGCGAGCGATCACCAGGGAGGATGCGGACATGTTCACCGTCGAGGCAGCGTCTGATCGCCGGCGGCGAATTCAAACAGTGGGCCGGCGTGCATCTGCACGCGGGGCGGGATGATCCGCAGCGGTTACGACGGGCCTAGGGCCGACCGCCCATGGTTGAACCGGCGCCCGCTGGATGACGGGCGGCCCCCGGTGGTGCGCGGAAGGGACCTTCAGCGGTCGTCGCTCGATGACCGGCAGTGGCAATCGACGCAGCCGTGCGTCGCGCACATCCGGCACGTCGCCTGCAGCTGCTCGCGCAACGCCTCGCGCGCGCGGTGGCGCCGCACCTTCAGGTTGTTCGCGGTGATGCCGAGGCGCGCCGCGGCGGCCTCCGTCGATTCCCCGCCCAGCTCGACCGCCAGGAGGACGTCGGCGTATTCCGGCTTCAGGATGCGGATCGCGTCGCCCAGGCAGGCGCAGACGGCGGCCATGCCATCGTCCGAGGCAGCGAATTCCCCGTCGTCGGACACGGGGACCGATCGCCGCTGCTCGTGCGATCGCCGCGACATGACATCGGCGATGGTGTTGCGCAGGATGCGGTAGAACCACGCGACGAGGCGATCGTCGTCGCGCAGGTCGTCCTCGTGCGCGAGCGCCTTGGCGAGCGCCTCCTGGACGATGTCCGCGGCGAGGTCGTCGTCGCCGACACGCTTGCGGACGAAGCCGACGAACGCGTCGAGCCGGTCGAGCAACGGGTGGCGGCGCTCCATGGTCGCGATCGTCGGCAATGCGGTCGGAGCACAAGAGTTCCAGCCCTTCGACCATGCGCGCCGCACGGCCCGCGAAGCACCGTCAGGACCAGCTGTAACCGCAGGCCCCGCGACCGGTCAGCGCAGTAGACACGTCCACGCGGCGAACGCCCAGGACGAGGAGGCCCCATGACCGACGCCCACACCGCCACGGAACGCGCGACGACCGATCCGGTCTGCGGGATGACCGTGGACCCGCGGCGCGCGCCATCCCATGCGCATGCCGGAACGACCCACTGGTTCTGCTCGACCTCGTGCCGGGACCGCTTCGCGCGCGAGCCGCAGCGCTACCTGCCCCCTGCGGCCGGGCAGGCGACCGCCGCCCAACCGCCGGTGGACGAGCACGGCGATCACGCCTGCTGTCATCCCGCCGCGCCACCCGCGCCGCCCGTCGCCGGCGAACCAGCGGTGCCGTCCGCGGCGCGCGTCGAGTACACCTGCCCGATGCACCCCGAGGTCGTGCAGGACCACCCCGGATCGTGCCCGAAGTGCGGGATGGCGCTCGAGCCGAGGACCGTGACGGCGGAGATCGCCGATGATCCGGAGCTGCGCAGCATGTCGCGCCGCTTCTGGGTGGGGCTCGCGCTCTCCGCGCCGCTGCTCCTCCTCGGCATGGCCGAGATGCTGCCGTCGGACCGCCTGCATCGGCTGCTGGCGCGGCCGTGGATGCCGTGGGCGCAGCTGTTCCTCGCGACACCGGTCGTCGTCTGGGGCGGAGCGCCGTTCTTCGCGCGCGGTTGGACGTCCATCGTCACCGGGCGCCTCAACATGTTCACGCTCATCGCGCTGGGCACCGGCATCGCCTGGCTCTTCAGCGTCGTCGCCGTGCTCGCGCCGGACGCGATCCCCGACACGTTCCGCGCCCACGGGCGGGTGCCGCTCTACCTCGAGGCCGCCGCGGTGATCGTCACGCTGGTCCTGCTCGGCCAGGTGCTCGAGCTCCGGGCGCGCCAGGCGACGTCCGGCGCGGTGCGCGCCCTGCTCCGCCTCGCGCCCAGGACCGCGCGCAGGCTCCGCGACGATGGCGGCGACGAGGACGTGCCGCTGCCGGCGATCCGCGTCGGCGACCGGCTCCGCGTGCGGCCGGGCGAGCGCATCCCGATCGACGGCGTCGCGATCGACGGGCGCAGCGCCGTCGACGAATCGATGATCACCGGCGAATCGATGCCGGTGGCGAAGGAGCCGGGCGCGCGCGTCATCGGCGGGACCGTGAACGGGTCGGGCGCGCTGGTCATCCGCGCCGATCGGATCGGTGACGACACGCTGCTCGCGCGCATCGTCCGGCGCGTGGTCGAGGCGCAGCGCAGCCGCGCGCCGATCCAGCGCGCCGCCGACGCGGTCGCCGCGTGGTTCGTCCCGGCGGTGGTGGTGGTGGCTATCGCCGCCTTCGTCGGCTGGGCGCTGCTCGGACCCGAGCCGCGGATGGCGCATGGGCTCATGGCGGCCGTGGCCGTCCTGATCATCGCCTGCCCGTGCGCGCTCGGGCTCGCCACGCCGATGTCGATCATGGTCGGGACCGGGCGCGGCGCGCACGCCGGCGTGCTGATCAGGGACGCCGCCGCGCTCGAACGCATGGCCGCCGTCGACACCGTGGTCGTCGACAAGACCGGCACCCTGACCGAGGGACGACCGACGCTGGTCGCCGTGGAGACCCTCGGCGGGATGGACGCGCAGCGGCTGCTGCGCCTGGCGGCCAGCGTCGAGCGGCGCAGCGAGCATCCGCTCGCGGCGGCGATCGTCGCGGGCGCGGCGCAGCGCGGCGTGGCGCTCGACGAGCCCACCGGGTTCCGCGCCGAATCGGGCAAGGGCGTGAGCGGACGGGTCGACGGCAGCAGCGTCGCGGTCGGCGGCGTCGCCTTCCTGCGCGAGCAGGGCGTCGACGCGTCGGCGCTGGGCGATCGGCTCGACGTCCTGCGCAACGACGGCGCCACCGCCGTCGTCGTCGCGGTCGACGGCCGCGCCGCCGGCATCGTCGCCATCGCCGACCCGATCAAGGCGACGACGCCCGAGGCCCTCGCCGATCTGCGCGGCGCGGGCCTGCGCGTCGTGATGCTGACCGGCGACCACCGCACGACCGCCGAAGCGGTCGCGCGCCGCCTCGGCATCGACGAGGTCGAGGCCGGGGTCCTGCCCGATGCGAAGGCCGACGTCGTGCGCCGGCTGCAGGCGGCCGGACGCACGGTGGCCATGGCGGGCGATGGCATCAACGACGCGCCGGCGCTGGCCCAGGCCGATGTCGGCGTGGCGATGGGCACCGGCACCGACATCGCGATGGAGAGCGCGGCGATCACGCTCGTGAAGGGCGATCTGCGCGGCATCGTCCGCGCGCGGCGGCTGAGCCGCCAGACCATCGGCAACATCCGGCAGAACCTGTTCCTCGCGTTCATCTACAACGCGCTCGGCATCCCGATCGCCGCGGGCGTGCTCTATCCGCTGACCGGCTGGCTGCTCAGCCCGATGCTCGCCGCCGCGGCGATGAGCCTGTCGTCGGTGTCGGTCATCGCCAACGCCTTGCGGCTGCGTCGGGCGGACCTGTGACGACGAGCCATACGCCACCGCATCGCGCCGCTCGCGTGCGCCCGCTCATCGTCCTGGTCAGCGCCGCGGCGCTGCTCGGCTGCGCGTCGCGCGCCGTGGTCGAACCGCCGCTCGATCATCCGGCGCACCCGGCGGCAGCCGAGGCGGCCGCGGAACCGGCGAGGGCGGGAGCGCGACCGCACGACGCGTCGGGCCCGGCGCGCCCCGGCGTCGGCGACGACTACACCTGTCCGATGCATGCGGAGGTGTCGTCGCCCGATCCCGGACGCTGCCCGACCTGCGGGATGGAGCTGCATCCGCGCTCGCCGTCGGAGGACGAGCGATGACGTGTCGCATGCTCCTGCCCATGGCGTCGGCGCTGGCAGCCGTCGTCGCCCTGACCGCATGCGGCGCGCCGTCGCGCGCAGCCGCCTTCGCCGACGTCGCCGACGAGGTCGACGCGCGCGGCGCCGGGCGGATCCACTGGCATCGCGGCGGCCCCGAGGACGACGCGGTCGCGCGCGAGCTCCACGAACTGCTGCGACGCGAGCTGACCGCCGACGACGCCGTGCGCATCGCGCTGCTCGCCAACCGCCGCCTGCAGGCGGTCTACGAGGACGTCGGCGTCGCCCAGGCCGACCTGGTCCAGGCTGGGCTGCTGCGCAATCCGGTGCTCGACGCCGAGGCGCGTTTCATCCCGGGCGGCGGCGTCGACCTCGAGCTGTCGCTGGTGCAGGGCTTCCTCGACCTGGTCTTCATCCCGATGCGGCGGCGCATGGCCGAAGCCGCGCTCGAAGCGGCGAAGCGGCGCGTCGCCGGCGCGGTGATCGATGTCGCCGGCGACGTGCGCCGGGCGGCCTACGCCTACCAGGCGGCGACGCAGGCGCTCGACATGCGCCGGACCATCGTCGAGGCCACCGCGGCGTCGTTCGAGCTCGCGCAGCGGATCCACGCCGCCGGGAACAGCACCGCGCTCGACCTGGCCGAGCAGCGCCTGCTCGTCGAGGAGGCGACGGGCGAGCTCCACGCCGCCGAGGCCGACGCGGGCGCGCTGCGCGAGCGGCTCACCGCGCTGATGGGGCTGTGGGGTGCCGACACCGCCTGGACCATGGCGGTCAGGCTGCCCGATCCGCCAGCCGCCGAGGCGCCCGACGACGGCGTCGAGCGGCGCGCGGTGGAAGCCAGCCTGGCGCTCGCCGCCGCGAAGCAGGATGTGGCGGTCGCCGCGCAGCGGCTCGGCGTCGCGCGGCCGCTCGACGTGTTCGATGACGGCGGCGTCGGCGTCAGCGCCGAGCGCAGTCCGGAGGGCGAGTGGGCGGCGGGGCCGGCCGTCTCGGTGCCGCTCCCGCTCTTCAGCCGGGGGCAGGGCGCGGTCCTCGCGGCGCGCTCCGACCTGCGCCGTGCCGAGGCCGTCTACCAAGCCACGGCGGTCGAGGTCCGCTCGCGGGCGCGGCTCGCCGCGGCGCGCGTGCGCGCGGCGCGGGGGCGCATGACGCATCTGGTCGAGACCATGATCCCGCTGCGCCAGGCGATCGTCGATCGCCTGCAGGAGGAGTACAACGGCATGCTCGCGAGCCCCTTCCGCCTGATCGAGGCGAAGCGGCGGCAGATCGATGCCGGCGCGCGGTATGTCGAGGCCCTGGGCAGCTACTGGTCCGCGCGCAGCGCATTGGACCAGATCCTGATGGGCGGCGCGCCGCCGCTGATCGACTCCGCCGCGCGGGGCGAAGCCGCCGATGGCCGGGGAACCGGCGAGGGAGCCCACCGATGATCTCCATACGCACCGGCGCGCTCGCCCTGCTCATGCTGCTGGCCGGCCCGCTCGCCGCCGCCGACGCGGTCCCCACGCCGGGCGAGCCCGGCAGGGACTACACGCCGGTGATCACGCCGAACGGGTCGAACCTGCCATGGCGGGTCGTCGATGGGGTGAAGGTCTTCCACCTCGTCGCGGAGGAGGTGCGGCACGAGGTCGCTCCCGGCCTGGTGATCACCGCGCTCGGCTACAACGGCCAGACGCCGGGACCGACGATCGAGGTCGTCGAGGGCGACCGGGTCCGCTTCTACGTCACCAATCGGCTGCCGGAGAAGACCAGCGTGCACTGGCACGGCGTGCTGCTGCCCAATGGCATGGACGGCGTCTCCGGGCTGAACCAGCCCGGCATCGCGCCGGGCGAGACCTACCGCTACGAGTTCACGATCCGCCAGCACGGCACGCTCATGTACCATCCGCACTTCGACGAGATGACCCAGATCGGCATGGGCATGATGGGGATGTTCATCGCGCACCCGCGTCGTCGCGAGGAGCCGCGCGTCGATCGCGACTTCGCGATCATGCTCAACGAGTGGGCGATCCGCGCGGGCACCTCGCGTCCCGATGCCAACGAGATGTCCGAGTTCAACGTCCTGACCATGAACGCGAAGGCGTTCCCGGGAACCGCGGCCCTGGTCGCGAGGACCGGCGAGCGGGTGCGCGTGCGCTTCGGCAACCTCAGCGCGATGGACCACCACCCGATCCACCTGCACGGCTACGCGTTCCGCGTCACGGCGACCGATGGCGGCGCGATCGACCCGCCGGCCCAGCAGCCCGAGACCACCGTCCTGGTCCCCACCGGCAGCACGCGCGACATCCAGTTCGTCGCCGACGCGCCGGGCGACTGGGCGATGCACTGCCACATGACGCACCACGTCATGAACCAGATGGGCCACGGCCTGCCCAACCTGTTCGGCGTCGACGCGCGCGGCCTCGACCGACGCATCCGCGCCCTGCTGCCGTCCTACATGACCATGGGGCAGGAGGGCATGGGCGGGATGGGAGAGATGGGCATGGCGGTGCCGGAGAACAGCATCCCCATGCTCGGCGCAGACGGCCCGCACGGGTACATCGATATGGGCGGGATGTTCACGATCCTGAAGGTGCGCGACGAGCTCGCGTCCTACGACGATCCGGGGTGGTACGCCCAGCCGCCGGGCACCGCGTCGGTGCCCGCGACCCGGGAGGAGCTCGAGCGCGACGGCGTCGATCCCGGTGCGGCGACCGCCGCCCCGGTCGGGAAGGACCGTCCGCAGGCCGAACCGTCTCGGTCGGGACATGCGGGGCACGATCACGACTGATCGCATTACCGGGCGAGTGAATCAGCAGCCGCGCGACGGTTATCGATCAGCGAAACTTTCCTGGCCGGGCGGCGTCGCCCTCCTACCAATGCGGCCTTCCCGCATGCAACCCCTTCCCAGCCAGCTCGCTCTGTCGTGCTTCGCCGGCCGCCTGCGCCGCGACCGCGAGGGCTGGCGCTGGTCCGACGGCGAGCGCGAGCCGCGCGTCCGGGACGCCGCGAGCGCGCGGGTCGACCTGCGTTGCCGCGAACGGCGCGCGCCGATGGCGCAGTCGCTCGTCGAGGTGCCGTGGTCGCTGGCGGAGGCGTTCGACGCCCTCGCGTGGGTGGTGCGCGGCTTCAACGCCCGCAGCTACGAGGTCGACATCAGCAGCGGCAGCTATCCGGCGCTCTCGGCCAAGAAGGTGACTTCGACCGCGCAGTGCCCGGCGGATCGTCGGGTGACGCCGGCGCTGGGCATGACCGTGGCGCTGGTGCCGGCCGACGAGTGGCGGACCTGGTGCGCCGCCTGCCCGGTGACGCCGTGGTCAGCACGAAC
>Ga0196963_10000249_pt1 | contig 50726 bp, 42 predicted proteins | sample S1_5metaG_FD_148600 | JGI IMG/M metagenome (GOLD analysis project Ga0196963, IMG submission 148600) | Soil microbial communities from Anza Borrego desert, Southern California, United States - S1_5 | ecosystem: Environmental > Terrestrial > Soil > Desert | place: USA: California | collected... | reverse complement strand
GTTAGCCGCGAGCGGCGATCATCGTTACGAAGACATCGCGGCGGTGCTGGGCATTCCCGTTGGCACCGTCAAGTGGCGGGTGTCGGAAGCGCGGCGGCTGATTCGCATCAAACTCGAACGGCTCGGTCATGGGGATCCGCGATGACCCCCCATCGCGATCGTCTCGACGATGCGATCGATTGCGTGGCGGCGAGGCTGACACAGGTTGAGGACGATCCCCAGCTCGCGGCGCGGCTGATCAGCGCGTTGCCGCCGCGGCGGATCTCCTTGCGGATGTTCTCCGGATGGGCACCGCGACTGGCCGCGATCGGCGTCGTCGCGATGGTGCTGGCCTACCTCCTGACGGGCAATCCGACGGACGTGTCGCCAGGCGTCCGCGCGCTCGTGCATCTCGCGCCGTATCCTCCGGCAATGTATTCCGAGGTGGCCGCCGGCGTTCGAGTCGAGGATCGTTCCGGCGAGCGTGCGAACCTGCGTGCGCGCCCGAATGATGCTGCGAACGACCTTTGGAACGACCATGAGCGAAGTCTGGAATCGCTCTCGCTCGGCGAGCTCGCCGCGGCGGAATTGCCCGCCGACGAGGCCTTGGTGGTGGAGCCGCTTGCAATCGCCGACTTGTCACTTACTGCGGAAAGTTTTCCGGCGCAACGGTATTGAATAAGGAGCGCGTGATGAAGACATGCATATTGGCGTGGTCGTTGGCGCTGGCGCTCGTCGCGCCGCGAGCCGCCGCGGGCCAAATCGACGAGCAGGCCCCGGCTGCCGCCCCGGCGTCACCGTCGGCGCAAAAACCGGCCGCCACCAGGAACGACGACGCTCCGCCGGGCGTCCGGTTCGTGCGGACGCTGACCAACGTCCAGGTCGAATTGAATCTGACGGATCACATCGGTACCCACGCGCCCGAGAAGAAAACGGTGTCGATGATCGTGTCGAGCGGCAACTGGGGGAAGATCCGCTCCGCGGGCAACATGAGCCGCCCCGGTGAGGTGCCGGTCGTTGTCGATCTCAACGTCGATGCGCGGCCGTTCGTGACCGTCGACGGTCAGGTGCAGCTCGAATTGACCCTGGTCTACTCGCCGCCGGTGTCGTCGGCCGATTCACGCGAGGCCCCCAAGCCGCGGCCGACCGGTATCAACCAGAGCCAGACCGTGGTCCTGCAGAGCGGGAAAGCGATGGTGATCTCACAAGCGGCCGACCCGGTCACCGATCGCAAGGTCGTCGTCGAAGTCAAAGCGACGGTGCTCAAGTAGCACGAGAGCGGACGCGTTCATATGCGTCCGCCTCATTCATTCCGCGGGTTTTCGGTATGGCTCCATAAGAGACATTTGGTTGCAAGTCGCATAATCCCTGTGTGAAAATCTCGCCGTTGCGCCGCCGATCACATAATGGTCACGATCGACGGTAATCCACACGAAGCAGCGTGACGAAGGAGACGGGAATATGCGTGGTGTGTCCGGACTGTTGGCCGCAGTAGCCCTCGTATGGGGTCTGGTGGCAGCGAGCGTGATGGCGCAATCGGCTGCCGCTCCCGCCGGTCCGCCCGCGGTGCCGGCCGAGGCCAGGAAAATGAAGGCCGCCTTCCCGTCGTCGCCGGCGGCCATCGAAGCCGGCAAGCAGCTGTATGCGAAGTACTGCCGCTTTTGTCACGGCAACACTGGCGCGGGTGACAGCACCATGGCGCCCAAGAACATGAAACCCTCCAACCTGACCGACGCGACGTGGACGCGTGGCTCGAGCGAAGGCGAAATCTTCTGGGTGATTCAGAACGGCGCGCCGCCCGAGTACCACATGAAGGGCCTGAAGGGAAAGATTACCGATCAGGACACGTGGAATCTCGTGCACTACGTGCGCAGCCTTGGCGGCGTGAAGTAGGCGGACGGGACGCTGGACCTCTCGAGCTGCATGCGAAACGTCAGAGGCGTAACGCTGGTGCTGCTGGCGGGTCTGCTGCTTGCCGCCACCGCGGCATGCGAGCTGACCAGCCCGGGGCAGCCGAAGTGGAACGACCCATCGGTGGGGAAGTCGCGGTGGGGCACCGATCCGGTGTTCACGCCGGCGCGTGCGTCGTTCGGCCAGGCCTTTCGCGAGTTCCTGGGCAGGCGCCCGACCGAGGTCGACCAGCCCTTTCCGTTTTCACACCAGATTCACCTGTCAAAGGGTGCGCAGTGCATCGACTGTCATAGCGGCGTTGAGAGCGGCCCTCGAGCGGGTTTGCCCAGCATCAACACCTGCATGATTTGCCACTCCCAGATTGCGACCGATCGCCCGCTGATCATGCAGATCACGGAGATGCAGGCGAAGGGCGTCGATCTCAACTGGAACCGCGTCTACAGCTATTTTCCTGAATCGCACGTCCGCTTCGAACACGCGCCGCACATCCGCGCGAAGGTCGAGTGTTCGACGTGCCACGGCAACCAGGCCGAGCAGACGGTCGCGCGCCGCGCCGTCGACATGGACATGGCGTTCTGCGTCAACTGCCATAAACAGAAGCAGGCATCGAATGATTGCCTGACGTGTCACTACTGATGGCCGACGGTCGCGGGCCAAAGGCGGACGGCCACATGGATCGCCGGTTTTTCATCAAACTCACCGCGATCAGCGGCACGACCGCGGCGCTGACGGCGTGCGGCAATCCCGAAAACCAGATCGTCCGTTTCATCCCCGAGGACGATCTCGTTCCCGGCGTCGCCACCTGGAAACCGAGCATTTGCCCGCTGTGCAGCGCCGGCTGCGGCGTGATAGCGCGGGTGCTCGAGGGCGACGCGGAAGTCTTTCGTAACGGCCAGGCCGGCGTGATCCGGATGGGTCTCGCGAAGAAGCTGGAAGGTAATCCGGACGATCCGATCAGCCAGGGCAAGCTGTGCGCGCGCGGTCAGGCGGCCATCCAAATCACGTATCACCCCGACCGGCTCGACAAGCCGAAGAAACGGACCGGAGAACGCGGCTCCGGACAGTTCGCCGACATCACGTGGGACGAGGCGATCAAGGAAGTCACGGCGAAGTTGAACGAGCTCGCTGCGGCGAAGGATCAGCAGTCCGTCGCCTACCTGACGAAGCCGCGCCGCAGCCGCCGCCTCGAGCTCGTCGCCGACATGTTGCAGAAATTCGGCGCGAAGCCGCCGGTGGCGTACGAGTTCTTTTCAGACGAAGTTCTGCGCCGCGCCAATGCGGCGAGCTTTGGCGCGCATCAACTGCCGACGTTCGATCTCGAGAACGCGCGTTACGTGATCTCGTTTGGCGCGGATTTTCTGGGCACGTGGAATTCGGCGGTTGCGCACAGCGCGGCTTATGGCCGGATGCGGCAGGGCCGCCCCGGTCCGCGGCCGAAATTCGTGCACGTCGACGCGCGCCTGACGCAGACGGCGGCGAACGCCGACGAATTCGTCGCCTGCCGGCCCGGCACCGAAGGTCTGCTGGCGCTGGCGATCGCCGGCGACGAGACCGCCGAAAACATCACCGAGCGTACCGGTGTCCCGGTGGCGACGATTCAGCGGCTCGCCAGGGAATTCGCTGCGCACGGCCCCGCAGTCGCGATCATCGGCGGTGCGCCGCTGGCGCACAGCAACGGGCTTTTCCAGGCAGCCGCCGTCAACCGCTTGAATCAGGCGGCGAAGACGGTCAACCAGCCCGGCGGCCTGGCGTTCGCACCGCAGCAGACGGTGGTGCCGACGCGCCCGATGAAGGAAATCCTCGACGCGGCGCCGAAGGTGCTGCTGATCGACGATGTCAATCCCGTGTTCACGTCACCGCCGGCGTGGAAAGTCGCCGACGCGTTGCGGCGTGTCCCCTTCATCGTCAGCTTTGCGCCGTTCATCGACGAGACGAGCGCGATGGCGGATCTGATCCTGCCGGATCATTCGTTTCTCGAGTCGTGGGTTGACGCGGCCCCTGAAAGCGGATCGATCAAAGCTGCGGCGAGCGCATTCGGGCCGGTGATGCGGCCGTTGTACGACACGCGATCGACCGCCGACGTGCTGCTCGAAATCGCGCGAGGGCTTGCCGCGCCATTGGAAGGCATGCCGACGTCGTTCGAGGCGTACCTGAACGCCGAGCGGCGAGGCGGCACCGCTGCCGCGGCGACCAGCGCGTCCCGGAATGCGCCCGTGGCAGATCCGGCGTGGGTGGCGCCGGTGTTCGACGGCGACGCTTCGCAGTACCCCTTCCACTTCATGCCGTATGCGTCCACGGCTTTTTACGACGGCTCTCTGGCGCACCTGCCGTGGTTGCAGGAATTGCCCGATCCGATGACCTCTGCGATGTGGAGCAGCTGGGTCGAGATCAACGAGCGCAAGGCCGAAGAGCTCGGCATCCACCAGGGGGACGTCGTCGAGATCACCTCGACGCAAGGCAGCGTGCGCGCGCCGGCGTTCCTCAATCCGGGCATCGCGCCCGATGCCGTTGCAATGCCGGTCGGACAGGGCCATACGAATTTCACGCGCTATGCGACGAATCGCGGGGTGAATCCGATATCGATCCTAGCGCCGATCACCGTTGGCGACACCGGCGAGCTGGCGTGGTCGGCGACCCGCGTCAGGATCGCGCGCGTCGGCGGTCCCGACGACAGCCTGGTGTTGTTTGGCGGCGCCACGCGCGAGCGGCCGGAGTGGGCGCACGGCAGGGGAGACGACCACTGATGGCCCATCGATGGGGCATGGCAATCGATCTCGACAGGTGTACGGGCTGCGAGGCCTGCGTGACGGCCTGCCATGCCGAAAACAATATTCCAACCGTGTCGCAGGATCAGGCGGCACGCGGCCGCGCGATGCACTGGATTCGCGTCGAGCGCTATTACGAAGGCCACTTTCCCGACGTCCGCGTCAAGTTCCGGCCGGTGCTGTGCCAGCAGTGCGATAACGCACCGTGCGAGGCGGTTTGTCCGACCTATGCGGCGCATCACAACGAAGATGGCCTCAACGCGCAGGTCTATAACCGGTGCATCGGGACTCGCTACTGCGCGAATGCGTGTCCGTACAACGTTCGCTTCTTCAATTTCTTCAACGGCGAATGGCCCAAGCCGCTGCAGTTGCAGCTCAATCCGGACGTCTCGGTGCGCGAAGTCGGCGTGATGGAGAAGTGCACGTTCTGCATCCAGCGCATCAAAGCGGCGAAGACGTCGGCGAAGGCGGAGAACCGCGGAATCGCGGACGGCTCGCTGCAGACCGCATGCGCACAGGCGTGCCCGACATCCGCGATCGTGTTCGGCGACTTGAACGATCCGAGCAGCCGCGTCGCCAGGCTGGCGCGATCGCCGCGCGGCACCAGATTGCTCGAAGACCTCGGCGCCGAACCGAAAATCACGTATCTGCAGAAGCAGCCCTGGAATGAACAGGACTCTTACTAAGCCACTCACCGACGACCTGATCAGGCCGGTGTTCAACACCTCGGTCTGGTTCTACGCGATCGTGCTGGCCGCCGGCACCGTCGTCGCCTCGGGCGCGGTCGCCTGGGGCTTTCAGTTGTGGTACGGCATCGGTCTGAGCGGCAAGCGCTGGCCGACGTTCTGGGCGTTGTATCTCACCAACTTCGTCTTCTGGATCGGCATCAGCCACGCCGGCACGTTGATCTCCGCGATCCTTCGTCTGGTCAACGCCGGTTGGCGCCGCCCGGTCACCCGCTGCGCGGAAGTCATCACCGTGTTCGCGCTGATGATCGGCGCGATGTTCCCGATCATTCACCTCGGACGGCCATGGCTGGCGTTCTGGTTGTTTCCGTATCCGAGTGCGCGGGAGATCTGGCCGAACTTCCGCTCGCCGCTGGCGTGGGACTTCTTCGCGATCAACACCTACCTCACCGGCAGCCTGCTGTTCCTGCTGCTGCCGATGATCCCGGACTTCGCGCTGATTCGCGATCGATCGACAGGTCTGCGGAAAAAGATCTACGGGTTCCTGTCGTTCGGGTGGCGCGGCACCACCAAGCAGTGGAACCGCCTCGAATCGGCGATGCAGATCATGGCCATCGCGATCCTGCCGGTGGCGGTGTCGGTCCACACCATCGTGTCGTTCGATTTCTCGATGGCCAACGTGCCGATGTGGCACTCGACGATCTTCGGCCCGTACTTCGTCGCCGGCGCCATCTTCAGCGGCATCGCCGCGCTGATCATCGCGATGGCGGCACTGCGCAAGGCGCTCCATCTCGAGCAGTACCTGTTGCCGCTGCACTTCGAGAACCTCGGCAAGCTGCTGCTGCTGATGAGCATTCTGTGGGGCTACTTTGTCTTCAACGAGCGTCTCACCGTCTGGTACGGCAACGAGCATCACGAGATGGCGGTGTTCTGGGCGACGCAGCGCGGCGAATACGCGCCGTTCTACTGGACCATGGTGGTGTGCAACTTCGTGTTGCCGCTGGCGATCCTCGCCAACCCCTATACCCGCACCATCACCGGCTGCGTCATCGCCTCGTTTGGCGTCGTGGTCGGGATGTGGCTCGAGCGGTTCCTGATCGTGGTGCCGTCGCTGACGCATAAAGCGCTGCCTTATTCATGGGGCACGTATTCGCCGACGCCGGTCGAGCTGTTCATCATGGCCGCCACCTTCGCCGCGATGATCCTGCTCTACACGCTGTTCGCGAAGTTCGTGCCGATCATCGCCATCTGGGAAATGAAGGCCGGCGATACCGAGAAGGCGCACCTGGTGGAAGTCGCCGCAGCGCAGCATCAGCCGGCAACCCCGGCGGGGGCGTCGGTGAGGGCCGGGTCATGAAAGCCGTCTACGGTCTGTATCCCGACCCGCACCTCGCGCAAGCCGCGGTCAACAACCTGCGCGCGGCCGGTGTCGCCGATGCCGATATCACCGTGATCTCCTCGGAGCCGTTCGAGCATTTCGAATTCGGCCACCGCGATGCGAAGACCGCCATGCCGTGGATCGCGACCGCCGCCGCTGCCGGCGGTCTGCTGCTGACCTACTACCTGCTCGGTGCATCGCAGCGCTCCTGGCCGCTCGTGACCTCGGGGATGCCGATCGTGCCGCTGTGGACCAACTTGATCATCATTTTCGAGATGACCATGCTGAGCGCGATCATCGCCACCGTGATCACGCTGATCGTGACCGCCTTCGTCGGACAGCGCGGCACGCTCTACGATCCCGAAGTGTCCGACGGCTACATCCTCGTCGGCGTCGAAAACCCCACCGACGCGGACAAGCTCGAACCGGCCCTGTCGATCGACGGCGGCCGCGTCAAGAAAACGTAACCACCGCCAACCGGCGCAGAAGCGCAGAGAAATACATGAACGCCGCACGCCCCCGGCGCCCGGCTCGGCCGGGCCTTTCGATTTCAGTACTGTGTGTCGCTGGTGCCTTGCTGACGGCTGCAGCGGCGCCGGCGCAGACCGTGGCCGGCGGCACCGGCAATCGAAAGCAGGCCACCGCGTTACGCGTCGCCAACGGATCGATTCGCGTCGATGGCCGGTTGGACGAAGAAGTGTGGGCGAAAGCGTCTCCGATTACGGACTTCGTCCAGAAAGAACCCGTCGAGGGCGCGCCGCCGACGGATCGCATGGAAGTGCGGCTCGCCTATGACGATGACGTGCTCTACGTCGGGGCGCGCATGCACAGCCAGGACGGCCGCATCCAGGCCCCGCTCGCGCGCCGCGACGCCACCGATCAGGCCGAGCACATCCTCGTCGCCTTCGACACCTTTCTCGATCGACGCACCGCCGTTGTGTTCGGCGTCACCGCCGCCGGCGTCCGTATCGACCGCTATCACGCGAGCGACAACGAAGATGCGTTCGATTCCGGGTACGACCCCGTCTGGCGCGCGGAGACCACCGTCAGCGCCGATCAGTGGACGGCGGAATTGTGGATCCCGTTCTCGCAGCTGCGGTTCAACCCGCGCACCGAACAGACGTGGGGGCTGAACCTCTATCGGAGCCGCCCGACGCTGAATGAAGAGGACTATTGGATTGTGATCCCGCGCACGGTACGCGCGTGGTCGTCACGATTCGGCGAAGTGACCGGCATCAACGGCATCATCCCGCCACGGCGGATCGAGGCGCTCCCATACATCGCCGGCAGTTCAACGATGAATGCGAATCGCGATGCGGGTAATCCGTTCGATAACGGCACCAACCTCGACGGCCGCGTCGGCGCGGACGTCAAGATGGGACTTGGGCCCAACCTGACCCTGGAGACCGCGATCAATCCGGATTTCGGTCAAGTCGAAGCCGACCCTGCGGAGGTCAACTTGACGGCCTTCGAAACGCGCTTTCCCGAAAAACGGCCGTTCTTTCTCGAAGGCGCGCAGCTGTTCAACATCGGGCATCCCAACTTCTACTATTCACGTCGAATCGGCACGCGGCCAATCGGACCGGCGAGCGGCGACTACGTCGACTATCCCGACGCCACCTCGATCCTCGCGGCCGCCAAGCTTACAGGCCGTCTGCAATCGCGAACGTCGATCGGCTTCCTGACCGCTGTCACCGACGACGAGGATGCGCGCGTCGCCTCGGCGTCGACGCTCGAGCAGCGCAGCGTGGATGTCGCTCCCCATGCCGTGCATATGGTCGGCCGGGTGCTGCAGGAGTTCGGGCCCGCTGCGTCCACCGCGGGCTTCATCGTCAACTACATGCATCGGGCGTTCAAGGACGGCAGCCCGCTGGCCGACCTCTACACGCGGAATGCCCTGGCCGCGGCCGGCAATACGCTGCTGCGTTTCAAGGGCGGGCAGTACGAGTTTCGCGCGTCCGGGGGCGGGTCGTACGTGAATGGCAGCGAGCGCGCCGTCGAACGCGTGCAGCGATCGAGCGCGCACTACGCGCAGCGCCCCGATCGCGACTACGCACGTCTTGATCCGACGCTGACCTCGCTGAGCGGCTGGTCGGTGCAGGCGAACATGGACAAAACCGGCGGCCGTCATTGGCTGTGGGGTGTCAATTCCAAGATCGATTCCGAGAATTTCGAAACCAACGACATCGCGCAGTTGAACGGCGCCGACGGCTGGCTGACCAACGCGAACGTGCGCTGGCGCGAAACCCAGCCGGGCAAGGTGTTCCGCAACTATTACGTCCAGCTGGATACGCAGTCGGACACGACGTTGCGGCTCGTCAGACAGACCGGCCACGTTCGCGGCACGTTCAACATGACCTGGGCGAATTTCTGGACGTCGCAGATTCAGCTGTCGCGGAATCTGGCGACCACCAGCGTCACGCTGACGCGCGGCGGACCGCTGATGGCGCGCGGCCCCGGCTGGACCACGAACATCAACGTCGGCAATCGTGCCACCTCGCGCACGCGTCTCACCGGCAACGTCTATTTCCAGAACAACGATGACGGCGCCGATACCAAGCGCGTGCAGGGGACCTTTTCGATGCGGCCCGGTCCCCGATGGTCGTTTTCGCTGTCGCCGTACTACGATCGGATCACCGAGCCGCAGCAATATATCGGCACCTTGCCGGGCGGCCGCCCGGTGACCTACGACAACCGCTACGTGTTTGCCTTCATCGATCGCAGCACGATGTCGATGGAGTACCGTCTCGGGCTGACGCTGAAACCCGATGTCAATCTCGATGTCTACGCCGAGCCGTTTGCGGCATCGGGGCATTATTACGACTACGGTGAGCTGCTCGAACCCGGCAGCCGCGAGCGCCTCACCTACGGCACGGCGGGCACCATCCTTACCGTGAACCCTGATGGCAGCCGGATCGTCGACGTCGGCGGCCGGTCGTTCACCCTGCGCAATCGCGACTTCAACACCCTGTCGTTCCGCAGCAATGTCGTGTTGCGTTGGGAGTGGCGTGCGGGATCGACGCTGTATGTCGTCTGGCAACAGGATCGCGCCGACAGCGAAATGCTCGGTACCCGCGTCAACATCGGCGACGCGTTTCGCTCCGTGACCGCGCCGGGCAGCAACATCTTTCTCGTCAAGATGTCGTTCTGGGTCCCGGTACGCTGACCCGTCCCGCAGCGTCAGCTGCCGCCGTGTGGTGTCAGTGTCCTTGACACCTGCCGGGCCGCGAGGATCTTGCGGAACGACTGCGTCCTGAGTTCCGCGTCGGTCAGGCCGGTTTGCATGGCCTCGTCCAGCGTGATCGCGCCGGAGCTGATCGCGCGATTGAAAAAGTTCACCAGCGCCTGGCCCGTCGCCGCGTCGTCAAAGGCCGCGCCAGCCTTGGCGGCTTTCGTGAAAAAGTTGCTCAGTCGCGCGGTGGCGGCTGGGCGCGCCGCCAAGTAAAACGCGTAGACCGCGGCATACCGCGTCGCGAGGTGGCCCGGATGGAGGTCCCAGCCCTGGTAAAAGCCATTTACCAGCGAGTGCGTCACATCATCGAAATGCTGTTTCCAGGCGCGCTCGATATGCGGTGCGATCGGCAGTAGATTGCTGGAGCCATCCGAGAGCATGACGCCGGTTTGCGCCAGCGAGATGCGCATCAGTTCGCGCGCGATGTCACATGCGAGATGACGGGGATGCTGCCATGCGGCGGTGATGCCGCACAGCGCGGTGTAATCGTAGACGCCGAAGTGCGCGCCGCGCACGCGGCCGCGGCCGGCCTTGACCAGCGCGGGCAATTGTACGGACCCGTCAGGCGCGAGGATGGCCTGTGGGGTCTCGATCATCAGCTCGAGCTGAATCGCTTTGGTTTGCAAGCGCAGCTTGCGCTCCAGACGCGCACATCGTTGCGCAAGAGCGCTGACATGCGCGGGCGTCATCACTTTGGTGGCGGTGACGGCGAAGTGGGGCGGCAGCCGGCCGGCGGTCTTGACGAGCGTCGTCACGAAGATGTCGAGGGTGCGGAGGCTGCGGGCCTGCAGCTCGTGCGACAGCGGCTTGATGCGGATGCCGACGAACGGCGGCAGCGTCTTCGCCGCCATCGCCGCCGCGACCTGGCGCGCCGCCGACGCGGCGTGGCCATCCTCTTCCGCGTCGTCGCGCGTTCCATAGCCGTCCTCGAAATCGAGGCGGAAATCTTCGATCGGTTCGCGTTCCAGCTTGTCGACGACGCGCGCGCGGACGGTGTCGGCGAGGCCCGGGATTGGTGGCGGCAGGCCGATGATGTTCGCGAACGTCTGCGCCGTCGGTGCCCATTCGTTCAACATGTCGATCGCCTGCCGGCCGGCGTGGTGCGCTGAATCGACGGTAAAGGCATCGGCCGGTGCGATGAAGGTGTGAACGGGTTGTCTGCCGATCGCGTCGCCGGGGTAGAGACGCGCGAGTTTGTGGTTGGCCGCCTGCAGCACGCTACGTGCCCCGATAGGTGGTGAAACCGAATGGCGACAACAGCAACGGCACGTGATAGTGCGGTTCGCCCGATGCGGTCTCGAAGACCACCGACACCTCTGGATAGAACGCCGTGATGCCCTGTGCCTCGAAGTAGTGATGTGTGTCGAACGTCAGCCGATAGACGCCGGGCTCGAGGGGCTCGCCCTCCGGGTACAGCGTGCGAAGCCGCCCGTCCGCGTCGGTGGTGCCCCGGCTCAGCGACTGCCACTCGCCGGTGCCGCTGCGTCGCTCGAGCAGCACGCGCACGCCGCTGGCGGCCCGTCCATGGGCGGTATCGAGGACATGCGTGGTAATCGCGCTCACCGCATCACCTCGAGAGCAGCTGACCGGACGGAGCGCCTATGCACTCTCCATGCTCGAACACGACCTGTCCGCGCAACATCGTCATCGTGATTAATCCCTTGAGCCGCGCGCCATCATACGGCGTCACTGGATGCCGATGATAGAGCCGAGATGCGTCTACCGTGATGTCGCGATCCGGATCGACGACGATCAGGTCGGCGTCGTGGCCAACGGCAATGGCGCCCTTGCGCCCGTCGAGGCCGGCGAGCCTGGCCGGGCCCGCACACATCCACTGCGCCAGCCGCTCGAAGGCTATGCCGCGTTGTGCCGCGGCCGTCCAGACCACAGGCAACGACACTTGCAGCGACGCAATCCCGCCCCACGCCTCGAGAAAATTGCCGTCGTCGAGATGCTTGATGCCGGCCGGCGCCGGAGAATGATCGGTAGCGATCAAGTCGATGTGACCGTCCTGCAACGCGCGCCACAGGCGATCCTGATGCGTGCGCTCGCGGATCGGCGGCGCGCATTTCCAGGCGGTGGCACCGTCGGCAATGTCTTCAGCGCAACACGCAAGGTAGTGCGGGCAGGTTTCGACGCTGACGTTGATGCCGTCGCCGCGCGCCCGGATCAGCGACGGCGGCGCGTCGGCGGATGCGAGATGGACGACATGCACATGGCCGCCGGTGCGGGCCGCGAGCTCGATCAGGAATTCAATCGCGACCTGTTCCGCCGCGGGCGGCCGGCTGCGCAGCCATGTCTGATAGCGGCGCGGATCGTCGTCTGCGGCAGGCGCAAGCAATGCTCCGGGCCATTCGGCGTGCGCAAGCAGCGGCAGCGCTGTGGCAGCGACGATTGGCATCGCGGCGCGCAGATCCGCTTCGCCGACGTGGCCAAACTCGGCGACGCCGGACGGGCTGAGAAAACATTTGTAGCCCAGTACGCCGGCATCGGCGAGCCGCGCAACGTCGTCGGTGTTACCGGGGACGACGCCGCCCCAGAATCCGACATCGACATGGCATCGGCCGGCGGCGGCACGGCGCTTGGTGTCGAGCGCCGCGACGTTGGTCGTCGCAGGGATGCTGTTGAGCGGCATGTCGACGAGCGTGGTGATGCCGCCCGCAGCGGCGGCCCTGGTGGCGGTGGTGAACCCCTCCCAGTCTTCGCGCCCGGGATCGTTGATGTGGACGTGCGTGTCGACCAGGCCGGGCATTACGAACATCGATCCGGCTTCGATGGTCGCGCCGGCAACGGCCTCGCGGTCGATCGCGCTGATGCGGCCGTCCTCGACGTGGATCGTCGCGGCGTGGACGCCGTCGGGCAACACGACGCGCTCGCTGCGGATGGTCAGCGCGGCCATGCCATCAGCGCGACAGCGTCGCTTTGATCAACCCATGCGGCTCTTCGGTCGCAACGAACACTTCGTTGCGATTGTCCAGTCCGAACCGCGACACGTCGATCGGCAGGTGATGGCGGTTCGGCATCTCGAGCCGGATGCTGTGCACGGCGTCGATGGTGTGCAGAACGGCCTCGCCCATGGCATACAGCGTATGTTGGACCGACAGGCTGTCATGCTGCGCAAACGTCTCGAGCATCGTCGTCCGCACCGACTTGAACATGACGGCGAAGTCGACGTCCTGTTCGGCGTAGGTCCAGGTCGCGGTTAACGATGTGACGAATAGACGATCGGTCGTTTCCGGCAGCGTCGTGAATTCGTCCCGAGGAAACCCGAAGAATGCCGATCGCGAGGTCTTGGCGATCACGAGGTCGGTCACGCCCGCGGTGATGGCAGCGCCGCGCCGGTCGGTGATGACCTGTGCGGTGCGAACTTCCGGGCCACGCCGAAAGAACGTGCTGCCGTGATCGCGGTCGCCGATCGCGACGCGATGCCAGCCGTGATCGAGAATGTCGATGATGACGCGATCGAGCTTGGGATTGCGGTCGATGAAATGGCGGCCGAGCGCCTGTCCGAAGCTCTCGGGCTCGCCGACGCCGTCCCGCGCCGCCAGCGCATACACGGTATTCTTCATCGTGTCCGTCGGCAGCACGTCCGCGTTGTCGCCGAGCGTGTAGGATGTGTCGTAGTTGCCTTCGAATGCGACGGCGACGGTGAAGTCGCGCAGTTGATGGCGGTCGTTCGCCGCCGGCGCCGGCGAGGACCCTGACCGCGTCGACGGATCGTGCTGGCGCGTCACCCGCACGAGGCGAATGCGTGACTTGCCGTATGACGTTTCAGACAGGGCCGCTTCAGGCATAGGACGCTCCGATGGGAACAGGCCAAGAGTTTACCAACCTCGCCGATCTGGCGTCGGCACGAGTGGGCGGGAAGGCCATCGCGGCCAACGACGATTTTTTCGCACCGAAGTCGAACCTCGTGAAGCCGGAGCCGCCGATCTTCATTCCGGACAAGTACACGTCCAGAGGCAAGTGGATGGACGGCTGGGAATCGCGGCGGCGCCGCGTCCCCGGCCACGACTGGTGCATCGTGCAGCTTGGTATGCGCGGCATCGTGCATGGCGTCAACATCGACACCAGTCATTTCACGGGCAATTACCCCTCGCACGCATCAATCGAAGCCGTCGATTCGCCGTCCGCCATCAAGCCGGCGCTGCATGCCGTCGAGGGTGAGCCGTGGACGACCGTGCTGCAGAAGACCCCGCTTCGCGGCAACGGCGACAACCTGTTCGAGATCGCCGATCGGCGCCCGTGGACGCATCTTCGGTTGAGCATCTACCCCGACGGCGGCGTCGCGCGTCTGCGGGTGTACGGCGAAGTGGCCGTCGACTGGTCACAGGTCGCGTCCGGTGCACGAGCGATCGATCTTGCGTTGATCACGAACGGCGGGCTGTTTCTCGCCGCGAGCGACCTTCATTACGGAACGCGGGGCGCGTTGATCATGCCCGGACGCGCCAGGAACATGGGGGATGGTTGGGAGACGCGGCGGAGGAGAGGGCCGGGCCACGACTGGGCGATCGTCCGCCTCGGGCATCCGGGCGTCGTCTCGAAGGTCGAGATCGACACCAATCATTTCAAGGGCAACTATCCCGATCGCGCGTCGCTTGAAGGCTGTCTGGCGCCCGGCGCCGGGACCGAGGCGCTGCAGGCGGCGGCGTGGACGCCGATTGTGCCCGAGACCAAGATGGCGGCGAACAAGCGGCACTTCTTCTCGGGAAAACAGCTGCGCCACGTCGGCCCGTTCTCGCACGTGCGCTTGAACATGTTTCCCGACGGCGGCATCAGCCGGTTGCGGGTGCATGGCGTCCCGACGGTCTCCGCACCAGGGCGCACCGGCGACGTCTCACCGCGGCGCGGTTGATGGCGCATCAAACGCAGGCGGGCTGGCTCGCGATTAACAACGCGACTCCGGATCAGGCCCGCGCGCTGCTGCAGCGCGCATGCGGGTCGGCGCGCTGGGTGGAGCGGATAATGGCGCGGCGGCCCTTCGCGAACGATGCCGCGCTGAAAGCCGCTGCGCGCGAGGAGTGGTTCGCGTTGACCGAAGGCGACTGGCTCGAGGCGTTCTCGCATCATCCGAAGATCGGCGATCGCGCGGCGCTGGCTGCGCGTTTCCCCGCCACGCATCATCTGTCCGAGAAGGAGCAAGCCGGGGTCGGTTCGGCCAGCGACGTCGTGCTCGACGCGCTGGCGGACGCGAACCAGACATACCTCGATCGCTTCGGTTTCATCTTTATCGTCTGTGCCACCGGGAAGACCGCCGATCAAATGTTGCAGCTGCTGCGCGATCGCCTCGGAAACGATCGCGCAACAGAATTGAGGATTGCGGCGGAGGAGCAGGCGAAAATCACCGCACTGCGGCTGCAGGAGCCGATCGCCGATTCACCCCTCCCGGCCGATTGCTAAGTGCCTAACTTGAAGACCAGCAGCTCGCCGGGGAATCCGGGTCCGCTGACCGCGACGGCGATGTACTGCGTGCCGTTCAGCATGTAGGTCATCGGCGATCCGGTCTGCGGCGCTGGCATGAAAATCTTGCCGATGTCCGCGCCGGTCGCCTTGTCGTAGGCGCGCAGATACGCGCCGCGTCCTTCGGGATAGGTCGCAAACCCGCCTTCACCGGCGATCAACAGCGTCTTGGTCGTCAGCACGCCGATGCGGCCGGGGCGACCGGTGCGGGGAATATCCAGCCCCTTGAGCGCCGGATGATTCTTGACGTTGTCCGGCGTTTCGCCGTGAGCGATCCGCCACAGCTGCTCGCCCTTGTTCATGTCGATCGCCGTGATCGTGGCGTATGGCGGTTTGATCAGCGGCAGGCCGCGCACGTTCAAACCGCCGCCGCCGGGGCCGGCGGGTTTGGCGGTGGGATCCGGATTGCGCGCGACGCCGCGCACGTAGAGCATGTCCGACGAATTGTTCTCCGGCGGCACCAGGCTGAGCGACGTGATCGCGACGTTGGTGAAGATGTAGAAACGCTTCGTTTCCGGATCGAACGACCCGCCCTGCCAGTTGGCGCCGCCGGTGACTTCCGGGATCATCAACGTGCCGCGCGGGCCTTCCCATTTGCTGACGACCGGCGGGGTGAAAATGGGGCCCATCTTGTACATCGACGCGAGCTTGATGGCCTCGGCCCGCAGTTCCGGCGTGAAGTCGATCAGGTCGTCTACCGTCACGCCCTGTCGCTCGTAGGCGGGCGGCTTGGTGACGAACGGCTGCGTCGGTGAATACCACTCGCCGGGGACGTCGCCTTTTTCGACCGGGCGCTCTTCAATCGGCCACACCGGCTTGCCGGTGGCGCGATCGAAAACATAGAGCCAGTTCTGCTTCGTCGGCTGCGCGACCGCCTTCACCGGCTTGCCGTCGACCACGAGGTCCATCAGGATCGGCGCGCACGGGATGTCGTGATCCCACAGACCGTGGTGCACGAGCTGGTAATGCCACTTGCGCTGGCCGGTCTTGATGTCGAGCGCGAGCAGCGACTCGGAAAACAGCGAGGTTTCCGGGCCGCCTTTCTTGGAACCGCCGCGATGGCCGCCGTAATAGTCTCCGGTCGGCAATTCCACAGGCATGTAAACGATCCCGAGCTCTTCGTCCGCGCTCATTTGCGCCCACACGCCGGTGTTGCCCGTATACGCGGCGGCATCCGGATCCCACGTGTCGTACCCGAATTCGCCCTTCAGCGGAATCGTGTGGAAGACCCACACCCGCTTGCCGGTGCGCACATCGAAACCGCGGATGTAACCCTTGACGTTGCTCTTGCTGCGCGGCGCGCCGCCTTCGCGATGCGCGGCGCCGACGACGATGATGTCCTTGGAGATGATCGGTGCAGCATGCAGGCCGATCTCCGCCGTCGTCAGATCGAGACCCTCCTGATCGAGGCCGAGTTTCAGATCGACCAGGCCGTCAGTGCCAAAGCCCGCGACGCGCGCGCCGGTTTTCGCGTCGAGCGCGATCATCTGGTAGCCCGGCGTCACATAGATGACGCGTTCTTCCTTGCCGTCGCTCCAATAGGCGAGGCCGCGTCCCGATAGTTGGCGCGGCGCCGCTTCACCGCGTTTGCCTTCGTTGAGGCTGTGCATCCACAGCATTTCGCCTGTCGCGGCATCGAGCGCGACGACGGCGCGGCGGGTGCCCGCCGTCGTGAAGAGGCGGCCGTTGACCATCAGCGGCGTGGATTGAAACTGGAACTCCGGCCGCGGCCCCAGATTCTCGGTCTTGAACCGGAAGGCGAGCTGCAGCTTGCCGAAGTTCGTCGCGTTGATCTGATCGAGCGGCGAGTAGCGTGTGCTGGCAAGGTCGCCGCCATAGGTCGGCCATTCGCCGACCTTGGGCGTCCATTGCCCGCGCATCGATACCGACGCGGCGCCGACCAGCAGCGCGATAAGACTCAGTTTCGTGATCCAGCGGCTGAGATGTTTCATAGCGGCAAAGTATACTCAACGAGCCGCGGCGGCCAGGCCGTGGCGCCAGGGGAGGCCGGCGGCGTATGAGAATTCGAGATGCGATTTGTGCGGCGTTGATATTCGGTGCGGCCGTCACCGCCACCGCGCAGACGCCGGCGACCCTGACGATCACCAGCCCGACCCTGAAGGCCAACCAGGTGGTGCCCATCGATCACACGGCCGATGGCAAGAACATCTCGCCCGCGCTCAGCTGGAGCGGCGCCCCTGCCCACACCAAACAATTCGCCCTCGTCTACGACGATCCGGACGTCGTCTTCGGCGGCCAGACCTTTGTGCACTGGGTCGTGTACAAGATTCCAGGCAGCGCGAAAGGGCTACCCGCGGATCTGCCGATGGATGCCGTGTTGACGGCGCCGCCGGAAATTGCCGGCACGATTCAGGGACTCTCCGGCTTCAAACGCGCCGGCTACCGCGGCCCCGCGCCACCACCGGGAAAGCCGCATCACTACACGTGGACGGTCTACGCGCTCGACGCCGAACTGCCACTCGAGCCCGGACTCAATCGCAACCAGCTGATGGAGGCGATCAAAGGCCACATCATCGGTCAGGGATCGCTGGTCGCGATTTACGAGCGCAAACCGAAGGGATGAAATCGGCGATCAGCTGTCAGCTATCAGCGATCAGCTATCAGCGATGAGCCGAAGGCCGAAGGCAGAAGGCCGAAGGCTGAAGGCAGAAGGCTGAAGGCTGAAGGCCGACAGCTGAAAGCTGATCGCTGCCTAGATCGTCACCGCCCGCCAGTTCTTGGCCAGATAGTCTGCCGTGCGCCATGCCAATGCTTGAACTGTCAGCGTGGGGTTGCGCGCGCCGCTCGTTCCCATCACCGACGCGCCGAGGACGCCGAGATTCGGCACTTCGTGTGAAAAGCCCCATTCGTTGACGACGTTCGTGTCCGGGTTGCGGCCCATACGCGTGCCGCCGTAGGCGTGCGTGCTTGGCCCCATCGTCCCCAGCGGGTTGTTCTGCGTCTGGATCGCGCCGGCCGCGCGATACCACGCGGCCATCTTGTCCTGTGTGAGTGCCATCACCTGACGCTCGTTGTCCTTGTAATCGGCGGTGATGCGCAGCACCGGAAAGCCCAGGGCATCCTTCACGACCGGATCGAGGTCGCAGTAGTTGTCTTCGTAGGGCAGCGTCGTTTTCTGGATGTACGCCGTGTTGGTGCGATCGGCGTTCTCCATGACGAACTTCTTCCAGTCCGAGCCCCAGTTCGGCGTCTTGCCGAACGTGCCCATGCTTGCGGCCGAGATCGGACGTCGATCCGACATCACCCACAGGTTCCCGCCGCCAATGAAGTCGAGCGCGCCGTGATCGAAATTGTCGTCGGCAAAATTGTCGACGGCGACGCCCTGTGCCGGCAGTCCGTACCACGCGTTGATGTTGAACGGAAACAGCGCGGTGACGCCGCCGCCCTGTGCATGACTCAGATAATGCCGTCCGACCTGCCCCTTGTTGTTCGACAGGCCGTTCGGAAACGCCGCCGACTTCGAGAGCAGCAGCAGGCGGATGTTCTCGTAGGTGTAACTACCGAGCAGGACAACTTTCGCCGGCTGGAAAAATTCTTCCTTGTCGGTCACGAAGGTGACGCCGGTGAGCCGGCCCTGGTCGTCGGCGTCGAGGCGTGTGACGTGCGCGCGCGTGATGACTTTCAATCGTCCCGTCTGCTGCGCGCGCGGGATCGTCGTCAGGTGCGGCCCGTTCTTCGCGTCGACGTGGCAGCCGCCCTTGTTGCAGAAGCCGTGGTACATGCACGCCGATCGATTCTGATACGGGCGTGAATTGATCGATGCGGGTCCCGGGAACGGATGCCACCCAAGGCCACGCGCCGCTTCCGCCATGCGATCGATGAAGCCGGTGCTGCGCAGCGGCGGCATCGGGTAGGCACGCGTCCGCGGGCCTTCGAAGATGTTGCCGCGCCTGTCGATCGTTCCCTTGATGTTGCCGGCCTGCCCGGACACGCCGGTTTCGTATTCGACTTTGTCGTAATACGGCTCGAGCTCGTCGAGTCCGAACGGCCAGTCTTCGACCGTCGACCCCTTGGGGATGCGCGACGCGCCGTAACGCTTCGTCGTTTCGCTGACGACCTTGAAATCCCAGGGGTTCAACCGCCAGCTTTGCGCCCAGTAATGCAGCGTCGTGCCGCCGACGGCGTTCATCATGGGATGGCTGCCGGCGCGGGTGGTATTCGCCTTGGCATTGGCGCGATGCGTCGGCACTTCCTGCTGCGCCTTTTGCACGGCCATCGGCCAGTCGCGCACGTTGTTGCGAAGTTCATCCGGCGCGAAGTCGCGGCGTGTCAGCCACGTGCCGGCTTCGAGCCCGACGATGTCGAGGCCCGCCTGGGCCAGTGGCAAGACGGCGACGCCGCCGGCCGCGCCAAGACCAATGACGACCACGTCCGTGGCGGGCAGCCTAGTCGCCATCATGTTCTCCATGCGGTTGCCGGCGATCGGCTGCCGGCTCCCGGCTCGAGGCCACAGCCTTGTTGAACATGTCGTTGTCGTACGCCGAACGATGTGTCGGCTTGAGCTTCGCGCCAAGTGCCTGATCGGACGCGGCCACATTCAGGCGGATGCCGGGGAAGCCGATCAGATCCCACCCGATGAAGTTCCTGTTGCCGCCGTAGTACGGATCGCCGAACGTGCCTTGCAGCGTGTGCGTCCGCACCATAGCGAAGAATTGCGCGGAGCTGCCGGTGAACCCGGTGGCGGCACCGGTCTCGACGTCGATCAGCACCGAATCCTGATCGCGCACCGACAGATTGATAAAGGCGTCGCGCCGCGACGAGCGGCAGTAGCGATCGAAGGCGGCAAGCCCGGCGCGGTACGTATCGCGCAGTTCCTTCAGCGCGCCGCCCAGCGCGCGGTCGATGTAATGCGCGGCACGCGCCTCGCGCGCGCCAGGCCCATTCGCGTCGGTCGGAATGATCCGCGCGCAGATCGCTTCGAGGAGATCCATTTCTTCGGCAGTAAGGTTCTCGATCGGCTCGCGCTGCGGAGCACCCTGAGCCTGTGTGGCGCCGACGTTCGGCTCCGCCTCCACTGGCATCGCCGGCGCCACCGGTATCGTCAACGCCGCCCCGGCCAACCCGGCGCGCTTGAGCAAATCGCGTCGCGAGACGCCTTTGTCCTGTTCAGACATGCGCGGAAGAATACGCCACGGAGGCACAGCGACACAGAGAAAATTCACCCGCTGATTGCGCGTCGCCCCCGAACGAGAGAGCCGACCGAAGTGCGAGGCCGAGGCGATGCGCAAAACCGAGCCCGATGCGCAAGACTTGCCGCCCTGCCAGCGGTCTTGCGCATCGACTCGACCTCGCACTTCATGGCGGGCCTGCGGTCGCCACGGCTGTCGCGCCTCTGCGCCTCTACGTCTCTGCGGCCGAATTTTGATCGCGCGACGCGCTCAGGTAGCATCTGCGCATATGAAGCGCGTCCTGCTCGCTGTCGTCATCCTCTTCGGCGCATGGTCCGCCGACGCGCAAGTCCTCGATCTCTGGCCGCAGGGGAAGGTGGCCTTTGGCGTCTACGCGCCGAGCGAAGCCGAGCGCGGCCAGCCGCCGGTCTACACGCCGGACGGCGCCGCGAAGGTCGCGGCCAATCCGCTCTACGATTTCGTGTTCCTTAACCTCGAAGGTGCGTATGACGCGGCCGCGGTGAAGGCCTACGCTGCGGGGCTGAAGAAGGCGAGTAACAAGACCCTGATTGTGCGCATCCCGCCGATCTCGAAAGACGGCGCGGACGCGACCCGGGCGCGCGTCAAGGAGATTCTCGATGCCGGCGCCGACGGCGTGACGATTCCACACGTCCGGGATCTCGATGAGGCGAAGCTCGCCTTGAGCTTCTTTACCGCCGCCAAGGCGAACGTGTGGTCACCGAAGAACCCGAATGGCACCAAGCTGGCGATGCTGATGCTCGAAGACCCCAAGGCGATTGCGCAGCGCAAGGAAATCGCCGACTTGCCCGGTCTCAGTATCCTGGCGTGCGGCATCGGCAGCCTCGCGCAGGCGCTGGGCGGGGATCGCGCCGCCGCCGAAGCCGGCACGCAGCAAGTGCTCGCGGAAACGAAACGCGTCCGCATCGCGAACATGCTGCCCGCGAACATGAAGGATGTGGAGCAGCGCGTCAAGGAAGGGTTCCTCGCCATTCTCGGCCAGGGACCGCAGGCCGACGAGATGATTAAAGCCGGCCGCGCCGCGGCCGGACGATAATGCGCGGCTTGTTGGCGCCGGCCGTCGTCGGTTCGCTGTTGCTCGCGGTGTTGAGCACGGCCGCTGATTACGTGTGGTTTCGCGACATCCCGCAGCATCAGGTGACCTCGGGCGCGATTCATGGCGCGACGTTGTTCGCCGCGCTCGGCGCCTACCTCGGCTTCAGGAAAGGCCAGACACTGGTCGGGCTGCTGGGTGGCCTGGGCAGTGGCCTGGCGGCGGCGCTGTCCTTCTACGCGCTCGCGCCGATCGGCGGCTATTCGATGATGCTCGTGTCGTGGCTGCTGCTATGGATCCTGTTGGCCGCGTTGCAGACGTATCTGAATGGCCGATTCAGCGCGACGAAAGCGGTGGCGCGAGGCATCGTCACGGCGGTTGTCGCCGGGCTTGGCTTCGGCGTGGTGCTGTTCGAGCTGTACCGCGGCTGGCCGCCCGCGACCTTCCCGGCGGTAAAGCATTTCAGCGCCTGGGCGATGGCGTATCTGCCGGGCCTGTACGTGCTGCTCAAGCGTTAGACGTAGCCCTCCGAAACACGTAATCGGGTGTGGGGCCTGCAACGCCGAAGCGCGTCTACGGGCGTGGGGGGCTTGCCCCGCCGAATCAGGTCCGCGCGCGAGTGAGCCTGCCTCGCCGAAGCGCGATTGCGCGCGTGTGGGCCAGCCCCGCCGAAGCGCGTCTGCGCGCGTGCGGGCCAGCCTCGCCGAAGCGCGTCTGCGCGTGGGCCAGCCCCGGCCGAAGCGCGTCTGCGCGCGAGTGAGCCTGCCTCGCCGAAGCGCGTCTGCGCGCGTGTGGGCCAGCCCCGCCGAAGCGCGTCTGCGCGCGAAGGCGGGTGTAACCGGATGTCTCTGTAGGGCCAGCACTTAGTCGGCTATACTGACCCCAAGTACGCGCCCATGAAACGACTTCTAATCGCGGCGTCTGTCGCGGCCCTTCCAGCACTCCTTCACGCATCTGTTTCGATCTCCGCGCGTGAGTACGCTGGCGAGGTCGGGCACGAGCGTGCCGTATCGGCGGTCGTCCGCGAGGGTGAACAGACACCCAAGCCGGGCGTACCACCGGCGAAGCCCGTGACCTCACATGCGCCAGCCACTCCGGCGTTTGGAGCGGCCGAGCAGAACGCGATGGTCAAGCAGTACTGCGCGACCTGTCACAACGATCGCGCCAAGGCCGGCCAGTTGACCCTCGCAGCGTTCGACGCCGCGAAGGCCGCCGATGCCGATCACATCGTCACCACCGAAAAAATGATTCGCAAGCTGCGCGCCGGCATGATGCCGCCGGCAAATGCGCGGCGGCCCGAGGACGCGCAGATCAAGGCGCTGTACACCGCGCTTGAAGCACGGATCGATCGCGCCGCGCTGGTGAACCCGAACCCCGGCTCACGTCCGTTCCAGCGCCTCAATCGTGCCGAGTACGCGCGGGCGGTGAAGGACATGCTGGGGATCGACATCGACGTCGCGAGCCTGTTGCCGGCCGACACGATCAGCGCGGGCTTTGACAACGTCGCCGACTCTCAGTCGTTTTCTCCCACGTTGATGGAAAGTTACCTGCGCGCGGCGGCGAAAGTGACCGCGCTCGCCATCGGCGACAAGGACGCTGCGGCGACGGAAACCAATTACCGCGTGCCGAAGACCGCGTCGCAGCTGTCCCGCGTCGAGGGCGCGCCGTTTGGCACGCGCGGCGGCGTGTCGACGCTGCATACGTTTCCGGCGGATGGGGAGTACGTCTTCAAGGTGGAGCTGCACAGCAACGCCTGCGGCGTGCTGTTCGGCGGTCCGAACGAAGGCGAGCAAATCGAAATCTCGGTCGACGGCGAGCGCAAGGCGGTCATGAAGATCGATCCACGCATGGCCGAAACGACGACCGGTCTGGCGCTGAAGACGCCGCAGATTCACGTGACGGCGGGCGTTCATCGCGTCACGGCGGCGTTCATCCAGCGGTTTGAAGGCCCGGTCAACGACCTGATCGCCCCGATCGATCACACGCTGGCCGACACGCAAATCGGCGTCGCGGTCGGCATCACCACGCTCCCGCACGTCAAGGACTTCAGCATCGTCGGGCCGTACAACGTGACGGGTATTTCGGATACGGCGAGCCGCCGCAAGGTTTTCACCTGCCGGCCGACGTCGGCGGCAGATGAACCGGGGTGCGCGGGCCGGATCATCCGCACCATTGCGACGCAGGCGTTCCGCGGCGCGGTCAGCGAGCGCGATTTTGCCGCGTTGATGAAGTTCTACAACGACGCGCGCAAGGAAGGCGATTTCGAATACGCGATTGGCGCCGCGATCGAGGCGATCCTGGCCAGCCCGCAATTCCTGTTCAAGCTCGAAAGCACACCGAACACGCTGCGGGCGGGGCAGTCGTTCAAGCTCGGTGACGTCGAGCTCGCGTCGCGGTTGTCGTATTTCATCTGGGGCGCCGCGCCGGATGCCGAGTTGATGAAGCTGGCCACGGCGGGCCGCCTCAGCACGCCCGGCATCTACGAAAAACAGATCGCGCGCCTGCTGGCCGATCCGCGGTCGGAGGGGCTCTCGAAGCGGTTTGCGCGGCAGTGGCTGCGGCTGGGCGATGTCGAAGCGGTGTTGCCCGATGCGGTTGCATTTCCGTATTTCGATCGCACGCTTGGCGATGCGTTCATCAAGGAATCCGAGCTGTTCTTCGACAGCCTGGTTCGCGAGGATCGCAGCATCATCGATCTGCTGACGGCTGATTACTCGTTTGTCAACGAGCGCATTGCGCGCCACTACGGCATCCCGAACATCACCGGCAGCGCCTTCCGCCGTGTCCAGCTGCCGCCCGAGCGCCGCGGCATCCTGACGCACGGCAGCATTCTGGTGCTGACCTCGGTCGCCGATCGCACGTCGCCGGTGATGCGCGGCAAGTGGGTGATGGAGGTGCTGATGGGATCGCCGCCGCCGCCGCCGCCCGCCGACGTGCCGGCGTTCGAGGAGACCAAGGGCGAGAACGCCGGCAAAGTACTGACGGTGCGCGAGCGCATGGAGGTGCATCGCGCCAACCCGACGTGCATGTCGTGCCACCGCGTCATCGACCCGATTGGCCTGGCCCTCGAGCATTTCGACGTCACCGGCAAGTACCGCATCAAGGATGCGGGAGCGGCGGTCGACACCAAGGGGACGCTCTACGACGGCATGCAGATCGAAGGCACCGCCGGTCTGCGCGCCGCGCTGTTGAAGCACCAGGATGTGTTTCTCCTCAGCTTCACCGAAAGCTTGATGACCTATGCGCTCGGCCGTCGCGTCGAGCACCACGACATGTGGGCCGTGCGCCGCGTCGTACGCGAGGCGGAAAAGAAGGGCCTGAGGATTTCGGCGTTCGTGGAGAGCGTGGCGACCAGCCCGTTGTTCACGATGGGCCGAATCGCGGAACCGCTGACTACGGAAGCAGGACGATAACCATGAACTTCATCACGCAGAAGCATCTCCATCGTCGCACCGTCTTGAAAGGCATTGGCGCGACCATCGCGCTGCCGTTCCTCGACGCGATGATGCCCGCGCGCGCCATGGCCGCCCCGAAGAAGCTGCGGCTGGTGGCAATGGAAATGGTGCACGGCTCCGCCGGCGCGACGGCGTTCGGCGCGACCAAGAACCTGTGGACGCCCGCCGCGACCGGCTCCGCGTTCGATCTGAGCCCGACTTCGCTGGCGCCCCTCGAGCCCTGGCGCGACTACCTCACCATCGTCAGCAACACCGATGTCCGCATGGCCGAAGCGTTTTCGCCGCCTGAAATCGGCGGCGATCACTTCCGCTCGGCGGCTGTGTTCCTGACGCAGTCGCATCCCAAGCAGACGCAAGGCTCGGATCTCAGGGCCGGCATCTCGCTGGATCAGCTCTACGCGCAGAAGTTCGGCCAGGAGACGCCGATGCCCTCGATGCAGTTGTGCGTCGAGAACGTCGATCAGGCCGGCGGCTGCTTCTACGGCTACTCGTGCGCCTACACGGATTCGATCAGCTGGGCGAGCGAAGAGGAACCGTTGCCGATGATCCGCGATCCGCGCGCGGTGTTCGATCAGCTGTTTGGCATCGGCGCCACGCCGGAAGCCCGTGCGGCGCGCCGCCGCCGTGACCGCAGCATCCTCGACTGGGTGACGCAGTCGACTAACCAGTTGAAGCAGCAGCTGGGCCCCGCCGATCGCGCGCGGCTGGCGGACTATCTCGAGGACGTGCGCGAGATCGAGCGCCGGATCCAGAAAGTCGAGGCGCAGAACACGTCGGGTGAGGCGCGTTCGCTGCCCGGCGCACCGATCGGCGTGCCCGACTCGTACGACGAACACGTCAAGCTGATGTTCGACATGCAGGTCGTTGCCTTCGCATCCGACGTGACGCGGGTCGTCGCGTTCAAGTTGAGCCGGGATGTGTCGAACCGCGTCTACCCGGAGACCGGCGTCAACACCGGGTTCCACATCGCCTCGCATCACGGCGAGCGCGAAGATCGCATCCTCGATCTGGCGAAGATCAACAAGTACCACGTCAGTCTGGTGCCGTACTTCATGAAGAAGCTGAAGGAGACGCCGGACGGGGATAGCAACCTGCTCGAGAACTCGCTGCTGATCTACGGGTCGCCGATGGGTAATTCGAACGTGCACAACCACAAACGGTGTCCGTTGTTCTTCGCCGGCCATGCCGGCGGCGCCTTGAAGGGCAACCTGCATATCAAAGCCGCCGACGGCACGCCGATGGCCAACGCGATGCTCGGCGCGCTGCGCCTCGCGGGGCTCGACATCGACCGCTTCGGCGACAGCAACGCGGTGATGGATTTGAACAAGGCTCCCGAAGCCACGGTAGCCTGAAGTGGTGCGCGTCGACGCGCCTGGCGATGACATATGAAACGATTCGATTGCGCGCTTGCATGGATCCTTGCGGCAATTCTGACCGCGTCGGTTGCGGCGACGGGTCCCACGGACATTGTCGATGCGGCGCAGGCGAAGAACGCCGCCGCTGTCAAGGAGCTGCTGAAGAAGGGCGCTGACGTCAACGCCGCCCATGGCGACGGCATGACGGCGTTGCACTATGCCGCGCTGAACGGCGATGCCGAGCTGGCGCAAATGCTGCTCTACGCCGGCGCCAATGTCGGCGCGAAAACGCGCCTCGGCGGATTCACGCCGCTGCACCTGGCCGCGCAGGTCGGCAATGCGAACGTGATCGCACCGCTCATCGCATCCGGCGCGCAGGTCGGCACCCTCACCGCCACCGGCGCGACGGCGCTGATGCAGGCCGCCCACTCCGGCAGCGTCGACGCCGTGCGCACGCTGCTCGAGAACAAGGCTGATCCCAACGTCAAGGAGACCGCCAACGGCCAGACCGCGCTGATGTTCGCCGCGGCCGCCGATCGCGTCGACGTCGTCAAGCTGCTGTTGTCGCGCGGCGCCGACATCAACGCCACGTCGCGCGTCGAGGACTTCGCGAAGTTGACGATGGAAGATGTGTTGAACGGCGGCGGTCAGAATACGCGTCCGAATGTCACGGCGCCGGGCAGCCGTGACGTCCCCGGCGTGACGCGACCGTTCAATTACAACGAACTGGTCGGCAAGCACGGCGGCCTGTCGGCATTGCATTTTGCGGCGCGACAGGGCGCGATGGCGACGGTCGATGCGCTCCTGCAAGGCGGCGCGAACGTCAACATGCGCAGCGCCGGCGACTTGACCACACCGATCATCGTCGCGGCCGTCAACGGTCACTTCGACCTGGTCAGTTACCTGCTCGACAAGGGCGCGGATCCGAATCTGGTCAGCGAGGGCGGGATGAATCCGCTCTACGCGGTCATCAACGTGCAGTGGCAGCCGCGCTCGTTCTATCCGCAGCCGCGCGCCTATCTGCAGCAGAAGACCGGCTACCTCGAGCTGATGAAGAAGCTGCTCGACAAGGGCGCCGACCCGAACGCACGCATTTATCGCAAGCCGTGGTTCACCGAGTACAACTTCGAGCTGCTGCGCACCGACGACTCGGGCGCGACGGCGTTCTGGCGCGCCGCCTACGGCGCGGACATCGCGGCGATGAAGCTGCTGCTCGAGTACGGCGCCGATCCGAACATCCGCACGATGAAGATCGCGACGCGCGGTAATTTCCAGGGCGGAACGCGCGGCGGCGCCGATACCGATCCGTCAGGCCGCGCGCCGCTGCCAACCGGCGGCCCGGGCACGCCGCCGCTCGTCGCGGTTGCCGGGTCCGGGTACAGCGAGGGCTTCGCCGGCAACGCGCACCGGTATGCACCGACGGGTCTACTGGCGGCGGTGAAGTTCCTCGTCGAGGAGCTCGGCGCGGATGTCAACGAAGAGGACGAGGACGGCAACACTGCCGTGCACAACGCGGCATCACGCGGCGACAACGAGATGATTCTGTATCTGGTTTCGAAAGGCGCCGACGTGAAGAAGGTCAACCGGCGCGGTCAGACCACCGTCGACATGGCCAACGGTCCCGTGCAGCGCACGCAGCCCTATCCCGAGACGATCAAGCTGTTGATGGGAATGGGAGCGAAGAACAATAACAAATGCGTTAGCTGTTGATGTGATGATCTGGCGATCGCGAGATCGCCAGATGCAGCATCATCGCCCGGCGGCCTTCTTCCCGATCTCGATGGCCTTGAACCCGGCGTCGCCCCAGTTCATCACGAACACCGAGAAGCCCTGCTTCATGCGCATCTCGATGTCGTTCGGGCTTGCCGGATAGCCGCACGGCACGTTGAATTCCTTGCACGCCGCCAGCACTTTCTGAATCGACGCTTCCCACGCCGCTTCGTCGAGCTTGCGCGTGCCGTCGGGTTGTTGGGTCGAGAACAGGCCGCGCAAAGTGCCTGCCCCCGGCCACAGCACGCCAATACCCTTGACCGCGGCAATCTCGCGGACCTTGTCGAGACCCGCCTTGCTTTCGACGATCGTCCAGTTGACCAGCTCGCCGTTCGGGTTGAGCGGCCACAGGTCGGCCTTCTGCTTGTATTCTTGTTCGCTCATGCCCCAGAAGGCCGGCGCGTTGCCGACGTTCTCCGAACGCGTGCCGCCCTTCGACGTGAAGCGCATCGCGTTGATGCCGGCTTGGACTTCTTCGGCGCTTTCGACGCTGACCAACATGATGCCGGTGACGCCGAGATTCAGCTGCCTGCCGATGTCGGCGGCGGCTTTCGCGGGATCCGGCGCGATCTCGTGCGCCTTGACGACCACGGCCTTGGTGAGGCGCGGCGCCGGTGACTTGAGCAGGATGCCGGCCGCGCTCATGCCGTTCATCAGCTCCTGAAACGCCGGCAGCGCCTTGTCGAAATCGCCCTCCATGGATCCGTCGAAGATGAAGTCGCTGTTCGGGAACGCGACCGCTTCGCGGGCGAGTTCAGCCTGAGTCTTCTCTGGCGCCGGGGACGCTGTCGCGACGCCAGGTCCGCCAAAGCGGCGGTTGCTCGGCGCGTACAAGCCGAACACCGGTTTCTTGGCGGCGAGCAGTTCGACCATCGGGTTGAATCGCTTCGGCGCCTGTGCCGTTGCGAGGGTTCCGGCGGCGGCAATCGCCGCGGCCGCGATCACGATTGGCCGTGTACGCATCGTTGTCATCTCCCGCGCCATTGTAACGGGGACGGATATCGAGTGTCGCGATATTGCGGCATTGCCTGCGAGTATTTGTCAGCATCGAGGTTTGTGCAACCACATCCACGCGGGCGATCAGGACACCGGATCCCTCGCAGTGCCGCGCAAAATGTATATGCTCGATGCGATGAGCGATGGGCGTTCGACCACCAGAGCGTGGCGGGTCGCGGTGGCCTCGCCTCATCCCGATCTCGAATCGCGAGGATTCATTCCGGTCGTCATTCCAATTCTGGTCGAGGGCCCGCCGTCGAATGGGGCAGCGTTACTCGACGCCGCCCGCCACATCGATCGCTATCACTGGGCGATCTTCTCGAGCGTCCGCGGCGTCCGCGCCATCCTCGCCGCGCGTGGCTCGGGGGTGCCGCCGACGATTCGCACCGCAGCCGTCGGCCCCGTCACCGCCAGCGAACTCGTCAAGGCCGGCGCGCGAGACCCGCTCGTCGGCGAGACCTTTAACGCTGACGCGCTATGGGCGACCCTTCGCGATCGTGATGCGTGGCCAGACCGTCGCGTACTAATCGTCACGGTGGCTGGCGGGCGGCGGGACGTGGCGGAGGGGCTCCGCTCGGCGGGGGCGACCGTCGACGAGATCGAAGCGTATGTGATGCAGCCGCGCCCGGCAGCCGCGATCGCGCTCGAATGGACGACGGGACGCGTGGACGCAGTGATTCTTGGCAGTGCCGCCGCGGCGCAGCACCTGATCGACGCGGTCGGCCGTCATGCGTTGCAGGCGCTGCGAGCAGTCGTGCCGATCGGACCCATGACGGCACGAGCGCTCGCCGACGCCGGTCTCGACGTCACGGTGCCGCGCCAGGCGACGTTCGCGGCCGCGATCGAGCACCTTGCAGCGATCAGGTCTAAAGTAGAACCAAGCGGCGCCGGATGACTCTCGATCGACTGTTCGTCGAATGCAGCGCACTTGGCTTTCAGTCCGTGCTGACCAGCGCGCTGGCGTTGACGTGCTACGTGTTGTGGCTGCGTCAGCGCGGCGATCATTTTCTGACGTGGTCGCTGGCCTGGGCGCTCTATGTCGTGCGTCTCGCCGCGATGTCCGCGTTCCTCGTGCGCCGCGATTTTTTCTGGTTGTTCGTGCACCAGGCGATGACCGGGTTGAGCGCGCTGCTGCTGTTGGCGGCCGCGCTGCAGCTGTCGGGCCGGTTCCAGTGGCGCCCGTGGCATGTCGTCACCATCCCCCTCGTGATTGGCTGGTCGTGGGTGGCGATCTATGCCATCGACAGCATGGTCGTGGCCGGCGTGTCTTCAGTGGCGATGCTCGCGTCGGTGACGATCCTGACCGGCGTGTTGCTGTGGCGGCAACATCACCGCATTCCGGGCGGCGGCGCGAAGGTGCTGGCGTGGTCGTTCATCCTGTGGGGCATTCATCACCTCGACTACCCGCTGCTGCGATCGTTTGGCGCGGCGGTGCTGTACGGCGTGTTCGTCGATGTCATCTTCCTGTTTGCGATCGGCCTGGGCATGCTGTTCCTCGTCCTCGGCGACGAGCGCAATCGGCTGGCCGTGCGCACATCCGAGCTTGAGCAATTGACGCGGCTGCTGCTGCGCGCGCAGGAAGACGAGCGCCGCCGCATCGCCCGTGAGCTCCACGACGAGGCCGGTCAGGCGTTGACGGCGGTGAAGATCGAGCTCGATCTCGACGGCCATCGTGACGCCGCTGACAAGGTCGGCCGCGCGCTCGCGCAGGTCCGTGACCTGAGTAACCTGCTGCGGCCCTCCGCGCTGGATGATCTCGGATTGAGCGCCGCGCTGCGTGCGTTGGCGGCCGATGTGTCGGAGCGTTCGCGCATCAAAGTGGACCTCGATATCGATACCGGTGGACGGACGTTCCCGCCGGAGATCGAAGTCGTCCTGTATCGCGTGGTCCAGGAAGCGTTGACCAACATCGTGCGGCATGCGCGAGCCACGTGGGTGCGCGCACGGCTGGCGTCGGGCGGTCCTGAGGTGCTGTTGACCGTCGAGGATGACGGACAGGGACTGGCGCCCGGCGTCGAACCGAAACTCGGCTGGCTCGGCATGCAGGAGCGCGTCACCGCTGCCGGCGGGACCCTGACGATTGCGCCTGCCAGCCACTCAGGCGTGCGCGTCACCGCGCGCATCCCACTCGCGGCAGGCGCATCATGAACGGACGGACCCGAGTCATGCTCTCGGACGATCACACCCTGGTGCGCGCCGGCATCCGGCGCATCCTGGAGTCACAGCCGCAGCTCGAGGTGATCGGCGAAACGCAGAATGGCGCCGACACGCTCGCGGCGTTGCGTCACGATCAACCCGACGTGCTCGTGCTCGATCTGAACATGAACGGGCTCGAAGGCATCGAGGTGCTGCGGCGATGCAAGGCCGATCACCCCGAAATGAAAGTCGTGATCCTGACGATGCACGCGGGGCGAGAGTATGTGTCTCGCGCCCTCGCCGAAGGCGCCGACGGCTATCTGCTCAAGGATTCCGCCGTGCAGGATCTCGCCGCCGCAATCGAATCGGTGATCGCGGGCGGCACGTATTTCAGCCCGTCGATCCAGCAGACGATGGCGGAGCTGGTGCGTGACGGCAACCGGCAGGGGATTCACGGACTGACTGACCGCGAGCGTGAGGTGCTGACGCTGATCGCCAGGGGACTGTCGACCAAGGAGATTGCCTCCGAGCTGTCGATCGGCACACGCACTGTCGAAACCCACCGTGCCAACCTGATGCGTAAGCTTGGCGTCAAGTCCGTCGCGCTGCTCACTCAGGTGGCTATTCGCGAAGGGATTGTTCCCATCCCGCCCTCTCCGTAGAACTACGGAGCCTGCGTCCGCACTCGTACGTCTTGCCCCTGGCCGCCCGGCCCAATAAGCTGCCAATTGGCGTGTCTTCTTCGCCTGTTTCTCAAACTGTTTCATCATCCGCGCTGGAGCCGCTGCGGGTGTTTTCGCTGAGCCATCGCACCTGCGGTCTGTCCGCGCTGGGTGGGGTGATCGCCGGCGGCGATGTGGCGCGCCTTCACGCGTCGCTTGCGTCGGCAGGCATCGGCTCGATCATCCTGTCCACCTGCAACCGATTCGAAGTCTATTGGCACTCCACCAGCGCAGCCGATGACGACATCGTCGTTGCCGCGATTGCCGCGGCGTTGCCGCTCGCCGGTTCGTTGCTCGAACACGGTTCAGTCCAGGCCGGCGGCGATGCGGCAGCCCGTCACCTGTTCCGCGTCTGCAGCGGTCTCGAGTCGATGGTGCTGGGCGAAGCGGAGATTCTCGGGCAGGCGCGGGTGGCGATGGAGCAGTCGTCGGGCGCCGGATCGTTTTTGCGAGGCGTGTTTACCGCCGCCATCCGGACGGGGCGCACTGCGCGTGCGGAAACGGGCATCGGCGTCGGCGCGATGTCCGTCGCGTCCGCGGCGATCGAGCAGCTGGAATCGCAGCTGCCGCTGGGGAGCAGCCGCGTCCTCCTAATCGGTGCCGGTGAGACGGCCGCGAAGGCCGCACGCCAGCTCGTCGGGGTCGGCGTTGGACAGTTGGTGATTGCCAATCGCACGCCGGAACGCGCGGCGGAGCTGGCGGCGTTGTTCTCGGGCGTCGCGGTGCCGTTCGACACGATCGCCGACGAGATCGCGAAAGCCGATGCGGTGGTCTGCGCCGCGCACTCGCCGACGTTCCTGATCAATCGCACGCAGATCGAAGGCCGCCAGAAGCCTGTGGTACTGGTCGATCTGTCGATGCCGCCGGTGATCGAGCCGTGCGAGGTACCCGGCGTCACCCGCATCGACCTGCAGTGGCTCGAGCGCGCTACCGCCGCGCATCGCCAGCGGCGCGAAGCCGAAGTGCCCCGCGTCGAACACATCATTGCGCGGGAGCTCGACTGGCTGCGCGGCTGGGCGCGTCACGATCGCCTGCGTCCGCTGGTATCGACGCTCCGACAGAAAGCCGACAGCATCCGGCGCGCCGAACTCGAGCGCGCGCGCCTCGAGCTGGTCACCGACGATCCGCATCGCGTGCTCGAACGCTTCAGCCGGCGTGTATTCGATCGCATCCTGGCGGTCCCGGTCGAGCAATTGAAGAGCGGTGACGTGCCGATCGACGAAGCGTCGGTTGAATACCTGCGCCGGTTGTTCGCTTTGGGCGAGGTCTCGTCAATGCCGCTGCAAGACGCCGCGAGCGACACGACGCCTCTGCTCCGCCGCGCGAACACCGAAGGGGAATCGTGAAGCGGTTGCGGATTGGCACGCGCGGCTCCGCGCTGGCCCTGTGGCAAAGCCGTCACGTCGCCGCACTGCTCGCCAAAACGCTGCCGGGCATGGCGATCGATCTCGTCGAGATCAGCTCGCTCGGCGATCGCGTTCAGGACGTGCCGCTGTCGCACGTCGAAGGCACGGGGTTCTTCACCGCGTCGATCGAGCAGGCGCTGCTGGCTCGTGAAGTCGACATCGCGGTTCACAGCTACAAGGATCTGCCGGTCGACTCTACGGCCGGCTTGGTCGTCGCCGCGGTGCCGGAACGTGGTCCCGTCGAAGACGTATTGTGCGCACGCGGCAAGCACACGCTGGAGACCTTGCCGGGCGGCGCACGCGTCGGCACGTGCAGTGCCCGCCGCACGGCGCAAGTCCGCCTCGTGCGTCGCGACCTCGACATCGTGTCGCTGCGCGGCAACGTGCCCACTCGGGTGGCCCGCGTCGACGACGATCTCGACGCCATTGTCCTCGCGCGGGCCGGGTTGATGCGCCTGGGCCTCGAGGACGCCATTTCCGAAGTGCTGCCGGTCGATCGGATGTTGCCGGCCCCGGCGCAAGGGGCGTTGGCGATTCAGTGCCGCGGCGACGATCGCGAACTCACGTTGCGGTTATCGGTGTTGAACCACGAGCTGACGCGTCGGGCTGTTGATGCGGAGCGGGCAATGCTGCATGCGCTCGGCGGCGGATGTTCGGTGCCGGTCGGAGCGCTGGCAACGGTCGAGGGTGATGCGATTCATCTGACGGGCGCCGCGTTCAGCCTCGCTGCGTCCCATGCCGTGCGCGCCGCCGATACCGGCAACGACCCGATCGACCTCGGTGCGCGCGTCGCCGCCGAACTGATCGAGCGCGGGGCCGGGGCGATCCTGGCCGAATTCGCCAAAGGGTCATTCGATGCGGTTGTCGGACAGTAACAACGCACCCAGTCGCATGTTCAGAGGACGCCGGCTGCGGCGCACGGCGGCGATGCGGCAGATGGTCGCGGAAACGCAACTGTCGGCGGCGCAACTGGTCGCGCCATTGTTCGTGATCGACGGTGTGGCAACGCGAACGCCGATCTCGTCGATGCCCGGGCACTATCGCCTCAGCGTGGATCTGGCGGCACGCGAGGCCGCCGATCTGTCGGCGCTCGGCGTCGGCGGCGTCATCCTGTTCGGGATCCCGCAGCACAAGGACGCGCAGGGCAGCGGCGCGTGGCACGACGACGGGCCGGTGGCACGCGCCATCACGGCCATCAAAAACGCCGCGCCGAATCTCGTGGTCTGGGCCGACGTTTGCCTGTGCGAGTACACCGATCACGGGCATTGCGGCGTATTGTGCGAGACCGGTGTCGACAATGACGCGACGCTGCCGCTGCTGGCGCGCGCGGCGCTCTGTTACGCGCGCGCGGGTGCCGACGTCATCGCGCCCTCGGACATGATGGATGGCCGCGTCGCCGCGATTCGCGATGCGCTCGACGCGGCCGGCTTCAGCGATCGCGCGATGGTGTCGTACGCCGTGAAGTACGCATCGGCGTTTTACGGGCCCTTCCGCGAAGCCGCGGGCTCGACGCCGCGATCTGGCGATCGACGCGGCTATCAGATGGATCCCTCCAACGTTCGTGAGGCGATCCGTGAAGCGCTGGCCGATGTCGCCGAAGGCGCCGACGCCATCATGGTCAAACCCGGAATGCCCTGCCTGGATGTCGTTCGCGCGGTCAGCGAACGTGTCGATGTGCCCGTCGCCGTCTACCAGGTGTCGGGCGAGTTTGCGATGTTGAACGCCGCCGCCGAGCGCGGCTGGATCGACCTGGACGCGGCGATGTGGGAATCGAGCCTGGCGATGCGCCGGGCCGGCGCGTCGATACTCGTGACCTACTTCGCCCGCCGGCTGGCGCAGAAAATCTCCGGCCGTGCCTTGCAAGAGACCGCTCGCGCATGACCTTGACCACCACACCGTCATGGATCGAGCGGGCTCGCCGCGTCACACCCGGCGGCGTGCATTCGCCAGTGCGCGCGTTCAAGGCGATGGGCGCAGCACCGCTGGCCATCGTCGAGGCGCGCGGCCCGTACGTGTTCGATCAATCGGGCGGCCGCTATATCGACTGGATTGGCGCGTGGGGACCGGCACTCCTTGGCCATGCGCACCCGGACATCGAACGCGCGATCGCCGAGGCGTTGCCGCGCGGGCTGGTGTTCGGCCTGGCATCGCCGGCAGAGATCGAGCTCGCCGAGCGCGTCACCGCACGTGTGCCCGGATGCGAAATGGTGCGGTTCGTCGTCTCCGGCACCGAAGCGACGATGAGCGCGGTGCGCGTCGCGCGCGCGGCGACCGGCCGCTCCGCCGTGATTAAATTCGCGGGCGGATATCACGGCCACGCCGACATGTTTCTCGTCGCGGCGGGTTCCGGCGCCGCGACGTTTGGCGTGCCGGACTCGCCCGGCGTCACCCGCGGCGCCGCCGCCGACACGCTGATCGCGCGATTCAACGATCGCGATGATGTGCAGCGCCTGTTCGAGAGTGCGCCCGACCAGGTGGCCGCGGTGATTGTCGAACCCATCGTCGGCAATATGGGCTGCGTCCCGCCCGATGCCGGCTTCCTGCAGTTTCTCCGCGAGCGCTGCACCGCGCATGGCGCGCTGCTGATTTTTGACGAAGTGATGACGGGGTTCCGCGTCTCGCGCGGCGGCGCCGCTGAACGCTACGGAGTCACCCCCGATCTGATTACGCTCGGCAAGATCGTCGGCGGCGGACTGCCGCTGGCGGCGTTCGGCGGACGCCGGGCGCTGATGGAGCTCGTCGCGCCGTCCGGCCCCGTTTATCAAGCCGGTACCTTCGCGGCGCACCCGCTCGCGATCGCCGCCGGCCTCGCGATGCTGGATGCGATCGACGCGCAACCCGATCTCTACGATGTGCTCGAGGCGCGCTCGGCAGGATTGCAAGCCGGCCTCACCGCCGCGGCCGCCGCCGCCGGCGTTCCCGTGTCGTTTCAGCGCGTGGCCTCGATGTGGACGATGTTCTTCAGCGAGCGGCCGGTGCGATCGTGGGATGACGCCGATGCCGTCGATCGCGATCGCTACGCGCGGTTCTTCCGCGCCATGCTGGCGCGCCAGGTCCTGCTGCCGCCGTCGCCATTCGAGGCAGCCTTCGTGTCGATGGCGCACGACGCGGCAGTGATCGCTGAGACCATCGACGCCGCCAGGGCCGCGCTGGCTGAGGCGTCATGAACGATCGATTTCTGCGCGCCTGCCGCCGCGAGCCCGTCGATCGCACGCCGGTCTGGATCATGCGCCAGGCCGGCCGCTACCTGCCCGAGTATCGCGATATTCGCAGCCGCGTCGGATTCCTGACCCTGTGCCGCACCCCGGAGCTGGCCGCGGAGGTCACGCTGCAGCCGTTGCGGCGCTTCGCGCTCGATGCCGCGATCCTGTTCGCGGACATCATGACGCCGCTCGATGCGTTCGACATCGCCATGACCTTCGACCCGGGTCCGAAGATCGCCACGCCGATCCGCACGCGCGAGGCGGTCGATCGCCTTCATGCGAGGCCCGCGGCGGAAGCGGTGCCGTACGTCGCGGAAACCCTCCGCCGGCTCAGGCGCGAGCTCGATGGACGCACGCCGCTGATTGGCTTCTGCGGCGCGCCGTTCACGATTGCCGCGTACCTGGTGCAAGGCGAAGGCAAGGACGGTTTTGGCGCGCTCAAGCGGCTGCTGTTCGAGCAGCCGGCGACGGTGCAGGTGCTGCTCGAGAAGCTGTCCGAAGCCATGGCCGATTACGTGCGCATGCAGATCGACGCTGGCGCGCAGGCGATCCAGATCTTCGATTCGTGGGCCGGCATCCTGGACCCGTCTGATTACCGGCGCTATGCCATGCCGGCGGTGGCCCACATCATCGACGCGGTCAAGGAACGCGGTGTCCCGGCGATCTATTTCCTGAACGGCGCGCCGCACCTCCTCGAGCTCGGCGCGTCGACGTGCCCGGACGTGCTCGGCGTGTGTTGGCGCACGCCGCTCGACGACGTTGCGCGCCGGGTCGGTCCGAGGATTGCGCTGCAGGGCAACCTCGATCCGCACGTCCTGTTTGGGACGCCGAAAATGATCCGCGAGCGTGTCGCGGACGTCCTGCAGCGTGTCGAAGGTCGGCCCGGCCACGTCATGAACCTCGGACATGGCATTCTCCCGGAAACACCCATCGCGTCCGTTGAGGCGCTGATCGACGCGGTCCACGACTGCAGCCGCGTCCCGGCCACCAGGACATCATGAGCGGCGCGTCGTCGACGCTGCAGCTGATCGAACGCTACGATCGTCCCGGTCCCCGGTACACGTCGTATCCGACGGCGATCGAGTTTCACAGCGGCGTCAGATCGGACGTCTATGTCGAGCGCCTGGCACGGGTCAATCGCGACGCAGCGGCGCCGCTGTCGGCGTACCTGCATCTGCCGTTCTGTCAGGAGCGCTGCTCGTTCTGCGGCTGCAACGTGGTGATCACGCCGCATCGCGACGTCGCGGCGCGCTATCTCGATGCGATTGCGCTCGAAATCGATCTGCTGGCAGCGCATCTGCCGGCCCGGCGCACGCTGTCGCAGATGCACTGGGGCGGCGGCACGCCGACCTATTACACGGCCGCGCAACTGCGGCAGCTGTTCGAGCGCATCGCACGCCACTTCTCGTTTACACCTGATGCGGAGCTGGGGATCGAGGTCGATCCGCGCGTCACCAGCATCGAGCATCTCGACGCGTTACGGGCGCTCGGGTTCAATCGCGTGTCGATGGGCGTCCAGGACTTCAACCCGCGCGTTCAGGAGGCGATCAATCGCATTCAGTCGTTCGAGCTGACGCGGGATCTGATCGCCCACGCGCGTCACGTGGGTTTTACCTCGGTCAATGTCGATTTGATCTACGGGTTGCCGCACCAGACCCTCGAGACATTCGACGCGACGCTGCGACAGGTGCTGGCGTTGCGCCCGGATCGAGTGGCGGCGTATTCGTTTGCGTTCGTGCCGTGGATGAGCGCCCACATGAAGGAGCTCGATCGCGCCGCTCTGCCGCAGCCGGAAACGAAGTTGGCGCTGCTGGCCAATACGGTTGACGCCTTCCTCGCCGCCGGCTATCGCCAGATCGGCATGGATCACTTCGCGCTGCCGTCCGACGAGCTCGCGCGGGCCGTCGACACGCACACCTTGCATCGCAACTTCATGGGTTACACCGTGAAGTCGACAACCGATCTCGTCGCCCTTGGTGTCTCCGCGATTGGCGACGTCCAGGGAGCGTTCGTCCAGAACACCAAGAAGCTGCCTGAATACTACGCGGCCGTCGAATCGGGTCGTTTTCCGACCGACCGCGGCTACGAGCTCAGTCGGGACGACGAAATTCGGCGATACGTGATCGCGGAGCTGATGTGCAATTTCCGGCTCGAGCTGAATGATGTCGAAACGCGCTTCGGGATCGACTTCCGCGAGTACTTTGCATCGGAACTTGCCGAACTGGCGGCGCCTGTCGGGTCGCCGTCGGCGGACGGTCTGCTGACGATCGGCGCCACTCGCGTCCAGGTCGAGCCGGTTGGAAGAATGTTCGTTCGCAACATCTGCATGGTCTTCGACAAGTACCTGGCGCTGCGAACCGGCGGGCCAAAGCCCGTATTCAGCCGCACCGTATGACCGCGCCGCGGATCGTCGTCGCGGGCGGCGGGATCAGTGGGCTCGTCGCCGGCTTCACGTTGCGTCAGGAAGCCGCGCGCCGGAAGCTGCCGGTCACCGTCACGGTTCTGGATGCCGGCGACGAACCCGGCGGCCACGCGCGCACCGTCGTGGAGGACGAGTGGGTCGTCGAACGCGGACCGAACGGGTTTCTCGACAATGCCGACGGCACCCGCGCCCTGATTCAGGAGCTCCAACTCGAATCCCGCGTCGTTGAATCCGATGCGGCGGCGCGACGGCGTTACATCTTGGACAAGGGAGCGTTGCGGCTGGTTCCTTCCTCACCGCCGGCGCTGTTGACGTCGGACGCGATTGGATGGCGAGGCAAACTTCGGCTGTTGGCTGAACCCTTCGCCCCCCCGGCGCCTTCCGGCAAAGACGAATCGGTGTTCGAATTCGCCTCGCGACGACTCGGTAACGAAGCGGCGCGAACGTTCGTTGACACGGCCGTCGCGGGAATTTCCGCCGGGGACAGCCGCGCTCTGTCGGTGCGTTCGCAGTTTCCCGTGCTCAAGGAATGGGAGCAGACGCACGGCAGCCTGCTCAAGGCGCTGCTGAAGCGAACCGGCGGCGGCGGGCCGAGCCGGCTCGTGAGCTTCGACGGCGGGATGCGGGTGCTCACGACTGCGCTGGCATCGCGCCTGAACGGTGCGTTCTGCCCGCAGACGCCGATTCGCGGCATCGCCCGCGACAACACCGTCTGGCGCATTCAGACTCGCGAGAGCAGCATCATTGCGGACCGCGTCGTTCTGGCGCTGCCGGCGCATACCGCGGCAACCGTAGCGGCAACATTCGATGCGAACTTGAGCCGCGTGTTGGCTGACATTCCGTACGCGCCAATTGCCGTCGTTGCGCTTGGCTACCGCCGCTCGGCGATTGCCAGACCGCTCGATGGCTATGGCTATCTCGTGACGCGCGATCAGAATCTGGCGACGCTTGGCGTGCTCTGGGAGTCGTCGATCTTTGCCGGACGCGCCCCGGCGGATTCCGTCTTGTTGCGCGTCATGCTCGGCGGCGCCCGGCATCCGGAGGTTCGCGACTTCGACGATGCAACGGTGGTGTCGCTGGCGGTGGCGGAGGCGACAGCGGTCCTCGGCATTTCCGGTGTGCCGCTGCGCCAATGGGTGTTCCGCTGGCCTACGGCAATCGCGCAGTACAACATCGGGCACCAAGCCCGCATCGATGCGATTCGGCGTGCTGTTGGCGCGCATCCTGGCCTCACGGTCTGCGGCACGGCCTACGACGGCGTGTCGTTCAACGACGCGATTCGCTCGGCGCAACGCGCCGCCCGCAACGTTATCGAGGAGTTAGCGCAGTGACCCACGTAGTCCTCGTGACCTACGGCGAGCCGACGACGGCATCGTTCGTCGAACAGTTGGTGTATTCGTGGCGCATCCTGGTTGGCCTGACGCGGAGTGTCGCGGACATCCCGGCGCCGCTCATTCCGCTGATCGCCGTGTCGCGCGGCCATGGCCGTCGTGCCTTATGGCGTCGCTACTCATACTCGTCACCGCTGGAGCCCATTACGCTGGCGCAAGCCGCGCAAATGCGCACCGCCCTCGCCGGCCGATCGGCCGGACCTTGGACGGTGCACATCGCATATGAATTCCGCAAACCGCTGCTCGCGGATGTGATTGGCCGGTTGGCTGACACCGACCCGGTCGTGGTCGTGCCGATGTATGCCGCGGACTCCGCATTCACGCACCAGTTGTCGAGAGGCGCTGTCGCGGCCTTGAACGAACGGCGTCGCGCGCCGATCGTCGTGCTGCCGCCGATTGACGTTGATGCGCTGGCCGCGATCTCAGCCGCCCACGTCCGCAGCTTTATCGGCGACGGTGTCGCTGCTCGCTCGGCGGCGTTGGTACTGGCGGCTCACGGCACGTTGCTCGAGCCGGCGCGACCCATCGATACCGGCCGGGTGGCAACCGAACAGTTATGTGAGGGGATTACGAAGCGTCTGGCCGGATCGTTCGGCATGATCGCCAACGGCTGGCTGAATCACCTTCGTGGCGGCCGGTGGACCGAGCCGCCGATTGAAGAGACCCTCCAGAAGGTCAGCGACGCGGGGTATCGCGAGGTCATCTATTACCCCTACGGATTCCTAGCGGACAATGCCGAGAGTCAGCTCGAAGGGCAGATCTTCGCCGCGCAGCGGCCGGAGCTTCGCGTTCGATTCGTGCCCTGCTTGAACGCCTCGCCGGCATTGGCCGATGTGATCGCCGCGCAGGTTACGGACGCCGCGCACGCCCCAAGAGGAACAGCCGCATAGATTCGATTTCTTCGTCCAGCGCATTTTTGAACTGGCGGTCGCGTGGCGGACGACCCGAGACGTAGCCGCATTCGACCTGCAACGCCCCGGTCGTCATCGAAACGTTCGCCCAGCCGATCGCTGAATCTCGCCACAGCATGGGGAGCGCGTAATAGCCCAGCCGCCGTTTCGCGACGGGCGTATAGGCCTCGAACCGGTAGGCCCAGCCCCACAACATTTCAAAGCGGCGTCGATCCCACACCACCGGATCGAATGGCGCCAGCAGCCGCACGTCTTCGACGTCCCGCTCGATGACGCGATCGCTCTCCGGCCAGAACCATAGCTGCCCGTCTACCGTGGTACGCGCCAGACGCGTCCTCGCACGTTGCAGCGCCGCTCTAATCTCGCCCCGCCACTGCGGCACCGCATACCGGAGCCGGCTGACGATGAACGAGAGGCTGGCGGCGGGGACCGGCGCGTAGAGATTGACGACCGCGTCGACCAGCCCGTCGAGATGGGCGCGGCGCGCGGCGGCGTCGGCCGGGCCGGCGGCGTGCTGCTGTACGGCGTAAATGCGGATGCCGTTGTCGCGGCGGGCGACGCGCAGCAGACCCTTGTAATGCATCGCCTCGAGCAGGTGAGTGGTTGCGCTGGACGAGCCGCCCCAGTAATTCGTGACGGTGCCGTGCGCGAAACGCGCATCCACCTCGCGGGGATGGACGGCGCCGCGTTCGCGGACGAACTCGAGGACCGCTCGTGCGCGTTTGTTCGATGCGGTGGGGGAGAGCGACGAGCGCGGATGCATCAACGCCTGCAGGCGCCGGGTCACGAAACCGTAGTTGATGAAAATGTCTTCCTCGATCGGCAGAGAGGCATATCCGGTTTCGAGATCACCGGCGCGGTAGCCCCTGACCCGCGGTCGAAGGATCAAGTCCTGGGCTCGCGCGGGCGCGCGGATCGGATCGGCCTGGACGAATCCGGCGCGATCGAGCGCGCGCTCCAGCGTCGTCGGGGCATGGAGGCTGCGCGTCACCGCAAACTTTCGCAGTTCAGCCAGTGTTGTCATCGTGTGCGTGCCTGCTGATCTTAATGGTGAGAGCACGACCGCCGAAACACGGGAAGCAGAACAAAATCCTCCGTCACGGAAACTTTCGCCCAACAGCGGCCGAGCCAGCCCATCTCCACTCATCAGGCTTGACGCGGCCGTCGTCCGTATGCGATGGCGCTGGCGGCGTGGAAATCTCTAACGAAATTTGTAGCTGACCCGAGAATTCGCGCGAACCACCGCCGGGGAGCCGCTTCCCGCAACGGCGTGTTCCTGTTGCTGGCTCGCATCTTGCGAAAACGTAATGCAACTCTCCCCCGAGAGATGGAGGTGCAACGTGTACCCAGGTAACAGGCGGGCGATTCTCTTCTCAGCGGCCGTTGTCGCCGCAGCGATGATATGGGGTGTGGACGCCCGTGCAGCGACGATCATCGACCTCGGAACCAACGATTCGGGAACTTCAAACGGCGCCATTTTCGAGTGGACGCCTGAACAGCCGACGGGCACCGGGTTTATTAACTCGTTTGTCCGGATCCAGGCCAACGGCACCGAGCAGGGCTACAACCATAGCGTCGGCGGCGACCGACCGTGGGACACCAAAGCCGGCCTCTTCACCCATGACATCCAGTACCAGGATCTGGTCGTACGCACCGTGCTTGGGGTGGACTACTTCGAATTCCTGCTCGATATCAATGAGATAGCGACGGCCGAGGGAAGCTGGATCAGTCTCGACAACGTGCAGATCTTCACTCGAGACACCGCGATCACGTCGGCCGGTGACAGTCTCGACGGCCTCGGCGATCTGAAGTGGAACATGGACGTCGGCCCGGACGGCGACACGACCGTGCTGCTCGACTACGGAAGAAACAATGGCAGCGGCTCCGGCGATATGTTCCTTCTGGTGCCCGTCGCCTTGTTTTCCGGCGTGGACGCAGAAGACTTTGTCTACTTCTACTCGCACTTCGGCACCGCCATCGGATCGGATGCCGGATTCGAGGAGTGGGCGTTGCGAGAGAGTGCGGGGCAGGGCCCCATCGACAACGCGCCGGTGCCCGAGCCCGGTTCGATGATCCTGCTCGGCACGGGCCTGTTGTACGCGGCGAAGCGGATGCGGTCGGCTTAACCTTGGGGTCGTTAGGCCGCCCGGCGCCACTTCCCCCGTGTCGGCCTAACTCGCTTCGATCGGCGTTGCACGCGAATGAAACGGCGCTCTATTGCGCCCACGGGAATCGCCCGCAACCGTGACGTTCATGTCGATTGGGTGTGTTTCGCATGAAACGCTACTGACGAACCCACCATCTGCGAATATGTCGCGGTGTGATCTTCAGCCAGGAAGTCGGCACTTAACGGTCGGTGGCTCGCAATCCGAAGCCAGAACCTACCGGCGAACGAACGTCAAGGTCCCGCCGACGCAGTTGATTCCGGTCGGGAACGACTCTTGGGCAACGAACGTGTTGAGTGCGCCGTCGAGTGTCCCAGTAATGATCCGATTGCATTCGGCACGTTGAAAAAGTCTGACGCCAAGTGGGCTCGACAAATTTCCGTCCATTGGATCGTTTCGGTCGATTTTGCCGAGCTGCAGGATGAACGTGTCTATAACGAACCGCCCTACCAGTGATGAGCCGCTTTGCGTAAGCACCGCAGTGTAAGTGCCTTCAGAACGGGTCGCAGTCCATGTGCCCGTCAGCGTGCCTATTCGCACCACCGTACTGTAACGTTCGATAGCCGAACCCTCTGCGCGCATCACGACTCGAAATGAGCCCTCGCGCGTAAACACATGGCGCACCGTCTCGCCCGTTTGCGTTACGCCGTCGCCGAAATCCCACACGGCCGTAGACGCACCGGGCATCAGCACTGTAAACACAAACTCCGTCACGTCGAGCACCCCCGCCGCCGGGGTCACAGAGGCAACCGGTCCAGAGTTCTGCGGCTGGTCCCGATCCAAGGCGAGAACTGCGCCCGCGGCGGCCCCAACAGCCCCAACTGCAAGTCCGACGGTGGTTCCCGAAATGCCTGCACCACCGCCTCCGGTAGTGGCGGTGCTGCTCGTTCCGGCCGCAGCGGCTTGTGCAGCTGTCAGAACATTTGACTGCGCGATCGTGGCAACGGCTGTTTGCCCTTGGAAGACGGCTGTCGCCTGGATTTGGATCGCGCCTGCCGCCGTTGGGGTGAGGCCGGCGGCAGTCGCCTGACCCGCGGCATTAGTAATCATGGTGATCGTTGATCCACCGCCGAACGTTGCCCCCTGTCCGACGGCAAAGGTAACCGTCGCTCCTGGGACGGGGAGATCGTTTCGATCGCGCACTTCAACGATCGGCGCGACGGCGGTCTTCTGCTGAACGATGTTGACCGCGTCTTCGCCTGCGATGACGACGATCTTCAGACCCGTGCGTTGCTGGCCACTCAGGGCCGGCGGTATTGAGATGATTGCAGTGAACAACGCAACCGAGAAGGCGAACCAAGGTCGGACAATGTTGGACATTTGATGTTTTGGCGATTCTGGAAATCAGCTGCGTGATTGCAGATTTGCCGTCCGGCAGAGTGTATGGGCGATCAGTTGAGTGCACAAGTTACTAAAGTACTATTGTCGGCGTGAGCATGACGTTCCCGGCCACGCGATTTGGTCTGATCCGCGTTCTGGAAGTGATCCGTTCGGCGGACGGAAACGAAGTCGACCGACACTGCGCGCAGCCGTCGCACATACGTCTTTGCGCGAACCATGTCGGAGTGGAAACGTCGCCCACTGACAGGCGCATAACTCGGTTCCCGCCAACTAAGGCTGACAGCAACCGTTGGCCATGCTGCCGCCGTATCGATTCTGGCGATATGGCTGGGATTCAGTATCCGGCAGGCGCCAGAGACATCTTATTGATACAGCTTCCGGTAAACTGGAGCTGTCGGTTTGCGATAACTCATCCACGGGGGCGACTTGGCTTCGACGGGGGTGCGGGATCGCGGAACGCGTGCCGAGGCCCACGTCCTCGTTAATCCTGTGGAAAAACAACGTAACTGCGAACGCAGACTACGCTCTCGCTGCTTAAACACCAGTGAGCGGTTGCCCGGAGACGGCCTGTGGCTCTGGAGCAACCGTCATTCAGCAGGCTAGTCATCACGGTGCGCCTCGAGGCGTGATGGCGAAATTTTTCGGGGCTGGCGGACGGCGCACTTGGCTCCGTTCTTAACCGTCCGCGACAATCGAATGGAGACACGCACGTAGGGGACTGCGACGACGTAATCTCGGACGCGGGTTCAACTCCCGCCGCCTCCACCATCTCCTCGCTTCGCTCGTCGATGTTGTCGGCGGCGAAGTTCTGTATGCAAGTCACGACTGCGTCGTGACTTAACAGTACCAACTCCCGCCGCCTCCACCATTCGACTCACCTTGCGCTTCGCCAAGCGCGAACCGCAAGGTTCGCTCATGGCAAGCCATTCGATCACGTCGACTGCCTGAGCGAGCGCAGCGAGTCGAACGGCCATTCCCATGGGCAAGTCACCACCGGCCATGCTAGCTTTTTTGAAAAGCCAATTGACTGAGTGCAGCGAAGATGCCTCCGCCAAACACTTCACTTTTATTACGGCCGATGGCATCGTCGTCTCGTGCAGTACGTGTACATCCTGCGATGCGCTGACGATTCCCTCTATATCGGCGAGACACCGGAACTTACGGCGCGCGTATCGAACACCAGGAAGGTGGTTCGGCGCACACTGCTCGCAGACGTCCCGTTTCGCTTGCCTATTCTGAAGCGTTTGAGAATCGAACACTTGCTCTTAAGCGACAATTAAAGCGCTGGACGCGCGGAAAGAATGAGGCCTTGATCTTGGGCGACTTGGCCGCCTTGAAGGAGTTGTAGAGCACACGAGCCGATAACTCACCCCGCTAAGAAGGACACTTGTGCAGGTGTCATCATCCTTGACGCTCCGCGGCGGCGGGGGCACTAATCGCTAGCGGCGCAAATGCGCCGGCTTGACGCGCTTCTCGATCAATGCGAGCGCGGCATCGACCACGACGGCAAGCGCGGCCGCCGGTATCGCGCCGAATAACACCATTCGCGCATCTGCAAGAGCGAGACCCGTCACGATCGGCTCTCCCAAGCCACCGGCGCCGATGAACGCAGCCAGTGTGGTGGCGCCGACCGTGATCACAGCCGACGTGCGGACGCCTGCCATGATCACCGGCGCCGCCAGCGGCAGGCGAACCTTCAGCAATCGCTGACGGGGCGTCATGCCCAACGCTTCGGCGGCTTCAATCGCCGCCGGATTCGCATCGCGCACCCCGCTGAATGTCGCCCTGGCGATCGGATACAGCGCATACGCGAATAACGCGACCAGCGCCGGGACGACACCAACGCCGACGAACGGCACCATGAACGCCAGCAACGCAATGCTCGGAATCGTTTGGATCACCCCGAGCATCCCAAGGGTGGCGCCGGCAGCGCGTTGTGCGCGCTCGAGGAGCAGACCGAGCGGCACCGCCACAACGACCGCCAACAGTAAGGCCACCGCGACCAGTCCCAGATGACGCAGCGTCAATTGCAGCAGGGCGTCTCGACGCATCCAAAAATAGGCGCCAATCGACTCGCCGCTCGCGGCGATCGCTACTTGACCTTGTTCGCGCGAACTCGCCGCCGGCGTCGCTCCAAGTCCCGCAGCCTCCAGCGCCGACACGGCGACCCGATGCACGTCCTCGCGGTCGACTTCCAGCCGGCGATTCAGTGCCCGCATCGTTGATTCGCTGAGTCTTCCGCTCAGCAGGCTCAACGCCGAGACGACGTCCGCGCGGCCCGCGGCGCGTGTGCCGAGCAGCGCCGCCGCTTCGTAGGGTGGAAAAAAGCGGCGATCATCCTCGAGGACGACAAGGCTGTAGCGTGCCAGCAAACCGTCGGTGGAGTACCCGTCAATGACATCGACAGCCCCCTCGGCCAGCGCCTGGTACTTCAATGCGGGCAGCAATGGCCGAATGGTTCCGGGTCGAATCCCGTCGCCATACGCCCGCACGAGTCCGGCGAGACCGTCAGGGCGCTGAATGAAATCGGGGGTGAAGCCACCGGTTAACCTCGCGCTCTCGCGGGCGAGATCGCTGAGTGTTCGCAAGTTATGTCGCGCCGCGGTATCGGATCGAACGGCCAACGCGAACGTGTTTTCGAATCCAAACGGAGGCAGCCATCGGACGCCGTAGCGCGCCGCAAAGGATTGCGACACGTGTGCGAACACCTGCCGGGGATCGGCCAACGCGTGATCGGTCAAAGTCTCCTTCAGGATGGCGATGAGGCCCGTCCCGGTGTACTCGGGATAGACGTCGACATCGCCGGAGCGGATCGCCTCGAAGAGGATCTCGGTCGTGCCAAGCCCCGGAAGCCGTTTCACGGGTATCCCATTATTCTCGAGCAGGACGGCCAACATCTCCGCGAGCACGTAGGACTCGCCGAAGGGTTTCGACGCGACCACAATCGGAGCGGTATCAGGTTGTGCTCTGACGACGTGCGATAGAAGCACGGCGGTGGCGAGCAACGCCAGTAGTGCCCTATGTGCGAGCGCGCGAATCATGACACTGCGCGCCGGCCGCCGCCGGCCAGTGCCCGGGTCAACAGCGACTCTACATATGGCGTCGCCGGCTCGGCGATCAACGCGTCGAGACGCGCGACCTGTTCGATGCGGCCGCGCCGCATCACGGCGATTTCATCAGCGAGGAAATCCGCTTCGAGGACGTCGTGCGTGACCAGAAGAGTAGTTGCGCCGGTGTCTTGACGCAGCGCTGCGCACAACGTTTGCAGCTCGGCACGGCTGATCGCGTCAAGTGCGCCGAATGGCTCGTCCATCAGCAACACATCCTGTTGGGCAGCAATCGCCCGCGCGAGCGCCACGCGTTGACGCTGGCCGCCAGACAACTCATCTGGATAGCGATCGCCGAATTCGCGAGGCGATAGGCCCACCTGCTCGAGTGTCCGAGATGCGGTCGCGGCCGCGTCGGGTTGTTGCAGCAGCGTAGGCACAAGAGCCACGTTCCGGAGCACCGTCCAGTGCGGCAGCAATCCGCCGTGCTGTGGAACGTAGCCAACCTGACGCCGCAATGCGACTGCCGATCGCATCGTCACATCGGCACCGTCGACGCGAACCTCGCCGCTCGATGGCACGACCATCCGGTTGAAACAGCGCAGCAGCGTGGTCTTGCCGGCGCCGCTCTCACCCACGAGCGCGAGGCAACGACCCCGCGGCACAGTCAGTGATACCTCGTGCAGCGCGGTAACGTTACCGAACGCATGGCTAACGTGCCGGGCCTCCAGACTCATCGCGTTTCTATGATTTCGCCGTTCCAGCGGTGCAGTGAGTTCTTATCCTGAGGCATGTTGAGTCCAAAGCCGTCAGGATGATACTGAACCCCGCGACGGGAAATCCCGCGAGCGCTTCGAGACATCGGCCGCCATGGATCAGTGATCCGCCTTGACCACTGCAACCATGGCTCAGAGTCTGCGTCGCTGATGACATTGGTCGCAGGTTCAATGGTGCGCGTCGATTTGTCGTTGTGCAGCCCGCGATCTTTAGGCGCGTTTTCAACCACGGCGCCGGTCATTATCTTGCATGGGCGGGCCTCCATGAGAATTGGCGTTTTGCTGGTCGTCGCGTTGCTGGTCAGCGCCTCTGCGCGGGCGGCGAGTATTACCTGGATAGATTCGGGTTCGGTGACGTTCGTCTCGGACCGAGCGAATCTCCCCGGGCTCACGATCGGCACGCCGTGGGCGTTGGAGATCACGTTCGATCCCGATGCTCCAGGCAATCGGTTGCCAGGCAGTGTCCCGGGGGGCGAGTGCTATACGTATTCCACGCAGTCGACGACCTTTACGCTCGGCGGATTTACGTATTCACGAGGGCCCGGCAAGATCTGGACGAATTCCAATCTGCCCGGGCAGGGCTGCTCATCTGCCCAAACCGGCAGGATACAGTTTGAATTTGTCGGAGGCTGGATTCAGGAAGCCGGGGCGTGGAATCTCAATCAGTTCATATTCTTGCCCTACTACACAGATGTGGTGCGCGACGGATCGCTACCTCGAACGCCGACTCCAGTTGGCTCGGTCGACGCACTCGATTTCTGGGGCGGCTTCGCCGACGGTCGACCGTTTATCGCGTTTCAGGATGCGCAATTCACACCGGCTCTATTGGACGACCAACCGGCCCCCGTTCCCGAGCCTGCAACGATTGCCATGATGGGGGTCGGCCTGGCGTGGGGCATCGGGCGGTCTCAGCGCCGCCGTAAAAAATCTGAACACCCGTTGTCTGTCCCGGCGCCACTGGCGGCATCGAGGCGGCGTCTAGCGTGCAGCTCAGCGAGGGTGCAGGGTAATGCGAACCGGTATTCGTGTAATTAAACGGGCCGCCGGCACAGTCGCGCACTTTCGTGCCGAAGAAACGATCGTCTCGCGCTCGCCGGCGGTTCGATCGGGGCAGTCATAGTTTCAAGTCGGGCGCCGGCTCGCGGGCGAACACGCGCCGCAGCACGGTCGACGCCGCCCAATACCCACACATACCGTGCACGCCGCCGCCAGGTGGAGTAGAGCTGGAACAGAGAAACAGGGTCGGGTCCGATGTGGTGTAGGGATTCCAGCGTGCCACCGGCCGGAACAGAAACTGGCGCAGGGTGTTGGCACCGCCCCCGATATCGCCACCGATCATGTTGGCATTATGCGCCTCGAGCGCTCTCGGGCTGATGACGTGACGCGCCAGGATAAGGTCGCGAAACCCCGGCGCGAAGCGTTCAATCTGTCGCTCGATACGCTCGGTCATGTCGACGTCGCAGCCATGAGGAACGTGACAATATGCCCAGCCCGTGTGATGGCCGGAAGGAGCTCGGCTGCTATCGACGTGGCTTTGTTGCGCGACCAGGACGAACGGCCGCTCTGGTGCGGTGCCGCGGTTGACTTCAGCTTCCGATTGGGCGATCTCCTCGGCAGTGCCGCCGACATGCACCGTGATCGCATCCCTGCATTGCGGCGCGGTCCACGGTATTGGACCCGCCAGCGCGTAATCCAGCTTGAACACCCCCGGGCCATACACGTATGCCTGTAACTGGCGTCGATAGCGCGGCGAGAGCCGATCCCCGACGATCGAGAGTAACTGGCGGGGCGTTACGTCGAATACAGTGGCCCGCGCCGGCGGGACGTCTCGCAACGTGCGCACCGGGGAGGACGTCCGGATGGTGCACCCCGCCTGCCGCGCCAGTGACGCCAGCGTGTCGACGATCTGCTGTGAGCCTCCCGCAGAGCACGGCCAGTCCATGGCGTGACCCGCAACGGCCAAGACGACACCGAACGAGGCAGAGGCCGGCGCCGACATCGGCAGAAATGAGTGGGCG
>Ga0196963_10000248_pt1 | contig 50732 bp, 57 predicted proteins | sample S1_5metaG_FD_148600 | JGI IMG/M metagenome (GOLD analysis project Ga0196963, IMG submission 148600) | Soil microbial communities from Anza Borrego desert, Southern California, United States - S1_5 | ecosystem: Environmental > Terrestrial > Soil > Desert | place: USA: California | collected... | reverse complement strand
GCCGGGCACCGACCGGATCGAGCTCGACCGGATCGACGCCAACGCCCTGGTCGCGGGCAACCAGGCGTTCAGCTGGATCGGCTCCAACGCGTTCGGCGGCGTCGCCGGCCAGCTCCGCGCCTACGCCGATAACGGCACCTGGTACGTCGAGGGCGACACCAACGGCGACGCCGTCGCCGACCTAATCATCGCTCTCACCCTGCAGGGGCCGGTGCCGCTGGGGGCGGCGGATTTCGCGCTCTAGGGCCGGCTTCAGCGCGCCGGGAACCAGTTCTTGGCGGCCGCCGCGTCGGAAACTTCGGACTGGCCGGTGAGGCGCGCGACCACCTGCGCGAACGTGCCTTCGACGGCGACGCGGTGATCGCCGAAATAAATGTCCGTGAACGGCCCCGACGCGGTACGGACATGGGTGACCCGGTCCGGGTTGATCGCCACTTCCCCTGGCTCGCCGCCCTTCTTCATCACGATCAGCTTCACGATCCGGCTGCGCTCCGCCTGTCCGTCTCGCCGTTTAGAGGCATCGGGTTAACTACGCGTTTGTACGAGCTTGAACCGCCGCACCGTCGCGGCGAACATTTTCGCCTGATTTCCGGGGAAAGAGGGGCAGCGTAAATGACGATGTATGTCTACAGCACCTCCGGGCAACCGCGCGGCTTCCTGTTCGAGACCACCATTTACGGGCTCGACGGAACACCGCTCGGCCGGGTGGTCGGCTCGCGGGTCCACCGTTTCGACGGCGCCTATGCCGGCGAGTGGTTCCACCAGATGGTGGTCGACCGACCGACGGCTCGGCCGCGCTCGATTCCGGCCGTGCCGGCGCCCTCGTCGAGGCCGCCGGCGCCGATTTCCTGGGGACGGCGCCAAGTGGCGGAATATGGCGCCTACGAGGACGCATTCGACCGGCTGGCGCTGCCGGCCGAGCCCTATCAGGTGGCGGCGGAGTAGCCGGAGGACCAAAAGGCTTTTCCCTTCCGGCGCCGCACCTGCCATGCTGGGCCCATGGCGGGGCTCTTGTCGATGCGGGGCGAAAGGCGATGAGCGCGGTGCGCATCCTCCACGCCCATTCCACCTTCGACCGCGGCGGCAAGGAGGCGCGCAGCGTCCGGCTGATCAACGCGCTCGGCGGCGTCGCCGAGCATTCGGTGATCTCCGCCTCGCCCGGCGAGCTCGGCGCGCGCGACGCGATCGCGCCCGAGGTGAAGGTCGAATTCCCCGACGATGCGCCGTCGCTCACCGGCCTGCCCGGATTGCCCCGGCTGTTCCGGCTGTCGCGCTACATGCGCCGGTTCGACCTCGTCCTCACCTACAATTGGGGGGCGTTCGACGCGGTGATGGCGCGCCATCTGTTCGGCGGGCCGCCGCTGGTCCACCATGAGGACGGCTTCAACGAGGACGAGACCGGCGAGCTGAAGACCCGGCGCAACCTCTACCGCCGGCTCGGCCTTCCCGCCGCCTACCGGCTGGTGGTGCCATCGGCGCGGCTCGAGACGATCGCCCGCAAGGTCTGGGCGCAGCCCGCCGCGCGCGTCGTTCGGATCGCCAACGGCATCGACGTCGGCCGCTACGCCGGTCCGCCCTCCGAGCCGATACCGGGCCTCGACAAGGGTCCGGGCGAGCTGGTGATTGGCACCGTCGCCGGGCTGCGCGCGGTGAAGAACCTGCCGCGCCTGGTTCGCGCCTTCGCGGCGATGACGTCGCGCGGCGCCCGGCTGGCGATCGTCGGCTCCGGACCGGAAAGCGAGCGGATCGCCGCCGAGGCGCGGGCGCGCGGCGTCGCCGACCGGCTGCTGATGCCGGGCTTCCTCGCCGATCCGGCGCGCTGGATCGGCCATTTCGACATTTTCGCCCTGTCGTCGGACAGCGAGCAGTTTCCGATCTCGCTGGTCGAGGCGATGGCGGCGGGCCTGCCGGCGGTGGCGACCGCGGTCGGCGACGTCGCGCAGATGGTGGCGGACGACAATCGGCCGCTGATCGTCGAGGCGGAGGACGAGGCGGCGTTCGCGGCCGCGCTTGACAGCCTCGCCGAGCGGCCCGATCTTCGCCGCGCCATCGGCCGCGCCAACCGCGAGAAGGCCCAGGCTGAATATGACGAGGCGGGGATGATCGCTCGCTACGCCCGGCTCTACGAGGAGGCCATCGGCCGTCGCGGAGCGTTCAATCCGGCGGCAAGATGATTTTTGACGCTTTTGGCGGAGAGGAGCGGTATAGCCGCTCTCGCTTTTTTTGGAGAAACGCGTGTTCAAGGGTTTGAAGCCGATCCTGTACGGCGGCCGCGAGGTGTGGCCGCTGGTCGAGGGCGGCAAGGGCGTGTCGGCGACCAACCATGCCAGCTCCGGCGCCTGGGCGGCGGCGGGCGGCATCGGCACCGTCTCCGCGGTCAACGCCGACAGCTACGACCCGGAAGGGCGGATCATCCCGCAAATCTATCATGCCCTCACCCGGCGCGAGCGCCATGAGGAGCTGATCCAGTACGCGATCGACGGCGCCGTCGCTCAGGTGCAGCGCGCCTACGACATCGCCGGCGGCAAGGGCGCAATCAACATCAACGTGCTGTGGGAGATGGGCGGCGCCCAGCGCGTCCTCCACGGCGTCCTCGAGCGGACCAAGGGGCTGGTCGCCGGAGTCACGTGCGGCGCCGGAATGCCCTACAAGCTGTCGGAGATCGCCGCTTCCTACGGCGTCAATTACCTTCCGATCATCAGCTCCGGCCGCGCCTTCCGGGCGCTGTGGAAGCGCGCTTATTCGAAGGCGGCCGAGTGGCTCGCGGCCGTGGTCTACGAGGATCCCTGGCTCGCCGGCGGCCATAACGGCCTGTCCAACGCCGAGGACCCGCTGAAGCCGCAGGACCCATATCCGCGGGTCAAGGAGCTGAGGGAGACGATGCGCGAGGGCGGAATCCCCGACAGCGTGCCGATCGTCATGGCGGGCGGAGTCTGGAACCTCAAGGAGTGGGAGAACTGGATCGACAATCCGGACCTGGGCCAGATCGTCTTTCAGTTCGGCACCCGTCCGCTGCTCACCAAGGAGAGCCCAATTCCGGAATTGTGGAAGCAAAGGCTGATGACGCTGGAGGAAGGCGACATCCTGCTCCACCGCTTCTCGCCGACCGGATTCTACAGCTCCGCGGTGCGCAACCCCTTCCTCCGGGCGCTGGAAGCGCGCTCGCAGCGCCAGATCGCCTTCACCAAGGAGGAGCTGGGCGACCATTGCTTCCAGCTCGACGTCGGAGTCGGCGGCAAGAAGAGCTACTGGGTCACGCGCGGCGACCTGCTCCACGCCCGGGAATGGTTCGCCCAGGGCTATACCGAGGCGCTGAAGACCCCCGACGAGACCCTGATCTTCGTCACTCCGGAGGACAAGGCGCAGATCCGCAAGGATCAGTCGGACTGCATGGGCTGCCTCAGCCAGTGCGCCTTCTCGTCCTGGGCCGACAATGAGAAGAACACGACCGGCCGGCTCGCCGACCCGCGCAGCTTCTGCATCCAGAAGACCCTGCAGGACATCGCCCATGGCGGCCCGGTCGACCACAATTTGATGTTCGCCGGCCACTCCGCCTTCCGCTTCAAGAAGGATCCCTTCTACTCGAACGGCTTCGTGCCGACGGTGAAGCAGCTCGTCGACCGCATCCTGACCGGCGACTAGGCGACCCGGTCGGGAAGGTCGCGGCCCTCGGCGAAGGCGAGGATGTTGGCGAGGACTTTCTCGCCCATCGCGGTGCGGCTCTCCAGCGTTGCCGAGCCGAGGTGGGGAAGGAGAACGAGGTTGGGCAGTTCGAGCAGGCGCGGGTCCACCCGGGGTTCGTCGGGATAGACGTCGAGGGCGGCGCCGGCGATCCGGCCGCCCGCCAGCGCCTCGATCAGCGCTTCCTGGTCGACGATGCCGCCGCGCGCGGCGTTGACCAGCCACGCCTCCCGCCGCATCAGCCCCAACCTCCGGCGGTCGATCAGATGATGCGTTTCCGGGCCGTAGGGCGCGTTGAGGCTGACCACGTCCATCGCTGCCAGCATCGCGTCGAGATCGGGCCAGTAAAGCGCCTCATCGCCGGCGACCGGGCGACGGTTATGGTAATGGACCGCCAACCCGCACGCCCGCGCCCGTCGCGCCACGGCGAGGCCGATCCGGCCCATGCCGACGATGCCGAGCGCCTTGCCGGTCAGGCTGCGGCCGAGCTGGTCGGTCGGCCCCCAGCCGCGCCAGCGGCCGGCGCGCAGGATCCGCTCGCCCTCGCCGAGCCGCCGCGGCGCCATCAGGATCAGTGCCATCACCAGATCGGCGGTGTCCTCGGTGAGCACGCCGGGGGTGTTGGTCACCGCGATGCCGCGAGCCTTCGCCGCCGCGAGATCGATATTGTCGGTGCCGGCGCCGAAATTGGCGATCAGCTTCAGCCGGGCCCCGGCCTCCGTGATCAGCCCCGCGTCGAGCCGGTCGGTGACCGTCGGCGCCAAGACGTCGCAGCGCCGCATCGCCTCGCCCAGCCGGGCGCGGTCGAACGGCTCGTCCGCCGGGTTGAGCTCGGCGTCGACCGCTTCGGCGAGCTTCGCCTCGACGGTCGCCGGCAGCCTGCGGGTCACGATCACCTTCACCCGTCCCGCTTGGGGAGCGGGCGCGGCGGAATCAAGACAGATGGGCGTTGAACCGCGAGCGGGCTCCTGCCTAAGAGACGAACGGAAAGGAGCCGAGAGGATGGCGAGGAGAGCGATGCTGGCCGCCGCGCTGGCGCTGGGCCTCACGCTGGGACCGGCGCAGGCGGAGGACGAGCGCGCCACGCCCTACTGGGCGTCGATCAGCGCCGGCAAGGCGTTGATGCGCACCGGCCCAGGCCGCAACTATCCGGCGACCTGGCTCTACGTCCGCGCCGATCTGCCGATCCGCGTGGTCGAGACCTATCCGAACTGGCGCAAGATCCGCGATCCGGACGGTACGACCGGCTGGATGCTGCAGCGCCTGCTGAGCGACACCCGAACCGCGCTCGTCACCGGCAGCGCGCCGCGGCCGATGCGGCACGATCCGGCCGAGAATTCGCGAATCCGCTATTTCGCCGAGCCGGGCGTGGTCGGGCGACTCTCCAGATGCGGCGGCGGCTGGTGCCTGCTCGAGGTCGGCCGCCGCCGCGGTTATATCCGTGCCGAGCATATCTGGGGCCTCGACCCCGGCGGCACCCTGAAGTAGGCAGCGGCGATGCGCGAACTTCATTTCGACGAATTCGCCGACTGCGTCGGCGAGACCTACGAGCTGATCAGCGGCGACCGCAGGCTTCCGCTGACGCTCGAGGCCGCCCAGCCGCTGCCGCGTTCGCTGCGCGAATCCGGCTCGTTCCGGCTGGCGTTTCGCGGCCCCTACGAGCCGATCCTGCCGCAGGCCATCTACCGTCTCGAGCGGAACGGGGAGGGCTATGACATCTTCATCGTGCCGATCGCGCGCGATCCGGCGGGCACCCAGTACGAGGCGATCTTCAACTAGGCTCGCCGGCGGTCGGCGGGCGCCATTCCATCAGATCGTAGATGCCGTGCTCGTCGATGCCGACGAAGCCGAGCCGATGATAGAGGCGCATCGCCGGATTGTTTTTCTCGACATGGATGGTGAGCGGCTTCCCCGCGGCCGCCGCCTGCTCCATCAGGTCCGCGAGGATGGCGCCGCCGACGCCGCCGCCGCGCGCCGCGGGCAGCAGCGAGATGTCGATCAGCCGCAACTGGCTCGGCCATTCCTCGATGTAGAGCCGGCCGATGTCCTCGCCGGCCCGCTCGATCACCAGCCACTCGGCCTCGGGATAATGGCGCATGTAATGGCGATGCTGCGCGTCGAACTGCTGGGCGAGGAACTGCAGCTTCATCTCGTCGGGCCACCCGGTCGAAGCGAGCTCCTCGACCCGGGTCGAGGCGTAGACCGTCGCCAGGAACGGCAGATCCGCGTCGGTGATCGGCCGATAGGAGACGCCCAGCCCCGCGGCTGCGCGCAACGGCGGCGGCATCAGCTCAGTTGAAGACCGCTTGCAGCCGGCGGCCGCCGCACGTGTCTCCGCAGGCGCTGAAGTAGATCTTCATCGCGCCGGCGTCGGCGTGGCTGACGTCGTAGATGCGGTCGCCGGCCGGAAGCGACTGCCCGGACGATTCCAGCACGATCGCGAAGGCGCGGTCGCGCAGCCCGTCGGGGCGCCGGCCGCTGGACTGCAGCGGCCTCACCTCGGCCAGCTTCGCCACCCCGCCGCCGGCGAGAGCGAACTGGGAACCGATCTGACGGCTCCATTCGTCCATCCCGGCCTGCGCCAGCGACGTGAACTGCCGGTCCCACCAACTGCCCTTCGCGCCCGGTTTGCGGGTCCAGCTGAGTTGAAGGGCCGGCGCCGCGAGAGCCCCCACTGCTGCGACGCCGAAGCCGAGGCCCGCCAGCAACTTGCGGCGGGAAAAGCGGGAAGAATTCTCCCTGGTCATTTTGGGGGTCCCCCAGTGGAATGATTACGGACGCGGTGGGAACACGCCTTGCATGGCGATGACGTAGTTCAGCACCAGATAGGGCATCATGTTGTTGTGCGGCAGACTGGCGCCCGCCGGCGTCAGCGTCTGCAACGCCATGCTCGTTGTCGGATTGAAGGGCGAATTCTGATAGGCGTTGCCGCCGACGGCACGCGCCAGCGCCGCGTCGGCCGACGGCAGGCCGGTCGTCGAGTTGCTGCCGGTGCCCATGATCTGGTGGGTATGGGACGGCATCTCGGATTCGAGCAGGGTGACGAACTCCGAGCCGCCCTGCTCGCCGAGGTCGCGCAGCGACAGGCCCTGTCCCTGGCCGGGATGCATCGCGGTCAGGCCCTGGAGGTTGGGCAAGGCGAAGGTCGACTTGCCGTCGCCACCATAGGTGGTGCCGAGAAGCGCGAACAGCGCGGTGTTCTGCGAGAGCGGCAAAAGCTGCCCATTGCACTGCGCCCAGCCGGTAGGCGCGAAGTTGAATCCGACGATGCGGATTTCGGCGACGAAGGGATCCATTCGCGCTCTCCTAGCTAAACCGGGGGAACAACCCGAACATCGAGATGATGTAATTGATGCACAGGAACGGGTGCATGTTGTCGTGCGGCTGGCTGCCGCCGGTCGGACCCACCGCCGCCGCGTTCATCGGCTGGTTCGGGATCGTCGCCGGCCGGAAGACGCTGACCGGCGATCCCGACGCGAGCACATTGTTCTGCGGCGCCGTGCCGGTGCCGGTATTGCCCGAAACCACCATCGGATGGCTGTGCGCTGGAATCTGCTGGACCGTAAGAGTGACCGACTCAACGCCGCCCGACTCGCCGATGATGCGGCTACTCGTGGACGGGCCGTCGCCCTGGTGGAGCGGGATTCGCGACTGCAGATTCGGCAAGGCGAAGGTTTCCTGGCCGTCGCCGCCATAGGTGGTGCCGATCAGGGTGAACAAGGCGTCGTTCTCGGAGATCGGAATCAGCTGGCCGTCGCAAAACTCCCAGCCGGCGGGATTGAAGTTGCCCGCGAACAGACGGATTTCACCGATAAAGGGTTGAGCCATGGAAAGTGCCCCCTCAGTTGCGGCTTGGGAAAATGCCGATCAGCGCGATGCAAAAGTTGATCACCAGATAAGGCGACATGTTCTGGTGCGCCTGGCTGCCGCCGACATTGGTGACGGTCGAAGGCGAGATCGTCTGGAGCGTCGCCGGCGCGACGTAGCCGTTGTTGAACGCGCCGAAGAGGTTGTTGGTGAGGATCGGCTGGTCGCCGTCGAGCGTCGACGCGGTCATCACATGCAAATGCATCGGCATCTCGCTGATCGTCAGCGTGTGGGCTTCCTGCCCGGCCGATTCGCCCTGGATGTGGCCGCTGCCGACATGCATGGCGCAGCGGCCGCGCAGGTCGGGCAGCGCGAAGGTCGTCTGACCGTTGCCGCCATACATTGTGCCTAGGAGCGAGAAGAGCGCCTGATTCTGATTGATGGGCAGTAGCTGCCCATTGCACTGGGCCCAGCCCTGCGGGGCCTGAGCGAACGAAAACAGCCTGAGTTCACCAAGAAACGGATCAGCCATTGCCGTGTCCCCCCCGGTGCCAAGGGATACATCAATTTTGGCGGCCTTCAACCGTTTCGGATCAATTATTTTTCCGCTATTTCCGTTATTTACGCTCCATTTTTTCAACGAAAAGCATTGACGACGGTTGAGATTCGCGGTGCGGCTTGTCAACGGAAACCATGCACGATTCTCCGCCGCCTTTGTCGAGTCTCGCCCCGGTGGCCCTGTTTCTCGACTTCGACGGGACCCTGGTCGAGCTGGCCAGCGCTCCGGACGCGATTTCGGTGCCGCCGTCGCTGAAGCCGCTGCTCGATCGGCTGGCGGCGCGACTCGCCGGACGGCTGGCGATCGTCAGCGGTCGCGCCCTGGCGGACTTGCAGCGCCATCTCGGCGTCGCGGGGCTGGCGGTCGCCGGATCGCATGGCGCCGAGCTGGTCTATGCCGACGGTACCACCGTGCCCGTCGCCGCGCCGCCGGGGCTGGCCCGCGCCCGCGAGGAGATACGGCGATTCGCGGCGGGGAAGGAGGGGCTGATCGTCGAGGAGAAACCGGCCGGCATCGCCCTCCACTACCGGATGGCGCCGGCGCGGGAGGACAGGGTCGCCGGCTTCGTCGCCGACCTTGCCCGCCGCTCCGGTCTCGCCCTCCAGCACGGCAAGATGGTGGCTGAGCTGCGGCCCCGCGGCGCCGACAAGGGCGAGGCGCTGCGGCGGTTGATGGCGGAACCTCCATTCGCCGGCGCGCGTCCTGTCTTCGTGGGCGACGATGTGACCGACGAGGAAGCGTTCCGCGCCGCCGCGGCGCTGGGCGGGGAGGGGGTTCTGGTCGGCCCCGCCCGTCCCAGCGCGGCGCGGTGGCGGCTCGACGGGGTCGCCGGGGTGACCCAGTGGCTCGAGGCGGCGGCGGATGGCTGACCTCTCGCTTTGGCCGATCGGAAACTGCCAGGTGAGCGCCCTCGTCGATGGCGAGGCCGGCTTCGTCTGGGGATGCGCCCCCCGGGTCGACGGCGACCCGCTCTTCTGCTCGCTGCTCGAGCCGAAGCGCGAGAGCCCGGTGGCGCGCGGCGAATGGCGGATCTCGGTGGAGAACCAGGTGGCGGCCGAGCAGAGCTACGTCCGCAACACGCCGATCCTGACCACCAGGCTGACCGACGCCGACGGCGCGGTGGCCGAGATATTCGATTTCTGCCCGCGGTTCGAACGGTCGGGGCGGATGTACCGGCCGGTCGCCTTCGTTCGAATCGTCCGGCCCCTCGAGGGCGCGCCGCGGATCCGAGTGAACCTCAACCCCGCCGCGAATTGGGGCGAGCGCGACGCCGAGCGGACCAGCGGCACCAACCACATACGCTATCTGGTCCGGCCGCAGCCGCTGCGGCTGACCACCGACGCGCCGGTCGGCCAGCTGCTCGAAGGCCGCGGCTTCCGGCTCGAGCGCAATCACCATTTCTTCCTCGGGCCCGACGAGCCGTTCGTCGGCCATGTCGGCCAGAGCGTGGCGGCGATGCTGCACCAGACCGCCGACGAATGGCGGGCGTGGGTGCGCGGCCTCGCGATTCCGCTCGAATGGCAGCGCATCGTCATCCGCGCCGCGATCGCGCTCAAGCTGTGCCAGCACGAGGAAACCGGGGCGATCGTGGCGGCGCTGACCACCTCGATCCCGGAGGCGCCGGGGAGCGGCCGCAACTGGGATTATCGCTATTGCTGGATCCGCGACGCCTACTACACGGTCCAGGCGCTGAACCGGCTCGGCGCGCTCGACGTGCTCGAAAACTATCTCGGCTACCTGCGCAACATCGTCGACGAGGCCAAGGGCGGCCACATCCAGCCGCTCTACGGCGTGTCGGGCGAGGCGAGGCTCGACGAGCGCGAGGCGCCGGGCCTCGCCGGCTATCGCGGCATGGGCCCGGTCAGGATCGGCAATGCCGCCTACGCGCAGGTCCAGCACGACGCCTACGGCCAGATCGTGCTGTCCAACGTCCAGGCGTTCATCGACGAAAGGCTGTTCCGCAAGGCGACCGAGGCGGATTTCCAGGCGCTCGAGAAGATCGGCGAGCGGGCCTGGGAGGTCCACGACCAGCCCGACGCCGGCCTCTGGGAATATCGCACCCGCACTGCCGTCCACACCTACAGCTCGGTGATGAGCTGGGCCGCCTGCGACCGTCTCGCCAACGCCGCCGACGTGCTCGGCCTCGACGACCGCGCCGCCCTGTGGCGGGATCGTGCCGCCCGCATCCGCGCCCACATCGAGGAGGCCGCCTGGCTGGCGCCGGAGGCCCGCTTCGCCGCCAGCTTCGGCGGCGACGAGCTCGACGCCAGCCTGCTGCAGCTCGTCGACATGCGCTTCCTCGCGCCGCAGGACCCGCGCTTCCTCGCCACCTTCGAAGCGGTCGAGAAGGGCCTCAGGCGCGGCGAGCATATGCTGCGCTATGCCGCCGAGGACGATTTCGGCCTGCCCGAGACCGCGTTCAACTTCTGCACCTTCTGGCTGATCGAGGCGCTTCACCTGGCCGGCCGCGAGGCGGAGGCGCGCGAGCTTTACGAGCATATGGTCGAGCGGCTGACGCCGGCCGGCCTGCTCTCGGAGGACACCGATTTCGAGACCGGCGAGCTGTGGGGGAACTACCCGCAGACCTATTCGCTCGTCGGGCTGATCAACTGCGCCGTGCTCCTGTCGCGGCCGTGGAGCGCCGTGAGATGAGCCGCCTGATCGTCATCTCCAACCGGGTCTCCGCTCCCAGGGCGGACAGCGCCACCGGCACACAAGGCGGGCTGGCGGTGGCGCTGGCGGCGGCGCTCAGGGACCATCGCGGCCTGTGGTTCGGCTGGTCGGGCGAGACCGCCGAGGAATTCACCGGCCATATCGACCTGCAGCGTCACGGCGGCGTCACCACCGCCACCATCGACCTCGAGGAGCAGGACGTCGACGAATATTATAACGGCTACGCCAATCGGACCTTGTGGCCGCTCTTCCACTACCGGATCGACCTCGCCGAATATGACCGCAGCTTCGCCGGTGGCTACGAGCGGGTCAACGAGCGCTTCGCCGAGACCGTGACTCCGCTGATCGAGCCCGACGATCTCGTCTGGGTGCACGATTACCATCTCATCCCGCTCGGCCAGCAGCTTCGAGCCCGCGGAGTCAGGAACCGGATCGGCTTCTTCCTCCACATACCCTGGCCGCCCGCGCGGCTGATGGTCTCGCTGCCATTCCACGAGGGGCTGGTCCTATCGATGCTCGCCTACGACGTGATCGGCTTCCAGACCGAGGAATGGCTGGAGAGCTTCCGCCATTACGTCGAGCGCGAGCTCGGCGGCCATTGCGACGAGGACGGCTTCATCCATGTCGGCGACCGCTCGGTCCATGCCGGCGCCTATCCGATCGGAATCGACTATGACGAGTTCGTCAAGGCGGCGGCGAGCCCGCAGGCCCGGACGGCGTTCGAGCGGATGCGCCACAGCGCCGCCGGGCGGCGCACGATCATCGGCGTCGACCGGCTCGATTATTCGAAGGGACTGGAGGAGCGCTTCCTCGGCTATCGCCGCTTCCTCGAGGAGCATGCCGACTGCCAGGGCAAGCTCTTCCTGCTGCAGATCGCGCCGCCCTCGCGCGGCGAGGTCGCCACCTACGAGGTGATCCGGGAGCGGCTCGACGAACTGAGCGGCCGGATCAACGGCGAATTCGCCGAGGTCGACTGGGTGCCCCTGCGCTACGTCAACCAGGGCTACAGCCGCGAGGATCTGGCCGGCTTCTACCGCGCCGCCGAGATCGCCCTGATCACGCCGCTCAGGGACGGCATGAACCTCGTCGCCAAGGAATATGTCGCTGCCCAGGACCCCGAGGATCCGGGCGTCCTCATCCTCTCCCGCTTCGCCGGCGCGGCGCTGCAGCTGCACGACGCGATCCTGGTCAATCCCTATTCGAAGGAGGAGATATCGGATGCGATCCTGCAGGCGCTCGCCATGCCGAGGAAGGAGAGGATGCGGCGCTGGCGCGCGATGCACGAGGTGGTGAAGCGCGATGACGTTCTCGCCTGGCGCAAGGCGTTCGTGGCCGCGCTGACGGCCTCGGGCGGCTGAGCGACAGCCTCCAACTCAGTTTTAGAACATTACGCGAACTCAGCCGAGTGTTTTCTTGATTTGTTCCTCATATCGCCTTATCTTGGATCCGCATTTCGCGCCGCGGCCAACCAATAAGTGGGAGACGAAATATGAGGAGCAAAGGCCTGTGCTCGCCGGAACCGCTCGGTGACGAGCCGACGGCCGCGATGATCGAGCGGCTGCGCGAGCGCGACCTGGCCGCCGAAGCGGCGGCGAGCGCGGTGCCGCGCTGCGTCGCGGCGGGGGATCACCCGAGGGACGAAGCGGGCGTGCGCGACCGCCTGGCCGTGGCCGGGCTGATGCTCGCGGGCGGGAAATTCACCGAGGCCGAGCATTGTTTCTATTGCGTAGCCCAGGTGAACTGCATCCACGAATCCCGCTGGCTCGGCGGCGCCTATGACAAGGAGCTGCGGCCGATCCAGCGGGCGATGGAGGAGATCGAGCGGGCGCACGGCCTCGAGGAGGACGAATATTTCGATCCCGACGACGCCCCGGACGACTGGCGCGCCCTCGACCGCGCCTTCGAGGCCGTGCTCGACGGCAAGCTCGATGCCGTGCTGGACGAATTCGGCCTGTCCGACCTGCTCGCCCTTCGCCGCCGCGACCGCGAGCAATATGAGCGGCTGTGGGAAACCGGCCGCCTCGCCTTCTTCGAGAAGTCGAACGCCGAGGCGAATCTGCTGAACCTGATCCGGGTCTGCGAGCGCGAGGCCAAGCGCGCCGCGGCCGCCGAAGCCTATTTCGCCGCACTGTCGATGCTGGCCCGAGCCGCCGAGGCGCGGCTCGCCCTGCACTGCCTGCGACGGCCGGAGGTCGCCCGCGAGGCGGCGGCCCGCCTGCCGGACCGGCTCCGGCCCGCTGTGGACGATCCGCTGCGGTGGACCGCGGCGGAGCTGGCGGGCCTCGCCGCGGCCGGCGGGTGGCTCCACAATCTGCCCGACGAGCGGCTGGTGACCGCCCTCGTCGCGTGGCTGGGGCAGCTGCCGCCGGAGCGGCCCGGGCAGCAGGCTCTCGAGGGGGTGCAGCCCTGGCTCGGCAAGACCGAGTTCCAGGCCAGCCTCGACGCCTATTCCGCGCTGCGAACCTCGCTCGACCTGGCCAGCCGAGCCTTTCCGGACAACGCCACCCTCCAATAAGGCAATTCTCGGGACGGGGCCCGGCGGTGACCGACGCCCTCGACAAAAACCCCTCCGGCCCGGCTGGGCCGGAGGGGCTCGGAGCGGGTCCGTGGGGGGACCGGGCGCTCCTAGTGGCTGTGGCCGTCGTCCGGATGGTAGCCCGGCAGCCAGAGCACGTGCGTGATCACCTTGTTGCCCTTGCCGAGGTCGCGCTCGAAGACGTTGGCGCGGCCGTGGGCGTCGGACTTGACCGCCCGGCCCCATTCGGCCCGGCTGTTGCCGATCGGGGCACCGTTGGTCGTGGACGAGGGCAGGTTCGAGCTGGAATGGGCGTGGCTGTAGATCGAATAGAGCATATCGTAATCGTGCTGGTCCGGATGCTCGTTGCCCGCCGGCCAGCTGGTATATTCCATGCATGAATTGGTGGCGTCGGTGTTGAAGTCCTCGTCCTGATGGGCGAGGCCGTAATCGTGGCCGATCTCCTGGCAGGTGACGGCCGCGCGCCACGAGGGCGTGTTGTAGGTGCCCGAGGCGAAATAGGTGTCGTTGAGCTTGGTCGTGCCTTGGCTGATATGGCCGTCCGAGCCCAGCCAGATCGACGCGATGCCGAGCCAGCCGGTCGAACCGTAGCTGTAGTTGCAGACCTCGATGCGGCCGGCGCGAGGCGGGCAGGTGCTGCGCGAGGACTGGCCGGCGGTGAGCGAGCTCTGGATCCGGCTCGAATAGTTCCAGTCGGTGACGGCGGTGCTGAGGTAGCTGTCCCAGGCGGTGGTGACGTTGTCCCCGATGGGCGGGCTAATCTGGGTGGTGGTGCGCTTCCAGTGATAGCCGCCCCAGCTGTGGACGGCGAGGACCGGCGTGGCGAGCAAGCTCGCGGCGGTCGCGAAGGCGGCGACTTTCAAAATGTTCGATTTGCTACGCCAGGTTCCTTTAATGTGATGCATGACAATCCCCTATTTGGTCTACAGTTGGACAGAGGAAAGTGGAATTTGCCGCCGCTGACCACGGAAAGCAGAACTACTCGCCCCTTCTACGCCATCTCTATTTGAGAGAACGATACCGGCGATGACCGGAGCCGCCGCCGACTCAGCATAAGCATGATCCGGCGTGGAGACACAAGTGCCTGATTCTTAGGAAAACTACGAGAATGGAAGCCGAGGAGGGTGGCTGGCAAGAGGCTGCCCTCACTTTCGCTGTTTACTTCGCTTCGAACTGAAATTTGGTCCGAAACAGCATCAATTAGTGCGACCTTAGTCGGTTTTGCGGTCGGTGACACAAAAAGCCCCTCCAGCCCGGGCTGGGGCTGGAGGGGCGAGGTCGACGGCCGGCCGCGGGGCCGGCGGGTGCGTTTGCGCTTAGTGCCCGATGTTGGCGCGCTTGGTTTCCATGGTCCAGGTGACGTGGGTGATCACCTTGTTGCCGTTGCCGAGATCGCGCTCGTAGACGTTCGGACGGCCGTGGGCGTCGCGGTCGATGACCCGGCCCCACTCGGACGGGCTGTTGCCGAGCGCCGCCTGCGACGAGGGCAGGTTTGAAGCCGCCTCGAGGTGATTGTAGATGGCGAGCAGCTGGTCGTAATCGTGCTGGTCCGGATGCTCATTGCCCTCCGGCACGTTCGTATATTCCATGCAGCTGTTGGTGGCGTCGGTGTTGAAGTCCTCGTCCTGGTGGCCCAGGCCGTAATCGTGGCCGATTTCCTGGCACATCACCGCGGCGCGCCACGCCGGCGTGTTGTAGGTGGCGCTGGCATAATAGGTATCGTTGACCTTGGTCGTGCCCTGGCTGATGTGACCATCGGACAGCCAGATCGAGGCGATGCCGAGCCAGCCATTATAGCCATAGGCAGCATTGCAGACCTGGATGGTGCCGGCGGTGGGCTTGCAAGTCCTGGGATTGGCGGAACCGGCGACGAGCGGGCTCTCGATCACAGTCGAGCGGTTCCAGTCGGCGTTCGCCGTCCGCAGGTAGCTGTCCCACGCGGATGTGACATTGTCGGCAACCGGCGGAGTGATCTGCGCGCTGGTGCGCTTCCAGTGATAGCCGTTCCAGCTGTGAACGGCGGCGACCGGCGCGGCAAGCAGGCCGGCAGTGGTGGCGAACGCCGCAATCTTCAAAATCGTCGATTTGCTACGCCAGCTTCCTTTGATACGATGCATGACATTCCCCTCGTTTTAGGAACAGATTTATAGAGGAAAGTGGAATTTGCCGCCGCTGACCACGGAAAGCAGAACTACGCCCCCCTCCAGCGTCCCCTCTATTGGAGTAGACGCAGCGGCCGCGGCGGGAGCCGCAGCCGATTCGCGGATCAAGCACGAATGCGGCCCGCTGCGCAAGTCTTTGATGAGAGTTTATATTTCGGAAACTACGGGGGTGGCGGCCAGTTGCGGTCGCGGACGGAGACGCGGCGGCCCGCTTTCCCTCTTTACTTAGTCCTCCGGACGAACTTGGTCCGAAACCGATCTTCTTCGCGAAAGGCTCGTGACGAAGCGGGGCAGGCGCGGCCTCACCATTGCCGGATCAACCGCGACGCCATTTCTCGGCTTCGCCTAGGGTTGGTCGCGGTCGCCGCTCGTGGCGTCGGTGACGTCCTGGTCGTGGCCGCTCTTGTCGCTGTAGAAGGCGGCGGCGAACAGGCCGCAGCCGAGCAGGACCGAAAAGAACACGCCGGCGACGGTGGCGATCACCATGTGCAGGCGCAGCGGCTCGTAGAGCGAGATGTACCACAGGGCCGCGACGACCATCAGCACGCCGGCGAGCGCGATCCAGCCGATCATCCGCTTGAACTCGGCAAGGGCGGTACTTCGCTGCCGGGGCATGCCGAGTGAACCGGGGACGCGCGCGCCGGTTCCGCGCCCAGCGATTTGGCGGTCGGGCATAAGGCGCGCCGAGGAGGGGACAAGCCTGGCGCTGGCCGGCGGCGCCCAGCACGTGGTTCAGGAACGGGTGTCGGCCACCGATCGGCGTTCGGGGACGACGTCGAAGGCGAAGCTGATCCGGTGCTCGTCGGCGCCGGTGGGGATGGTGCGGTGGGCGTAATGGGACGGGGCGAGGAGGAGAAAGCCGGGGCGCGGCACGTGGCGCCAGGGCTCGACATAGCCGGCGCGCGCGCGGGCCAGCGCGGTCGGCGGACCGAACTCGATGCAGCCGGGGCCTTCGGATGACACGCTGGCCGGCACCCGGACGTAATAAACCCCGCTCAGCCAGCCGCCGGGATGGCTGTGCCATTCCTCATAATCGTCGCCGCGCTGGATGAGGCCCCAGGCCTTGATATGCGCTGTCGCCGGGCGGGCGTCGATCCACGGATCGAAGCCGTCGTAGCGCGGCGGCGCATGCGCGTCGACCAGTGCCTGGAACGAGGCGAGCAGCGCCCGGACCAGCTCCGGCCGGCGGCCGGCGAACAGGGCGTGGACCCGGCTGCTGCCGCGGTTCGCCTCGTCCTCCACCGGGAAGTCGCTGAGCCGGTACGGGTTGGACAGGATCTCGTCGGCGAGCGCCTCATTGAACTCGGCGATGTCGGCGAAGCCCTCCGGCACCGGCAGAGCGAGCTCGGCGACGCGGCCGCGGTCGAACAGGATCGCCCGCGCCGCGGCGTCCCGCCCGGCGAGCGCGAGCGCCGTGCCCCAGGTGTAGAGCAATTGGGAATGGCCGACGCCGCCAGCGTCGAGCGCCTCGCACAGGTCGAGCAGCTCGTCGATGCGGCCCTGGCGGCGAAGTGTCTTGCCGAGGTGCCGCAGGGCATGGCGATGGCCGGGCTCGGCGGCGAGCAGCGAACGATATTCGCGTTCCGCCTCGGCTTCGAGACCGAGGCCGGCATAGGCCGAGGCCCGCTGAAAGTCCGGCGAGTCGACGGGGGCCAGGACCGCCAGCGCCCGCTCGTGCCGACCCAGATAATTGTAGCAGCGGCCAAGGCGCGGCCGGACCCCGGCCAGCCCCGCATCGATGTCGAGCGCCTTCTCCAGCGCGTCGGCTGCTGCGGCGAAATCGTAGCGGTCGAGATGGAGATCGGCGAGCTTCAGCCGCAGCAGGGCATTGGCCGGACGCTCGGCGATCGCCCGCTCCAGTAGCGACGCGGCCGCGGACGGCGAAGCGACGTTCGCACAGTCCGCGGAGCGCCAACGGATCATGCCGCTTCGCCGCCGAACGGTGGGATCAGGAGGCAACGGTCTCCGCGTCGGGGCCGGTGTCCGTGGAATTTTCGGCTTCGCTGGTGGCGAGCCGGCGCGCGCTCGGCGCGGACCAGACCCGGCGCGGTCTGGCGTTGGCGGCGACGGCGGGAGTGGCATCCTGCTTGGGCGTCATCGCGGAAATCCCCTTCTGCCTGGCGCCAGTCTACCGCGCTCCGAGCGAAAAGGAAGGGTCAGGCCGACCGGTTCGCCGACGGCCGCCACGATCCCGGCGGGTGACGCAGCCGGCTTGGCTCAGGACGGGTTTTCCAGGGCGTCGGAAACCGAGCCGCCGCCCTCCTCGGCTCCGCTTGTCGCCAGCCGTCGCACGCGCGGAGCGGCCCAGGCGCGGCGCCCGGCGTCGGTGGGGGAAGGGCCGTCTTTATCGGTCATACTTCATCCTCCCTGTTCGTTTCGCGAGCGTAACCCAAGCCGTCCCGAAAGGGAAGCCGGGCTCGGCCGACGCCCGCCCTGCTTCGCTCGCGACGCCCGGATCGATCGTCGGGCGTGAGCGCCGTCACGCGCTTTTCGGCGGCCCCGGCGGCAAAGTCCGCCAGACGTTGCCGCGGGAGCGAGGCCCCCGCCCGAATGGAGGAAGTGGAGGAGGAGGATCATGGTCGACTGCGCATTCGAGGAATGGACCCAGTATCGCGGCACGACGATCCGGCGGCTGGCCGACCGGTCGGCCTATTTGTACGTGACCGCGCGCAAGTCGGTGGATGCCGACGGAGCGCCCAATGCCTATCATCCCGACGATGTGAATGGCGGCGCTTGTCCGGACAGCGGCCGCGGCCTCGAATGTCCCGCCAATGCCGGCTATCGCAGCAACGACGGTGTCGGCAACGCCAGCTGGTGGCGAAGCGTGCTGGTGCCGGACCCCGACGATCCCGACGTCGCATACCGACAGTCGTCGGGCCCGACGGCCGGCTATTTCGTGTCGCAGACCGCCCTGCGGCGGCTGTCGCCGGCCGGACCGCTCAGCCCGCGCAGCTACGTGGATGCTGCGACCATCCCCTATGTCGTGATGCCTGGAGACTTCTACGCCATGCCCGGCACCGGCCGCATGGGTGACGTCGGCTACGCGCTGAATCTTGCGAACGATATCTCCACTCCGTTCGTCTTCGCGGACGTCGGCCCCGACGACGCCTATCTCGGCGAGGCCTCGATCGCCTTCTGGCAGGCGCTCGGAGGCAACAATCCCAATCCGCGCAACGGCGCCGGAGTCCCCGGAGGGATGATCGCCTATGTCGTCTTCCCCCGATCATCGAGCCAAATCGATCTCGGCTGGCCGATCGTCCTGCAGCGGCTGCGCCAGGCGGTTGCCGAGCGCCTCGACAGGGTGGGCGGCGAGGCGGCGATCCGCGCCTGCGTCGGCTGAGCCGCGTCCTGCCGTCATTGTCGGCTGGAACGGGAAATCGGATGCGCGGCGTCAGAGTGACCGCGGCGCGTATTCGATCGATGTGGGCAGAAAGAAGAGCCCAGCGGGGGACGCCGGCGGCTAGTCGAGGAGCTCGACCGCCATCGCCGTCGCCTCGCCGCCGCCGATGCAGAGGCTCGCGACGCCCTTCCTGCCGCCGTGGGTCTCGAGCGCGGAGAGGAGGGTGGCGAGGACCCGGGCCCCGCTGGCGCCGATCGGGTGGCCGAGCGCGGTGGCGCCGCCATGGACGTTGAGCTTGTCGTGCGGGATGCCGAGATCGTGCATGGCGATCATCGCGACGCAGGCGAAGGCCTCGTTGACCTCGAACAGGTCGACGTCGCCGGGCGCCCAGCCGGCCTTGTCGAGCGCCTTCTGCATTGCGCCGACCGGGGCGGTGGTGAACCTGGCCGGGGCATGGGCGTGGGCGGCGTGGCTGACGATGCGGGCGACCGGCTTGAGGCCGAGACGGTCGGCGACGCTCCGGCGGGTCACGACGAGGGCGGCGGCGCCGTCGGAAATGCTGGAGGCATTGGCGGCGGTGATCGTGCCGTCCTTGGCGAAGGCGGGCTTGAGCGCCGGGATTTTCGAGGCGTCGCCCTTGGCCGGCTGCTCGTCCCGCTCGACCGTCGTCGGCCCCTTCCGGCCGGCGATCTCGACGGGGACGATCTCGCGGTCGAACCAGCCTTCGGCCTGGGCCTTCTGGGCGCGGGTCAGCGAAGCGATCGCATAATCGTCCTGGGCGGCCCGGGTGAACTGATATTCGGTCGCGCTCTCCTCGGCGAAGCTGCCCATCAGCCGGCCCTGCTCATAGGCGTCCTCGAGGCCGTCGAAGAACATGTGGTCGATGATCCTGTCGTGGCCGATGCGGGCGCCGCCGCGGTGCTTGGTCATGAGGTAAGGGGCGTTGGTCATCGACTCCATGCCGCCGGCAACGATCATCTCGCACGAGCCGGCGGCGAGCGTGTCGGCGGCCATGATCGCCGCCTGCATGCCCGAGCCGCACATCTTGTTGACCGTGGTCGCCTCGATACGGTCGGGCAGGCCGGCCTTGAGCGCCGCCTGGCGGGCGGGGGCCTGGCCGAGTCCGGCGGGGAGGACGCAGCCCATGTAGATCTTGTCGATCGCCTCGTGCGCCACTCCGGCCCGCTCGACCGCGGCGGCGACGGCCGCGGCGCCCAATTCGGTCGCGCTCGCGCCGGCGAGGCTGCCCTGGAAGCTCCCCATCGGCGTTCGGGCGTAGGAGAGGATGACGATCGGATCGGGGGTGGGCATCTTGGCTTCCTTCGTCAGCCCAGCGAAGGCTGGGGTCCCAGGGGGTGAAAGGCTCCGCGCTCCTCACCCGCCGGAGCCCCAGCCTGCGCTGGGGCGACGAGTCAGCGCTGGCGTCCACATAGGCGCCCGCCCCGCCTTGTTCAAATCCGCGGCGCTCTGCTAGGGCCGCAGCCGCAACAGGAGGCAGCATGGCCGATTTCGGGCTCGACTTCGCGCTCGGCGAGATGGCGGACGCGATCCGCGACACGACCCGGCGCTTTGCCGCCGACAGGATCGCGCCGCTCGCCGCCCGGATCGACGAGGAGGACTGGTTCCCGCGCGAGCTGTGGCCGGAAATGGGCGAACTGGGCCTGCACGGCATCACCGTCGAGGAGGAATATGGCGGCCTGGGCCTTGGCTATCTCGAGCATGTCGTCGCCCAAGAGGAGGTGGCTCGGGCCTCGGCCTCGATCGGCCTCTCCTACGGCGCCCATTCGAACCTGTGTGTTAACCAGATCAGGCGTTGGGCGAGCGACGAGCAGAAGGCGAAATATCTGCCCAAACTGATCTCGGGCGAGCATGTCGGCAGTCTGGCCATGTCCGAGGCCGGGGCGGGCTCGGACGTCGTCTCGATGAAGTTGAAGGCGGACAAGGTCCAGGGCGGCTACGTCCTCAACGGCACCAAATTCTGGATCACCAACGCCCATTATGCCGACACTCTGGTGGTCTACGCCAAGACCGGTGAGGGCAGCCGCGGAATCACCACCTTCATCATCGAGAGCGACATGCCGGGCTTCAGCCTCGGCCAGAAGCTCGACAAGATGGGGATGCGCGGCTCGCCTACCGGAGAGCTGGTCTTCAACGACTGCGAGGTTCCGGACGAGAATGTGATGGGACCGGTCAACGGCGGCGTTGGAGTGCTGATGTCGGGTCTCGATTACGAGCGCACGGTGCTGGCCGGAATCCAGCTCGGAATCATGCAGGCGTGCCTGGACGTCGTCCTCCCCTACGTGCGCGAGCGCAAGCAATTCGGCCAGCCGATCGGCGCGTTCCAGCTGATCCAGGCGAAGGTCGCCGACATGTATGTCGCGCTCAACTCGGCGCGCGCCTATGTCTATGCGGTGGCGCGCGCGTGCGACGCCGGCCGGACGACGCGCTTCGACGCCGCCGGAGCGATCCTGCTCGCCAGCGAGAATGCGGTGAAGACCTCGCTCGAGGCGATCCAGGCGCTGGGCGGCGCCGGCTATACCAAGGACTGGCCGGTCGAGCGCTACCTGCGCGACGCCAAACTGCTCGACATCGGCGCCGGCACCAACGAGATCCGCCGAATGCTGATCGGCCGCGAGCTGATCGGAGCGGCATGAACGAGGCGAGGAGCGCAGGCCGATGCCCAATTTCGAATATAAGATACTGGTTCAGAAAGCGGGAATGTTGGGAGGAAAATGGGACCAGATTCAGGACGCTCCGGCCGACGACGTACTGAAGGCCGTGGGCAGTCAGGGCTGGGAGCTCGTCTCCGTGACGCCAATGGCTTCGAGTGGCATGACCACCCAGGTTCATTACCATTTCAAGAGGCTTCTCAGTTGAGCTCCGGCCACAAGCCGGCCTTGGCCGCGTCGTCGGCCCTGTGAGCGCCGGCATGCTCTTCATCCTGCAATGGTATGGCGCGATCGCCGCCGCCATCGCCGCGTTCACCGTGGCGCTCGACCTGGGGCGGCGGCCGACGGGCTGGGCGTTCGTCCTGTTCACGACCTCGTCGGTCGCGTTCATCCTCTACGGTTTCCTCGATCCGCGGCCGGAGGAGGCGATCGCCAGCCTCAACGTGGTGCTGTTCTTTATCAACCTGTTCGGGGTCTATCGCTATCTGATCCGCAAGAAGCCGGTGCAGCCGTGACCGAGATCGTCTCGAAGATCGACGCCGATTCAGAAACTTACCGCGCCTATGCTGCGCAGAATCGAGCCCTCGCCGAGGCGCTTCGGGCGAGGGTCGCTCAGGTGGCGCTGGGGGGCCCCGACAAGCATCGCGAGCGCCATGTGTCGCGCGGCAAACTGCTGCCGCGCGAGCGGGTGACCCGGCTGTTGGATCCCGGCTCGCCCCTTCTCGAGATCGGCCAGCTCGCCGCCAACGGCATGTACAAGGACGGCCACGGCCATGACGGCGCCCCGGGCGCCGGCATGATCGCCGGCATCGGCCGGGTCTCGGGCCGCGAGACGATGATCGTCGCCAACGATCCGACCGTGAAGGGCGGCGCCTATTTTCCGGTGACGGTGAAGAAGCATCTGCGCGCGCAGGAGATCGCGATGCAGAACCGGCTGCCCTGCGTCTATCTGGTCGATTCGGGCGGCGCCAACCTGCCTCACCAGGCCGAGGTCTTCCCCGACCGCGACCATTTCGGACGAATCTTCTACAACCAGGCGCAGATGTCGGCGCAAGGAATCGCCCAGATCGCCTGCGTGATGGGGAGCTGCACGGCGGGGGGCGCGTATGTGCCGGCGATGTCGGACGAGAGCGTGATCGTGCGCAACCAAGGCACGATCTTCCTCGGCGGGCCGCCGCTGGTGAAGGCGGCGACCGGCGAGGTGATCTCGGCCGAGGATCTCGGCGGCGGCGATCTCCATGCGCGCCGGTCCGGAGTCGTCGACCATCTCGCCGACAATGATGAGCATGCGCTCGCCATCGTTCGAAGCATCGTCGCGAAGCTTAACCAGGCGAAGGCCGTCGACCTCGACCTTGCCGAGCCGGCCGAGCCGAAGCTCGACCCGGAGGAATTGTACGGCATCGTCCCCGACGACGTGCGCACCCCCTATGACGTCCACGAGGTGATCGGGCGGATCGTCGACGGCTCCGATTTCCACGAATTCAAGGCGCTCTACGGCTCGACCCTGGTCTGCGGCTTCGCCCGGATCTGGGGGATTCCGGTGGCGATCCTGGCGAACAACGGGATCCTCTTCTCGGAGAGCGCCTTGAAGGGCGCGCATTTCATCGAGCTCGCCTGCCAGCGGCGCACGCCCCTGCTCTTCCTTCAGAACATCTCGGGCTTCATGGTCGGCGGCAAGTACGAGGCGGGCGGGATCGCCAAGGACGGCGCCAAGCTGGTCACCGCGGTGGCGACCGCGCAGGTGCCCAAGATCACCGTCCTGATCGGCGGCAGCTTCGGCGCCGGCAATTACGGCATGGCCGGCCGCGCCTACGGCCCGCGCTTCCTGTTCACCTGGCCCAACAGCCGGATCAGCGTGATGGGCGGCGAGCAGGCGGCGAGCGTGCTGGCGACGGTCCACAAGGACGCGGACAAGTGGACGCCGGAGGAGGCCGAGGCGTTCAAGGCCCCGATCCGCCAGCGCTACGAGGACGAGGGCAATCCCTATTACGCGACCGCGCGCCTCTGGGACGACGGCATCATCGACCCGGTCCAGACCAGGGATGTGCTGGGTCTCGCCCTGAGCGCCTGCCTCAACGCGCCCATCCCCGAGCGCGCGCAGTTCGGCCTGTTCAGGATGTGACGATGCGCGCCGCGTTCCTCGCCCTCCTTCTCCTCTTCCCCGCTCCCGCGGCGGCCGCGAAAACCGACGAGAAGAGAGCGATGCTCGCCGTCGTCCAGGAATTCTTCGACGCGCTGGCGGCGAGGGACGCTGAGCGAGTGAAAAGGCTGGTGGTGACGGAGGGGACGATAGCCGGCCACGACTCGCGCGCTCCGGCCGCGGGCCTGTTCGTCGAGAGGTGGCCCGCCTGGGCGGAAGGGCTCCGCAGCGGCAGCGCCCGACTCGAGGAGAGGATGCACCGGGCGCGCGTGCGAATCCGGGGCACGATGGGGTCGGTCTGGACCTCCTATAGCTTCTACCGCGACGGCAAATTCTCGCATTGCGGGATCGACAATTTCGACATGGCGAAGGTCGAGGGGCGATGGAAGATCCTCAACCTCACCTTCACGATGGAGTCGAAAGGGTGCCGGCGGTGAGGGGGCGGATTTGATGAACGCGGGCCCCCTCCACGATGCTTCGCATGGTTCCCCTCCCCGTGCCGGGGAGGAAAGGGGAGGGGTGAGCCTCGAAACTCCTCCCCGGGACGGGGAGGGGGACCGCGACGCGAAGCGGCGTGGTGGAGGGGGCCCCGCCGTGCTGCGGGCAGTGATCAAGACCGTCAAGCGAGCGCGTCGGCTGCGACGCGAGATGAGCCCGGCCGAGGGGAGGCTTTGGAAGCAGCTTGGCCAGCGGCCGGGAGGCTTCGGGTTCCGTCGGCAGTTTCCGCTCGCTCCCTACGCCCTCGATTTCGCGTGCCTCGAAGCCAGGCTCGCCATCGAAGTGGACGGGGAAGCGCACGACCGGGGCGATCGTCCACAACGCGACCACCGGCGGGATGCTCACGTTCGTCCTTCGGACGGTCCTCCTCCCCGTTTCGGGGAGGAGCAGCCATGATCCGATCCCTCCTCATTGCAAATCGGGGAGAGATCGCCTGCCGGGTCATCCGCACGGCGCGCAGGCTCGGTATCCGAGCGATCGCCGTCTTCTCCGACGCGGACCGGCATGCGCTGCATGTGCGCGAGGCCGACGCGGCGATCCACATCGGCCCGAGCCCGGCGCGCGAGAGCTACCTTGTCGGGCAGAAGGTCATCGCCGCGGCGAAGGAGGCTGGCGCCGAGGCGATTCATCCCGGCTACGGCTTCCTGTCTGAGAATGCCGACTTCGCCGAGGCGGTGGAGGCGGCGGGGCTGGTGTGGGTGGGGCCGAAGGCGGAGTCGATCCGGGCGATGGGGCTGAAGGACGCGGCCAAGACGCTGATGAGCGAGGCCGGGGTGCCGGTGACGCCGGGCTATCACGGCGAGGACCAGGGGGCGGCGCGGCTCCAGGCCGAGGCGGAGGCGATCGGCTGGCCGGTGCTGATCAAGGCAGTGGCGGGCGGCGGCGGCAAGGGGATGCGCAGGGTCAATCAGGCCGGCGAGTTCCAGGAGATGCTGGCGAGCTGCAAGCGCGAGGCGGCGGCCGCCTTCGGCGACGAGAGGGTGCTGATCGAGAAATATGTCGAGCGGCCGCGGCATATCGAGGTGCAGGTGTTCGGCGACACGCACGGCAACGTCGTCCACCTGTTCGAGCGCGACTGCTCGCTCCAGCGTCGGCACCAGAAGGTGATCGAGGAGGCGCCGGCGCCGGGGATGGACGAGGCCACCCGCGCCGCCGTGTGCGAGGCGGCGGTCAAGGCGGCGAGGGCGGTCGATTATGTCGGGGCGGGGACGGTCGAGTTCATCGCCGACGCCTCGGAAGGACTCCGCGCGGACCGGATCTGGTTCATGGAGATGAACACGCGGCTCCAGGTCGAGCATCCGGTGACCGAGGCGATCACCGGCCAGGATCTGGTCGAGTGGCAGCTCAGGGTGGCGTCGGGCGAGGCGCTGCCGCTGAGGCAGGACGCGCTTGCCATCGACGGCTGGGCGATCGAAGCCCGGCTCTACGCCGAGGATCCGGCGCGCGAATTCCTGCCGTCGACCGGGCGTCTCGACCATTTCCAGCTCGGCCGCGGCGTGCGGGTCGACTCCGGGGTCGAGGAGGGGGACCGGATCAGCCCTTATTACGATCCGATGATCGCCAAGCTGATCGCCGCCGGCCCGACCCGCGACGAGGCGATCGACCATCTGGTCGACGCGCTCGACCAGGTCGAAGTCTGGCCGGTGCGGACCAATGCCGGCTTCCTCGCGCGGGCGGCGGCCGATCCCGATTTCCGCGCCGGCGACGTGGACACGTCCTTCATCCCGTCGCGAATCGACCGGCTGGTGCCCGATCCGGCGCCGCCCGACGGGGTCTGGAACCTCGCGGCGACGGCGCTGCTCGCCTCCAGCTTCGGCAATGACGGGCAGAGCGATCCATGGGATTGCCTGTCCGGCTTCCGGACCAATGCGGATCCCGACCTTCGGGTGGCGCTGAGCCATGGCGGCGAAACGCGGCGGATCGATGCCGCCGGCGATCCGCATCTGGAAGGAATTGCCACCGCCGACGGCGAGGCGGTCCTCGTCTTCTCGGCCGGGCAGGCCTTCGCCTTCACGCTGCCGGGCGCCGGCGGCGGCGCGGCGGGCGGCGCGGCGTCGGACGGCACCCTGCTGTCGCCGATGCCCGGGCGGGTCATTTCGGTCGAGGTGCGCCAGGGCGACCATGTGGCGAGAGGGCAGAAGCTGCTCACGCTCGAGGCGATGAAGATGGAGCATTCCCTGTTCGCCCCGTTCGAGGGGCTTGTCGCGGAGCTCGGCACGGTGGAAGGTGCGCAGGTCAGCGAAGGGACCCTGCTGGTGCGGGTGGAGAAGGGGGATGGTTAGGACGCGTCGCCCCAGCGGAGGCTGGGGCCCCGGCGAGACAAAGACTCGGCGCCTTTCACCGGCTGGGGTCCCAGCCTGCGCTGGGACGACGATCTGATGCCTGGCCGCTATTACGAGCAGTGGACGATCGGCGACCGGATCCTGCACCAGCCGGCGCGGACGGTGACCGAAACCGACAATCTCCTGATCTCGGCGCTGACCCACAATCCGCAGCCCCTCCATCTCGACGAGGAATATGCCGCCCAGACCGAATTCGGCCGGATCGTCGTCAACGGCACCTTCACCTTCTCGCTGCTGGTCGGCCTGTCGGTCGGCGACACGACGCTCGGCACGCTCGTCGCCAATCTCGGCTACGACAAGGTGCGGATGCCGAAGCCCGTCTTCATCGGCGACACCCTGCGAGCGGAGACCGAGGTGATCGCGCTCAAGGATTCGGCATCGCGGCCGGAGGCCGGCATCGTCACCTTCGAGCACAGGATGCTGAACCAGCGGGACGAGATCGTCTGCACGATGGAGCGCACCGCCCTGATCCAGCGGAGGCGGGGATGAGAATCGCTCCTCCCTGTTCCGGAGAGGAGCGGTGATCCGCCTGAGATCCTTGCTTTTCGTCCCCGGCGACCGGCCGGACCGGATGGAAAAGGCGCTGCGCTGCGCTGCGGACGCATTGATCCTCGACCTCGAGGATTCGGTGGTGCCGGCGGCCAAGCCGGAGGCGCGGCGGCATGTCGCCGAATTCCTCAACGCCAACAGCGCGGCGAGGCTCTGGGTGCGGATCAACCCGCTGGACGGGGAAGAGGCGGACAAGGACCTGGCGGCGGTGCTGCCCAGCCATCCGGACGGCATCGTGCTTCCCAAGGCCGAAGGCGGCGCCTCGGTGGCGGAGCTGAGCCGGCGGCTGACCGAGCGGGGCAACGCCACCGCCCAGATCCTCGCCATCGCCACCGAGACGGCGGCGGCGATGTTCCAGCTCGGCAGCTATGGCGGCTCGAAGCGGCTCGCCGGCCTGACCTGGGGAGCGGAGGACTTGCCGGCGGCGATCGGCGCGGCGACGGCGCGCGAGCCGGACGGGCGTTATACGCCGCCTTACGAAATGGCGCGGTCGCTCTGTCTGTTCGGCGCGGCGGCGGCGGGCGTGGCGCCGATCGAGACCGTTTACCCCGACTTCCGCGACCTTGCCGGGCTGGCGGCTTATGCCGCTCGGGCGCGGCGCGACGGTTTCGTCGGCATGATGGCGATCCACCCGGATCAGCTGCCGGTCATCAACGCCGCCTTCACGCCGAGCGAGGCTGAGGTCGCCCATGCCCGCGCCGTGGTCGCCGCGTTCGAGGCGCAGCCGGGGGCGGGAACGCTGTCCCTCGAGGGGCGGATGGTCGACCGGCCGCACCTCGTCCAGGCGCAGCGCATCCTCGCCGCCGCCGGCGGGCCGTGACGCCGCTGCCGGCGCCGGCGGACGCCGCCTGGACGGCGCTCGCCTTCATCCTGGGCGCCTCGGTGGGCAGCTTCCTCGCCACCGTCCTGGTTCGCTGGCCGCAGGGACGCGGCGTCGTCGCCGGGCGCTCGGCCTGCGACAAATGCGGGAAAGTGCTGGAGCCGCGCGACCTCGTGCCGATCCTCAGCTGGTCGCTGGCCAAAGGGCGATGCCGCCATTGCGGCGCCCGCATCGACCGGCGCCATCTGGCGGCGGAGGCGGGGGCGGCGATGGTCGGGATCGCCGCCATCCTCGCCCACCCGATGCCGCTCGCCGCCGTCACCGCCCTGCTCGGCTGGTGGCTGTTCCTGCTCGCGGCGATCGACCTCGAGCACCATTGGCTGCCCGACCGGCTGACCTGGCCGCTGCTGGCGGCGGGGCTGGCGGCGGGGTGGGGCGGGTTCGGCCCGCCGCTGCAGAGCCGGCTGATCGGCGCCGCGGCCGGCTTCGCCGCCTTGTTCCTGGTCGCCCGGCTCTACCGGGCGCTGCGCGGCCGCGAGGGGTTAGGCGGCGGCGATCCGAAGCTGTTCGCGGCGATCGGCGCCTGGCTGGGCTGGGCGCAGCTGCCGCTGGTGCTGGTCGGGGCGGGGCTGCTCGGCCTTGCCGCGCTCCTTCTGAAGTGCTTGCGGGGGCAGACGGTGGCGGCGACGGACCGGCTTCCGCTCGGCACTTTGATGGCGCTCGCCGCCTGGCCGATCTGGATCGTCATCGCCCGCTAGGGCAGCCGATCCACAAGTCGCTTGCGCGGAGCAGCAAAAACTGAAAGTTTCACCGCCCGGCGAATCCTGGGCTGAGGTCGCCAAAACATTGTTACGACTGTGGAATTTACCGCGGGAGGGCCCTCGCGGGGAAGGGGTTTGGGGTAGATGCGTCTAGCTTTTGACAGCCGGCGGCTGATCGGCCGCGCCCGGGGCGTCAACGGCTGGACGCTGCTCGAGCTCGGCCTGCTGGCGCTGATCGCGCTGCAATGCGCGCGGCTGATCTGGACCGCGGTGACGCCGGTGGGACCGCTGGGCGACTGGCGGGGACCGGAGACCGCGGCCGCGGCCACGGGGAGCGACGTGCTCGCAAGCTTCGATCCCTTCTTCCGCCTCAGCGGCGCGGCGGGACCGGTGACGGTGACCTCGCTCAACCTCAAGCTGTTCGGAATCCGCCAGGACCAGGCGTCGGGCCGCGGCTCCGCGATCATCGCCGGCTCGGACGGCCAGCAACGGAGCATCGCGGTCGGCGAGGAGATCGAGCCGGGGGTGACGCTGAAGGCGGTCAGCTTCGACAGCGTTACCATCTCGCGCGGAGACGCCGACGAGCAATTGTTCATGGACCAGTCGCAGGGACCGGCGGCGGTGACCGCGCCGACCGCTCCTTCGCCGCCGACGGCGCCGGTCGTCCAGCCGAGCACCTCCGTGGAGCCGGGCGGCCCGCCGGTTCCGCCGTCGAAGCTCTATCCGAAGGAGGTCAGCATGGCCCCGCGGATGAACGGCCAGCAGCTGACCGGCGTGACGGTCCGTCCGCAGGGCAATGGCGACGGCCTGCGCGCGCTCGGCCTGGCGCCGGGCGACGTCGTCACCGCCGTCAACGGCCAGCGCATCCGCTCCGTCGACCAGGTCCAGTCGATCCTGGCCGAGCAGGGTACGGTGCGGAGCGTGACGCTGCAGGTTGAGCGCAACGGCCGGCCAGTGACCTTGCGGGCGGGAGCCGCCCGGTGAAGCGCGCCCTGTTCGCGCTCGCGCTGATGCTGGCGGCGCCGCTGACCCCGGTCCACGCCCAGCATGTCGTCAATTTCCGCGAGGCCGACATCCGCGCCTTCATCGAGGACGCGGCGCGGGTGACGGGGCGCACCTTCATCGTCGACCCGGCGGTGAGCGGCAAGGTGTCGGTGGTGACTCAGCGGCCGCTGTCGCGCTCCGAATATTTCGAACTTTTCCTCTCGACCCTGCGCGCCAACGGGCTGATGGCGGTGCCGCTCCAGGGCGGCGCCTTCCGAATCCAGCCGATCGCGACCGGAGCCGCCGCCGGCGGCCGGGTCGCCGGCCGGGGCAGCGCCAATAATTTCGTCACCGAGATCTTCCGCACCCGAAGCATCGAGGGCGCCGCCGCACTGGAAACGCTGCGGCCGCTGGTCAGCCGCGAGGGCTCGATCACCGCGACCCGCAACTCGATCGTCGTCGCCGATTTCGCCGACAACGTCGCCCGCATCCGCCAGGTCCTCGCCAGCATCGACCGCGACACCAGCAGCAGCCGCATCGTCGCCCTGCGAAACGCCGGCGCGCGCGAGATCGCATCGTCGCTGACCGCGCTCATGGAGGGCAGCGTCGCCGGCGGCCGGACGGCCGCGATCGTTCCGGTCGACAGCTCCAACTCGATCGCAATCCGGGGCGATGCCGCCACCGTCGCCAGGCTCGCGGCGATGGCCGAAGAGCTCGACCAGCGCGCCGCGACCGGCACCGAGATCCGGGTCATCTTCCTCGAGCATGCCGACGCCGCCCAGCTGCTGCCGGTGCTTCAGCAATTGCTCGGCCAGCCGGTCACCCAGCCGCCGGCGGCGCCCGGCCTGTCGTCGCGGGACGAGGAAACGCGCTCGTCGACGACGAGGATGGGCGGCGGCCGAGCGACGGCGACCACGACCACGACCACCGCGCCCGCACCGGCGGAGTCGGCGCCAACCGGAGTCAGCATCTTCGGCCCGCGCGGCGCCGTGGTGACCCGGTTCCAGGGCGCCAACGCGCTGGTGATCGCGGCGTCGACCGACGTCCAGCGTCAGCTCGGCGAGGTCATCCGCCAGCTCGACACCCGCCGCGAGCAGGTGCTGGTCGAGGCGATCATCGTCGAGATTTCCGACAACGCCGCCAAGAAGCTCGGAGTCCAGCTGCTGCTCGCGGGCCTGGGCGGCAGCAACATCCCGTTCGCGGTCACCAATTATTCGAACGCCAGCCCCAATCTGCTGACGGTCGGCGGCGCCATCGCCGCGGAACGGCTGCGGACGACCACGACGACGGTCAACGGCCAGGTGGTGACCACGACCCAGGATTCGCCGGTCGCCGACGCGCTTCAGGAGGCCGCGGTCAATTCGGTGCTCGGCGCCACCGGCGGCATTGCCGGCCTCGCTATCCGCAGCGGCAACGCCCTGTTCGGAGCGATCGTCAACGCGGTCAAATCGGACAGCAAGTCGAACATCCTCTCCACGCCGTCGATCATGACGCTCGACAATCAGGAAGCTCGGATCCTGGTCGGTCAGGAGATACCGATCACCACCGGCGAGGCGCTGAGCCCCAATTTCGACAACCAATTCCGGACCGTCGACCGCGAGAATGTCGGCATCACCCTCGAGGTGCTGCCGCAGATCAACGCCGGCGGCTCGATCAAATTGAACCTCCGCCAGGAAGTGAGCTCGATCGCCGGGCCGGTGTCGGGGCGCTCGGCCGACCTCATCCTCAACAAGCGCGAGATCGAGACCGTGATCACCGTCGACGACGGCGAGATCGTCGGCATCGGCGGCCTGCTCGACGACAATGAGCGGCGCACGATCGAGGCGATCCCCTTCCTCGGCGACCTGCCGGTGGTCGGCAACCTCTTCCGCTCCAAGAGCCGGAGCCGGGCGAAGACGAACCTGATGGTGTTCATCCGGCCGACCATCCTGCGCTCGCCGGCGGACGCGCGGTCGATGACCGAGCGGCGCTACGGCTACATACGCGGCATGCAATACCGCCAGAATCCGGACGAGGAGCCGACCATCGACGAGCTGGTGCGCGAATATATGGGCATGGTCCCGCCCGACCCGCCGCCCGCGCCGCCGCCGCCCGTCGACCCCGCCACCTACGCGCCGCTCGCCCGGCCCGGCGACCAGGTGGTGGCTCCGCCGTCGGCGCCGGCGCCGGGGACGCCGCAATGATGACGGATCGTCATCCCGGCGAAAGCGGGGACTTCCGGCCGGAGGGGCACGGGCCTTCTCTCCGAGACCCCGGCTTCCACAGGGGGGACGAGCCTGCCGCGAATCTTCCCTACCTCTTCGCCAAGCGCAACGGCGTCGCGCTGGTCGGCGAGGCCAACGGAACGGCAAGGGTGGCGTTGCGGCAGGGCGCGGACCCGCGGGCCCTAATCGAGGCGCGACGGGTGCTTGGTCGGCCGCTCACGGTCGAGCCGGCGACTCCGGAAGGCTTCGACAAATTGCTCTCGGAACGATACGCGATGGACGAGCAGGCCGCCGCCGACGCCGCCGGCTCGCTCGGCCTCGGCGACGAATTGAGCCATCTCGCCAGCGACCTCCCGACCGCCGACGACCTGCTCGACAGCGCCGACGACGCGCCCGCCATCCGCCTGATCAACGGCATCATCGCCGACGCCGCGCGCCAAGGCGTCTCCGACATCCATATCGAGCCCTATGAGACCGGCCTCGTGGTGCGAATGCGAATCGACGGAGTGCTTCGCGAGACTTTGCGCATGCCCGCCCACGTCGCGCCGGTCGTGGTCAGCCGGATCAAGGTGATGGCCCGCCTCGACATCGCCGAGCGGCGGGTGCCGCAGGACGGGCGGATCGGCCTCACCCTCGGCGGCAAGCTGCTCGACGTCCGCGTCTCGACCCTGCCCAGCCGGGCCGGCGAGCGGGTGGTGCTGAGGATCCTGGACAAGGAGAATGCCGGCATCGGCCTCGATTCGCTCGGCATGCCGCCTTCGGTCCACGATCTCTTCCGGGGCGCGCTCGCCGAACCCAACGGCATCGTCCTCGTCACCGGACCGACCGGCTCAGGCAAGACCACCAGCCTCTATGCCGGCCTGAGGCTATTGAACGACGGCAGCCGCAATATCCTCACCGTCGAGGATCCGGTCGAATATGCCGTCGACGGAGTCGGCCAGACCCAGGTCAACCCGAAGGTGGGTCTCAGCTTCGCGGCCGGCCTGCGCGCCATCCTCCGCCAGGATCCGGACGTGGTCATGGTCGGCGAGATACGCGACCGCGAGACCGCCGAGATTGCCGTCCAGGCGTCGCTCACCGGCCATCTCGTCCTCTCCACCGTCCACACCAACGACGCGGTCGGAGCGATCACGCGGATGCGCGACATGAAGGTCGAGCCGTTCCTGCTCGCCTCGACCCTGCGGGCGGTGATCGCCCAGCGGCTGGTGCGGCGCCTCTGCCCGGCCTGCCGGGCGCCGGTCCCCGCCGACGGGGCGACCGCGGCGATGGTCGGGCTGCCGGAAGGGACGATCGTGCACGAACCGCGCGGCTGCGGCGATTGCGGCCATAGCGGCTATAAGGGCCGCACCGGCGTGTTCGAGGCGGTGCGCGTCGACGAGACGGTGCGGCGGCTGATCAATGCGGGCGGCGACGAGGTCGAGATGGCGGCCCACGCCTTCCGCCAGGCGCCCAATCTGGCGGCGGCGGCGCGCGAGCTGGTGCGCCAGGGGGTGACCAGCGTCGGCGAGGCGGTACGGATATCGCGCCGCGAGAGCGAGAATGTCTGAGTTCGCCTATCTCGTGCTCGACCGGGCCGGGCGCGAACGCCGCGGTTCGCTGCGCGCCGACACGCCCGACGAGGCGCGCGAGAAGCTGAGCGCGCGCGGACTGTTCGTGGTGCGGATGGAGGCGTCCGCGGGCGAGGCCCCGCCGCCCCTGCTGTCGCGGCGGATCTTCGCCCGCAAGAAGCTCAACGCCCGCCAGCTCACCGTCTTCACCCGGCAATTGTCGACCCTGGTCCAGGTCAGCCCGCTCGAGGAGGCGCTTCGCACCATCGCCCGCCAGACCGAGAAGGACCAGGTGCGCGACGTCCTCCTCTCGGTTCACGGTTCGGTGCTCGAGGGACGACGGCTGTCCGAGGCGATGGCGCGCGAACCGGCCAGCTTCCCGCCGCTCTATCGCGGCATGGTCGCCGCCGGCGAAGGGTCGGGGACCCTGCCCGCCATCCTCGAGCGCCTCGCCGGATTGCTCGAGCGCCAGGGACAGGTCAGGAGCAAGGTGCTGAGCGCGCTCGCCTATCCGGCGGTGCTCGCGCTCGTCGCCGCCTTCGTCGTCTTCGCCCTGATGGTGTTCGTGGTGCCACGGGTGGTCGAGCAGTTCGAGGATATCGGCCAGGAGCTGCCTTTCCTGACCCGCGCCGTCATCGCCGTCTCGCACCTTCTGGCGGACTGGTGGTGGGCGATACTGGCGGTCGTCGTTGCGCTCGGATTCCTCGCCGGCCGAGCGCTCCGCGACGAGGGCCTTCGGCTGCGCTTCGACCGGGCGCTGCTGCGGGTTCCCGTCATCGGCCGGCTGCTGCGCGACCTCCATGCGGCGCGCATGGCGCGCACCCTCTCGACGATGGTGGCGAGCCGGTTGCCTCTGCTCGAAGGGCTGAGGCTGACGACGGAAACCGTCCACAATCGAGCGCTTCGCGCCGCGACCGCCCAGATCGCTGAGGCCGTGCGCACCGGCGGCAGCCTGTCGGGCGCCCTGAAGCGGTCCGGGATCTTCCCGCCCTTGCTCGTCTATCTCGCCGCCAGCGGCGAGGCGAGCGGGCGGCTCGACCTGATGCTGGAGCGCGCCGCCGACTATCTGGAGCGCGAGTTCGACGCCTTCACCACGACCGCCCTCGCGCTGCTCGAGCCGGCGATCATCGTCCTGATGGGCGCCCTAGTCGCGGTGATCGTGCTTTCGATCCTGCTGCCGATCCTGCAGCTCGACACACTTGCCGGAGGAATGGGATGATACAAAGTCCGTGGAAAACCCGTCGCCCCAGCGCAGGCTGGGGCCCCAGCCCGACCAGGCGCAGCCGCCAATCCCATTGGGGTCCCAGCCTTCGCTGGGACGACGAGGGTGAAGCCGAAGCGGGCTTCACCCTCGTGGAGCTGATGGTGGTGATCGTCATCATCGGCCTGCTCGCCACCGTCGTCATCATCAACGTGCTGCCGGCGACCGACAAGGCGGCGGCGACCAAGGCCAAGGCCGACGTCGCGACGCTCGAGCAGGGGGTGGAGATGTACCGCCTCAACAAGCTGCGCTACCCGAATGCGGCGGAAGGGCTTCAGGCGGTGACGGCCGAAGGCTATGTCAAACGCCTGCCCAAGGACCCCTGGGGCAATGCCTATGTCTACGCGGCGCCCGGCCGCGACGGCCGCGCCTTCGACATCTACAGCCTCGGAGCCGACGGGCGCGAAGGAGGCGAAGGCCAGGATGCGGACATCGGCAACTGGGATTCGTAGGGACTTGCCTCCCAATCGCGGGGCGATGGCGAGACAGAAGGGCTTCACCCTCGTCGAACTGCTCGTCGTGCTCGTCATCGTCGGCCTCGCCGCCGCGGCGGTGGTGCTGGCGATGCCGGATCCGCGCGGCGCCCTGCGCGGCGAGGCGCTGCGGCTCGCCGCGCGCGCGGATGCCGCGCGCGAGCGGGCGATGATGGACAATCGGCCGGTGGCGCTGGTGCTTCGGGAGGACGGCTACGGCTTCGAGATGCGCGTCGGCGGCGAGTGGCGGGCGGTCGGCGAGCGGCCGTTCCTCGCCCAGCAGTGGAGCGAGGGGACGCGCGCGGCGATCGAAAGCGGCGAGGCGCGCATCGTGTTCGATTCGACCGGCTTCGCCGAGCCGGCGCGGCTGCGCCTGGTTCGCGGCCGCGACGAAGCGAGGATCGAGGTGACCGACGGAGGACGCATCCATGTCCTCCGCTAGGCAGTCCGGCTTCACCCTGATCGAAATGCTGGTGGCGCTGGCCGTGTTCAGCCTCGCCGCTCTGGCGCTGCTGAGGCTGGAGGGCGCGACGGTATCGACCACCGCCCTGCTCCGCGAGCAGGCGCTCGCTCAGGTCGTCGTCCGCAACCTCGCCGTCGAGGTGCTGACCGACCCCGAGCCGCCCGCCTTCGGCGCGACCCGCGGCGAGGCGATCAACGCCGGCCGGCGGTGGCGCTGGGCGCGGATCGTCGGCCGCTCCCCCGAGCCGCGCATCCAGCAGATACGGATCGAGGTCCGCAGCGACCGCGGCCCGGAGGCGGCGAGCTTGACGATCTTCCGCAGGGGGCCGCGGTGAGGGGAGCCGCCAATCCTCCCGCGAACGGCTTCACCCTGGCGGAGCTGCTCGTCTCGCTCTTCATTTTCGGCCTGCTTTCGGCGGCCGGCGTGGCCTTGCTCTCGTTCAGCGTGCGCGCCCAGGATGCGGCCGACGCGAGGCTGGGCGACCTCGCCGATTTCCGCCGCGCCGGGGCCCTGCTCGCGGGCGATCTCGCCCAGGCGGCGCGGCGTCAGGCGCGCGACCGCTCGGGGCGGGTCCGGCCGGCCTTTCACGGCTCCGGCGGCGAGGGCGGCGGGGTGGTGCTCGCCTTCGTCCGGCGCGGGTGGGAGAATCTCGACGAGACTCCGCGCGCGTCGCTTCAGCGGGTCGAATATGAGCTGGCCGGGGACCGGCTCGAGCGGCGCGTCTATCCGCGGCTTGACGGGGCCGCGCCGCTGCCGTCGACGGTCGTGGTCGACGGGGTGCGCCGGATCCGCTTCCGCTATCGCGGCCGCGAAGGCGCCTGGCGGGAGCGCTGGGACCCGACCAACCCCGTCGAGCTGCCGCGCGCCGTCGAGCTGGTCCTCGACGCCGAGGGCAGCGGCACCACCCGCCAGCTCTTCCAGACCGGGACGATGGGGTGAGGCCGCCCGTCGCTTCCTCGGAGCGGGGCGCGGCCCTGCTCGCGGTGCTCGTGCTGGTCGTCATCATGGCGGCGATCGCGGCGGGCGCGTTCGAGCGGCTGCGTCTGTCGACGGCGATGGCGATGAACGGCGCCGCGCTCGACCAGGCCCGCGGCTACGCGCTCGGCGTCGAGGACCTGCTGGCGCTCAGGATCGACGACCTCGCCAACGAGGACGCCTATGTCACCAACCTCGCCGGCGACTGGAACGGCACCGCCCGGCGCATCCCGCTGCCCGGCGAGGGCCACGCCGTCGGCACCATCCGCGACGGCGGCAATTGCTTCAACCTCAACAGCCTCGTTCAGGGCGAGGCCCCGTCCGCGCTCGTCCAGCGGCCCGCCGCGATCGAGCAGTTCGTCGGACTGATGCGGGTGCTCGGCCTGCCCGAGCCGACCGCCAGGCGGGTGGCCGGGGCGGCGGCGGACTGGATGGACAGCGATTCGGAAGCCGGCCCGCAGGGCGCGGAGGATTCGGCTTATTCGGGCGGCGATCCCGCCTACCGCACCGGCAACACCCTGATCGCCGATCCGAGCGAGCTCCGGGCCGTCGCCGGCGTCACTCCGGAAATCTACCGCGCCCTTCGTCCCTATCTCTGCGCTCTGCCGGCCGCCGACATGTCGGCGATCAACGTCAATACCCTGCTGCCCCGCGACGCGCCCCTGCTCGCCATGTTCGCCCCCGGGCGGGTCCAGGTTGACCGCGTCCGCGGCCTGATCGGCGCCCGGCCGCCAGCGGGCTGGCGCAACACCTACGATTTCTGGCGCAGCGCGCAGGTGGCCGGGCTAGAGACCTCGGCAGACCCGATGTCCCAGCTCCAGCTCAAGACCTATTGGTTCACGATCGACCTCTCGGTCCGCTTCCAGGACGCGGAGATGGAGGAATGGGCGCTGGTCGACGCGCGGCTCAACCCCGCCAAGGTGGTGGCGCGGAGGTGGGGCGGCGGCGAATGAGGGACGCCTTGCTCCTCTTCTTCGGCCGCGGTGGCGGCATTGACCGCTGGATCCGGCTCGCCGACGGCGCGGTCGCCGCGCGCGGGCCCGGCCTCGACGGCAGCGAAGCCCATCGCGGCGCTCCGGTCGTGGCGGTGGCGCCGGGCGAGGCGGTCACCCTGCGCTGGCTCGATCTGCCGTCGGGACTCTCCCCAGCCCAGGCGGCCGGCGCGGCTCGGCTGATGGCCGCCGAGCTCAGCGCCCAGCCGGTCGGCGAGCTCCACGTCGCCGCCGGGCGCGAGGGCGCCGACGGGGAGGGGCGCTGCGTCGGCCTGGTGCCGCTCGAGACGGCTCGGGACTGGCTGGCGAGCGCCGAGGCGGCCGGCTTCGAGCCGGAGCGGCTGGTTCCGGAAACGCTCTTGCTATCCGCGCCGGCGGAAGGATTCGCGAGCTGGGATTCGGGGAGCCTTCGTCTCTATCGCGCGCGCGACGAGGCATTCGCCGCCGAGCCGGAGCTGGGGGCGCTGCTGCTCGCCGGCCGGGCCGCCGCCGCGATCGACGACGACTCGTTCGAGGCCGGGCTCGCGCGGGCGCTCGACGAGGCCCCGCTCGATCTGAGGCAGGGCCCGCTTGCCCGCCGCCGCGACTGGCGGGTGGCGCCGGCGCGGGCGCGGCGCCTCGCGGTGCTGACCGCCGCTCTGCTGCTGGTCAGCTTGGCCGTCCAGCTTGTGGCCATCGCCCGCTACAGCTTCGCCGCCGACGCGGCCGAGGCGGAGATCCGGCGCGTCGCCGCCGCCGCCCTGCCGCGCAGTCCCGGCCTGCCCGCGCCGCGGGCCGCGCTGACCCAGCGCCTCGCCGAGCTGCGCGGCGGCGGCGCCGGATTCAGCGCCACCGCCGCCGCTCTGTTCGAGGCGGTGAAGGCGACTCCGAACGTCGAGCTCGCCGCGCTCGCCTTCGCGCCCGACGGCCGCCTCCGGGCGACCGTGTCGGCCGATTCCCCCGCCACTATCGAGGCGCTGCGGCGGCGGGTCGAGGCCGGCGGCTTCGCGGTCGAGGCGGGACCGCCGCGGGCGGGCGGCGGCCGCCGGCTCGCCGATCTGATGGTGCGGCCGCGATGAGCGCGCGGCTCGTCGCCTTGTGGCTGGCCCGGACGCCGCGCGAGCGCTGGCTGCTCGGCGTGATGTTCGCGCTTCTGCTCCTCGTCCTCGTCTGGTTCCTGGTCCTGCGGCCGTTGGGCGACATGCTGAGCGAAGCCAAGGAGCGCCACGGCGAGGTCGTCGCCGGCCTGGCCGAGGTCCGGGCCCAGGCGGCGGCGATCGCCGCGCTCGAGCGTTCCTCCCCGGCGCCGATCGAGGGGCCGATCGACTCGGCCGTTTCCGCCGCCGCCGCGGCGGCCGGATTTCAGCTCTCCCAGCTTCAGCCGGAGGGCCCGGGTCGGGTCAGCCTCGCGATCGGCTCGGCCCGTCCGCAGGCGCTGTTCGGCTGGATCGCGGGGCTGGAGGCGCAGGGCTATATCGTCGAGCGGCTGAACGCGAGCAGCAACCCCGACCGCACCATCTCGGCGCAGATCGTGCTGCGCGCGCGGGGGAGCTGATGCGGCTGCGCCTGCGCTGGTGGCGCGAGCTCTTCTTCCTCGCCGCCTTGCTGTTCTCGCTCGCGGCCCTGCTGCCGCTTCGACTCGCGCTCGACTGGCTCGGCTTCGAGACCCGGGGCCTGGCGGCGCGCGAGGCGCAGGGCAGCGTCTGGCTCGGCGGCCTCGCCGACGCCCGCTTCGGCACGGTTCCGATCGGCGACGTCGCCACTCGGCTTCGGGCGCTGCCCCTGATCCTGGGCCGCGCCCGGCTCGACGTCCGGCAGGAGGGCGACGGTCTGCGCGCCGGCCTCACCGCCTCCCGCCATGGCTTCGGCATCGACGACGCCTCGGGCATGGTCCAGGCGAGCGGCCTCGGCCGGCTGCCGCCGCCGTCGCTCAACCTCGCCGACCTCAGCGTCCGCTTCGCCGACGGCCTTTGCGTCGCGGCCGAGGGCAGGGTGCAGGCGCGGTTCGCGGGCGAGCTGGCCGGCATGCCGCTCGCCGCCGGCTTCAGCGGCGAGGCGCGGTGCGAGGGGCCGGCGCTGCTGCTGCCGCTGGCGACCCAGTCCGGCGCGGACCGGGTCGAGGTCCGGCTGTTCGCCGACGGCCGCTACCGGATCGACGCGAAGCTTCGGCCCGGCGGCTTGCCCTATCTGGAGCGGTTCGAAGGCCGCTTCCGACCGGCGGTCCCGCCGCCCGCGTCCCGATAACGGCTCTCGAGGAAGCGGCTCTGCGTCTCGAGGATCATGAGCGGGTCGCGGCATAGCTCGACGCACAGATCGTCGAGCGCCTCGACCAGGGTCGCGAGGCCGGTGCAAAGCCGCTCGAGCGCCTCCGGCTCCTCCCGGCGCGCCGAGGCGGGGAGGGCTTCGTAGGCGAGGACCAGCCGCGGCAGATGGTCGCCGAGCAGCCGTCGCGCCTCCCACGCCCGAGTCGAATAAGGAGGGAGCGCGCCGAGGTGCGGCTGGAGATCGCCGAGGCGCTGGAAGATGCGGTCGAGCAGCGGCCGGCATTCGAGCGGCAGCGCCTCGCGGCGGGCGAGCAGCCAGTCCTCCGCGTCGCCCGGAAGCGCCGCCAGCTCGACCTGCGAGAATTCCCCGTCCCGCCCGCGCGCCCGCGAGGACCGCGCCAGCGCGGCGACGACCAGCAGCAGCGTGCCGCCGCCGGCCGCGGCCAGCGCCGGTCCGGCGAGCGGTGCGACGAGCGCGGCATAGGCGAGGATTGCGGCCCCGGACGCGCCGCCGACCCATGCCGCGCGCCTGACCCGCCGTGCCGCCTCGCGCGACTGGCGTTCGGCGCGGCGTTTCTCCGCCTCGCGCACCGCCTTCGACTTGATGTGGCGCCGGAGATATTCGTCCGCCTGCCGCCACAGGCCGGCGAAGTCGAAGCCCATCACGCCTCTCCGCTGCCGCTGCCTTCCCTGTAGCGGCTTTCGATGAATCGGCCCTGGGTCTCGAACGCGTGGCGGTCGCCCTGGACCAGCCGGTCGCCGATGTCGCCGAGCGCCTGGCGCGCCGCGTCGAGGCTGGCGACCAGCCTCTGGTCGGCGGTCAGCCCCTCGCCGTCGGGCTGGTGGCGATAGGCGGGAGGGATGCGCTCGTAGCGCTCGATCAGCTCGGGCAGATGCTTGCCCATCAGCCGACGCGCGTCCTGGGCGAGCGGATCGAGCGGGTTGACCTCGGCCAGTCGCGACTCGAGCAGCGGCAGCTGCGCGCCGATCGCGTCGGCGCGCTGAGCCGCCGGCGCCGGCAAGGCGGCGCGCCGGCGAGCCAGCATCCCCTCGAGCTGGCGCACGACAGTGCCGGTCGGAAGCTGCTCGCTATAGGCGACCCGCCTCGGCTCGGTCGGCCAGAAGGAGAAGAGGAGGAGGATGGCGAGGGTCGCGAGGCCGACCAGGAACAGCCCGGTCCAGCCGATCGGGCCGACGATCAGCCCGAAGCCGATCGTGGCGACGATCAGAAGCCCGATCGCCATCCCCATCGTCGCCACCCGCCGCAGCGCCGTGCCCATCGCCCGGCCATAGTAACGCCGCCGCACGCTCGACGCGGCCGGGCCGTAACCGTCGAGCCGGGCCTTGTAGTCCTCGAAGCGGGCGATCGCCTCGTCGACGCTGCGGACCATGGTGTCAGTCCTCGATGGGAGCGAGCAGCGGCGACGGGGCGCCGCCGCCGGCGAGCCGGTTCTGCTCGACCCCCTCGGCGCGGGCGATGTAGCCGCGGCTCTTCTCGACCTCGCCGGTCAGCGTGTCGACGGTCTGCTTCATGCTCGACAGCGCCTCCACCTTGAACCGGTCGATCGTGTCCATCGTGTCGTAGATGTTCTGGAAGGCGCGCTGAAGGGTCTCAAGCGGGATCGTCGAGGAGGCCGCCTGGCGGTGGATCTCGCCGGTATTGCTCCGAAGCAGCTCGCCGGTCGAATCGATGATGTTGGCTGTGGTCGTGTTGAGCGCCGTGATCTGGTCGAGCACCAATTTCTGGTTGGCCATCGCCTCGGCGACGGTGACGGCGGTTCGCAACGCCGCGACGGTGGTGGTCGAGGCGCGGTCGACACCCTTGATCAGCTCGACATTGTTCTTCTTGACGAGGTCGAGGGCGAGATAGCCCTGCACCGTCACCGCCATCTGGGTGAGCAGGTCGGTGGTGCGCTGGCGGGTGTAGAAGAGCGCGCTTTCACGGATCGCCTTGGCCTTGGCCGGGTCGGTGGCGTCGAGCTCGCTGGCTTTCTCCTCGAGCTTCGCGTCGAGCGCCTTGGAGATGTGGATCATCTGCTCCAATTGGCCCATCGTCTTCCACATCGCCGCCCGCTCGGTGGCGATGGCGGCATTGTCCATCTGCAGCTCCTCCTTGCCGCTGGCGAGGCTGTTCAGGATCTGCGCGATTTGGGTCTGGGCCGACTGGTAGCTTCGGAAATAGCCTTTCAGCCGGTTGCCGAACGGGATGATGCCGAGGAGCTTTCTCGGCGCTCCGGCGCCGCGCTTGCCGGGATCGAGCTCCTCGACCGTCTGGCGCAGCTTGGTCAGGTCGGCGCCGATGCCGGTATCCTTGTCCATCGCCCGGATCGGCCGGTCGAGGAAGCGGTTCGAATGGCTGGCGGCCTCGGCGATCTGCTTGCGGCCCATGTTGGTCAGCTCGTCGACCTTCTTGCCGAATTCGGGACTGTTGGCGTCGGCGGCGACCAGCTCGTCGACGAACTTGTCGACCACCACCTGCAGCTTCGACTTCACGCCTTCCTCGATCGGCACCAGCCCGGCCGCGTCGGCGGGCTCGACCGTCTGCAGCGCCTCGGGCGCCTCGAGCTTCAGCTTGGTCTCGGTCTGGGTGGCCATGAAACGGGCTCCTCCGCTGCTTTCCGGCTAGATGGGGCAGGGGGGCGGCGATGCGCAAGGGGGAAAGTGTATTATCTTGCCAATACAGCGCTCCTCCGAATTGCCGAGTCGGGCTACAGATCCGGCAGCGTCTGGTTCGCCTCGCCCCAGCCCTGGAGGGCGCGGCCCGAGGCGCGCTCGAGCAGACGTGCCGCGTCGCGGACGGTGAACGGGGCGCCGGATTCGAGGTCGTCGAGCTCGTCCCAGGCGATCGGCGCCGCCACCGGCGCGCGGTCGCGGGCGCGGGCGGAATAAGGCAGGATCGCGGTGGCGCCGCGCTGGTTCCTGAGATAATCGAGGAAGATCCGCCCCTTGCGCCGCGCCTTGGCAAGGTTGGCGGTGAAGCGCTCGGGCTCGGCGGTGGCGAGCGCGACCGCAAAACGCTGGGCGAAGTCCTTGACCTCCGGCCACAATGCCCTCGGCGTCAGCGGCACGACGACGTGGAGGCCCTTGCCGCCGGTCACCATCGGAAAGCTGATCAGCCCCATGTCGGCGAGATGCTTGTGAAGCTCGCGCGCCGTCGTCTTCACCTCGCCGAAGCCGAGCCCCTCGTCAGGGTCGATGTCGAACACCAGCCGGTCCGGCTTCTCGACCTCGGCGACCGAGGATCCCCAGCCATGGAACTCGATCGTCCCCATCTGGGTGCAGGCGACGATCCCGGCCAGGTCCTCGACATAGACGTAATCCTCGACCTGGCCCTTCTTCTCCTCGATCGGGATCTGGTGGACGTGCGGCCCGAAGCTGCCGGTGTTGTGCTTCTGGAAGAAGCATTTCCGCGCCCGTCCCTGCGGACACCGGACCAGGCTCAGCGGCCGCTGCGCCGCCCATTCGATCATCGCCGGCCCCACCGCGCGATAATAATCGACCAGCTCGCCCTTGGTGACTCCCGCATCGGGGAACAGGACGCGCTCGGGATTGCTGATCTTGACGTCGTCAGCGGCCGGCGCGGCGCGCTCCACCTTCTGGGGCGTCTCCTCGACCACCTCGGCCGCTTTCTTGTCGCTCCTCAGACCGAGGAAGCTGGCGTGCCGAACCACGCCTTCGGAGGTGAATTCGGCGAAGGCGACCTCGGCGACCAGCGTCGGCTTCACCCAATGGGCGCCGCGCGCTTCCGCCCGCGGCACCGCCGCGGCCGGCTTTTCGGCCGCCAGCTTGTCGAGCTGGGCGCGCAGATCGTGCTGAACCTGGTTCGAGAAGCCGGTGCCGACCTTGCCGGCATAGCGCAGAGCGCCGTCCTCGTGGACGCCGAGCAGCAGCGCGCGGAAGCCGCGGCCCTTCTTGTCGCTCTCCGACCAGCCGAGGATGACGAACTCCTGGCGGTAGGTGCATTTGATCTTCAGCCAGGACTTGGTGCGGCCGCTTCGATAGGGGGCGTCGGCGCGCTTCGAGATGATGCCCTCCTGGCCGGCGGCGCACATCGCCTCGAACAGCTTCTCGCCGTGGCCGACGATATGGTCGGCGTAGAGAAGGAAGGGGGGACGGCCGTCGCCGAGCAACGCGGCGAGCCGGCCTTTGCGCTCGACGGTCGGCAGCGGCGCCAGGTCCTCGCCGTCGATCTCGAGCGCGTCGAACAGGAACAGGGTGAGGCCGCGGCCGCCCTCGCTGATCGCCTGCTGGAGCGCCGAGAAACCGGTATTGCCCTTGTCGTCGAGGCTGACGATCTCGCCGTCGAGCAGGGCCGACCCGATTTCGAGCCCGCCCGCCGCGGCGACGATCTCCGGGAATTTGTCCGACCAGTCGAGGCCCGAACGCGTATACACCTTCGCCCGGCCGCCGGCGATCGCCAACAGACAGCGATAGCCGTCATATTTCATCTCGTGGATCCAGCCCGAGCCGGCGGGGACATGGTCGACCAAGGTCGCCTTCTGCGGCTCGCGGAAGGCGGGAAGCCTGGCGCTTCGCTTCCCGTCAACCGGTCGAAGGCCGGGGCCTCGGGCCGCTTCCCGAATCCTCTTGTCGCTCGGTTCCGGCTTTCGCCGCGATGACGGATCTTTCCAGCCTTTCAGCTCCTTGGCCTTCTTGCCCGCCGCGATCTCCTGCATGCTGCGTCCGGTCTTGATGCTGGTCAGGTACCGCTCGGTCAGCCCCATCGAGCCGCCGGCCTGTTCGTCGGTCACTTTCTTCAGCATCCAGTTCTCGGTCTTCTCGCGGCCCTTCGGCTTCAGCCGGAACATCACCCACTCGCCCTTCATGCGATGGCCGTCGAGGGTGAAGTGGAGATGGCCTTCGGCGAGCGTCTTCCTGGGATCCTTGCGCGGATCGGGCGTCCAGGTCCCCCAGTCCCACAGCATCACCGTGCCGCCGCCATATTCGCCCTTGGGGATGGTGCCCTCGAACGTGGCGTAGCTCATCGGATGGTCTTCGGTGCGCACCGCCAGGCGCTTGTCGTCCGGATTGAGGCTGGGCCCGTTCGGCACCGCCCAGCTCTTCATCACCCCGTCCAGCTCCAGCCTGAGGTCGTAATGGAGCCGGCTGGCGTCGTGCTTCTGGACCATGAACAGGGCCGGGCCGTGCGGCTGACGGGCTTTCGCCACTTCGCCCCGCGGCTCCGCCGTCTTCGCGAAGTCGCGCTTGCGGTTGTAGGTCGCGAGCGGATCGGCGCGCTTGGTGCGGGTGGCCATGACCCAACCGTCACCCGCGACTCGGTTCAGGCCCCGGTCCTCCGGCCTCGAGGCGGTTCGTCGCTGGAAGCTGAAACGAGCTCAGCATGATCGGCTCACGCCCGCTTCCGCGCGGGCGCGGCCCTGGCCGGGGCCTTCTTCGCCGCCGGCTTGCGCGCCGCGGGCTTCGCCGCCGTCTTCTTCGCTCCGCCGCCCTTGCCGGTGTCGCCGGGCCGTTCGATCGAGCGCTTCAGCGCCGCCATCAGGTCGATGACGTTCGAGCCCCGGGCCGGCGCCGGCTCCTCCTCGGCGCGGATGGTCTTGCCCTTGCGCTTCTTCTCGATCAGCTCCTCGATCGCCTCGATGTAGCGGTCGTGATATTTGGACGGATCGAACTTCGCCGTCTTGCGCTCGATCAAGGCCTCGGCGAGCTCGAGCAATTCCTCGTCCGGTTTGACGTCGGCGATGTCCCGGAAATAATTCTGCGCCTTGTTGACCTCGTCGGCGTAGCGCAAAGTCTCGAGCACGATGCCTCGGCCGCAGGGCTTGAGGCTGACCAGATATTCGCGGCCGCGGAGCGCCAGCTGGCCGAGCCCCACCTTCCTGGTCCGCTTGAGCGCTTCCCTGAGGACGACGAACGCCTCCTCGGCGAGGTCGTCGGCGGGGACGACGAAATACGGCTTCTCGTAATAGAGGACGTCGATATCGTCATATTCGACGAACTGGGTGAGCTCGAGCGTGCGCTTGCTCTCCAGCTTCGCCGAATCGATCTCCTCGTCGCTGAGCAGCACGTAGCTGCCTTTCTCATACTGGTAGCCCTTGACGATGTCCTCCGGGTCGACCGGCCCGACTCCGGGCACCACCTTCTCGTACTTGATCCTCTTGCCGGTCGGCTCGTGGATCTGATTGAAGGCGATCGTCGCGCCGCTCTTGGTGGCGGAGAAGATCTCGACCGGGATCGAGACCAGGGCGAGCCTGATCTGTCCCTTCCAATAGGCGCGTGCGGCCATCGGCGCTGTGCTCCCGAAATCGATTCGTGTCCGATTCAATCCGCGGCGAGGGGCAGGGTTCCGCCGGGGATGACGACGGTCAGCGGTCGAGCCCCGCCACGAGCCGCCGCTCCGCCCGCCGGTGCCAGGCGATGCCGGCGAGAGTCAGCGCGGTCAACGGCCCCAGCTCCCACCACCAGAACAGCCGCGGATCGCCGGCAAGGCAGGCGGCGTAGATCGCGATCACCCGCCAGTTGGCGTTGAGCAGGTTCATGAGCTTCAGCGCCGGCGCCGCCCGCTCGGCATAAGCGGCGGCGAAGGCCCGCCGGTCGGCCGCGCCGGCGAGGGCCCGGTCGCAGGGGGCGGCGAGGCGGTCGAGCGCGCCCGCCATCCGGTCGTAGCCGCGCACCAGCCAGTGCGGCGAAATCGGCTGCGCTTCCGCGCCGGGATCGCCCCGCAACCGGCGATGGTAGCGCGCCCGCTCGCCCTCGTAGAAATTGGCCTGAACGCCGTGCACCAGCCCGGCAAGGGAACCGGTGATCCACGCCTCGGCGGTGCCGATCGAGGCGCCGAGCGCGAGGTAGAGGAGCAGGAACACGCCATGATCGCAGAGACCGTCGAGCAAGCGGCCGAGCGCGCTGGCGGTGCCGGTGGCGCGGGCGATCATGCCGTCGAGCCCATCGAGGATCAGCCAGCCGACGCTGAGCAGGAAAGCGAAAGTGGCCAGCGCCGGGTCGCGCCAGCCCAAATAGGCGAGCGCGGCCCCGGTGCCGACCGCCAGGCCGGCGATCGATACGGCATTGGCCGGAATCCGGGCCCTGAGCGCCAGCGGCAGCAGCATTCGCGCGGCGAGATGGACGACCCGCTGGTTGGTCGGATCCTCGACGCGCAGGTCGCGCGAGCCGTCGGGCGGCGGCAGCCAGGCGGGGCGGGGCCGGGCGGTCATATCCGGTCGGGCCGCCAGGCCGGTGCTGAGGCCTGCGGCCGCGGGGCGTCGAGCATGGCGCGCCGATAGGCGCAAGCCGCGCTCCGGGTCAATCGCGGCGGCTCAAGGCGAGTGGATCGGGTCGGCCTCGATCACCCGGCCGCGCGCGTCGAGCTGGACCACATAATAAGTCGGTACGAACGGCGCGAAGGCGGAGGACCAGCCGAGCTCGCGCGCGCAGTCCGCCCTCGGCAGGGTGAGGACGCCGCCGAGTCCGCAGCCGCCCTCCCAGTCCGGGCCGCCGAGCACGGCCTCGGCCGTCCGGCGGTCCATGCCGAGGTGGATGTCGTCGAACCGGTCGGCCAGCCGGCGGTCGTGCCACGTTCCCCATCCGCCCCAGGCGAGGGCGGCGGCGGCTGCCGCGATCAGGGCCGCCTCGACCCAGCGGCGGCGGCGGCGTTCAGCCATCGCCGCGCCCGGCCGCCAGCGAGCGCAGCCGGTCCCTCACCCGCTCGATCGGATGGGCGGCGGCCTCCGCCCGGCTCGCCCGCAGCCGCTTATGGCCGGATTCGGCGTCGGCGATCAGCTCGCGGACGAAGAGGCCGGCGCGCACCTCGCGCAGGATGCGGCGCATCTCGGTGCGGGTGTCGGCGGTGACGATCCGGCTCCCTCCCTTCAGGGCGCCGAACTCGGCCGTGTTGGAGATCGCCTCGCGCATTCCGGCGATGCCGCGCTCGTAGATCAGGTCGGCGATCAATTTGACCTCGGTCAGGCATTCGAAATAGGCGATTTCGGGGGCGAAGCCCGCGTCCACCAGGGTTTCGAAGCCGGCGTGGATCAACTCGGGAATGGCGCCCCAAAGCACCGCCTGCTCGTTGAACAGATCCGCCTCGCATTCCTCGGCGAAGCTGGTCCTGAGGATGCCGGCGCGGCCGCTGCCGATCGCGGCGGCGTAGGCGAGGGCGGTCGCCTCGGCGCGGCCGGTCGCGTCCTGGTGCACGGCGAACAGGGAGATCAGCCCGCCGCCTTTCTCATATTCGGCCCGCAGCGCGGTGCCGGGGCCCTTGGGGGCGACCAGGACGACGTCGAGGTCGGGCCTCGGCTCGACCAGGCCGAAGCGGATGCTGAGCCCGTGGCCGAACACCAGCGAGGCGCCCGACGGCAGGTTCGGCGCAACATCTTCGCCATAGATGCGCCCGTGGGTCTCGTCGGCGGCGAGCATGACGGCGAGGTCGGCGGCCGCACAGGCCTGGGCCGCGGTCGCGACGCCGAAGCCGTCCGCGCCGGCGCGGGCGCGGCTCGCGGAGCCCTCCGGCAGGCCGACGGTGACGGCAACGCCGCTGTCGCGCAGGTTAAGCGCCTGCGCCCGGCCCTGATTGCCGTAGCCGATGACGGCGACCCGCCGCTCCCGGATCAGCCCGAGGTCGGCATCCTCGTCGCGATAGACGTGCATCGCGCGGGGCTAGGGCATTTGCCACTCCGCCGCAAATCCGTCGGCGACGCGCGGCCAGTCGGCCGGGGTCTGGCGCGAGAACCAGGTATATTGGCGCTTCGCATATTGGCGAGTCGCGGCGCGGCCCGCCGCCAGCGCCTGCTCCCGACTGAGGGCGCCGCGTAGCAAGCCGGCGAGCTCGCGCACGCCGATGGCGCGCATCGCCGGAAGCATTGGGTTCAGCTTTCGCGCGAGCAAGGCGCGAACCTCTTCGATGCCCTCATCGGACATCATCGTCTCGAAGCGCTCGTCGCAGCGCCGGTAGAGCTGCTCGCGCGGCGGCAGCAGGATGAGGGGCACGAGCTCGACGTCGCCGGCGATGCCGCCGACGCGTTCCTTCTGCCACTCGGCCAGCGGGCGCCCGGTCGAGCGGACCACTTCGAGAGCTCGCGCGACGCGGGCGGCGTCGGACGGCCTCAGCCGCTCGGCGGCGGGCCGGTCCTCGCGTTGCAAAGATGCATAATTCTGCGCCACCGTGAATGACCGCACCGCCGCGCGCACCGCCGGGTCGATCTCGGGCACCGGCGCGATTCCGTCGAGCAGGGTGCGGATATAAAGTCCGGTGCCGCCAGCGAGGATCGGGAGGCGGCCGCTTTGGTGCGCCTCGGCGATCGCGCGTTTCGCGTCGGCCGCCCAGTCGGCGGCGGAGCAGGGCAGGGCCGCGTCGCGATAGCCGTAGAGGCGGTGCGGCGCCCGCGCCTCCTCCGCCGGGGACGGCCGGGCCGAGATTATCCGCAAATCCGCATAGACTTGCGCGCTGTCGGCATTGATCACGACCCCGCCGGAACGCTCTGCCAGATCGAGGGCGAGCGCCGACTTGCCGCTGGCGGTCGGTCCCGCGATAAGCGCCAGCCGCGGCCGCGACGAGGAAGAGATGTTCATCGCCACCCTGATAGCAAAGGATCGCCTCGCGGGGGGCGACATTTCCGCGGCCGTCGAGGCGCTCGCCGCGGCCGGGCTCGCGCCTTACGGCCGCAGCTGGATCGAGGAGGACAAGGCGTGCGACCTGCTCTTCCCCGGTCCCCCCGGCCCGGCGCGGGCCGCGCTCGAAGGCCTGGTCGAGGGCGTCGACGTGATCGTTCAGGGCGAGGCGTCGCGCCGCCGCCGGCTGCTCGTCGCCGACATGGATTCAACGATGATCAGCGTCGAATGCATCGACGAGCTTGCCGATTATGCCGGGTTGAAGTCCGAAGTGGCCGCGGTCACCGACCGCGCGATGCGGGGCGAGATTCCGTTCGAGACCGCGCTCGCCGAACGGGTCGCGCTGCTCGCCGGGCTGGACGAGGCGGCGATCGACCGGTGCCGCGCCGAACGAGTCCGGGCCGCGCCCGGCGCCGGCGCCCTAGTCCGAACGATGCGCCGCGAAGGAGCCCTGACCGTGCTCGTCTCGGGCGGCTTCACCCTGTTCGCGGAGCCGGTCGCGGCCGAGATCGGCTTCGATCGAGTCGTCGCCAACCGGCTGGGCATAAAGGCGGGAAGACTGACCGGCGCCGTCGCGTCGCCGATCCTCGGCGCCGAAGCCAAGAGGATGGCTTTGCTCGACGCCGCCGCCGAGCTTCGGCTGCGCCCCGAGGAGTCGCTCGCCGTCGGCGACGGCGCCAACGACGTGCCGATGCTCAAGGAGGCGGGCCTCGGCGTCGCCTTTCACGCCAAGCCGGCGGCAGCGGCGGCGGCGGACGCCAGTCTCGTCCACAACGACCTCACCGCCTTGCTCTACGCCCAGGGCTGGGCGCGGAGCGAATGGGAGGAATAGCGAGCCGGGATTGCTAGGGGCGGCTCATGTCGGCGGCGATGGCGGCCAGCGCGAAGGCGACCGACGCCTCGCCGATCGGGAAGCCGAGCTCGACCCCGTCCGGGGCGAGCGCGCGCACCGTCGCCGCGATCGCGCCCGCTTCGGGATGGCGAAGCTCGACGTCGTCGCCCAAGGCGGGGCGGGCGGCGGTCTCGAGGAAGGCGCCGCTGGCCGAGATCGTCCTGAGGGCGGCCGGCGCCGCGGCGCCGGCGACGAGGAGGCACATCCGCCGCCGCCGCCAGCGCGTCGCCATCCGGCTGCCGCTTCCGATCCTGCCGATCGCCGCCATGCCCGCACCCCCGTAATTTATCGGTGCAGCCTAGCGGCGCCGGGCAAACATAAGGTTAAGCGTCAGGGGGCGACCGGAAAGCAGGCCGCGCCCGCCGACTTGGCGGCGGCGCAGACCCGGTCGGCGGCGGCGCGACTGGCGAGCGGTCCGGCCTGGAGCCGGGTAACCGCCCCGGCCGCGACGTAGTTGGGCTGGAGCGCGGCCAGCGCCCCGACCTTGCCCTTGAGGCCGGTCCAGGCGCGCTGGGCGCCGCCGGCGCTTCCGAAGGCGCCGAGCTGGACCCGCCAGCGCCCGGCGGCCGCGGCCGGCGCGGCCGGCGCGGCCGGGCGCGG
>Ga0196963_10000247_pt1 | contig 50816 bp, 37 predicted proteins | sample S1_5metaG_FD_148600 | JGI IMG/M metagenome (GOLD analysis project Ga0196963, IMG submission 148600) | Soil microbial communities from Anza Borrego desert, Southern California, United States - S1_5 | ecosystem: Environmental > Terrestrial > Soil > Desert | place: USA: California | collected... | reverse complement strand
TCCACGAGGTGTGGACGACCCCGCCGGAGACGATTGTGAGCACCGTCACCGCCGCGCCCGCGACGAACAGAATCACCGACGCGGCGAAGACGACCCGCCAGAACCCGACCCCCGGCCGTCGCATGGCGGACTATGCAGACGGCCGACGAGCGCAACGGTTTAGTGGCCGAGCGGCACATCGCCCGACGGCCAATGGTCGCTGATCGGTCGCCATGCCGGGTCGACCGGGTACTCGGCGGCCACGCGCGGGTCGATCGGTCGAAGATCCCAAAGCACCTGCAGGCCGCGGTCGCGCACCAAACGCTGGGCAGAGACCAGGTACCAGTCCCCGTTCGCACCATGCGCGTAGGGGTGGCGGCGCTGCACATGGTCATCTTCCCAGCAGCACACCGGGCAGATGGCGTACTGCTCGCTCTGGACGCGCCGCCCGCAACACGGGCAGGTCTCCAGCATGTCCATGTACGGCGGCATGTCCGGCGGGACGAAGTACGAACCCGCCACCGGTCCGCCGGCTTGTTCTTCCTCGGGCGTCATACCGGAGAATGTAGCGAGCGACGGCCGTGTCACCGATCATCTCGTTGGCCGCCGTGCTCGGCGAGAGCTCCCAGATGCGAGAAGACTCGCGTCTCAGTGGCACGAGGGGCACGACCCTTGCGAGGACGCAAGGGATCGTGGCACAGGACAAGGGAAGAGCACCACCAAAGCCCGAAGACGGGCTGTGATGGTGGCACGAAGAGAAGACCCCTTACCGGTCGCTGCGCGACTTCCTCTCCGCGTTTACGCGGAGTGAGGGATGGCGATTGCGACCGGGCCGCGTTGCCGCTCGGCCACTTTGCGACTTCTTACCGCGACAGGCGCGCGCGGGCGGGGCTCGCGCCGTGCTCGTCGAAGACGGCGATCTCGTTGAGGCCCTCGCGCAGCATCGAGGCCGGGATGAACGGCCGGTCGCCCGGCGGCAGCGCCTTGCCGGTACGCGTCGAGGCGAAGTAGCGAGCGAGCGGCTTGCCGTTCACCACGAGCAGGCCCTTGGTGAGGCCGACGGGCTCGAAGTACACGCCTCGGCCGGGCGGCGTGATCTCGACCTCGCAGCGGAACCAGCAGGGGGCGTGCGAGTGGGCCGCGGCCTGGCCCTCGCCCGATCGGAGGCTCGCGTAGGCGCCGGCGGCGGGCTCCTCCCACTTGGCGAAGGAGAGCTCCGCGTCCTGGGCGATGTCGGAGAGGACGCGGAAGATCCGCAGCCCCTCGCCGACGCGCTCGAGCTGCCCGTGCGCGTCGTCGGTGTTCTCCGCGACGGCGATGTCGAGCGTGTTGCCGGTCTTCCCCAGGTCCCCCTCGTCGATGAGGATGCAGACCGGGCCGCTGCGGTCAAGCACGGTGTGCGGCTTGCCGTTCAGGAGGAGGAGGCCGCACGCCGGGAGCGCGTCGAGGCGCACCAGCACGCCGCCCTCGCCGGGAGCGCGGAAGGGGATCGTGAGACGCTCGGGGGCGGTCGAGTCCCCCTCGGCCACGTCCCAGATCGGCGCGCGGAAGCCCAGGAGCGGGAGGGGCGACGCGCCGTGGATCGACGCCTTGCCCGGCTTGATCTCCTGCACCTCGAAGACGCCGTCCACCACGCCCTTGGGCTCGCCGAGGTTCACGCCTGCGCAGAAGCGTCCGAGGTTCTCCGCGAGGACGACGAGCGTCTGCGGGCCTTTCTTGAGCGGGACCTCGATCTGGCGGTCGGCGCCCGGGCCGTGCCCGGCGATGCCGACCAGGCGCCCGTCGCTGTACACGTGCAGCCGGTCCCCGCCGCGGCCGAAGTCGAGGAGCGCCTTGCGCGCCCGCTCGTTCTCGAGCGCGAAGCGGTACCAGCCGTAGCCGGACTGGACGCCGAGGGTCGTGAGCTCGCCGACGGCGGCGATGCCGGCGTAGCGGGGGCTCTGCCCCGCGGCGTACTCGTCGAGGGAGGCGACCGACCAGTGGGAGAGGGCGATCTTCTCGCCCGCCTTGGGCTGGGGCGCGTGCGCGCGGGGCTTCTCGAAGGCGAGGTGCTGGGCCCTGCCGTCCGCGCCGATCCTCCAGTACTGGCGCTGGCCGGGGGTGACGGGGAGCGGCTCGCCGCTCGCGCCCAGCGACTCGACACCGACGTACACGGCGTCGTCGCCGAAGGCCACGGTGTGCGCGTCCTCGGTCCGGACGAGGACGATGGTGAGCCCGTCGTGCGTGAGCACGCGCGGCGACGCGTCGATGGGCACCTCGGCCTCGGCGGGCGCCCCGTTCACGCTGATCACGGCCTTGGCGCCGGGGGGGCCGAACGCGGCCATCACGCCGCCGCTCGCGCCGAGCGCGGAGACGTTCGCGTAGTCCACGCGGCAACGCGGGCTGACGTTGACACCGAGCAGGCACCACGCCACGGGCTGGTCGCCGAGCGCGACGGGGAGCTCGACGCCGTCGGAGAGGAGGAGCGTTGCTTCGACGGCGCTGCCGGTCGATTCCTCGGGCGCGAAAACGAACGCGACGCCGCCCTGCGAGCCGGTCGAGTGCACGATGCTGACCGCGGCGGGCGAGGCCTCGGTCTTCTTCCCGCCCTTGCCGGCGCGGGTCGAGGCGCTCTGGAGCGAGACGGGCTGGAAGGACGGGTCCAGCGCCGAGAGGACGCGTCCGAAGCGAGACGCGAAGGTCGCGACGCGCCGGAGGGCGGGGTAGAGGTCGGTGCGTGCGCCGGAACGGTCGAGCGCGCAGCCGTGGTCGGCGCTGGCGACGACGTACGAGTCCGGTCCGTCGTCGGTGCGGCCGCCGGAGAAGCCGAAGTTGGTGCCGCCGCAGAAGGTCGTGAGGTTGAACTGCCCGCCGCCGGCGAGCGTCTGCGCGAGGCGGCGCTCGAGCGTGCGCGGGCTCATCGGCGCCTCGGCGTCGTTGCCCCAGGTGGGCTGCGCCGCGGCGGCGAAGTCGACGACGACGCGGGGTTGCCCCTCGCGCACCGCCGCGAGCTGCCGCATCGTCGGCAGCAGGTTGTCGCTGCCGGCCCAGCCGTCGATCTGCCCCTCGACGGACTGCCAGAGGTTGTTGGAGTTGACGATCGGGACGGAGAGACCGCTCTCCCGGATGTAGCGCGTGAGCTCGCCCAGGTAGGTCTGCGCGAGCCCCTCGTGCCCGCAGGTGAACTGGCTCTCGCACTGGAGGAGGATGATCGGGCCGCCGGTGCCCGGCGCCGTCACCTGCCAGCCGCGGACCTGGTCCGCGACGGCGCTGATGAAGCGGGAGCAGGCCTCGAGGTACGTCTGCGCGTTGGAGCGGAGCGCGACGCCGACGTCGTGCCCGCGCGTGTCGAGCGCCTTGGCCTCGCAGAGCGCGGGCGGGAGACCGCCGAAGTCCCAGTCGGCGCCGACGTAGGGGCCGATGCCGAGGATGCAGTACATCCCCGCCTTGCCCACCTGGTCCACGAAGTAACGCAGATCGTTCGCGCCGGTAAAGTCGAAGCGGCCCGGGCGGACCTCGTGACGATTCCAGAAGATCGGAGTTTCGACCGTGTTGAGACCCGCCGCCTTGGCGGCGTGGATACGCTCCGCCCACGCCTCTCGCGGCAGGCGCGCGTAAGGAACTCGGCCCGACGCCAGCCACACGCGGCGTCCATCAACCATGAAACTCCGCCCGTCATGTGTGACCGAGGGCATGCTGTTCGCGGTCCCGTCCGCCGGGGGTCTGAAGCGACGCTGTTAGTGTTGCCTAGCTTCGCTTGTCCGGCAAAGGTGCCAAGCGTAGGGACGAACCTTCAAGAAACCAACCAGAGCATGGGACTTCTGCGAGAATGACATCATCTCAACCGCCTCTCCACGCCGCGGCGGGCTCGGCGCGCACACACAACCGGGCGACGCGGTCGGTGCGCGCAACGTGCGTGCTTGCAGCGGTTTGTGCCGGACTCTCGGCGTCATGCGGCCCCCGGTACGAGCGCCTGGATGCGGACATCCACCGGCTCGTGCGGGATCAGTCGCGCCGGATCAACATTGAGGCGGATGAGCCCGAATTGCCCGTCCGCGAGACACCGGAAAGGTCTCCTTCCCTGTTCGCGGAGCGCCCCCCGACAACCAACCCGCCGGCCGAGGAATTGGCCTTCGAGAGGGCGCCCGAGGACCGGGACGTCGGGCAGCGGCTGGGCATGCTCATCGCGGAGAGCGGGGGCGTTGAGATTCTCCGGGGCGTCGAGGGCTTCGATCAATCCGCGTTCGCGGGCACGGAGGCGGTGCGGCTGACGCTCGACGACGTGTTCCGCATCAGCCAGGAGCGCGGGCGTGAGATCCTGAGCGCGGAGGAGGGTTATCTCCTCTCGGCGATCAGTCTTTTGCAGACGCGCCACCTGTGGGGGCCGCGGCTCTTCGGCGACATCGGGGCGGCGATCTCCGGCGACGGCGACGACGGGCACTTCGACCACGCGGTGGACCTCATCAGCACGCTGCGGGCGGCGCGGCGGCTCCCGTACGGCGGCGAGGTCGAGGCGCGCTGGATCGTCAACGCGGCGGACCAGCTGCGCGAGACGGCGACGGAGGACTACACGCAGTCGTCGCAGATCGTGCTCTCCGCGAACCTCCCGCTGCTGCGCGGCGCCGGGATGGTGGCGCGCGAGGACCTGATCCAGGGCGAGCGGAACCTCGTGTACAGCGCGCGGGACTTCGAGCGCTTCCGCCGGCAGTACCTGGTGAGCATCGCGCGCGACTACTTCGAGCTCCTGCAGACGCGGGCGTCGATCCTGAACACGCTGCGGCAGCTCGAGAGCCTGCGCGAGTTCCACCGGGGCACGGTGGCCCGCGTCGAGGCGGGGCGCATCGACGCCTTCCAGCGCGACATCACGGAGAACCAGCTGCGCTCGGCGGAATCGTCGCTGCAGGGGCAGTACGAGAGCGCGGTGCTGCAGCTCAAGCGGTTCAAGGTGCGCATCGGCCTGCCGCTCGACGAGCAGGTGGAGCTGGTCGAGGGCGAGCTGCCGGTGCCCGAGCCCAACGCGGGCGTGCGGGACGCGGTCGACGCGGCGATGCGCCTGCGGCTGGATCTGCAGAACAGCCGCGACCAGCTGGAGGACCAGCGTCGCCTCGTGCGCATCGCCCGCGACAATCTGCGGCCGGACCTGGACCTCTCGGCCTCGGTCGGCGTGCCGACCGACCCGGACGAGGACGTGGGCGGCCTCGCGCCGGACATCGGCGAGACGACGTACTCGGTGGGCGTCACGATGAGCCTGCCGCTGGACCGGTACAACGAGCGGCTGACGCTGCGCGGCGCGCAGATCGGGCTGGAGCGTGCGGAGCGCGACCACGAGCAGCTCCTCGACGACGTCGTCGTGAACGTGAGCAGCGCCCTGCGCAACATCGAGCTTGCGCGCTTCCAGCTCGACCTCGCGGAGCGGCAGGTCGAGATCAACCGCCGCCGCCTGCGGGGCCAGCGCCTGCAAGAGGACACGATCCGGCCGCAGGACCTCGTGGACACGGAGAACGCGTTGCTCGACGCGGAGAACGCCCGCGACCGCGCCCGCACGAACCTCCGCAACGCGGTGCTCAACTACCTTCTCGAGACCGACCAGTTGCGCGTGGCGCGCGACGGGACCCTCCGGCGGCTGCCGGGCATGGAGTAAGACATGGCACGCAGCACGATCGCGCAGTTCGTCCAGGAGCACGCCGAGCAGAGCCTCAACCAGGGCTTCTTCGAGCTCGAGTCCGACCGTGTGCTGGAGGTGAACCTCGCCGGGCAAAGCCCGATGGTGTGGATGAAGGTGGGGGCCATGGTGGCGTACACCGGGCGCGTCGCGTTCACGCGCGAGGGGGTGTTCGACCAGGGCCTGAGCAACGTCCTCAAGAAGGCCGTCTCGGGGGAGGGGGCGTCGCTCACGAAGGCGGAAGGGCAGGGCAAGCTCTACCTCGCCGACGGGGGCAAGCGCATCACCGTGCTGCAGCTCCAGGGCGAATCGATCTTCATCAACGGCAACGACCTGCTCGCGATGGAGCCCTCGCTGAGCAAGGACATCACGATGATGCGCAAGCTCTCGGCGATCGCGAGCGGCGGGCTCTTCAACGTGCGCGTCGCGGGGAGCGGCCTCGTCGCCTTCGGCACGCACGGCAAGCCGCTGGTGCTGCGCGTCTCGCCGCAGGCCCCGGTCTTCACCGACCCGCAGGCGACGGTCGCGTGGTCGGGCTCGCTCGCGCCCGAGTTCAAGACCGACGTCTCGCTCCGCACGTTCCTCGGCCGCGGCAGCGGCGAGAGCTTCCAGATGATGTTCCAGGGCGAGGGGTTCGTGGTGGTGCAGCCGTACGAAGAGCACCCGATGCAGCAGCGGGCGTGACGGGCCCTACCCGCCCGCCGCGAGGGTGCGCACGACCGCGTCCATCCCCGCCGTCGCGCGTGCGAAGGCGGGCCAAGTGAGCTTGTCCGGCGTGTCGCGCCACTGGTGGTAGAAGTCGTACCGGAAGGGCGCGGTGTCCGTCACCATGAGCGCCGGGTAGCCGTGGCGCCAGAAGCTCCAGTGGTCGCTCGCTCCCGCCATCGGCACGATCGCGGGCACCTCGGCGCCGATGCAGCGCAGCGTCGACGCGGCCCGGAACGCGCCGGAGCAACGGAGCAGCAGGTCCTTCGACCCGGAGAGGCCGATGAGGGCGAGGCTGTTGCCGACGTCGCCGATCGCGTCGCGGCCGATGTTGAGCGGCAGGCGCTGCGAGCCGGGTTCGTCGCTGTAATAGCCCACGGTCTCGGGCGTGAGCATCGCGACGATGTTCTCGCCCCGCCGGGCGCACTCGTCGGCGTAGATGCGGCTGCCCATCTCCTCCGTCCAGAAGAACGGGGGCTCCTCGTTCGCGAAGAGGACGAAGCGCAGCGTGCGTGCGGGCGCCTCGCCCGCGTCGGCCCGCTCGCGGGCGAGGCGCGCGAGCGCGATCGTCATCGCGACGCCGCTGGCGTTGTCGTTGGCGCCGGGGCAGTTGCCGTGCTCGGCCCGCACGCGGTCCTCGATCTCGACGGAGTCGTAGTGCGCACCGATCACGACGATCTCGCCGGGACGCGATGCGCCGCGCATCTCCAGCTCATAGTTCGATGTCTGCACGCCCATCGAGACGCTCGCCGGGCGCTTCTTGACCGGCCCGTGCGCGCCGAGCCGCGCGGCGAGGTAGGCCTCGCAGCGCGCGAGCTCCTCGGGGTGAAAGACGTTGCGGCCGATCGGCGTCGAAATCGCCTCGACGTCGCGGCGCAGGTCGGCGAGGACCGAGCGCTCGCGCCCGGAAAGGTCCCGCTCGCCCGGCAGGGGAAGCGCTTTGACTGGCGGCGCGTCGAGATGGAAGTCGAACTGCATGCGCAGCCCCGCGAGCGCCGTGGAGAGCCGGGTATTGAGCTTCGCCTGGTTCTCCGGGAGGCGCAGGAGCCTAGTCAGCAGCATGGAGGAGCGTACCCGCGGCGGGTTCGTTCGAGCCGCCCGCGACCTCGGGTTGATCGCGCGGCGCCTCATTCACACGCTTGACGAGCTTGTTCAGGATCGCGCCGCGGTCGGACGAGTGGAGCGACGCCCGCCCCGTCCATGCCGCGAGGTTCGAGCGGTTCGTCTCGTTCAGCGACGGGTTGTCGGCGAGGGCATGGAAAACGGCGGCGCGGTCGGCGGCGTGCATGCTCGCGCGGCCCGTGGCGTCGATGATCGCGTCGTAGTCCGCCGATGTGAGCGAGGGGTTGGACGCGAGCTGCGTCAGGGCCGCGGCCTTGTCCGAGGAGTGGCCGTTGTTCGCCGCGGCGTAGATGAGGCTGGCGTTGGGGCCGGCGTACGGGCCGCCGTGCGTGACGAGGACCGGGCGGTCGTCCTCGGCGACGATGATGCAGCCGCCGAGCGGGAGGAGCGCGAGCGCGGCGAGAGCGAACCGACGAGCGTGCGAGGCCATGCGTGTCTCCTACGCCGGCGCGGTGACGCGTCGGCGTGTGGATATTCGCGGCCTCCCGCCGCGCGTTACGGGTTCGCCGCGCCGCACTTCTCGCGCATCGCCTTGGCGAACCTCTTGAGGTAATAGTCCTCGCCGAACACGTAGTGCATGACGGCGCGCGGGATCGCGTGCTTGACGGAGCCGTTCTCGGTGACGGTGAGGCGTGTGCGTCCGCCGCCGAGATCCTCGAGGACGTGGTCCCACGATCCGCTGAAGAACGCGCTGTCGTCGGTGATGGTGCGCACGACGCGCGATGGCGGCTCGCGCAGCGTCTCTTCGAGCACGAAGCTGTTGCGTCCCTGACGCTGGCGGAACGCTCGGCGCCCGTCACGATCGGGGAGCGTCTCCACGCCGTTGATGCCCGCCAGCCACTCCGGGAAGGCCCGCACGTCGTCGATGAGGCGCCAGACTTCCTCGCGCGGTCGGGCGAGGTCGACGCTCACCCGCGCGGTGTGTGTGTCCGGCAGGCGCTTGCCCAAGAGCGTGAAAACGACGCCCGCGATCGCGAGGAGCGCGACGAGGCCGCCGAGCGCATAGAGCGCGGACATCATGTCGTTACCTCGCGCCGCTTACTTCCTGCGGGTCAGGACGAACTCGGTGTTGTGGTCGTTGCTGGCCTTGCCGTCGCGGTACGACTGCCAGCGCTCGATGACCGTGTTCTCGTCCTTGAAGACGAGCGTCATCCCGCCCATGTAGCCGCCGCCCTTCTCCGTGAGGTTCGTCACGCCGTCGTTAACGAAGACGATCTCGTTTCCATCCGCGGCGTGGGCGCGCATGCGCGGCTGGTTTCCCCTCGCGCAGTAGTGCGTCATCACCAGCGAGTCCCCGTCCATGTGGTAGACGTTGGTCATCTCGTGCTCGCCGCCCGGGAACATGATCTCGCGCACGACCGAGCCGTTACTCGAGACGTCGAAGCGGCAGACGACGCGCTGGTTGCCCTGCTCGTCGGCCGACGTCCACTCGCCCTTGAGGCCCTTGACGCGCTCGATGAGGGCCGTGCGCTGCGCGTCCGTCGCGGGCGTGACCGCCGCGGCGTGATCCGAGCACTTCGCGCATTCGCGCGACGAGCAGCAGCCGGCGAGCAGCGCGGCGAGGCCGCCGACGAGAACGACAGCGCGACGAGACGTGAGCGAGTTCATGGAGCCTCCCCAGGTGGTCCGCCCGAGGGGCACGCGTCCGCCGCGCGCCGCTTCGTGGGTCGGGACACGAGGGTAGGCCAAGGCACCGGGTGGACCCGGTGGACGCGCTGCGGCGCGGTGCGCAAGAAAAACCCCGGGCCTGGGCCCGGGGTTTGCGAGCGATCGCAATCGGATCAGGCTAGCAGGCGCCGCCGCCGAAGACGCTGAAGAACGCCTCCATATCCGCGTTGTCCGGGAACAGCCCGTCGTTGTTGAAGTCGACGTCGCCGCAGGTCCCGGTGCTGCACGGCCCGCCGCCGAAGACCGAGAGGAAGTCCTCGAGGTCCTGGTTGTCCGGGAAGAGCCCGTCGTTGTTGAAGTCCACGGAGTCGCACGTCGGCGCCGGGGGCGTGACAGGGTTGAGGACGACGTAGACGTTCCCCGCGGGCGGAGCCTGGCTGATGCCCCCGGCGACAATCTGGCCGTTGTCGTTGATCGCGTAGAGGTCGGTCATGATGATCTGCATCGCCGGGTCGATAATTGGCTCGAGGTTGCGCGATCCCGTCTCCGCGGTCCAGACCCACGTGTCGAAGTATTGCTGATCGTGGCCGCCCGTTTCGAGCAGGACCTGGCCGAGGTTGTTGATCCCCTTCGGCCGCACGCTTCCCTCCGGGCGGTCGAAGAGCTGGGCGCCGGTCTCGACGGACCAGAGAAAGCCTCTCGAGTACCGGCGGATCGACGACGAGGACGTCACCGAGCGCGTCCAGCGGGCGATCACCTGCCCTTGATCGTTGACGCCATCGACGCGGATACCCGTCCAGCCGGAGGGCGGCGGCGGCAGCGGGTGCACCACACCCTGCGCATCCTTGAAAACGGCCGCGTTGCCGGCGGTCGTGTACGCCATCTCTCCGAGGTTGTTGACGAAAATGTGGTTCCACATGCTGGCGCCGTAGCCGCCGGCGCCCGGGAACGTGTCCATCGCGGGGGGCTGCGTCGAGGTGAAGAAGCAGGAGAAGTTGCCGAGGCTCGCGTCGATGCAGGACTTGCCGACGATGAGGCCGCTGTTGTTGATGCCGACGGCGCGCGAGTAGGCGGTGTACATCGAGAACTGGCCGTTCTCGAGCTTCCAGCCGCGGGGCGTCGTCTCCGACGACCACGTGGGCATCGCCATGCCGACGATCACGCCGCCGTCGTTGATGTCGATCGCCTCGGAGTGCTCGAAGCCGGCGGGCTTGGGGAGCTGCGCGTACCCCGCGGCCTGCGAATAGATGAACGGGTGGCGGTTGGTGACGGGCGAACCGTACCACCAGCCGACGACCACGCCCTGGTTGTTGATCGCGTTGGGGTAAAGAGCGAAGCCGTTCGCGGGCTGCTCGATCACGTCGACGTTGTACTCGAACGCGGGCTGCGCGGCGGCGAAGCTTGCGCACGCGGCGCCGGCGGCGAGCGCGAGGCGGAGAACGGAGCTGTTCGACATCTTCATTGGTCCCTCCGACCGGGCCGGGGCCCGGAGTCATTTCTATACAGATCTATCCACAATTGCGTGGCCCGGTGGCGGCGTCGGCCGCGGCCGTGCGCTCCATGCGGTCTCCTCCGCACGATCCTGTCATCAAACATGAAGAACCGGCGTGTCCGCTGGGTCTTGGGCGTGCGCTCGTGCCATGCCCCGAAAGTGCGGAACGCGTCTGCTATACTCGCGCCGCGCGGCCCGGTTCACCGGCGCGGCGGCTGCCCGTGCCGGATTCGCACATTCACCATTTTGTGGAAGGACTCTTTCGTGGCTGATCGTCACTTCGACGTCGTTGTCATCGGCGGTGGTCCCGGCGGCTACGTGGGCGCGATCCGCGCGGCCCAGCTCGGCTACAAGACCGCGATCATCGAGCGCGACAAGCTCGGCGGCGTCTGCCTCAACTGGGGGTGCATCCCCAGCAAGGCGCTCCTCGCGAACGCGGAGCTGATGGAGAAGCTGCACGACAAGGAGGCGTGGGGCCTCAAGATCAACGGCGACGTGAGCCACGACTGGGACAAGACAATCGCGCGCAGCCGCGAGGTCGCCGGGAAGCTCAACAAGGGCGTTGAGTTCCTGATGAAGAAGAACAAGATCGAGTTCATCAAGGGGAGCGCAAAGATCCTCTCCGCACGCCAGGGCAGCAACCCGTGCCGCGTGGCGGTGCACGAGGCGCAGGTGCAGGACACGCGCACGGACAGCCCGGTGACGGTGGGGGCGGTCCGCGAGACGATCACGGCGACGAACGTGATCATCGCGACCGGGAGCGTCGCGCGCGACCTGCCGTTTGCGCCCTTCGATGGCGACCGGATTTGGGGCGCCCGCGAGGCGATGTACAACAAGCAGCAGCCCAAGAGCCTGATCGTGGTCGGCGCGGGCGCGATCGGCATGGAGTTCGGGTACTTCTACCACACCTTCGGCACCAAGGTCACCGTCATCGAGATGATGCCGCGGATCCTGCCGGTGGAGGACGACGACGTCTGCGTCGCGATGGAGCGCGTCTTCAAGAAGCACGGGATGGAGCTGCGCACGAGCACGGGCGTGGTGAACATCGAGAAGGGCGGCGCGGGCGTCAGGGTGACGATCGCGCCGATGGCCAAGAGCACCGACGGGAAGATGGCGCCGGACCAGAGCAAAAAGGAAGTTCTCGAGGCGGAGAAGGTGCTCCTGGCGATCGGCGTCAAGGCGCGTTTCGACGGGCTCTTCGACCAGTCACTCGGCCTGGCGATCGAGCGCGACCACGTCAAGACCGACTTCCGGCCGATGGGGTGGGACGGGCCCGGCAAGGGGACCGTCAGCGAGCCGGTCGATTACAAGACGAACCTGCCGGGCATCTTCGCGATCGGCGACGTCATCGGCCCGCCGTGGCTGGCGCACGTCGCGAGCGAGGAGGCGATCCTGTGCGTCGAGCGCATCGCCTACCGCGACAAGAAGCTCGACCACGAGCCGATCCCGATGGACTACAGCGTGATCCCCGGCTGCACGTACTGCCACCCGCAGGTCGCGAGCGTGGGGTTCACCGAGCGCCACCTCAAGGAGCAGGGGAAGGTCAGGGGGAAGGACTACGAGGTCGGCTCGTTCCCCTTCAGCGCGCTGGGCAAGGCGATCGCGACGCGCAGCACCGACGGGTTCTGCAAGATCATCCGCGGCCTCCCCCGGGGCGAGATCCTCGGGGCCCACATCATGGGCGACCAGGCGACGGAACTGATCGCGGAACTCTCGCTCGCACGCCGCCTGGAGGCGACGAGCGAGGAGCTGATCTGCACCGTGCACGCGCACCCGACGATGCACGAGAGCGTCCACGAGGCCGCGCTCGCGTCGGAGGGCCGCGTTATTAATAGCTGAGGCTCTCGCGCCGGCGGCGCTCGGCCGGGCGGCCCGCGGGTGGCCCCACGCCCGGCCCCTCGTCGACGCCGAGCCGGTGTCGTGCGCGAGGGTGGCGGGGTGATGAGCTGGCGAATGGGTGCGAGCGGGGGCGCCCATACCCTCGGGGCGCGACGATGACGTCGCGGGAGCCGCCCGCGCCGCGGGCGGGGAGCGTGGGCCGTATGCCGGCCGGGAAGACCCGAACCGAGAGACCGACCGTCGCGCGGACCGTGCTCGTCCGGAGGGACGGGGCGTTCGAGGTCCGCGAGGCGTTCCACGACGCCAACGCTGTCTACCAGAGGCACCACCACGAGAAACCCAGCTTGTTCGTCGTGCTCTCCGGGCGCATCGACGAGAGTGTCGCGACACCGCCGGTCGAGTGCGCGTGGAGTTCCGCGGGCTACCTCCCCGCCGGCGTCGAGCACCGCAGCGCCTGCGGCGCCGGGACCGTGCACAGCGTGGACATGGTGCTCGATCCGGCGTGGGTTGCGCGCAGCGGTGTGAGCGACACGTCCCGCGCCGCGTACGCCAGCCATCCCGCGATCTTCCGGGCGGCCCAGCGGCTCGTGCGCGCGTCGCGCGAGCGCGACGCTGCGCAGCGCCTCGCGATCGAGGAGCTCGTGCTCGGCATCCTCGTCGGCGCGGCCGAGGACGGCGGCGCCGACCGTTCGCGCGGGCGCGCGCTCTGGCTGCGCAGCGTCGTCGAGATCATGCGGGACGATCGGGGCGGGCAGGGGGACCTGTCCGCCATCGCGGCGGCGGTCGGGCGCCACCCCGCGCACGTCTGCCGAGAGTTCCGGCGGGCGTTCGGATGCCCGATGTTCGCCTTCGCGCGGATGATCAGGATCGAGCGGGCCGCCGTGCTGCTGCGCACGACCCGCCTGCCGCTGGCCGCCGTCGCGCTCGACACGGGGTTCGGCGATCAGGCCCACTTTTCGCGGGTCTTCCGCTCCGTCATGGGCGTGACGCCGGCCCGGTACCGCGCGTGCGCGGGGCCGCACGCCGCGGCGTAGGCGGCCGCGCAAATCTCGTGCAAGACACGCCATGGTCTCTTCTGTAATGTGAATCGGTGCGCGGCGGGGCCGAGGGGCCCCGCCGCGCACGGGTCACGCTGCGTGCTTCCGCCCCGGCGGCGGATGGAGGGGTTATGTCGGCTCGTGCATGGAGTGTCGTCGTCGCGGCTGCGTTCGGGGCGGGTCACGCCGCGGCGACCGGGTACACGTACGTCGGGCCATTTCACGGGAACTGGAGCAACGGCGCCAACTGGTCGCCGCTGGGCGTCCCGGGCGGCGGGCCGAGCGACTTCGCCGTCGTCCCCGCCGGCGAGTTCGTTATCCTGGACCTCGGCTGCACGATCGACAGGCTCGGGATCGGCGCGGGCGGGGCGGTGCAGGTCGCGTCCAACCGCGTCTTCACGATCCGCGGCCAGATCGACGGGCTGGGGAACACGGGCACGGTGAGCATCGAGCAGGGCGGGACGCTCTCGCTGGATCACAACCCGGCCGTCGGCGGCACCACCGATCTCGCCCTTGCCGGCGGCGCCGGCCACTGGGTTGTTGCGGGCTCCGGGGTCGGCGCTCCCGGGCGCATCCTGCTCAACAACGGCTCGCCGGCGAACCGCGTCTACGGCGTCACGGCGCAGGAGCGTTTCGTCATCGGGTGTCCGCTGGAGGGCGCGGGGCAACTCGGCCTGAACACGCTGTCGTTCGAGGTGCAGACGGCCGGATCGATCAACGCGATCCCGGGAGCGGCCGGCGGCGAGCTCGTGCTCGACGCCGGCGGCGCCGGCGTGCTGAACAACAACTTCATCGGCGCGACGGGCGCGGGGGGCGTGCTGCGCATCGCCAACTCCGTCGTCACGAACCAGGGCGCGGGGCGTGTGCGGGCCGATGGAGGCGGCGCCGTGATCCTCATGGGCGCGACGATCAACGGCGGACGCGTCACAAACGCCGGCGGCGCGATCTACGGCATCGCCGACTCGGTGCTCGACGCCGTCACGCTCGACGGCGCCGTGACGATCCCGTCCAACAACAGGCTGTTCCTCCGTACCAGCCTCACCAACAACAACATCGGCTACATCGACATCGATCACGCCCCCGGCAACGGCGGCAGCACCGACCTCGCCGTCCTCGCCCCGACGACCATCGCCGGGCCCGGCGGGCTGCGGATGAGCAACGCCTTCGGCAACCGCGTCTACGCCAACAACGGCGCGGACCGCATCACGTTCGTCAACACGAACATCCGCGGCGGGGGCCAGCTCGGCGTCGGCTCGGCCGCGCTGACGTTCGACGGAACGTTCGTGACCGCTCCCGCGGGCGCGACGCTCTCGATCCAGCCCAACGGGCTCGGCGTGATCAACAACGGCACGGTGCGGACCGAGCCGGGCGGGCTGATCAACGTCTACGGCGCGTGGGACAACACGGCCGGGCAGTTCATCGCCGCGGACACGACGACGATCGACATGTACGGCGCGGCGGTCACCGGCGGGACGCTCGGCGCCGGCGGTTCGGGCATCTACCGCCCGTTCGGCTCGACGAACCTGATCGGCGTGACGGCCAACGCGCCGATCGCCATCGGCACGAACCACCGGCTGAACCTGACGAACTCGCTCGCCAACAACGCCGCGCTGACGATCGACCACAACCCGGGCAACGGCGGGACGACCGACCTCGCCGTTCTTACGCCGATCGTGATCGCGGGGACCGGCTCGATCCAGATGAGCGATTCGTCGTCCAACCGCATCTACGCCAACAACGGCGCGGACCAGATCACGCTCGATCAGCCCGTGCGTGGGGCCGGGCAGGTGGGCGTCGGCTCCGCGAGGCTCGTGCTCAACGCGCCCGTGGAGAACAACCGGTCGCAGACGCTCTTCGTCCAGCCCAACGGCTTGGGCTGCACGAACAACAGCGTCGTCCGCGCCCTCACCGGGCCGGTGCAGTTGCAGGGCGTGTATGCGAACGGCTCGGGGCTGATCGAGGCGATGGCGGGGCAGAACGTGACCGGGAACGGCTGCCGGATCAACGGCGGGACAGTGAACGCGGGCGCCGGCGCGGAGTTCACGTGCGTGAACAGCGTGACGCTCGACGCCGTCACGCTCAGCGGCACGACGCGCTTGCCCTCCAACCACCGGCTCAACCTCGTCTCGTCCGTGATGAACAACGGGACGATCCTGCTCGACCATGCCCCCGCCAACGGCGGCGCCACGGACCTCGCGGTGATGACGCCGCTCGCGCTCGCCGGGACAGGCTCGATCCAGATGAGCGACTCGAACGCCAACCGGGTCTACGCGAACAACGGGGCGGACCTGATCGCGGTCAACCAGCCCGTCCGCGGCGCGGGCCAGATCGGCGCGGGGTCGGCGCGGCTGGTCTTCAACGCCCTCGTCGAGAACAACCGCACCGCTCTCCTCACCATCAGCCCCAACGGCAACGGGTGCGAGAACAACAGCACGGTCCGCGCGGCGACGGGCCCCCTGAGCATCCACGGCGTCATCGACAATACCGACGGGGTGATCGAAACGACCGGTGCCCAGCACGTCACGCTCGTCGGCCCGAACATCGCCGGCGGGGTCCTCCGCGCAACCGGCGCGGGCGAGTTCCAGATGTACAACTCCGCCCGTATGACCGGCGTGACGTTCGCGCAGGGCGCGATGCGGCTGTTGACGAACCACTCGTTCCGGCTGTCGGGCACGAACACGATCGACGGGACGCTCATCGTCGATCACAACCCGGCGAACGGCGGCTCCACCGACGTCGTCGGGATAGGGCCGATCGTCGTCGCCGGCTCGGGCGTGATCCAGATGTCCGACACCGCCGCCAACCGGATCTACTCGAGCAACGGCGTGGACCTTGTCGCCTTCGGCCCCGGCCTCACCGTGCGCGGCGCAGGGCAGATCGGCGTGGGTTCCGCGCAGATCCTCAACCAGGGCACGATCGAGGCGACGGGCGCGAACGCGATCGTCATCAACCCCAACGGTTCCGGCTTCGCGAGCCCCGGTACGATGCGCGCGGCGGGCGCGGGCGGGATCGTGCTGCCGAACGGCGCGCCGATGACGCTCACGGGGACGACGGTCGTGGACGCGGGGAGCATCCTCAGCCGCAGCGCGGGCACGCTTACGCAGACCGGCGGATCGACGATCGTCAACGGCTCGATGCAGGTCGCCAGCGGCTTCTTTTCCTTCAGCGGCGGGGCGGTCGGCGGCTCCGGCGTGATCAACTGCAACGTGCTCAACGCCGGCGGCACGCTCACGCCCGGCGCATCGCCCGGCGTCCTCACGATCAACGGGACCTACACGCAGGCCGGGTCCGGCGTCATGGAGGTCGAGATCGGCGGCGAGGGCGTCGGCACGCAGCACGACCAGCTCTCGCTCAGCGGCAACTCGACGCTCGACGGGACGCTCCGCATCATCGTCGCACCGGGGTACGTCCCCACGCTCGGCGCGCAGCACGTGATCGTGAACCACACGTCGGGCACGCGCACCGGGGGCTTCGCGAACGTCGAGGTCGTCGGCGCCGAGCCGGGCGTCGCCTTCGCACCCTTCTACCTCGCCGGCTCGGTCGTGATCGGCGTCACCTCCACAACGTGCAGCGGGATCGACTTCAACCAGGACGGGCTCTTCCCGGATAACCAGGACATCGAGGACTTCCTGAGCGTCTTCGGGGGTGGGGCGTGCTCCACGGGCGTCTGCCAAGACATCGACTTCAACAACGATGGCCTCTTCCCGGACAACCAAGACCTTCAGGACTTCTTCGATGTGTTCGGCGGCGGCTCGTGCTGATTCGTGCTCCAATACTCGTGTCCCGGGACGCCAGGGGGCGGCGGAGACGTCGGGGTTGAGGAGGCGCGGTGCGTGCAACGCTGCTTGTCGGGTTTATGTCCGGCGCGCTCGGCGTCGCGGTCGACGCCCCTGCGCAGCCCCTCCGCGGCCGCGTCGAGGCGCGCAGCGTGCAGGCGCCGGGCGGGCACGCGGTCGCGTTCAACGTCTACCTGCCGGAGGGGTACGACGGATCCACGCAGCGCTACCCGGTGATCTACCACCTCCACGGCCTGGGCGGCGGGCCCGCGAGCAGCAACCTATCCGTGCCTCGCTCGTTCGAGACGGCGCAGACGGCGGGCACGATCGGCCCTGTGATCGTCGTCTTCCCCGACAGCTACGAGGACGCTTGGTGGGCGGACAGCGTCAACAGCCCGAAGCCCGCCGAGTCGGACGTGCTCGGCGTCCTCATGCCGCACGTGGACGCGACACTCCGCACGATCCCGACGCCCGGCGCCCGCGCCGTGCAGGGCTTCTCGATGGGCGGGTTCGGCGCGACCAAGTTCTACTCGAAGTTCCCGGGTCTCTTCGCCGCGTGCGTGGAGTACGACGGCGCGTTCATGCAGTGGAACGTCTTTTCGTTCCTTTTCCCGGGCACGGCGGACGAGATTTTTGACGACAGCCAGACCGTCTACAACCAGTTCTCGCCGTGGCACTGGTCGAGCGTCAACGCCGCCGCGCTGCGCACCCTGCCGCCGATGCGCATGGTGGTGGGGGCCCTGCAGAGCCAGAATCGCAGCTTCCGCAACCATCTTCAAGCGCTTCAGGTGCCCGTGAACTACGTCGAGACGACGTGCGGGCACGACCTCGATTGCCTGCTCGCCGCGCAGGGGCAGGTCACCGCGTCGTTCATCGCGTCGCACCTCGATCTCACGTGCCCGCCGTCGGTCTGCGGCGGCTGCGACTCGATCGACTTCAACGGGGACGGCCTCTTCCCGGACAACCAGGACCTGCAGGACTTCTTGTCTGTCTTCGGCGGTGGGCAATGTCCAACAGGTTCCTGCGCGGACATCGACTTCAATAACGATGGCCTGTTCCCCGACAACGAAGACGTCGAAACGTACCTGCGCGTCTTCGGCGGCGGGGACTGCTGAAGCGGCGTGCAATACCTCATTCGCGGCGGCGTTCAGCCCTCGCCGTGAGGGGTTGAGGAGATCGCCGTGCGCCCGCAATTCCTGATCGCCGCCGCGTTCGTCGCCGTCGTTGCTTCCGCCGCCGTCGCCCAGCCCCTCCGGGGGCGTGTCGAGCAGCGCAATGTCCAGGCACCCGACGGACACACCGTGCTCTTCAACATCTATCTGCCCGAGAACTACGACGCGTCCGGCCAGCGCTACCCGGTGGTCTACCACCTGCACGGCATCGGCGGCAACCAAGGCGGCCCGCAGAACACGACGGTGCCGCGTTCGTTCGAGATGGCGCTCGCCGCGGGGACGATCGGGCCCGTCATCATCGTCTTCCCGAACGGTTACACAAACGCCTGGTGGGCGGACAGCGCGAACAGCCCCAAGCCGGCCGAGTCGGACGTCATGGACGTGCTGATCCCGCACGTGGACAGTGCGTTCCGGACGATCCCCGCGCCCGGCGCGCGGGCGATCCAGGGTTTTTCGATGGGCGGCTTCGGCGCGACAAAGTTCTACACCAAGTTCCACGACCGTTTCGCATGCTGTGTGGAGTACGACGGCGCGCTCGTGACATGGCAGAACATGCTGCAGTTCCACGCCGCGCTCGCGCAGGAAGTCTTCGACAACAGCGAGGCGCTCTACAACCAGTGCTCGGCGTGGTATTGGACGACGCGGCACACAACGGCGCTGCGCAGCGGCCCGCCGATCCGCATGGTCGTCGGTTCGCTCGTCCCCGGCAACCAGGCCTTCCGAGACCACCTGCTCGGGCTCCAAGTCCCGGTTGATTACGTCGAGACAACGTGCGGACACGAGTTGGGTTGTCTCCTCACCGCGCAGGGGCAGGCCTCCGCGGCGTTCATCGCGTCGCACCTCGATCTCTCGTGCGCGCCGCCCGTTTGCGCGGTCTGCGACTCGATCGACTTCAACCAGGACGGGCTCTTCCCCGACAATCAAGACGTCGACGACTTCCTCGGCGTCTTCGGCGGCGGGCCGTGCTCCAATGGCGTGTGCGGCGACACGGACTTCAACAACGACGGGCTGTTCCCCGACAACGCCGACGTCGAGGCGTTTCTCCGTGTGCTCGGCGGCGGACCGTGTTGAGCGCGATTTGTGCGGCGCCCTGAGGGCGGGCGCGCCGCTTGCCGCATGGTGTGCGGGAGGGCCGGAACACGCCCGGAACACTTCATGAAAGCCCAAACTTCTGCCCAACCCGCTGGAAATGGCGGGGTTCGTCGGGTAGGCTCAGTTCCCGGCAGCGCGCCCGCGTGCATGAGCGACATGCCTGCGCGGTTAGGGCCCGCCCTACACGCCGCGGAGGAGACGCCTGATGGCCCACCCCCGTTCCGCCGCTTCCGCGGCTCTTCTCGTCGTCTTGACCGCCGCGGGGATGTCGCCCGCGCAGGAAGGTCTCGAGCGCGTCGCCCTGACAGGCGTGCAGGTCGGGAATGCCACGCTCTTCAGCCTCGGTGCGCCGGCGGTGACCGAGAGCGGCCACGCGGCGTTCGTCGCATTCACGAGCGCCGGCAACCGCGCGTATGCCGGCGTGCCGGGCGCCCTTCAGGCGGTGGTCAGGTCGGGCTTCCCGGCGCCCGGTCTGCCTGGCCTTACCTTGCAGACCCTGAACAACGAGATCATCGTGAGCCCGAGCGGCAAGATCGCCTTCTCCGGCGTGCTGAGCGGTCAGGGCGTGACGCTCCTCAACGACGAGGCGAGCTGGGTGGGGGGCGACGGGTCTTTCGCGCCGTATTACCGCGAGGGAACCGTGTACCCGGGCTACCCCCTCCCGTCGATGTTCGGTATCGGCGTACAGACGGCGAACGATCAGGGCGCCGCGCTCCTGCCGCTCACAGTCGCCGGGTTCCAACTGAGCAGTTCTTGGTGCCGGCAGGACGGCGCGTTCGAGGCGCGCAACGTCGTGCAGACCCCGGCGCCGGGCGCGGCGAACTATCCGCCGAACCCGCCCGACCCCGGGTACACGCCCGTCTTCGACTCGTTCTTCCTTTCCGCGCTCAGCCCGAGCGGGGTCAACGTCTTCGCGGCGCTCACGACGGCGAACCGCGTCGGGCGCACCGGCATCTGGCTCAACGACGGGGACGCGATCATCCCGATCGCGCTGAGCCGGAGCGACAACACCGAGGACGGATTCCACAGCGCGATCCCGAGCCTCGGCCTGCACTTCCGCAAGAACGCGCCGGCCGTCAACAACGACCAGACCGTGGTCTTCGCCGCGTCGCGCTGGGTGGGGGACGGCACGAACGCGACGTACCCCGCGCTCTTCCGGTGGCGCCCGGGCGAGGGCCTGACGCGTCTCTTCCGCGAGGGTGACGACGCGCCGGGCGGCGGACAGATCGGCCTCGCGACAACGACGACGCAGAACTGCCGCGTCGGCGGCGGCGGCCACATCGTCTTCGTGGGCGAGACCGGCGTTCGTGCGCCGTTCCCGAGCCCGCAGCCGCCCCAAGCGCTCTACGCGGGACTCCCCGGGGCCCCGATGGGGATGAGCGGATTCTTCCGGGTTCTCGCCGCAGGCCAGCAGGCGGCGGGGCTGCCCGAGGGCACGGTCTTCGCGGAAGCGCCGCAGACCGTGTTCATCAATGCATCGGGCGACCTCGCCTTCCCGATCACCGTCAGCGGCCCGCAGATCGGCGTACGCACCTGCCTCTACCGCGCCGTGCTGACGCCGGACGGGTACCAACTCTCGCTCGTCGCGCGCACCGGCCAGGCCGTGGAGATCGCGCCCGGCGACTTGCGGTTCATCAGCACCGTCACGGTGCCGGAGGTGAGCTCCGGGGGCGAGGACGGCTTCTCGACGATCATCAACAACGCGGGCGTCATCACGTTCACCGCCTCGTTCGCCAACGGCGGACAGGCCGTCTTCCGCACCGGCCCGACCTCGCCCGTGTGCGACTCGCTGGACTTCAACAACGACGGCCTCTTCCCGGACAGCCTCGACCTGGCGGACTTCGTCGCGGTCTTCGGCGGCGGCGCGTGCAGCAACGACCCGCACTGCACGGACATCGACTTCAACAACGACGGGCTCTACCCGGACAACGAGGACATTCTCTCGTTCTTCCGCGTCTTCGGCGGTGGGGGCTGCTGAAGAAAAGCGGCAAAACGGCGAGGCGAAAGGACGGCAAAGAAGGAAGCGTGGCAACAATCACGCATGACGCCGCGGCGGACGCGCACCGTGCGCGCGGTCGGCAATCCGCTCGTGTTCCTCGCCTGCGCGGCGTTTCTCGCGGGGACGTGGCACGCGCTGTCAGGACCGCTTGTCGATGCGGCCGTGTGTGCGGATCCGTTGTTCGTTGCACGCGGCCGGGCGGTTTATCTGCCGGGGCGTGCCCAGCAAAGCGTGAAAAGGCTGGGTTACTCACGCATGTTCCGGTTGCCGTACGTGTTCAGGAGTGATCCTGAAGGGAGAAGCTACACGCGTCATGACTTTGAAGAAAAGTCGATGGACCAGATCGGTCCGTGGCGTGTGGGGAGTAACGAGAGTCCGCCGATTCTGTTGACGGTCTCGTATGTTTCCTTCCGCCACGGTGCTTGGGCGCCCACGCTCTCGACGTCGGTGCGTCGGAGCACCGCGTACCACCTCCCGCTTGAATCCAGCGGCAACACACCCGCTGTCGATCGGGACGCGTATGACCGCGTGCTCTCGTTGCTCCCGGAGGGTACCGCTCGGCAGATGGAACCACTCCGCGGCATCAGCGGGGGTCCCGAGCGTGTTCTAACGATCGATACGCCGATCTGGTGGGGCTATGCGTGGAACGCCGCATCGATCGCGGCGTTGGTCCTCGGGCTAACGAGCGTTGCCTGCTCGCCCGCGTGGTTCAACGGCGTCCGTGCGCGGCGCCGCGCACGCCGGGGCGCCTGCGCACGCTGCATGTACCCGCTGGGCACGCCGTCGGGGACGCTCGCCATCTGCCCGGAATGCGGCGAAAAAGCGGCGTCGCTCTGAGAGAGGCTCGGCGCGGCCCGCGCACCGCCGACGACCTCTACGCTCTGGCCCGATGCTCGATTCTCCGCCGCGGCGTGCGCCCGCCGCGATCTTCATCTTCATCACCGTCTTCATCGACGTGCTGGGGCTCGGGATCATCATTCCCGTCGCGCCGCGGCTTGTTTCGCAGTTGAACGGGCAGACCGAGGACCAGAACGCGGCCGTGTACGGCATTCTCGGCGCGACGTACGCGCTGATGCAGTTCGTCTTCTCGCCGGTGCTCGGGAGTCTGTCGGACCGCTTCGGCCGCCGGCCCGTGCTGCTCCTCTCGCTCCTGGGCACGGGCATCGATTACTTCGCGATGGCGTTCTCGCCGACGCTCGCGTTCCTCTTTGTGACGCGCGCGATCAGCGGCATCTCCGGCGCAAGCATCCCGGTCGCGAACGCGTACATCGCGGACGTGACGCCGCCGGAGAAGCGGGCGGGGGCCTACGGCCTGATGGGCGCGGCCTTCGGGATCGGGTTCGTGGTGGGCCCCCTCCTGGGCGGCTTCCTCGCGGAGCATTCACTCTCCCTGCCGCTCGTCGGGACGATCGACGGCATCCGGATCCCGTTTCTGCTCGCGGGCGCCCTTGCGCTGGCGAACTGGTGCTACGGGCTCTTCGTGCTCCCCGAGTCGCTGCCGATGGATCGCCGCCGCGCGTTCGACTGGAGCCGGGCGAACCCGATCGGCGCTCTGTTCGCCATCTCTCGCTATCAATCGGTCCTTGGCCTCGCGACGGCCCTCTTCCTGCTGCAGCTGGCGATGTTCATCCTGCACAGCGTCTGGGTGCTCTCCACGGCGCACCGGTACGGATGGTCGCCGCGTGACGTCGGGCTGTCGCTGGCGCTCGTCGGCATCGGCGCGGCGGTCGTTCAAGGGGGTCTTGCGCGAAAGATCATCCCCGCGCTCGGCGAGAAGCGATCGTTCCTGATCGGGGTCGCGATCGCGGCCCTGGCCTACGCGGGGTACGGCGCGGCGACGGAGGGGTGGATGGTGTACGCGATCGTGTGCCTGGCGTCCCTCGGCGGCATCGCGGCGCCCGCGGGGCAGGCGATCCTGACCAAGAGCGTGGCGGCGACCGAGCAGGGCGAGCTGCAGGGCACGCTCACGAGCCTGCAGGGCGTCGCCCAGATCTTCGGGCCGATCCTCGGCACGCAGGTCTACGCGTACTTCATTTCCACGCACGCGCCCGCGCACCTGCCCGGCGCCCCTTTCTATACCAGCGCTGTCCTCGCGCTGCTGGGCCTCGCCGCGTCCGCCGTCGCCCTGCGCACCCACCGCGAGGCGGTGGCGGCATGACCGTCAGTCTTTGGCAGCGTTCCGAACGACTCGGCGTGCAGGACGCCGACCTCGTGGTGGTGGGGGCCGGCATCTGCGGCCTGAGCGCGGCGCTGCACGCGCAGCGGCGGGGCCTGCGCGTGCGCGTCGTCGAGCGTCACCGTCTGGGCGCGGGCGCGAGCGGCCGCAACGCGGGGTTCCTGATGCGCGGCTGCGCGGACAACTACGCGGACGCCGTGCGTGCATACGGACGCACGCACGCCGCGGAACTCTGGCGGCTCACCGAGCGCAACCTGCAGGGCCTTCGCGCCGAAGGCGTGGGGTCCCTGCCCGGGACGCGCGACGTGCCGAGCGTGCTCCTCGCGCTGGAGGAGGGCGAGCTCGCGAAGGTCCGGGAGAGCCTGACGATGCTGCGCGAAGACGGGTTCGACGCGGCGTGGATCGAGAAGGGCCGCGACGCGGCGTGGGCGAACTCGGGCGCGCTCGGCGGGCTCGTGAACCCCGGCGACGCGTCGTGCCATTCTCTTCAGGTGCTGCGGTTGCTCGCCGGCAAGCTCGAGCGCCCGGTCGAGGAGGGGCAGGAGGTCGTCGAGATCGGAGAAAGCGGGAGCGGCCTGCGCGTGCGCGTGACCGACGGCGAGTTCCGCACGCCGCGCGCGCTCGTCTGCACGAACGCCTACGCGCCGCTCCTGCTGCCCGAACTCGAGGGCGGGGTCGAGCCGAGGCGCGGGCAGATGATTTTCGTGCGCGCGCACGGCGTGCGCCTCGACGCGAGCTACTACGCGAACCACGGCTCGGAGTACTTCCGGCAGACGCCCGACGGCACGATCGTCGTCGGCGGCTGCCGCACGTACCACGCGGACAGGGAGGTGGGGTACGACGACCGCGTCACCCCGTGGGTGCAGACCGATATCGAGGCGTTCGCGCGGCGCGTTCTCGGGTCGGGGTTCGAGGTTCAGGGACGCTGGTCGGGCGTCATGGGGTTCACGAAGAACCACCTGCCGATCATCGCGCCCGTGTGCCGGGCGTGGGATCGGGGAGGCCGGGTGTGGTTCTGCGGCGGTTTTACCGGTCACGGCATGAGCATGGCGTACGAGACGTCACGCCTGGCCGTGGGGGCGATGCTGGACGGCTCCCCGACCGGGTTCGAGGGGGGGGCGGGCGGGATTTGACGTTCGCGCCGCGTATTTTTCGGCGCTGAGCCGCGATTTCACTCGTGCCCGCGGCGCGCTGTGGTATCTTGTGCGGCCGGCCCCGGCGGGGTCGCGCTGTCCTTGTGGGGTTTCGTCGCGGATGTGCGGGATCGCGGTCATTCTCGGCGTAGAACGTGCGCGCATCGCGCCGGCCATCGGCGCGATGGTGTCGTCGCTGCGCCACCGCGGCCCCGACGACGAGGGCGTCCTGATCGCGCCGACCGGCCGCGACGAAGCCGGCCCCTGTATCGCGCTCGGCCACCGCCGTCTCTCGATCCTCGACCTCTCGCCGCTGGGCCGCCAGCCAATGGTCCATCCGATCACGGGCGACTCGATCGTCTTCAACGGCGAGATCTACAACTTCAAGGAGCTGCGCGGGCGGCTCGAGAAGCGGGGCATCCACCTCCGCGGGCATTCGGACACGGAGGTGCTGCTGCACGCCCTCGTCGAGTGGGGCACCGACTGCCTCGCCGACCTCGCGGGCATGTACGCCTTCGCCTTTTACCAGCGCGCCCGGAACCGGATGCTGATCGCGCGCGACCCCCTGGGCATCAAGCCGCTGTACGTCGGCGAGCGCGGCGGAACCCTCGTCCTCGCGAGCGAGGTGCGATCGATCATCCGCAGCGGCCTGATCGAGCCCACGCCCGATCGGCGCGGCGTGGCGACGCTGCTCGCGTACGGCTCGGTGCAGGAGCCGTTCACGTACTTCGAGGGTGTCCGCGCCTTCCCGTCCGGGTATTGCCAGTGGGTCGAGATCGAGCCGAACGGCTCGTGGCGGCGCCTCCCCGAGCGGCACTTCTGGCGCTTCCCCGCGCTCGATCGGACGATCACCGAGGACCAGGCGTGCGTGCGGCTCGACCAGGAACTGACGCGCTCCGTGCGGGAGCACCTCGTCGCCGACGTGCCGGTGGGCGTCTTCCTGTCGTCCGGCATCGACAGCACCGTGATGGCGCTGCTCGCGAGCCGCGAGAGCCCGCGGGTCAAGACCTTCACCATCGGGTTCAGCGACGAGCCGGACCTCTCCGAGACGGAGATGGCGCGCCGCTCCGCCGGCACGCTCGCGGTCGAGCACCACGACCGGAACGTCACCGGCGCCGACGCGCTGGCGTGGACGCGGGAGTGGATACGGTCGCTCGATCAGCCGAGCTTCGACGGGCTCAACACGTACATCGTGTCGCGCACCGTCCGCGAGGCCGGCATCGTCGTCGCGATCTCCGGGCTCGGCGGCGACGAGCTCTTCGGCGGCTACGCGCCGTTCGTGGACGTGCCCCGCGCGCACAAGTACGCGACCCTCGCTTCGTGGTCGCCCGGGCCGCTCCGCCGCTTCGTGCTCGCCGCGGCGAGCCTCGCCCAACCGCACAGCCTCCGCCAGAAGCTGCGCGATATGGAGAAGGCGGGCACGGACCTCGCGCGCCTGTACCTCATGCGCCGCCGCGCCAACGGCGACGCGGCGCTCGACGCCCTCGGGTTCAACGCCGAGGCGCTGGGGCTCGACCCTTCCTTCCAGGACCCGGCCGTCGTGAACACCGCCCGCGAGAACTGGGGCGACCCGATCGCGACCGTCTCCCGCCTCGAGTCCCGCTTCATCATGAAGAACATGCTCCTGCGCGACACGGACGCGACGAGCATGCAGCACTCGCTCGAGATCCGGGTCCCGTTCCTCGACCGGCGCGTCGTGGACTACGCCTATTCGATCCCGGGCTCTGTCCGCCTGCCCGACGGCGTCGCGAACAAGCACCTGCTCCGCCGCATCTACGGGCCGCAGCTGCGGCCGGAGATCATGGCGCGCTCGAAGCGCGGGTTCACGCTCCCCATCCGGCGGTGGATGGCGCAGTCCCTCCGCGGCCCGTGCGAGGAAGCGCTCTCGCAGCTGAAGCACTCCGGTCTTGTCCGCCGCGAGGCGGTGGACGACACGTGGAGTTACTTCCTGAACGACCCCGAGGACCGCGTCTGGTCCCACGCGTTCCTGCTCTGCGTCCTGGGCGAGTATGGGCTCACTTGCGGCGAGTGGGCCAAGACCGGTGCCGCGGCGGGCGGTGCCCGGTCCTCTCCGGCCCGTGTCGAGCGCTAGCCGCTCACCCGGCCCGCTCTACCCTGCCTCCGTGCAGTGCCCGTTCTGCAACACGGACGACGACAAGGTGATCGACTCACGCTCGAGCGAGGGCGGCAGGGTCATCCGCAGACGGCGCGAGTGCCTCAAGTGCTCGCGCCGGTTCACCACGTACGAGCGCGTGGAGCAGACGGCGCGCCTCATGGTCGTGAAGCGCGACGGGCGGCACGAGCCCTTCGACCGAGAGAACATCCTCCGGGGTATCAACGCCGCCTGCGGCAAACGACCCATCCCCGAGGAGGCCAAGCAGCGCGTCGCCTCCGAGCTCGAGGAGGAGATCTCCCGCGACTTCGACCGCGAGGTCGAGAGCCGGGAGATCGGGGAGCGCGTCATGGCCCGCCTGCGAGACCTGGACGAGGTCGCCTACGTCCGCTTCGCCAGCGAGTACTACCAATTCAAAAGCGTTGAGGAGATCAAGCAGACGCTCGCGCTGCTCGACCAAAACGTCCGCGACAGCCGCCACCAGAGGAGCCTCTTCGAAGCCGCCGGGAAACGGGACAGACGGCCCGTCCGCGACGAGGAAGGCTGATTTCATCCGTTCCTCATCGAACATTCACTCTATTTACCGCGTCTACCGGTGCAACCACGGCTCGGGGTTTTTCGGACGTTGATTCGCGTGCCTTACGGCACGATCCTTGGGTATCAGCGCGGGCCCCGCGTCGCGGTGGGAGGATACTTGGTCATGGTCAGATTCGTTCCCCTGGCCGCCGCAGCCGCGGCGGCGTTCGTTGTTCTCCTTGCGTCGCCGGCGGACGCGACCCCGCCCAGCGCGCCCGTCATTCTCGAGCCCGCGCCGAACACCGAGGTCAACGCCGCGGATGTGCACATGGAGACGGCGCCGTTCTTCGACGCCGACGGCGATGCGCACGAATGCACGGAGTGGGAGATCTGGGGCGAGGCGCAGGGCCTCCCGCAGGAGATCGGCTGGGTGTCGGGGTGCATCGGCGGGACCCAGCGCGTGCACACGCACCTGGGCGACGGTCTGTTCGTCAACTTCCTCAACGGCCTCTCGCAGCTTGAGCCCGAGGGAACGTACCGCTTCCGCGTGCGCTTCAAGGACGCGTCGGGCGAGTACAGCGCGTGGAGCGAGCGGGTTTTCTCGACGGGGCCGGCGGCGACGAACTTCCCGATGGACGTCAGCGACGTCCTGACGGCGCCGGCGCCGGAGCTGCTCACGGCCAGCGGCAACGCGTTCGTCCTGCCGCACGAGGGGTTCTCGCACGCCATCAGGCTCGTGAACGGAGCGACCGGCCAGCTGATGCTGCAGGTGGAGTCCAGCGGCCCGACCAATCAGTGGACGAACCCGCCCGGGTTCGTCGGCCACGCGCACCCACGCCTCGAGATCGCCGCGGGGCAGCTCGGGCTCACGATCCCCGAGCTCAATCTCGCCTTCAGCGCGGGCGACGGCCGCCGCCGCGTCGTGTTCATCCCGGCCGTCTCGCTCGCGCCCTTCGAGGTCGCCCGCTTCTGGATCTCCGCGAACGGCAGCACGTACGTCGCGCACCCCGGCCAGTCCGAGCCGGACCTCTCGACGCCCGTGCGGCTGAACGTCACGCCGTGGTCGACCGCCGACGACTTCCAGGTCACTCGCTTCGCGACGGGGTTCCAACTCCCCGTCTCGATCGCGTTCGTGAACAGCCCGGGCCCGTCGCCCTCATCGCCGTTCATGTATGTCGCGGAGTTGTACGGCAATATCCGCATGGTGCAGCGCAACGGCGAGGTGCACACGTACGCGGCGAACCTGCTGAACTTCGACCCGCTCGGGCCGTTCCCCGGCAGCGGCGAGATGGGCCTCGCGGCGATCTGCGTCGATCCGCAGACGGGCGACGTGTTCGCGACGCTGCTCCATCGACCGCCGTGGTCGGAGTTCGCGATCTGCCCCAAGATCATCCGGCTCCGCAGCACCGACGGCGGCCGCACCGCGTCGTCCGAGACGCTCGTGTACGACTTCGCTCCCTACGAGAGCAGCCCCTCGCACCAAATCTCGTCGATCAGCATCTCGCCGGACGGCGACCTCTTCGTGCACATGGGCGACGCTCTGGACATCACCGCCGGCACGAACCTCAACAACTGGGGCGGCAAGGTGCTGCGGATGACCAAGACCGGTCAGCCCCTGACCACAAACCCGTTCTACGACGCGGGCGACGGGATCGGCCCCCCCGACTTCGTCTACTCGTACGGCATGCGCAACCCCTTCGGCGGCGCGTGGCGGCGCGCCGACGGCGAGCACTACATCATCGAGAACGGCCCCGGCGCCGACCGGCTCGCGCTCAACGCGCCGGGACGCAACTTCGGGTACGACGGCACCAACGAGTCGATGGAGAACTTCGCGACGTACGTCTGGTTCCCGTCGGTCGCGCCGGTCACGGCGGCGTTCGTCGAGTCGCCCGTTTTCGGGCGGAGCGGCTTTCCCGCGGAGTACGAGGGACGCGCGTACGTCACGCTCTCCGGCGCGACGTGGGCGACGGGCCCGTCGGTCGGCCTCGATAAGACAATCCAGGAGGTCCGCGTCAACCCGGGCGGCTCCATGATCGCCGCGCCGCGGGTCGTCGCCTCGTACAACGGCGGGGGCAAGTCCTCCTGCTCGGCCATCGCGGCGGGGCCCGACGGGATCTACTTCGCCGACCTCTACCCCGAGAGCGACTTCCAGAACCCCACGACGCCGCAGGCAAACATCTTCAGGCTCTCGTACCGCGTCTCGCCCGACTGCAACGCCAACGGCGTGAACGACATCGACGAGATCGGCGCGGGGGCCGTGCAGGACTGCAACGGCAACCTGGTGCCGGACCCCTGCGACGTGACCTTCGGCTTCGCGTTCGACTGCGACGGCAACGACGCGCTCGACGAGTGCCAGACGACCACGCCGGTCACGACGCAGTTCAACGCGCAGGGGCTCAACGACTGGACGCTCAACGGCGACGCCGTGGTACAGGGCTGGTTCGTGCGGATCGACAACGCCGGCGGGGGCGCCTCCGGCGAGGGCACCATCATCCACCCGCCGCGGAGCGACCTGCCCACCGACCGCCTCCGCATCGAGTTCAACTTCCGCATGGGCGGGCCGTTGAACGGGCAGGGCTTCAGCTTCGCGCTGGCGGACGTGCTCTACAACCCGCAGTCGACGTTCTTCGGCGAGGACGGGCCCGTGCGGGGCGGGCTCGCCGTGAAGTTCGACCTGGACACGACCCAGGAGAACCAGCCGTTCGTCGCCATCATGCGCGACCGCGTCGAGGTCGCACGCTACGTCCCGACATTCAACTTCGCCGACGGCCAGTTCCGCCGCTGCCGCATCACCTTCGGCCTCTCCGGGCTGACGGTGCGCATCGAGCGCGCGCCGGGCGTCTGGGAGAACTGCTTCGTCGGCCGCATCATCGAGGGCTTCGAGCCCTTCGTCGCCCGGTACGGATTCGGCGCTCTCGCCGCGGCCCCCGGCGCATTCCATGACGTGGACTACGCGACCACGTTCGTCGCCGCGCCCAACGATCCCGACGGCGACTTCGTCCCGCCGGCGTGCGAGTGCGGCGACATCGACTTCAACAACGACGGGCTCTTCCCCGACAACGTCGACCTCGAGGACTATCTGGCCGTGTTCGGCGGCGCGGCGTGCCCGGCGGCGGCGTGCGACAGCATCGACTTCAACGGCGACGGGCTCTTCCCGGACATCGACGACATCATCGACTACTTCACGGTCTTCGGCGGCGGCGGGTGCTGACCGGGCGGGCGCTCAGGCGGCGGGGCGCTGTGCGCCGGGCGGCGCGGACCGCCACGACTTCACGGCGATGATCGCCACGCCGACTATCAGGAAGAGGTCGGCGCCGTTCGAGACGTACGGCCACACCTCGCGCCCGCCCCAGGGCCACGACCATCCGAACGGGAGCGTCAGCCCCGGCAGCGGGTGCAGGAAGTCCCGCACGCACGCGAAGACGAGGCGGTCGTAGAGATTCCCGAGGCCCCCGCCCAGGATGAGCCCGAGCGCAACGTGCGTCCACGCGTCGCGCGCCCGCGTCCACTTGGCGAACGCCCCGACGCCGGCCGCGCACACGATCAGCGTGAACGCGATGAAGAACCAGCGCTTCCCGGCGCCGACGCCGAAGACCGCGCCGGGGTTCAGCACAAGCGTCAGGTCGAGCAGTCCGGGCACGACGGTCACGGGCTGGTGCGGCGGGATGAGGTCCGACAAGCGCGGGAACGCCGCGAGCACCTCGCGACGGTCGATCCGCACCGGCGCTCCCGCGATCCGCTCGAACGCCAGCCACTTGGTCGCGAGGTCCAGGGCCGCCGCGCCCGCGAGCGTGCCGGCGAAAGTCGCCCACGCGCGCGGCGACCGCCATGCCTGATCGGGGGTTGATCGGTGGTCGCTCAAAGCGCGCGCCGGGTCACATCGGCCGCATCGATTGACGCTCGATCTCGCGCGCCGCCTCGATGCTGTACCGCGCCCACGGCAGCTCCCGCAGACGCTCGACCTTGATGGGCTTGCCCGTCGCCTCGCACACGCCGTACGTGCCCTCGGCGATGCGCTTCAGCGCATCGTCGATCTCGCGCAGCAGCTTGCGGTCCGCCGCGGCGAGGTCGAGCGAGAGCGACTGGTCGTACGCCTCCGACCCTTGCTCCGCCAGGTGGCTGGGCATGTTCGAGAGGTTGCCCGAGCCGCCGCGGAGCGCCTCGGTTTCCATCGTCGAGATGTCGCCCACCAGCTGCGCCCGCTTCTTGATCAGGAGCTGGCGGAACTCCTCGAGCTGCTCGGCGTTGAACGGCGTCTTGGCCTGCGGCAGGTCGAGAGCCTCGGCCTCGCCCTGCGCACCCAGCGGACGCACGTGCGCTGCCTTCGGGCCCGACGGGATCAACGGCTTGCGGATCGGGCTCTTGGGGTCCAGCAGGCGGCCCACGCCCGGCGGCAGCGGGATCGGCACCGCGCCCGGCCTGGGCTTCTTCACCGGCGCCGGCTTGGCTTCGGAAACGGTGATCCCCTTCTTCTTCGGATCCGTCGCGGCGGGGGCCGCGGCCTTGCCCGGCTTGACGGGCGACGGCGGCTTCACGGCGGGTTGCGGCTTCGCGGCGGGCTTCGCCGGGGCCGGCTTTGCGCTCTTCGCCGGCGCGGCCTTGGACGGCTTCACCGTCTCCTTTTTCTTGCCGACCGGCTTGGTCGCCTTTTTGGACGACTTGGCGCTCGGGCGGGCTGCGGCGCTCTTGGCGGGCCGCTTCTCGGTTGTCCTGGTCGGCTTTGGCTTGGCCTTGACCTTGTTCGCCACAGGGCCCTCGCTTTTGATGCGCGTGCGGTCGGACCTCACGGCCGTTCGACCCGGCGCGACGGGGGCCGTGTCAAAAGGCGGGTAGGTTAGCGGGCCCGCTGCGCGCCGTCAAAAGGGGGGATTCAGGCGGGAACACCCTGCCCCTCCGCCTGTTCGATGTAGTCGCCCATGCGCCGGAACCGCTCGTACCGGCGGTCGAGCAGCTCGTCCGCGGGCACGGCCTTGAGTTCAGCCAGGCGCGCAACAAGCCATGCCTGCAGGGCGGCGGCTGTCGCCCGCGGGTCGCGGTGAGCTCCCCCGACGGGTTCGTGGATGATGTCGTCGATGATGCCGAGCGAGAGGTTGTCCTGCGCGGAGAGCTTGAGCGCCCGGGCCGCCGCGGCGTTGGTCTGCTCGTTGGCCTCCTTCCACAGGATGGCGGCGCACCCCTCGGGGCTGATGACGCTGTACCACGCGTTGGAGAGCATGCCGACACGGTCGGCCACGGCGATGCCCAGCGCGCCGCCCGAGCCTCCCTCGCCGATCACGACGCTGACGATCGGCGTGCGCAGCCGGCTCATCTCGCGCAGGTTGACCGCGATGGCCTCGGCCTGGCCGCGCTGCTCCGCGCCGATGCCCGGGTAGGCCCCCGGCGTGTCCACCAGCGTCACGATGGGGACTCCGAACTTCGCGGCGAGCTTCATCGTGCGGAGCGCTTTGCGGTACCCCTCCGGGTGCGCGCACCCGAAGTGGCACGCGATCTTCTCGGCGGTCTGCTTCCCCTTCTGGTGGCCGACGACGAGCACCTTCGTCCCGGGGCTCGCGCCGATACGCGCGAAGCCGCAGACGATCGCCGGGTCGTCGCCGTAGCGGCGGTCCCCGTGCAGCTCCGCGAAGTCGCGGCAGATCATCTGGATGTAGTCGCGGGTCTGCGGCCGCAGCGGGTGGCGCGCGACGCGCACCATGTCCCACGGCGTGAGCGCCGAGTACACCTTCGTCAGCACCTCCGCGTGCTTGCGCTCGAGGTCCTGCGCTTCCTGCCTGAGGGCCGCGACCGCGGGGGAGTTCTCGCCGCCGGTCTGCGATTCGATCCTGATCCGCTCGTTGATCGCTTCGAGCTGCTGCTCGATCTGGGTCACCGGCTTCTCGAACGCCAGTTGGTAGTACTGGGCCATGGCCCATCGTATGGGGCCGCGCCGCCGTCCCCGCCCGGGCCGATATCCTCGCGCGTGCCCCATCAACCGCACAGGCTCGCCGTCATCGGCGCCGGGAACATGGGCGGCGCCGTCGTGCGGGGCGTCCTCCGCGCCGGCGTCCTGCCGCCGGGCCGCCTGGCCGTGTGCGACACCGACGCGGCGAAGGTCTCGGCCCTCGCCGCCCTCGGCGTCGTGACGCTCGAAACGCCCGCGGCCGCGCTCGACTGGCTCGCCGCGGCGGGCGACAACGGACGCCTCCTTCTCGCGATCAAGCCCCAGTCGCTCCGGGACCTCGCCCGCTCCGTCGCGGGGCACGGCGCGCTGCGCGGCCTCGTGGTCATCAGCATCCTCGCGGGGGTGACGCGCGACGGCGTCGCCCGTGCGCTGCCGGGCGTGCGCGTCGTCCGCGCGATGCCGAATCTGCCCGCGTCGATCGGCATGGGCGCCACCGCGATCTGCGCGGGCCCCGGCATCGACGACGGCGACCTCGCGTTCGCCGGCTCCGTGTTCGCAGCGATCGGTCCGCTCGTGCTCCCTCTGCGCGAGGAACTCATGGACGCCTTCACGGCCGTCGCCGGCTCCGGACCGGCGTACCTGTTCTATCTTGCGGCGGCGATGCGCGACGCCGCGGTCGTCCAGGGCCTGTCGCCCGCCGACGCGGACGCCGCCGTGCGCACGACGCTCGCCGGCGCCGCCGAGCTCCTGCGCACGAGCCCGCGATCGGCCGACGAACTCCGCGCCGCCGTCACGAGCAAGGGCGGGACGACCGAGGCCGCCGTCCGAGTGCTCGACGCACGCGCCGTGCGTCAGGCCGTCATCGACGCCGTCGCCGCGGGCACGGACCGCGCCCGCGAACTCGCGGAACAAGCCTCGGGAACGTGACCGCTTCTTCCCCCTCCCGGCCGGCGCGGCGGAGGGCCCCCGCGCGGCGGCCGGTGAGAGCATTCACGCCGTCCCTCCGTCCCGCCGTTTCTCCGTGTCTTCAAGCAGGTCGGGCCTCCGCAGAAACGTCCGCCTTTTCCGCTGCTCCTCGCGCCAGCGCTCGATCGCGCCGTGGTCGCCCGACAGCAGCACGTCCGGCACGCTCCTGCCCATCCACTCGCGCGGCTTGGCGTAATGGGGGCAGTCCAGCAGCCGCCGCCCGGCGTGGTTGCGAGAGAAGCTGTCCTCGAGGGGGCTCTGCTCATCGCCGACGGCGCCGGGGATGAGCCGCGTCACCGCGTCGATGAGCACCATCGCGCCCAACTCGCCCCCCGAGAGCACATAGTCGCCCAGCGACACCTCGCGGGGCGAGATCGCCTCGACGACGCGCTCGTCGATCCCTTCGTAGTGCCCGGCGATGATGACCAGCCGCGGAACGCGCGCGAACTCTTCGACCATCTCCTGCCGCATCGGCTCGCCCTGCGGCGTCATCAGCACGCGCACGCAGGGTCGGGGCGGGCTGACCCCGTCGCGTGCTTCCGCGGCGTGCAGAGCGTCCCACAGCGGCTGGCACGTCATGACCATCCCGGGCCCGCCGCCGAACGGCCGATCGTCCGTCTTCTGGTGTTTGTTCCCGGCGAAGTCGCGGATGTTCGTCGCGACGACCTCGATCAGCCCCGCCGCCGCGGCCCGCGCGGGGATGCTGAAACCCAGCGCCCCCGGCCGCGAGAGCGTGAACATCTCCGGGAATGTCGTGAGGACGTCGAAGCGCACTGCCGACCGTAGACGCCGGGCCTCAACGGGGCGAAGGGCCGGGTCGGGCCGACGGCGACGGCCCGGATACCGGGACGTTCTCCCTTGCACCGTTCCCCTCGAGGCGGTATATTGGCGCACGAGAGACAAACGCGGCGAGGGTTCCGCCGCCAGAGGAGAGAGGCCATGGCAAACGTGCGTGCGCTGGTTATCGCCGTCGGCGGCTCGGTGTCCGTTGCGCTGGTCGCGAACGGGCAGCCGATCTTTTTCGACGACCACATGCTCTTCACGCAGCACGCGGAGGGGCAGGACAAAACCATGAAGTTCCTCGAGGACTTCGAGGAATCGACCGTGGGCCAGGGCCAGAAGATCCCGTTCCCGAACTCCTTGCAGCACGGCGTGCCGCGCCCGACGTTCGACAACGGCATCAACGCCACAAACCTCGTCATCCAGACGAATGTCACGCCCGGGCCGACGCCGCTGACGCCGAACCCGTCGGCGAGTCAGACGGCGCTGTGGGTCAACGGCCCCGGCTTCCTCGGCTCCAACAGCGTGAAGGTCGGCACCGACGAGTTCCTCACCAATGACTTCTCGAGCATCGACCTCATCTTCACGACCGACGACAAGACCGCCATCGCACTCGACGTCTCGACGTACCCCGGCTTCAACCAGGGGCATGGCGGGTTCATCTTCTCCGTGTACGACCTGAACGATGTCGTGCTCGGCACGTATCTCATGCCGGGCCCAACGCCCACCGAGCCCGCCAAGAACTTCTTCGGCGTCTGGTCAGCGACGCCGATCGGCCGCGTGAACGTCTGGGGCATCTTCGCCGCGCCGCAACCCTTCGCCGTGGACAATATCGAGATGTGGAGCAACATCCCGGCGCCGGGCTCGGCGGTGGTGCTCGGGCTCTCCGCGCTCGCGTGGGCGCGTCGCCGGCGCTGACCGCGACGCTTCGAACCCGGGCAAAAACGCACCGACCGGCTGCTTCCAGCCGGTCGGTGGTTCACTGCAGTTGTCGGGAAGGATCAGGCCTTGGCCTCTTCCTTCTTCTCGCCCTCGCCCGCCGCCGCGGCGGCCTTCTTCTTTTCGACCATCTTGCGGTCGTACTCGCGCTCCGCCTCCCACGACTTCACATCGACGAGCCCGCGCTTGGCGAGCATGTCGCGCACGGTCGCGCTGGGCTGGGCGCCCATCTTGAGCCAGTGCCTGATGCGCTCCTCGTTGAGATTGATCTGCTTCGCCGCGTCGGGCGCGACCGGGTCGTACGTGCCCAGGTTCTCGAGCACCGGCCCCTCGCGCCGCGAGCGCTGATCGATCGCGCACAGGCGGTAGTACGGGCGGTTCCTGCGGCCAAGCCGCTGCATCCGGATTCGGACCATGCAAACTTCCTTCCGCCTGAGAGGGCAGGCGACCAAACGGGTTGTTCCCCCGCCCGGCGCGCGCCGGTCCGAGGGGCGGAACATTAGGCGCCCGGCCCTGCCCCTGGCTTGCCAATGCACCCCCGGCCTCTAGGATCGCCCATGGGGATCGTGGGTCTTTTCGCCGCCGCGCTGCTCGCTCCGCAGGCCCTTGGCCAGCCCGTCGGCTTCGCCCTCACCGCGAGTCAGCCTGAGGCTCAGCAGCCGGGAGTGGACCAGCCGCCCGCCGACCCGACCCAGATTCTCTCACGGGCCCAAGAGGTCGCCGCGCAATCCTTGAGGGCAGAGCACTGGCGTCTGCGCGTCGAAGGCGACGCCGCACAGCCCGCGACGGACGTCTGGTTCTGGTTCGATCCCGGTGCGCCGTCGCAGGGCCGCCCGCGGCGGCTGCGGCTTGATCTGGAGCGCCTCACGATCTTCTGCGAAGGCGACCGCCTGCTCGCGACGCACGCGGGCAACCCGCTGCAATACGCGGAGGTCTCGCTCGCCGACGGCCTCTCGGCCGGATCGCTCCGCCGCGCGATCCCGCACGTCCCGCTCCCGACGCTCTGGTGGGCGCTGAGCGACGGCTCGTTCCTCCCCGGCTGGGACCCGGCCCGCTGGCGCACCGACGGCGACGCGATCGTGCGCGACGACGACGCCCGTGCACGGTTCGACGGCGGGGGAGCGCTGACCTTCTTCCAGCTCCCGCTGAGCGCGGAACCAGGCACGTTGCTCATCGGCGAGCGCACCGCGGTCCGCACGCCCGCGCCGAACGAGGCCTGGTCGCCCAGCATCGTCGGGCGCGAACGCGTTGAGCGCCTGCAGGACCTCCGGCCGTTCGCCGGCGACGTCAAACCCGGCGACCGCGTCCCCGCGCTCGGCCTGCTCGACGATCAGCTCGACGGATGGTCGCTTCCCGATGCGCTCAAGGCCCGCGCGGCGGAAGACCCGCAGCCCGCGGGCACGACCGCCGCCGCGCTGTTCATCCTGCCCGACAACCCGCGAGCGATCACGCCGTCGCTCGCGAAGGCGGTCGCCCGCGCCGACGCGATCCGCGCCGAGTTCGAGCAGCGTGCCCGCCGCGGCACCCTCGGCGTCGCTCGGCTCATGGTCGTCGTTGTCGTCTTGAGCGACGAGCCGGCGATCGGGCGCGAGCGCGTGACAGCCATGACGAACGCACTGGCCGAGGCCGGAGCGCCCAAGGTCCGCACGCTCTGGAGCCTCGACGGCTCCGCCTGGCTTGCTCGCACGTTGCCGCGAACGACGACCGGGCTGGTGATCGTCGATGACGAGCAACGCCTGCTGGCCGGCGTGCGACTCGACGAGGGCGGAGCGAGCTTGGCCGAGTCCGTGGAGCGGGAGATCCGGGCGGTTGTGACCGATATTCCGCGCGTTTCCGACCCGGCAGCGCCCGCCCCCAAGTAGCGAAATCCGTCTTCGGCGAGCACTCACCGGGGATTCGGCCCTTTTTTCACTTTCTGCTGCAAGGAACCGGCCGCTGCGGGTAAGTTGTGGTACGGGCAACGCCGGTTGCCGGGGTGAACCCCGGGGTGGGCCGCCCGCGAGAGCGAGAGGAGACAGACATGGTTTCGACGGGATCTCGTTGCGCGCTGCGCGTCGGTGTGGTCGCCTTGGTGAGCGCCTGCGGGTCCGCCTTCGGACACCTCGGGTCTTACGGGCCCAACGAGGGGTACAACCTCTCGATGTTCCAAGGCAGCGCCAACTGGTGCGACGTCACGTACTACAACGCGGGCGCTTACGGGCCGCTCTCCGGCGGCGGGTCCGCCACCGCGATCGCGCCCGACACGGGCCTCTGGCGGCTGGTGAGCAACAACGGCGCGTTCTTCCCGAGCACCGCCGCCCGCAACGCCGCCGTCGGCGGCGCGCCGCCGTACCCCTCGAGCACCGCCGGGACTATCCCCGCGTACATCGTCGGAGCCCACTTCAGCGGCCGCAACAACGACGGCTTTAACCTCGCTCTCCGCAACGACACGCCCGCGGGCACGGGCCCCATCGTCTACGACTACTCCCTCGACACCTACGACACCGGCGGCCCCGTCGCGGCGAGCCAGTCCAACGGCATCCTCACCTTCCAGACGTACTTCCAGACCGACCCCGACGCGCCGCCGCGGCCGGACGGCACGCACGACGACAAGTTCACGATGTCCTTCATGGACTCGTCCGGCAACATCGGCGCGCAGTGGGGCTATTCGCGCGACAACCAGGTCTCGTGGCGCGACGGGCCGTCGAGCTTCTGGAACTACACGGCGTGGAACGCGGGCCCCTCGGACTGGAACGGCATCCGCGTGATGCTCGACCTCACGACGGACACCTTCGCGATGGATTACTACGACGAGCCGAGCAACACCTGGAACCAGATCGTCGCGCCGGGCACGCTCATGGGCCAGAACATGGGCAACTTCACGACGATCCGCTGGCAGCTCGAGGACGCCGTGAACTTCGGCATCGGCGGCAAGAACTTCTTCGACGATTCCAGCTTCGGCGGCTTCGTGCCCGCGCCGGGAGGCGTGCTCGCCTTCGGCATCGGCGGGCTGATTGTGCTGCGTCGCCGGCGGTAAACAACATGCCCTCCCTCTCCCCCGTGGAACACGGGGGGAGGTGGCGGCGCAGCCGCCGGTGAGGGGTCTTCTCTTCTTCTCGTGCCACGATCCCTCGCGTCCTCGCGAGGGTCGTGCTCTTTTTCCGTGCCACTGATCGGCCATCTTCGGACGATCACTGCTCTTCGGTGCTCCGCCCCCCTCGGCGGACTCTCCTCTTCTTCTTGTGGCACGGGCTTCCAGCCCGTGTCCTCTTCTTCCGGGAACCGCCACGCTCCGCGTGGCGTCCTCTCGTCTTCCGGTGCGGGGCCTTTCGGGCCGCGTCTTCGTGCCGACGAGATGCGAGCCCCCGAGCTTCTCGGCGTGCCTCCGCACGCGCTCTGCGACACCCTCTCCGCGGCGGCGCGAGAACACGCCGCGCACGTTCGTGCGGACGGTGATTCCGCGCAAAGGTGAACGATGCACCGCAAAGCCCGGACGCTTCGTGGGCCTGGCGCAGAGTTATCCGCGCCTTCGCCGCTCCAGCCGGTGCATGAGTTTGCGCGCTGGAACAAGATTGATGGCGCAAAATCGCCGGATTGCTGGCAACTCCGAAAACCCGTGGCACCTTTTTCCGGTATATTCACCCGGAGTGCCACCTATGTGCGGTCCATCTGATCCGGCTGTCCGGCCCGTCCCGACCCGGTACACGTTTTTTCTGTCCGTCGCGGCGTTATGCGGAGCGTGTGCCACCTCGGCCCGCGCCGATATCGACCCCGTCAGCGGCATCGACTTCGTGACCGTGGGCGACGTGAACAACCCGGCTTGGACTGGGGGCGGGTTCTACACCGACAACCGCGGCTCGGTCGGCTACGAGTTCCGCATCGGTCGAGTCGAGGTGACGACAAGTCAGTGGGCGGAGTTCATGAACGCTGCACTTGATCGACCCGCGAACGACCGTCTTCCGCACGTCTTCGCACCGGTCCTATGGAGCGTCCAACCTGTCACGCCCAACAACCCGGGCGGCCAACGGTTCGCGGTGCCCGCTGGCAACGAAATGCTGCCGGTCGGTGGCGTTGACTGGCGAACCTGCGCCATCTACACGAACTGGCTCCACAACAATAAGAGCTTTGAACATTCAGCGTTCCTGAGCGGGGCATACGACGTTTCGACGTTCGGCTACCTGAACGGCGGGTCGCTGTTCACCGATCAGATCACGCGCAGTCCCGGAGCCCGCTATTGGATTCCTTCGCTTGACGAAGCGATGAAGGCCTCGCACTGGGACCCCAACAAGCAGAACCCAGATGGCACGGCAGGCGGCTGGTGGACATACAACAACAGCAGCGATTCGGAGCCGGTGTACGGGCCCGCTGGGGTGATAGTCAACGGCCAGTTCGCGACTGCAAACGCTGGCTGGGATGGATTTGAGTTTCCTGGCCACAATCCGTTCACCGTACCGTTGGGCGCGTACACCGGCGTGACTTCGCCCTACGGCCTGTTCGACACCGCCGGCGGCACTCGGGAGTGGACCGAAGGCGTCGTGTGGCTGTCCGACGAACCGCTTCCGCGCGAACGACTCAGCGAGGGAAGCGGCTGGGTTGAAGGACCATTCTCGACCGATCTGATTGATACCCCGGGGGGCAGTGGCCCACCGAACTTTCCTTGGTATGACCACGGCTTACGGATAGCCGCGGCGGTGCCGTCGCCAACTTGGGGCTCGGTGGCGATGATCAGCGCTCTTGCGAGTCTCTTGCAACGTCGGAGACGTACGAATGCAAACGGGTGCGATACGTAGAGTCCTCGTTATTGTCCTCATGGCAGTCCTGTCAACCGCGTCCCGTGCCGGGGATGTGGGCTACGTCATCTGGGAAAATCAGTTTAACATTCCGATAGCCTCCGGCACGTTCACCGTCAGCAACACGCCGCCTTACACAGACATTGAAATTCCGCTCGGCACTCGGAATACTTTTATCGAGATTCTGATCTACGACGTTCGTACGAACAATGACCCGATAGACAGTGTGGGCATGATTACCGTCCGGGGCAACAAGCCTCCGGGACCAAACGGCTATGGCGCCGCAACACGCGTGGCGCTTGGTGACCGCACGTTTTTCACTACTCGGACGCATGCGGCGTGGGGCAATCCGTTCCTGCTTGTGCCTCCAGGCATGCAGCACATTGGTGGACTTCAGTTTCTGCCCCCGTCGAGCATGCCGGGTGATAGGTCATTGCAGGACTCCGCGACAGTCAGCGTGAGTGTTCGCGGCGATATCGCCGGGAATATCACCGCTGGAAATATATGGCGTGTTGACGCTCTCCGTTCGGACTCGGACCCAAATCCAGCCAATCATTTTGGCGGTACGATCTCCGGCACAATTCGGTCAACACGCGCGCGTAATATCGATGTGACCGGTGCCGACGGATCACTTCTCTTTGTTCGTGCGGGCTGGCATCTTGCGGGCGACGTAATTGCAGATCCACAGCTCGATCAGAATGGCAATCCTATATTTAACCCGGATCTCACCACGGCCAACTGGAATACGTGGAGCTCGATTCGACGTGTTGTTGTTGGACCAAGCGAGCAAGCTATTGGAATCACTGGCGATATTAAAGCAGAATACGGGTTAATCAATGAGATAATCTGCAGCGGGCAGATTGGCAGTGGGCCAGAGCCGGCTAATCGTAGCCACATCACCGCTGGAGTTCGTTTCGGACGCATAACAATGCGAACTTCGGCATCTGGTGATTTGAACAGTATACTTGACCGACCAATATATGCGGATATTGATGCTACAGTCAGAACGGGATTTCCGCAAGGTGGTCACAATGATGACTTTGAGAATATGTCAATGTCACTGCTTGAGACACAAGGTGACTACGTTGGGATACTCAACGTACGAGATATGTGGGGCAACTTCTCCGGGTGTGGGTCCCCGAATTGCCTTGCCTTTCTGCGTGACGGAGCGCTCACTGGACGATGCGGTATTTTTGTAGGTGGTGACTTCATTGGTGACCTCAACGTTCAATATTCGTGGTTTTGTGCGGATATCATTGCACGCTCGTTCCGTGGTGACCCGGCGCTTGGCGTCACTGGATCGATTACGATCGGCGAAGCATTGCTCGGAGCCGTTGTCGCAGTTGGAACAGAAGGAAGCACTGACCCGCTGGATGGCACGATAGCGTCAATATCCGTCGGTTACGGTGCAGATTTGTCGGCGTCCCCACACCAGCGCTTTCCCGCTTTTGGTTCCGTCTTTGGAAACCACTTCGCGCCAGCATTCGAGGGTGCAGCGAGAGAGAAGTGGTACACCGCAAATCCGACTGAGGAGTTTGGCTGTGTCGATGGTATTATCCGCGCAGATCGATCAATCGGAAGCGTTTCGATTAAGTCGATGGCAAATCGTTTGCAGGAACGTCCTCGGTGGGCGAGACCGCTTGTAGAAGCGCCCGTAATCGGGACGCTAAGCATAGAATCAATGGACTTCGGGGCCGTATGGTCCGGCAAGCTAAATTCTCCCACAGAATACACTGTCACAAACGATATTGTCGACGACTATGCGAGCGTTGGCAGTGCTTATTTTGGGTGTGTCGGCCCCAGTGCCGATGTGTGGATTCAGGATGCGACGGTGATTGACATTGCCAACGATATGTTCGGTGAGCTGCGGTTGCCGCGGCTCGCGAACGATGAAGTGATCCGAATTGGTGGTCGCTTTGGTGATACGGCGCAGGCGGATGATGTCGTAGGGCTCTGTGGCGCCGACGATGGTCCATTTGTTGGCCAAGATCCTCCGTTCCGCGAGATCAGGCCGTTCGAAGAGTCGCCTCGCGGGCGCTGGGACACGATTGAGAACCCGACGTATCCATATGCGGCGATATACGGACGCATATTACTGCGTGAACCGAATTCGTTGCACGGCCAGGTTATCATTGATACGAACAACACGACCGGTGCACACCGAACCGCATCGCACTATCGTGGCGCTATCGAGATCGGCACAGAAGATGCTGGCAACTTTACCCTTGGCGGCACTCCGCACGTCTTCAGTGGCAATCCTGGGCATGCCACGAGCGGTGACTATACTGGGCCTACATACGCCGTCCTTCCGTCCGTTTTCGGCGGCGGCGCGATCGGCCTTGTCCCCTTCGCGGTGCACCAGCAGAGCAGCGCGGACCTGAATACCGGCCTCATGACCAGCCGCATCAACTCGCCCACCGCGTACGCGGGCACGCAGCCGACGTGCGCACGGCAGTGGGCCAAGCTCGACTTCTACGGCCCTATCAAGATCCCTGTCATCTTCGGAGGCGGTCAGCAATTGACGGTCCGCCCCGTGGAGTTCAACCTGACGTCCCCGTACGTGCTCTACGACGCTGTGATGGACTTCACCACCGACGGGCCGATGAACCGGCAGCTTTGGAAGCAGGCGTCGGCCGGTCAGGGCGTGCCGTCGGGCGTCTATGAGTTCCTCGACCGAGCCTCGACCGATGCGAGGCGGCTCCTCTGCGACATGCTCCCGACGAACACGGTCCTTGTATTGCCGTTCAGCGCGCAGCAGCTGACGATTGGCCTTGACTGCAACCTCGATTGCCAAGTGACCGCGGCGGACGCGAGCTGCCAGCAGTTCCCGGTCCTGTGCGACTCCATCGACTTCAACAACGACGGTCTCTTCCCGGACAACCAGGACCTGGAAGATTGGTACGCGGTGACCGGCGGCGGCGCGTGCAGCACCGGCTACTGCAACGACATTGACTTCAACAACGACGGGCTCTACCCGGACAACTTCGACACCGAGGCGTTCGTGAGCGTCTTCGGCGGCGGCGCTTGCGTGTTCCCGTGAGCGTCAACGATAACTGAGTAACAACACCGCTCGGGAAACCCGGCGGCGTTGTTTTTGCACGGATACCCGGCGACAACGATCGCCGCGGCGTGGTTCGGGGTTGTCACGCACCCAGGCCCAGCAGGCACTCCGTCAATCCCCGTGCGACGGCGCTCTCAGCTGGCCTGCGCCCGAGGGTGGGCGCGGTTGTACGCGTCCTGCATGCGCTGCGTCGAGAGGTGCGTGTAGACCTGCGTCGTCGAGAGGCTCTGGTGGCCCAGCAGCTCCTGCACGCTGCGCAGGTCCGCGCCGTTGTCGAGCAGGTGCGTCGCGAAGCTGTGCCGCAGCGTGTGCGGGCTGATCGCCGGGTCGAGGCCGACCTGCTTCAGGTACTTGTCGAGCTTGCGGCGCACGCTGCGTGAGGAGAGCCGGCCGCCGTGCTTGTTCACGAAGAGCGGCGTCTTCTCCGCGGTGCCCAGGTACGGCGCGTACTTGCCGTCGCTGCGGAGGATCTCGAGATAGCGCACCACGGCCTGCACGGCGTGCGAGCCCAGCGGCACGATGCGCTCTTTCTTGCCCTTGCCGCGGATTCGCAGCGCCTCGCCCGTGAGGTCGAGGTCGCCGACCATGAGGCCGACGAGCTCGCTCACGCGGATGCCCGTGGAGTAGAGCGTCTCGAGCATCGCGCGGTCGCGCCGGCTCAGCACGTCGCCGTCGCCCGGCGCCGCGAGCAGCTGCTCGACCTGCTCGATCGGGATCGCCTTGGGCAGCCGCTTGGGCTGGCGGGGCGTCCGGATGGACGTCATCGGGTTGCACGAGGCGATCCCGCGCCGGTCCGCCCACTTGAAGAATGAGCGGAGCGTCGCGATCTTGCGCGCCATCGTGGCGGGGGAGTACTGCTGGTCGCCGAGGTGCGTGAGGAAGCCGCGCACCTGCTCGGTCGTCGCGCAGCACACGTGGTCGGTGACCGTCGTCATATTCGACGGCGTGGGGAAGGCCGTGCCAGGCTGACGCGGCGCTGCGAAGCGCTCGAGCGCACGCGCCTCGGCTCCCTGGTCCAGGCTCACGCGGTTCTGCGCCGCGAGCCAATCCACGTATTGCCGCAGGTCCGCGCCGTAGCAGCGCGCCGTGTACGGCGAGAAGTGCCGCTCGTCGGAGAGGTAGCGGGTGAAGGCCTCGAGCAGGGCGATCGGCGTCGTCGAAAGCGGGACATCGTGCGGCATCTCGAACTCCTTTTCGTGGAGGTTGGGCGGTCTCGAACGCATCCGCCCGACGAACCTGCTATCGACTTTTCGGGCCAGTCCCTGAGCCGCGGTCGATAACAAACCACCACCTTTTTCTTGCCCGTGCCGGACCGAAAACTCCTCGCCGGCGGATGGGCCAGAACCGGATAAGTATTCGCAAGCTCCTGTCAGTCCGTCGGTTGCGGGCTGGAGGTTCCGGCTCCGGCCGCGACGCGGGCGACCCGCGTCCACTCCTGGCCGATCAGACCGTCAATCCCCCTGTACATCACGAACTGCGCGTAGAGGTCGCTGCTGGCGGTGTACCGACGCCACCCGAGCGCCGACGGCTGCCGCGTGCGTCCCTCCGCGAATGTCTTGAGATCCATGAGCACGGCGTGGTTCTTCGCGTCCAGCCGGTCGGAGTAGACCGAAAGCGGGCGGTCGGCCCAGTTTGTAGGAGTGCCCTCCGGCTCGGTCGCTTGCGACCGCAATTCTTGAATCGACACGGTGCGCCCCCGTTCCAGCCCGCCGGGCCGGCTGTAGAGGGCGAGGGAGATGCCCATCATGGGGGCGTAGGGGTCGAACGCGGTCACTGTTCCAACAACGATGCCGTCGGCGCCAAGAGCTGCCGCCAGCGTTCGCGCGTCGGACGGCGTCGAAACCCCCCGCATCTCCAGAGCGGACATCGCGCTCAGGACGCGGTTGAGCGGGAGCGAGCGCACGCCCGCGACCTCCTCAACCGCCCCGATGAGGTGGTCGGTCATCGCGTTCGCGTCCACCAATGTCGTGCCGCTCTCGTTCCGCAGCGGCGCGACCGCCCACAACACCTCGCCGCGACTGGTGTCGTACGGGGCGGTGAGCGTCCGCGGAGCGGCGAGGACCTCGGGCTTGGGCCCGGACGAGCAACCACTGAGCGCAAGGCAACCGGTGATCAACGCGAGCGCGCGCAAGAGCATGACGGCTTGATCGGCATGCGCGCCGCGATCGGGTTGGAAGTTGCGCGCGAGAACCGACGGCGCACGCCCGGCATCGGACGGGCCCGACTCCTACCCTTCGCGGAAACCAACGCCGGGCCGCGTCAACGCGCGGAAACCCGGCCTTTCAGGAGAGATCATGACCACGCTCGCAGCCCGTCCCTCCCACAGCAATGTTTCGGGTGACTTCAAGGTCAAGGACCTCGCGCTCGCCGAACTCGGCCGGCACGAGATCCGCCTCGCCGAGCACGAGATGCCCGGCCTGATGGCCCTGCGCGAGAAGTACGGCGCCGCGAAGCCCCTCGCCGGCGCCAAGATCGCCGGCAGCCTGCACATGACCGTGCAGACCGCCGTCCTCATCGAGACCCTGCGAGAGCTCGGCGCGGACGTGCGCTGGTGCTCGTGCAACATTTTCAGCACGCAGGACACCGCGGCCGCGGCGGTGGCCGTCGGCAAGGACGGCAGCCCCGCCGACCCGCGCGGTATCGCCGTCTTCGCGTGGAAGGGCGAGACGCTCGACGAGTACTGGTGGTGCAGCGAGCGCACGCTCACGTGGCCGGACGGCACCGGCCCGAACATGATCCTCGACGACGGCGGCGACCTGACGCTGCTGGTCCACAAGGGCGCGCAGTTCGAGAAGGCCGGCAAGGTGCCGGAGTTCAACCCCAAGAGCGAGCCGGAGGAGTGGGGGGTCATCCTCAAGCTCCTCGCCGAGCAGCAGAAGAAGAACCCCGGGCGCTTCACGAAGATGATCGCCGCGATCAAGGGCGTCTCCGAGGAGACGACGACGGGCGTGCACCGCCTGTACGACATGGAGAAGAAGGGCGAGCTGATGCTCCCCGCGATCAACGTCAACGACAGCGCGACCAAGAGCAAGTTCGACAACCTCTACGGCTGCCGCCACTCGCTCGTGGACGGCCTCAACCGCGCGACGGACGTGATGCTCAGCGGCAAGGTCGCGGTGGTGCTCGGCTACGGCGACGTGGGCAAGGGCTGCTGCCAGGCGCTCAAGGGCCAGGGGGCGCGCGTGGTCGTGACCGAGATCGACCCGATCTGCGCCCTGCAGGCGGCGATGGAGGGGTACCAGGTCGCGACGCTCGAGGACGTCCTTGAGACCGCGGACATCTTTATCACCGCGACGGGCAACAAGAACGTCATCACGACCGACCACATGCGGCGCATGAAGGACAAGGCGATCGTCGCCAACATCGGCCACTTCGACAACGAGATCGACATGGCCGGCCTCTCCGCCGACTCGTCGATCAAGCGCGTCAACATCAAGCCCCAGTTCGACGAGTTCGTCTTCACGAAGAGCACCCGCGGCCGCAAGGAGCACAGCGTGCTCATCCTCGCCGAGGGGCGGCTGATGAACCTCGGGTGCGCGACCGGCCACCCGTCGTTCGTGATGAGCGCGAGCTTCACCAACCAGGTCGTCGCCCAGATGGACCTGTGGGCGAGCGCCAACGGGAAGCCGACGATGGCGGGCATCAAGTACGAGTCGGGGAGGGTCTACGTGCTGCCCAAGAAGCTCGATGAGATGGTCGCCCGGCTGCACCTCGAGAAGCTGGGTGTCAGGCTCACGACCCTTTCGAAGGACCAAGCGGATTACCTCGGCGTGCCGATGGATGGTCCCTACAAGCCGAACCACTACCGGTACTGAATCGACCTGGGATCGAGCGTTTTTCCGGGCGGACGGGCTCCCGCGGGCCCGTCCGCCGCGTTTTTTGCCCGGCGGTTCGCGTCGGGACGCCGGGAATCTGGCTTGACACGGTCCACGGGGTGTGAGATATTGGTGGCGTTCGGATTCTTTCTGCCGGGGCGTTCTGCCGCGGTCGTCGGTCCGATCGCAGCATCGCTGCGGGAGGCGGTTATGGCTTTTCGAGTCCGTCGCGGGTTCACGCTCATCGAGCTGCTGGTCGTCATCGCCATCATCGCGCTGCTCATCGGGATCCTGCTCCCGGCGATGAGCAAGGCGCGGTGCGTGGGCCGTACGGCGATCTGCGCATCGAACATGCACCAGATGGGCGTCGCCACGCACAGCTACGCGGCGGACTTCCAGGACAAGCTCTTTTCGTTCTCGTGGCGAGCGAAGTCGCCGACGACGCCGCACGCCGGCTCGTCGAGCGACCCCGTGATCCAGAACCTCCTGATCGCGGCGGCCGACGACCTCGACGCGTGCTCCATCCAGGCATCGGACATCATCCGTCGTCGGTCCGGCGACCTGAACTGGCAGCCGATCACCGACGGCTGGATCCCGCACGTGCTTTACACGCACCTGGTGCTGCAGGACTACTTGGCCGCGCGCCTCCCGGAAAAGATGGTGGTCTGCCCGGAGGACACGACGCGCCTGTCCTGGCATGACAAGTACGCGTTCTTCGCCGACCGACTCCGACCGATGCAGCCCGCGCCGGGGTTCCCGAGCCACCGCTGGCCGTTTAGCTCGAGCTATCAGGTCGTCCCGGCGTCGTATTCATTCGACAGGCCTGGTGCGAAAAGCGTCATCATCGGAGCGCCGGAGCACTCGTTCTATACGTGGACGCCCACCGCGGCCGGCCCCATGACGCAGGACGCGCTGGGCAAGCGTCGGCTGGGCGACGTGTCCTACCCCTCCGCGAAGGTCCAGATGCACGACGGCCAAGATCGCCACTCGTGCTCGAAGTATCAGAAGTTCTTCGCGGATCCGAGCGGCAACAACCTGCTGCTCATGTTCGACCAGTCGGCCGGTCTGCGTGCCGTCAAGGACTGCAACCCGGCGTCATTTCCTTCAGCGGCCGCTTGGGATAATCCGGTCGCGTACGGGGTGACATACGACGCGGCGCCGGCCGCCGGCCGGGGAACCCCCCGCATGAACGAGCGGGGCGAGATCCGCTATACAAGCGGTGACGTCGTTCAGTTCGCGAGCCGGTACTTTCAGTTCACATGGCGAGGGCTGAAAGGATTCGACTACGCGGCGAAGCGAAACTGATCGGTTTCTGTACGGTTCGCTTTGATTCTTGACAGAAGTGCAACGTTCGGGGATACTGTTGCGGACGGACCATATCGGCCCGGGGATTTGCTCATGCTCGGAGTTGTGATGAAGCAGAGCCCGGAACGCGGAGTTATGAATATGAAGAGTGTCAATGCCTTGGTGCGGCAGATCGGGCGTCGCGCCGGCGGGTTCACGCTGATCGAGCTGCTCGTCGTGATCGCGATCATCGCGTTGCTCATTGGTATGTTGCTGCCGGCGCTCGGCAAGGCCCGGCAGATCGCCCGGCTTGCCATCTGCGGCTCCAACGAGCACCAGATGGGCGTCGCCACGCACAGCTACGCGGCCGACTTCCAGGACAAGATTTTCTCCTTCACGTGGCGAGCGAAGCTGCCCGCGCAGGGGACGAACCCCGCGACCAATCCCGTCGGTCAGTCGTCCGACATGATCATTATGGGATTGCTGAACGCGGCGACCGACGACCTGGAGGCGTGCTCGATCCAGGCGTCCGATATCATCCGTCGCCGCGCGAACCCGGCGTGGCAGCCGATCACCGACGGCTGGATCCCGCACGTCCTCTACACGCACTTGGTGCTGCAGGACTACCTGGCCGCGCGCCTCCCGGAAAAGATGGTGGTCTGCCCGACCGACACCGTGCGCCTTTCGTGGCACGATGTTTATGGCTTCAACGCCGACAAGCTGAACCCGATGCAGCCCTCCCCCGCGTACCCGAACCACCGCTGGCCGTACAGCTCCAGCTATCAGGTGGTTCCTGCGTCGTACGCGTTCGATCGCCCCGGCGCGAAGCACGTCATCGTGCAGGGCGGCACGCACCGCACGTACGCCATGGCCGGCGGTTCGGGTCCGAACGCCGAACGTGACGCGCTCGGGAAGCGCCGGATCGGCGACGTTATGTTCCCGAGCCAGAAGGTGCAGCTCGCCGATGGCCAGAGCCGCCACTCGCCCATCCAGGCCTTCGGAGTCGATCCGCAAACCACGAATACGTTCCTGATGTTCGACCAGTCGTCCAGCAACCGCGCGGTGAAGGATTGCGAGCCGGGCGCGAATCCCGCGACGGGTTGGGACGCTCCCGGAACGTACAGCATCGAGTACGATTCCACGCCCGCGGCCGGACGCGGAACTCCGAAGCTGAATGAGGTCGGTGAGATCCGATACTCGCAGGGTGATACGGGGCTTTCGTTCCTCGGTCGATTCATCTACACATGGCGAGGCCTCCAGGGCTTCGACTTCGCCGCGAAGCGCAACTGATCGCGCCCGGCGCTGAACGACGAACAACGGCGGGCTCCGGCCCGCCGTTCTTCATTTCGGGCAGCGCAGCCAACCGCAGGCGGTGACTCAGTCTTCCGCGCCGACAACTTCCACGCGCACACCCTCGGGCAGGGCCTGCAGGAAGAGCCGTCCGTACCGTGTCGTCACGACGCGCTCGTCGAGGATCACGACCCGCCCGGTGTCCTCGCGGCTGCGGATGAGCCGCCCGAAGCCCTGCTTGAAGCGCAGGACGGCTCGCGGCAGCGCGTCCTCCATGAACGGACTCCCGCCGCGTGACTCAATCAGCTCGCCGCGCGCCTGCACCAGCGGCCGGTCGGGCGGGTCGAAGGGCAGCTTCGTGATGATGACGTTGCGCAGGCCCCGGCCGCGCACGTCGACGCCCTGCCAGAAGCTCGCGGCGCCGAAGAGAACGCTGCGCTCGTCGGCGCGGAAGCGGTCGAGGATTTCTGTCCGCGACCCGTCGCGCCCCTGCACGAGCAGGGGAACGCCGAGCTCCTCGAGCCGCGGCCCGATCGCGCGCGCGACGCTGTTGAGCGTCGCGAAGCTCGTGAAGAGGACGAACGCGCCGCCGTCGGTCTCGGCGACGTGCCGGGCACAGCGTCGTGCTGACCAG